>Ga0302046_10003605_pt1 | contig 13973 bp, 10 predicted proteins | sample RVTome_11_FD_200261 | JGI IMG/M metagenome (GOLD analysis project Ga0302046, IMG submission 200261) | Soil microbial communities from uranium-contaminated site in the Upper Colorado River Basin, Wyoming, United States - RVT147D111 (version 2) ...
ACTGCGCCACGTCCCGGAAGATGTCAACTACCGTTCAAAGTAACGGGTCGCCGGGCACCGGCGATCCCCCTGATGCCGTATCGGAGCGGAGCGACGATCGGCACGGGTGCATTGGCAGCCCGACCGAAGGAGCGGTAGCGACTGCGGGAGGGGTTCCAATGGCGGTCAACCCCATTCAGGTGCGCTACCGGACTGCGCCACGTCCCGGAATCAGCCGGCGGCCGTCAGCGTTCAGCCAACAGCAGTTCCAATCTGATAATAACCAACGACTCGCCTTAGACCGAGTAGGCAAGGAGATTGTCCGTCGCGGGTGGTCCACGCCCAAGATCCTCGCCACTCGAATCAACTCAAAACTTAGGTATTGACCTTAGCATTCGTGTCAATATACTTAGTGATATGCCTAAGTATCAGTCGCTCGACTCGGTCTTCCACGCCCTCGCCAACCCCGCGCGCCGCGCCGTCCTGGAACGACTCGGCGAGGGTCCCACCGCTGTCAGCGACCTGGCCGAGCCGTTCGACATGGCCCTCCCGTCGTTCATGCAGCACCTGAAGGTGCTCGAGGACAGCGGTCTGGTCCGCTCCAGGAAGGTGGGTCGAGTACGCAGGGTTGAAGCAGTGGTCGAACCCCTCCAAGCCGCGGAAGACTGGATGGCAAAGCAACGCCGCCTGTGGAACAAACGGCTCGACCAGCTCGACGAATACGTCATCGCCATGAAAGAAAAAGGAGTCACATGATCCCCGACCATTTTGATCCGAAACTCGATCTGGTCCTCGAACGAGTGGTCGAGGTGGCGCCGGAACTGGTCTGGAAGGCGTGGACGGAACCGGAGCACCTGAAGAAGTGGTTCACACCGAAGCCCTGGACGACTCCTGGTTGCACAATCGATCTCCGTCCAGGCGGGGAGTTCACGACCGTCATGCGTTCGCCCGAAGGTGAAGAACACACGAACGTCGGATGTTACCTCGAGATCGTGGATTACCGGCGACTCGTCTTCACAGATGCCCTGGGACCGGGATTCCGACCCAAATCCAGTCCGTTCATGACGGCCATCATCTCGCTGGAACCGCATGGGAGCGGCACGAAGTACACGGCCGCCGCGCTGCACCACAATGCCGACATCCGAAAGCAACACGAGGAGATGGGATTCGCAGAGGGCTGGGCGACGGCGCTCGACCAGCTCGTCGAAGTAGCAAAGACCCTTTAACCCGGCCGCATCGGTTCCCGCTTGCGGTGCGCCCCCGTAACGAACAGCTTGCCCGCAATCCAATTCCGGGGGCTTCATGTTCTCTCCGTCCGCACGCGGCACGACACGTTTGATCTCCATGGTGTTGTTCGCACCCGCGTCCCTGTCTGCCCAAACGGACGAATGGGACGTCACCCAGCCACGAGGTGAAACGCGCGCCATCGATTTCACAACGAGCGAGGGTACGTGGATGTCCGTCGATCTCGCGCCCGATGGCTCCTGGCTCGCGTTCGATCTCCTGGGACACGTGTACCGCGTCCCGGCCGAGGGCGGTACGGGCACGGTGCTCACACAGGAGTCCGGCGTAGCGATCAACATCCAGCCACGAATATCCCCGGACGGACAACACATCGCGTTCATCTCTGATCGCGGTGGCCAGAACAACTTGTGGATCATGGATGCCGACGGCGCGAATCCGCGCGCGGTATTCACCAACAACGACGTGCGGGTCGTCGAGCCGGCGTGGACGCCCGACGGACAGTACATCCTGGTGCGGCGCCAGCAGCTCGGACCGGGTGGTGGCAGCGGCATCTGGATGTACCATCGTGATGGCGGGCAGGGTGTGGAACTGGTTGGGAGCGATCAACCGGGGGCGAGCTGGCCAACCCTTTCCCGAGATGGACGTTACCTCTACTTCCAGGCTCCCGGTCAAGGCACGAGAGACGCACTGTCAGGCGGATACCAGGTACGGCGTATGGACGTGGGTACCGGTGACATTGTCGCCATGACGGCCGGTCAGGCCTCGCAACAGGTCCGTGGTTCGAGCGGTGGGGCATACGCGCCGGAGGTATCACCGGACGGCCGGTGGCTTGCATTCGCCCGCCGCATTCCGGACGGGACGATCTCGTTTAAGGGTCACCGATTCGGACCCCGCACATCCCTCTGGCTGCGCGATCTCGAAACCGGCGCCGAGCGCATCCTGATGGATCCGATCGAGACGGACATTGCGGAGGGAGGCAAGGTTCTGCGGTTGCTTCCCGCGTACGCCTGGGCGGCCGACGGCGGATCGATCGTGTTGTCACAGGGCGGCGAGATCCGCCGCGTGAATGTGGGCACGGGGGACGTCACCACGATTCCGTTCACCGCACGTGTGACGCGGGAGATCTCCGAAATGGCGTACACGTCCCGCCGCATCAATGACGGCGATTTCCCGATACGATTTACGAGGTGGCAAACGGCGAACCCGGCCTATGACCGCGTGGCCTTCCAGGCGGTGGGGCGTATCTGGCTCCAGAATGCCGGTGGGGGGACGCCCACGCGCCTAACGCCTGACGGATTCGTGCCTTTCGAGTTCTCGCCGGCGTGGTCAACTGACGGACGATGGGTTGCGTTCACCACACTCGATGACTCACTTGGCGGCGGGTTGTGGCGGGTGCGGTCGACGGGCGGCACGCCCGAACTGTTGACCGAGTCACAGGGTGAATACGTGCACCCCGTGTACCGACCCGACGGCGCGGAGATCGTTGTTGCGCTAGGCGGCGGCGCAACGGCCCGCGGACGGGGAATGGTGTGGAATCAGCACTTCGACATCGTGCGGGTGCCCGCCTCCGGCGGAGATCCCACGTTCGTCACGCGCGTGGTCATTCCCGAGAATGTGATCCTCCCCATGAGGAACCAGATCGTGCGTCCCAGCTACGGGCCCGAGGGACGCATCTTCTTCCGCCGCTTCGTGCAGGAAGGGAACGACACCCGCACGCAGCTCGTTTCGGTCGCGCCCGACGGCTCCGGCGAGCGCATCCACATGACATTTCCATACGCCGATGAGGTCGTTCCGTCGCCGGATGGAAAGCGAGTGGCGTTCCAGGAAGCGGACGATGTGTACGTGGTGCCATTTCCCCACATGGGGACAGGATCCGATCCGGTACACGTGCAACGCCAGCGCGGGACGATGCCCGTGACCAGACTCAGCACACACGGTGGCCTGTTTCCGCGTTGGCGGGACAGCGTGACCGTGGAGTTCGGCAGCGCGGATCGGTATATCCGTCACGACGTGGCGGCTGGAACGGCAGACACAATCGTCTTGACCCTCACAGTGCCGCGTGATCGTGCCGATGGCACCATCGCGTTGGTGGGGGCGCGGATCGTGACACTCGCCGATTCGCAGGTGATCGAGGGAGGCACGGTCGTGGTACAGGATGGGCGTATCACGTGTGTCGGATCGTGTGACACGGGCAGCGTGGACCGGGTGGTGGACGTCGCCGGAACGACGATCATTCCCGGTCTGATCGATACCCATTCGCACAACTTCCGTGAAGCGCGCGGGTTGATCCCCCGGCACAACTACGAGACCGCGATCTTCCTGGCATACGGCATCACGACGGTGATGGACCCGTCCCTCTGGTCGCAGAACATCTTCCCCGCGGCCGAGTTGATCGACGCTGGTGCCATCGTCGGACCGCGTGTGTTCTCCACGGGAGATCCGCTCTATTCGGGTGACGGTTCGCGCCAGGTGGAGATCTCCAGCTACGATGACGCCGAGAACCTGATCACGCGACTGTCATCGTGGGGCGCCATTTCTCTCAAGCAATACTTGCAGCCTCGGCGCGACCAGCGACAGTGGGTGACGGATGTCGCGCGGGCGCAGGGCCTCATGGTCACCTCCGAAGGGAGTGATCTCGCATTCAACCTCGGCATGATCATGGACGGCCACACGGGGTGGGAGCACCCGATGAGTTACACGCCGCTCTACAGTGACGCTGCGAAGTTTTTCGGCCAGGCGGGTGCCGTCTATTCGGCAACGCTCGTGGTTGGTGGCCCCGGCCCGTGGAACGAGGAGTTTTTCATTCAGGAGAGCGACGTTTGGCGCGATCCCAAACAGCGTCGCTGGCTCTCCTGGCGCCAACTCATTCCGCACACACGACGACGCACGCTACGTCCGGAAACGGACTACAGTTTCGGCATCCTGGCACAAGGTGTGGCTGATATCATCGCTGAAGGAGGCTACGGTGCCGTGGGCGCCCATGCGCAGCAGAACGGCATCGGCACGCACTGGGAGGTGTGGATGATGGCCGAGGCGTTAGGCACGATGGGTGCGCTCGAAGTGGCGAGCGTACATGGTGCGCATTTTCTGGGCCTGTCGGAGGACCTGGGCTCGATCGAGACTGGTAAGCTGGGGGATTTGATCGTTCTGAACTCCAATCCCCTGGATGACATTCGTAACACGGCCGACATTCGCTACGTGATGAAGGGGGGACGTCTCTACGACGGCGACACACTGGACGAGGTGTGGCCGGACGCCCGACCATACGGCGACCATTTCTGGGTGGACGACGCGATGTTGCGCAGCGACGACCGGCCAGTGGATTACTGGAAGCGACCTTCCCGTTCTGTGCGAGAGGGGGGTAGGGGTGCGGGTGACAGGTGACGTAACTGGTGAATCCGCCGACCGGCTTTCGGCCGCGGGGGACCTATACGCACGGCCGCTTCGAGCACGGCGACGGCTGGACCTACCGGCTTCGGGAAGGAACCCGCGACGGGCGGCCGAGTTCTTGACGGAGGACTGCGCGCCCACTGCCCTGTCCCTGGACGTTCCTGTTGCCTCAGCCCATCAGCTGACCGGCAATTATCCCGACGAGAAGCGCGAGAACGATGATGAGGGCAACCGTGGTGCCGCTCACCCCCGAAGAGACCTGAGCCGACGATGTATCCCGCGGCGTGTTGAACGTCACGTTCTGAAGTACGGTGCCCAGTTCCTTGGCGGTCGCGAACCGGTTCCACGGATCCTTTTCCAGACACTTCATGATGGCGTCGGCAAAATCTCTGGGAACCGAGGGGTTGATGTCCCGGATAGGTACAGGTGGCTCCCCTGCGTGCAGCTCGATCACTTCTTCGATGGTGCTCGCCACGTAGGGGGGACGCCCCATGATCATGCGATAGCCCAGAGCACCCAGTGAGTAGATGTCCGACCGGTGATCGATGTCCGGCAGTCCGCGCGCCTGCTCCGGCGACATGTACGAGGGCGTGCCGGCGATCGGTCCGCCAGATTCCGGAACCAGCTCCGCGACAGCGACCGCAATCCCGAAATCCAGCAACAATGCCTTCTGGAGTTCTCCCTCCAGAAAGACGTTCTCCGGTTTGATATCCAGGTGGACCATCATGGCCTGGTGTGCTGCCGCCAGCGCGTCGGTGATTTCGCTGAGGATACGTCTCGACTCGAAAGGTGGAAGTCGCGACTGGTCCAACCGCCGGTCCAGAGTGGTGCCCCTCACGAATGGCATGATGTAATAGATCAATCCGCCTCGTTCGCGAATGTCGTAGATCGGAACGATCCCGGGATGACGCAGATTCGCCAGGGCGACACCTTCTCTCCGGAAGATGTCCATATAGCGCTCCGTTCCAGCCATGTCGGGTTGGATGACCTTGATGGCCACGACGCGGTCGAGGCGCCGGTCCCGAGCTTTGTAGACCCGTGCAAAGCCACCGTGACCAACCAGGGAAAGGAGTTCGAATTCATCGCCGAGTATTTGCCGGAGCCGATCGTTGAACCTGACGGTCGAGTGCTGCCCTGGGGGTGGCGGCTCGTCGGGGATAATGTCTTTGCCGCCGCCCGCCGCCCGCGACGCCTCCAATCCTTCCTCGTCCGCGATGGTAACCTGCGCGTTGACGTTGATGGACGTGGGAAGGCCGCACCTGGAGCAAAACAGGTCGTCGTTGTCCAGAAGTTGGTCGCACGCGCCGCAGCGCAGATATGAATCGGACATGCTGTGAACGATATGCGTCTCTCTCAGTCGTTGGCACCGTGGGGGGCCTTGTAAGGGTTCGCTCAACGAGCCTCCTTCATGTAAGTCCTAACAGGGTGCTGAAAAAGGGCCCCCTCGCGCGCCACGGTTCGCGGCCCCCCACTACACCGCCCCATTATCTTTAGGCCGCGACCCAACGCGCGCCTCCGGGAGCCCTCTTTCAGCACCCTGCTCACACAACAAACGGCAATCCCCGGCACTGTGCAATGCCTCTCTCTCATCGAACCGGAGCGCGCGGACATGCGAACACGTTGAAGCTTACAGTATCGACAGGGGGACGAATCATCGTGATGCCGGGGGCGATCGGCAGGCGAGTTCCATTCTCAGGTACTTTCACCCCTGGACGACGTCCGCGACACAGCCGACATTCGCTTCAACGTTCAATCTGAGCAGGAAGGAGTAAGCCTCATGAGGATTGGATTGAGAGTCTGTTCGATCAGGGTGCCCGCCGCTGTCGTGTTGATGCTGGGCGGCGTTGTCACCCACGGCGTAGCGCAGAGCCTGGAAAACCTCCGCCGCGAGCACGCCGCCGCCATGGCCGCCCACCACCTTTGTTCCGGTCTCTGGGTTGTGGGCCGGGATCATCAGCGATCGGCGGAAGAGGTACTGGCGCAGGATGTCGCTCGGTTTCCGGCATTCGCCTGGCAGGATGACTTCGCGTATGAGGTGAACGAGTCCACGCACACGGTCTCTGTCTCGGGACACGAGTTCGATACGCGAATGGCGCGGTACCATGGCGACCAGGGGTGCACCATCCTCCCGTTCGGGTCGGAACGGATCTACTTCGAGCCCGTTCCCGTTCCCCGACACGTCCCGAATCCCGCGTCGACGGCTTGGCCGACGGGAGATGTCGGCGCGCACGGTACGTTCCCCGAGGTGGAACAGGCCGCGTTGGACCGAGCGCTCGACTGGGCCATGGCCCAGCCCCAACACACCCGGGCACTGGTCGCGACGTATCGAGGCAAGATCATCGGCGAGCGGTACGCCTCGGGCTTTACCCCGCACACGCCCCAGATCAGCTGGTCTCAGGGAAAGAGCATCACTGCGGCACTCGTCGGCGTGCTGGTCGAGCAGGGAGTCCTCAATCTCGAATCGCCGGCGCCGGTGGCGGAATGGCAGGGCCCCGGTGATCCACGACGGCACATTACCGTGGCCAACCTGCTCAACATGAGCAGTGGTCTCGATTTCCGGAACTACGGCCTCGGAAGTCCCGTATCCTGGATCGCGGATAACGAGCACTTCCGTATCTACTTCGATGCGGTAAACGTGTTCGAACACGCCATCAACCAGCCAATGGACCTGGAGCCGAACCAGCGTTTCCGGTACCGCAACAGCGATCCGCTCACGCTGGGCCGGATCGTCCGGCAAACGGTCGAGGCGCGTGGCGATGACTACCTGACCTTCCCGCAGCGCGCGTTATTCGACCGGATTGGCGCACGCAACTTCGTGCTCGAGACCGATGCGTGGGGCAACTTCATCCTGACCGGTTACGATTTCGGCAGCGCATGGGACTGGACGCGCTTCGGTCTGCTGCACCTGTGGGACGGTCTCTGGAACGGCGACCGCATTCTGCCGGAGGGCTGGACGGAGTTCGTTTCCACCCCCGCGCCCGCTGATCCTCAGCAGGGGTACGGCGGGTTGTTCTGGCTGAATCGGGGCGGTGCCCACAACCGAATACCGGCTGATGCATACTGGGCGGCTGGATTCATGGGCCAGACCACGATGGTCATCCCCTCCCGGGACATGGTCGTCGTGCGTCTCGGACCCAGCCCGGGCGACTTCAACACCTACCTGAACGAGACCGTCGGGAGGGTTCTGGAGGCCGTAGGGGTCTCGCGGTGAAGAGTCGCGAGGTGCTCGAGCCGCCACGCGATCATGACGAGTCCTGACCGCTTTTTGCGAGCGTCTCCTGTGACGATGGCGTCGTTGAGCGGGTCTTTGATGGCAGCGGAGACGGCGGTGTGGGGATCGGTCTGGGCTTGATGCCCTGGGACGTGCGGCCCTCGCATGGGTCCGCCGCGGGCTCGACGTACCCGGTCTCCGGAAACGGTCGAGGACGACAACGGAACTTGAACCTTCGGAACGCATCATGAGTTTGCGATACCTTCGTAGCCCTGGGGTGAGGCCCTTCATCGCGGCGGTGCTGCTGTCGCTTGCCTCCTGTGGCGAAAACGTACTCGGTCCTCTCGACGATACGGTCTTCGTCTTGCAGTCGATCGACGGCGTGCCGCTGCCAGCAACCGTTGCCCCGGAATCTGGTGGACTTGCCTGGATCGTCACCGCCGACACTATCTGGCTGGGGTCCGGATCCAGATGGAGGCGTCACAACGTTCAGCACCGCGAAGAGGGGGTTGGCGGTGAGCCGTTCGACGCAGAGACCGACGGGTCGGTCAGGCGGCAGGGTGGCGTGCTCGTCCTTGCCTTCAACTGTCGGGGCGGCGATTGCATCGCACCGGACCGGCTTGTCGAGAACGCGACTGTACTCGAGATGGACAACACCTACCTGCACGCCGGCCGGAAGTTGGTTTTCATGTCGACGGAGTTCCCCAACCATTCACAGGGTCCTCGCCGCGCGGAGAAACAACTCCACTCGAACTAATCGCGGCTTGCCACCAGGAAACCTCTGCACACGACTTGTGCAGAGCATTCCTGGCCTTTGGGCACAGGCGGGGGGATGAGATGTGCCGCCTGCGTTTCCACAGTCTTTGACAGTCACGTTCCGACTGTGACAGGTGCCTACCCCGCAGTACCATCCGGGCTGCATAACACGACCGTGTAGCCGTCCGGATCACGGAGCCAGCATTCCCAATGATTCGGTCCGCCGTCACCGTCAGGTGGATTGCGATGGCGATCCATTACGATTTCCGCCTTCATGTCCGCGACGCGCGTCATAGCGGCGTCGAAGTCGTCGAGTTCAAACCACAGCAGGACACCGTTGCCGTACGGCCTGTCTTCCGGATCGCCGATCGGTCCATGGTGGTGATGGACGTCAAAGTTATGTAGTTGGAGGATCAAGGCACCGTTTGCGACCAGGCGTTCGTACTCGCGCCCACCGTGAGCGCTCTGACAACCCAACAGGCGCTGGTACCATCGGCTGCTCGCTTCGACGTCGGTCACGACGATCAGGGGTTGGGGACGCATGGGAATCTCCTTTGCTTGAGTCAAATGTAGCGAGACCGGTGATTCGGGACCCTTCGGATGATCGATGATCTCGGTCACGACGCGGCAGGCTGCTCCGTGCAGTGTTGTGATGGCCGCACTCCTGGCCGTTGTCGGATGTGTTCGACCGCGAAGAGCGGTTGATCGAGCGCGTGCGGCTCCAGCCGGGCCGGAGCGTTGTTGGCTTTGGATCCGGAACGGTGTATGCAACGCGGGAAGATGACCTGGGTTTACTGTGGCTGGAACGCTATCGGGTGTGAGGCTATGGATCTATGGTGTGGCCGGCTGTTCCGATCGAGTCCGAGTATAGGCAACCGCCGCGATCACCCCCGGGGCGAGCAGGAGGATCAAGCTCAGAATGCCGGACGCAACGTACGTCCCCTGTCCGGAAGCAATCAGGTGTAAGCCGCTGTCCGTCCCGATGATCGCCATCGCCACCGCCCCGGCCAGCACACCCAGGCGATACACCGTCAGCGTCATCGCAACGCAGCCCAGTATTGCTCCGAGCGATTCGATCTGCCCCGTAAAGACAGAGGGCAAAAACAGAAGAGCAAAGAGGACGATGGGGATTGCGATCGCCACGGCTTTTGGCTTGAACAAGTGGCGTCCCATCGCCAGCAGGAAGAGGAGGGCGGGCGCAGTGAGCATGCCCGTCAGCACAGGGAACGACGTTAATGAGATGACGGGCGCCAGTTCACCGACGTGATCGAGGTACCCCGCTTCCCCGGCTTGCTTCGTATTGAACAGCATCCGGAGTACGGCATTAAACACGCCGTACCCCGCCATGATTGCCAAACCGACGAGGTACCCCGCGAGCACAGCCTGTGCGATGGGTCGAGGGTTCCACCGGCGGGACAAGACCCCCTCCCATTCAGCCGTGTGCGCCGGGAAGACATCGCGCGACAGCGCCATGGATCCCATCATCAGCATGACGACGGCGACGCCTATCAGCAGGCCCAGAAACACTGCTATCCATCCGGTTACCACGAAGAACTCGACCACGGTTCCGCTGCTATTGGAGTGGAGGTTTCCCGGTATCGAGTTGACCCAGAGAATGAGCGACAGGATCAGCACGATGCCGGTTGCCATGATCGCGGGGCGCCACCGGGCGAGCCGTCTCCGTCTCGGTGCAAACACCAATGCGAACCCGTACACGACACAACCAGCGACAAGCACCGCGAAGATGCCTATCACTACCGGAGGTACGTCCGTGGTATCGAACGAGCCGGGCAACTGAAACTCCCGGCGATAGCTGGTCACGCGGTCGCCGCTCACGTCTACGCTGAATTCAACGAACGCGGAATCGGGAGCGCCGTCATTGGGTGTCCGTGCGATTGTGGTTCCTCGATCGCGCCACGTGAAGAAGTGATCGATCCGTTGCGCCTCGCGTTGACTCCGCGCCGCGCGAAGTTCAAATGACGTGGGATCCCAGCCGTCGTTCTTGAGGAACGACTCGGCCAGGACGCGTGCCTCGTCTTCCGTCAACTGTGCGGTCGACGAATCGGCATCGACGGGTACGCTGAACTCCCTGACCGCCCCGTCCGAACCGACAATAACGTTCCACTGGTGGTTTCCATCGTGAGCCAGCCAGCGAACGTGCCAATGGGAAATCGGCAGGGCCTCGTTGGCCAGGCGTCTCGCTTCGTCGAATCCGACGGTTGAGAGCAAGAACTCCCGCCGGTCGGGCGAGGCTCTATTGAAACCGGTTGTGCGTCTGAGGCTTCCGGCAAACATCCGCGACGCAAACGTGTCAGTTTGATCACGATTCGCCAGGTAGTCTCCCGCGATCTGCTCTGCACGAGCCTGCGTCACGACGGGGGTGTCAATCGCCGGAGCTGAATGGATGCCGTACGTAGCGATCCATGCCGCAATCAGCACCGCGGCGGTCATGCTCAGCCCAATCCATGCTTTGGGCGCAAGCGGTTGGATAGGCTGGGCGCTCGCCAATTCCAGATCTGCCTGCTCGTCCGATGGTACCTCCACGGTGTCCAACACCGTTATCAGATTCGCAATCGAGTTCCACCGGTCGTCAGGTTCGCGCTCCAGACACCGCATGACCGCCGCGGCAATGTCCTCCGGAACGGCGGGGTTCACGACGGCCAGGTCGTCCGGTGTCGATGTCAGACGTTCAACGATGAGTCGTTGAGCGGTCTTTTCCGTGAACGGCGTGCGGCCCGCGAAGAGTTGATATGCCACAACCCCCAGCGAATAGAGGTCGGACCGATGATCGATGTGTTTCTCTCCCGTGGCCTGTTCGGGACTCATGTAGTGTGGCGTTCCCACCACCATGCCAGTACCGGTCAGCTTACCCGCGTCGTCGCCGTCGTCGGTCTTGGCGATGCCGAAGTCCATCAAGAGAGCGCGTCGCTCGGTATCTTCGAGGAAGATGTTCTCGGGTTTGATGTCGCGGTGAATGATGCCCGCGCGGTGCGCGACCGCCAGGGCGCCGGCCAGCTCCCGGAAGATCCGGTGTGCCTCTCGAATGGAGAGTCGCTCCTTGGCATCGAAGAGATCCGCCAGGTTGGTACCTTCCAACCGTGGCATGATGAAGTAGGCGAACCCCTCCGCTTGTCCTATTGAATAGATAGGTACGACGTTGGGATGGCGCAGCTTGGCCACGGACTCCGCCTCGCGACGGAACCGGCCCACGAGCGATTCGGTGGGGAACAGGTCGAACCGCAAGGCCTTGATGGCAACCTCGCGCTTCAGCTGCACATCCCACGCCGCATAGACGACACCAAACCCGCCCCGGCCGATCAGTTCACGCAGTTGGTACGCGTCGCCGAGCGCGCGTTGCAGGCGATCACGAAACTCCGACTCGGTCGTGTCGACGGAGTTGATAACGGAAGTGGCGCCGGTCTCCTTTTCGACCTCGGTCGGCGTGGCAGTCCCGCATCCAGGGCAGAACGCGGCGCCACCCGGCAACGGCGTCGCGCACTTTTTGCAGGTAGACACAGGCTTACTCATTAACTTCCCGCAACACAGTCCCGCAAGGGTCCGTGTTCATGAGCGAGGCGGCGTTGACCAGGTCGACCGGAATCACGATATCGTGTGCGGAAAACGTCCTTTCGCCCTAATGCGCAGGCGCGCTCGTCAAGAGGAACCTCGGGTACGAGCTCGCTCCAGTCATCTTCACTGAGCTGGGCCGCTCCGAGTTTCGCGCAGGCGATCTGAATGAGTTCTTCGGGGGACAGGGGCCACACGCGGACCGTGCTTTCGGACCATGCGGCCAGGAATCGCGCGTCGGGACTCAGCACCGGTGGCGCGTTGAGTGCGTCCGGGACTCGCGCGATCTCTTCGCCCTTCAAGTCCCACAAGCGCACCAGACTGTTGTCGAGCGTTGCCAGGTACCGGCCATCCATGGCCACTGATCGCGGCGAGATCACCGGGGGTACGCGACGAGATGGAACTCGTGGGTTCGCTGAACGTAATGTGGCCATGCGATCCGATGCCCAGGATCCGGAGATCTATTCCCGCATTCAGCGATTCGTTTGTTCGTACCAATCGCAAAACGCGTGGTGGTGCTCGTCGTGCCCAAAGGAACATTGATACATGATGTCGTGGTTTTTGTGGCCCGCATGGCTCCCCGTGCCGAATACAGGGGGGATCCACTGGGAGGAGCCGTAGGTCGGTCCCGGCGCATTACAACCAAAGGGGCGTTTCAGGCATCCAACAGGGTAACCCCCCACGGGGGACGTCAACTCCTCACCCGGTTCGTCGGAGGCTGTATGCGATTCACGACTCTCATTTCGACCCTCGCCCTGACGATGTTCATGGTCGAGCCCGGGATCGCTCAGGGGCGTGACGTCCTGCGTGGAGATTGGGAGGCGCAGCTGAGACGGGGGGATCGCCTTCAACTGCGTCTCGAATTCGAACGTGGCAATCGCGGGAGCTGGGGCTTCTCCATACCAGCCAGTGCGTTCACCGGTTTGCAGGGAAATGCCTGGGCGGGCGACCGGCATTCCGTGGAGTTCCGACTCGTCCGGGACGCCGGTACAGTGATTTTCGACGGCCGAGTTGGTGATGGTGACGGCTGGGGTGAGTTTACGTTCACGCCCAGCGCTGATTTCATCGCCGGAATGGCGGACCTCGGGTACCGCAATCTTCGTGATCGTGAAATCTTCGCGATGGCCATCCACGACGTCAGTCGGAGCTTCGTCCGTGAAGTCCATCAGCTGGGCTATCGCGACGCATCGGAAGACGACCTGCTCAGCATGCGGATCCACGAGGCCACACCCGATTTCATTCGCACCATGGCCTCCGCGGGGTACAGCGGTCTGTCAATCGACCGGGCGGTCGAATTCCGGATCCACGGCGTTGATGCCGAATTCGTGCGTGACATGAGGGCGGCCGGTCTCGCCAATCTCTCGGAACGAGACCTGGTGGATTTCAGGATTCATGGTGTGTCGAGCGACTACATCCAGCGTCTCGACGAAGCGGGGTTTGAAGACGTTTCGGCCAGAACGCTCAAGGACATGCGGATCCACGGGGTGTCCGACGAGTACCTGCGTGCCATGCGGGCCGTCGGCGTCGACGTGACCGATGCCCGACGTTTGATTGAGATGCGAATCCATGGACTTCGCCCCGAGTACGTCAGGGCATTGGCGGAACTCGGGTTTGAGGACATTCCTGCCCGGCGGCTGATCGAGATGCGCATCCACGGGGTCACGCCAGAGTTTGCACGCGAGATGGTTGAGCGGTACGAAGGTGTTACGGCGCGAGACCTGATCGACGCGAGGATTCACAACTCGCGCTGGATGCATCGAAGACGGTCTGGCGGGTGAGCGCGTCGCGACTGACCTGCAAGTAGGACAGGGGGGCATCCGCGGCG
>Ga0302046_10003607_pt1 | contig 13966 bp, 15 predicted proteins | sample RVTome_11_FD_200261 | JGI IMG/M metagenome (GOLD analysis project Ga0302046, IMG submission 200261) | Soil microbial communities from uranium-contaminated site in the Upper Colorado River Basin, Wyoming, United States - RVT147D111 (version 2) ...
TTAAAGAGCGCCAAGCTCGTGGGGATCGTTGGTTCTGCGTCTCGGGGCCATACGAATGGGTTTTTGAGGCGGCGAAATATTTGACTGTCGTGTAAGGATCACTCATGCGAGACGCTCGACGAATCAGACCCTTCCTTGTCGCCGCCGTGTTGCTCTCGGCCGGCGCTTCGTTCCTGGGTTGTGACAACCCCGGCGTGCTGGCGCGGATCAATCCGTGTCTCACCGTTTTCAATTGTGACCCGCTCGCCTTCGAGGATTTGTTTATCGATCTTCAAGGCGGTGCGAACCTCAGCATCGATCCGACGTGCACGATTCCGCGTCGCTGCGGCTCGATCTTTCCGCCTCCAGCCGGCACCGGTGAACCCCTGGAACAGGACCAAGGCGGTGGCCTCGGCGGCGGCGGCGGTGGCTTGGGCGGCGGCCTCGGCGGCGGCTTGGGCGGTGGCTTGGGTGGCGGCCTCGGCGGCTTTGGCACCTGATCGGCGGTATCCGATCGACAGCGACGCGGTGGGAGGTCGATCCGTTCCGACTTTTGGCGGGCAGGCCGGGTCGGCGGAAGATGCGCCTCCAACCCGAAATGCGTATCGCCTCAGATCATGTGGTGTCTGTCCGCTCTTCATGCTGCGGAGCAACACCCTTACTGCGGAACATTGCCCCGCATCCACCCCGGTTGCGGGGTACGCCCCGCGCTCCTATAATTCTTCTTCACGCGATCACCACTAGCTTGACCGCCGTTGATCGCCGATAGATCACGGACGGGGCTTGGGGTCCTTCGGCCCGCCGGTCTCACAACGTAGACACGCATGATACCGATCAGCACCGACAGCCCGATTCGTCGTACCCCCCTGGCCAACTATACCCTGATCGCCCTGAACGCCCTCGTTTTCATGGTGACGGTCAGTCATGACGGCCCCGGGCTACGCGACGGCGTGACCCCGTTCCTGCTGCATGCGGACGAGCCCGCGGTAAGCCAGTTCCTGACCTACCAGTTTCTGCACGGCGACTCGTGGCATCTGGTCGGGAACATGATCTTCCTGTGGGTCTTCGGCAATCCGGTCAACGCGGCGTTCGGCCATGCCGCTTATGTCCTGTTTTACCTCGCCGGCGGGGTGACCGCGGGACTGGGCTTCGCGCTCGTGAGCACCCATCCGTTGCTGGGCGCATCCGGCGCCGTCGCCGCGGTGACCACGTCGTACCTGGTCCTTTTTCCTCGTAACCACGTAAAATTTATTTACTTCTTCTTTTTTATTGGATTCTTCGAGTTACCGAGTCTGCTGATCATCACCGCCAAGATCATCGTCTGGGACAACCTCGTCATGCCCAGCATGTCCGGCCCGGACAACGTCGCTTATTCCGCGCATCTGGTGGGGTATGCGTTCGGACTGACCGCGACGTTGCTGCTGCTGCTGCTGCGGGCGTTGCCGCGTGATCATTTCGATCTACTCGCTCTGATCAAGCGTTGGCATCAGCGTCACACGTTCGCCGAGGCCATGCGCGATCCGTCGGCCCAGGCGGCGGCGAAGTATGGCCGGGTGGCCCGCCCGGTCACCCTGGCCGATGCCCAGCGGGCGACCCCGACCGATGCGCAGACCGACCAGATCACCGCCGTACGCACCCGGATTTCCGACTGCATCGCCGACGGCGACCTGGCGGGCGCGGCGGAACGCTATCAGGAGCTTCTCGCCGTCGACGATCAGCAGGTGTTGCCGCGACGACAGCAACTCGACGTCTGTAACCAGCTCTACGCCGACGCCGGCGCGATGCAGGCGGCGGCGGGGTACGAGAAATTTCTTCGCCACTATTCACACGCCCCCGAGGCCTCCGAGGTTCGGTTGCTGCTGGGCATCATCTATGCGCGTGATCTCGAGCAGTATGAGGCGGCGGAACGGCATCTCCAGGATGTCGGAGGCCGGCTGACCGACGACCGACGCATCGAACAGCACCGCCAGTGGCTCGACGTGGTGCTGACCCACCTCGGCCGGACATCCCCGGAAGCCTGACGACCGGTCGCGCGTCACGTGCTTGCCGTCGGTGATCTGATGAACAAGGAAAGACAAAGACCTGTCCGTCACGATGTCTATTGACGTCGCGTGACGGGACCGGCCTCGAGGTTGGGTGGACGGTTTCGACTAGCCGCCGAACACGCCGCCGAGGGCGGTGCCCAAAATACCCGTCAGCAACTCGACGAGCGAGGCGAGCAGTCCGTGGGTGGGGCATTGGTGCCTCGATGGGTTTCGAGTAGTATGCCCCCCGCCGGGTCCCTCGCGGGTGCGTGAAGCCGTTCCCGCGAGATGTGCAGACCGGGCGTCTTGCCCCAGCGGAGGAGTCAACCGAATGAAGGTGCATGAATATCAGGCACGGGAGTTGTTGGCGTCGGCGGGCGTGCCGGTGCCGGCGAGCGAAGTGGTCGAAACGGCCGACGCGGCCCGGACGGCGCACGAACGGATCGGCGGCCGGGTTGTGGTCAAGGCGCAAGTGTTCGCGGGCGGACGGGGCAAGGCCGGCTTCGTCAAACTCTGCGACACGCCGCAGGCCACGGCGGAAGCGGCCGCGTTCATGCTCGGCAACCGCATGGTCTCGAAGCAGACCGGTTCGGAGGGCATCGCGGTCAAGAAACTGCTCGTCGCCGCCGCGGTCGACATCGCCAAGGAATACTATGTCGGCATGGTCGTCGACCGCGGCCAAAGCGCGCCGGTGATGATGGTCTCGAAAGAGGGCGGGGTCGAAATCGAGGAGGTGGCGGCCCGCAACCCCGACGCGATCATCAAGGAATGGCTGCATCCGCATCTCGGGCTACAGCCGTTCCAGGCGAGTCGGCTCGCCTACGCGCTGGGGCTGGGGGACAAGCCGATGCTCAAGGCCGCGAGCAAGGTCCTGCGCGGTTTGGCCGACGTGTTTCTGCGCTACGATTGTAGTCTGGCCGAGATCAACCCGCTGATCACGACGACCGACGGCGAGCTGCTGGCCATCGACGCCAAGATGAACTTCGACGACAACGCCGTATTCCGGCACAAGGCCTTGCAGGCGATGTTCGACCCGTCGGAGGAGAACGCGCACGAGTTGCGGGCCAAGGAACACGACCTGTCCTACATTGCGCTCGACGGCAACATCGGTTGTTTGGTCAACGGCGCGGGCCTGGCCATGTCGACCATGGACATCATCAAGCTGCACGGAGGCGAGCCGGCCAACTTTCTCGACGTGGGCGGATCGGTCACCACCGAAGGCGCGGTCGAGGCGTTTCGGATCATCCTGTCCGACGATCGGGTCAAGGGTGTGTTGGTGAACATCTTCGGGGGCATTGCCAAGTGCGACACCATCGCCGAGGCGTTGATCGCCGCGGCCAAGGAGGTGGGGTTCAACGTGCCGGTGGTGGTGCGATTGGAGGGGACCAACGTCGAGAAGGCCCGGTCGATGCTCAAAGAAGCCGCCGTTCCCGGCCTGATCAGCGCCGCCGACCTGACCGACGCGGCCCGGAAAGTCGTTGCCGCATTGAACGCCGCGTGATGATTGAATCGCCGAGCTTGCTCGGCGTTTCGGGTTCATCGAGATAGGCGCCGATCAATTCGCGTTTATTTGCCGATGTCGTCGGTCTCCGGCACGGCGACAGTCGGATCAGTCGGCGAGCCCATCGCGTTACTCTCCTCAAAGCGCATCATTTTTTGGGACTGGGAGCCTCCCACGTGATCAGGGGATCGGCCCGGTGGATGGTGGACTCCAGGTACCTATCCCGACGGACCGACGGTAGACGACTTTGACGACCTATCGTATGGTTATCTGGCGCGCACCACTTCGGGAACGGCCAGATGCATTCGGTGTGGATCATCTCTATGGGTCGTAACGTGCGACCGTTCATCACCGGCAGGTCAGGATCATGGTTCGGTTCCGTCGGGCGTGCCGATGCTGATTGCGAGTACGATCAGCAACACGCCGGCGAATCCGATCACGACACCCAACGGGAGCATGACCATCGTAACGCCCATGGCCAGCCCGATGCAGGCCAGCACCCCACCGAGAATCACGCCCACCGCCCGACCGATCGTACGCTCGATCACGTGCGCCACGGTTCGTAATGTGGAGTCTCCGTGAGACATGACGGCGCTCCTGAATTCGGAGTCGCGCTCCATAATGATTATACCCGCGCCGGCGCCCGGGGGTGCGTTCGGAGGCCGTTCGTCGTCGAAAAACCTGGTTGGGCACGGCCCGGCGGTTGCTCACGCGTGCCCGGATAGGCATAATCCGCCGGCCGCGAAGCCCGTTTTCGACCCCGATAGGCCGGAGAAACCCGCATGACCGGATTGTGGCTCGCCTGGACCATCCTGCTTGGCTTGGTGGGTCTGGTCTGGGTGTCCCGGCACCTCGACGTCTCTCGCTACCAGAGGCGGGAACACCCACTCACGCCGGACAGCTTCGACGGTCCGCCGACCGACCCTCCCCCCCTCTCGGTCCTGGTCGCGGCCAAGGATGAGCAGGACAACATCGCGTCGTGCGTGACCACCCTGCTCGGGCAGGACTATCCCGACTTTGAAGTGATCGCGATCAACGACCGCAGCGAAGACCGCACCCGCGAAATCCTCGAGGGGATCGATGACCCCGATGGCCGCTTCACCGTGATCCACGTCACCGAGTTGCCCGACGGTTGGTTCGGGAAGAACAACGCCATGCGCGCGGGCGTAGAAAAAGCGACCGGATCGTGGCTCTGCTTCACCGACGCGGATTGCCGTCAGGTCTCGCCGCGGACGCTGTCGATGGCGATGCGTATGGCGATCGACGAGCAGGTCGATCTGCTGTCGGTGTTGCCGGTGCTGGAGACGCGCAGCGTTGTCGAGCGCGTGATCCAGCCGATCGCCGGCGCGGTCATGATCTTTTGGTTCAATCCGCAACGGGTCAACAACCCGACGTCCCGGACCGCGTATGCCAACGGCGCGTTCATGCTCATGCGGCGCGAGACCTACGCGGCCATCGGCGGGCACGAGCGGGTGAAGACCGAAGTGAACGAGGACATGCACATGGCCCGGCTGGTCAAGGAGCAGGGCCTTCGACTGCGGGTGGTGCCGAACCACGGTCTGTACGTCACGCGCATGTACAGCAACGCGCGGGAAACCTGGCGGGGCTGGAGCCGGATTTTCTACGGCTGTTTCGGGACGTTCCGGCGACTGGCGGTTTCGTTCATGTTCATGCTGATCATGGGCCTGACGCCGTGGGCCAGCGCGGTCGTGGCCTGGTCGGCGGTGGCGATGTGCGGTTGGGCGCAGGCCGGCCCGTGGCAAAACATTGCGGTGACGGCGACGCTGGCGATCCTACTCCAACAGTCGTTGTTGGTGCGGTATTATCGTGCCAGCCAGGCGCGCTGGTGGTACGCGCCGACGTACGGCATCGGGGCGCTGGTCGTCCTCGCGATGCTCGTCAATGCCATGTGCAAGCTCGGCGGACGCCAGGCGACGGTCTGGCGAGGAACGACCTACCGCGGCAATCAAACGGTCAGGGATTAACGCATGCTCGCCGAAGAGGGCGTTTTCACCGATCAGCAAATCCTCTACATCCTCGGCATCGTTGCGCTGATCGTGTTGCTGGTGCTGATCAAGATCGTCCGGGCCGTGCTGCGTGCGATGCGGCGCAGGCGGCCGGCGAAGATTCATCCCAAGTTGCAGAAGTACGCGGAAGAGGATGCGTCGCGACTCGCCGAGCGTGGTCGGCAGGCCGCCAAGATCATCACGACTTCGTCCCGGGCGGAGATCGCCGGTTACCGGGTCATGCGCCAGGTCGAGGCGGTGTTTGTCGATGGCTACCGCGACCCGGGCGACGCGATCGAAGGCCTCAAGGCGACGGCGGCGCTCAAAGGCGCCAATGCGGTGATCAACCTGCAACACCAGCGCACCGCGGCCGGCCGATGTACCGCCTCGGGTGACGCCGTCGTCGTCGAGCCGGAACGCAACGACGGAACAAACCCTTGATCCGCGAGTGACGAGTGGTGTCCGCGCATCTTCGCGCGATTCAACGCTTTACATGTCGAAACATCGGGTCTATGGTTGAATTCATGAGTGATACCGTCGTGGCCAAACCGCCGAGCGGGACCGTCAAGAGCAAGCCCGCGTCCGGCACGTCGAAAACCAAACCTCGACGCCGGCCCCCGTATCATGTCATCCTCTGGGACGACGACGATCACACCTATCCGTATGTCATTGAAATGCTCCGCAAACTTTTCGGTTACAGCCTGCAAAAGGCCTTCATGATGGCGCGGGAAGTCGATACCTCGGGTCGGGTGATCGTCGACACGACGACCCGGGAGCGCGCGGAACTCAAACGCGATCAGATCCATGCCTATGGCGATGACTGGCGGTTGGAGCGTTGCGCGGGATGCATGTCGTGCACCATCGAGCCGGCCGCGGAAGGCGGCTGATCGAACATGGACGGCGCTTCGGTTTGATGAGCATCCAGGTAGGCTTGGGCGCGGTCTTTTTGTCCCGCGACCTTCAATTCGGAGAGCAGCCACATGTAGGCGGTGCCGAGCAGCGGCACGACGAGGAACGCGGCCAGGTGTGGGAGCGCGCCGGCGGTCACCCCCATGAGGATGAAATTGTAGAGCCCGTGCACGAGGACGGCTTTCCAGAGCCCGTGCCAGACCCGCTGGCGCGAACGAGGCCGAAGTTTGCTCAGTCCGATTTCATAACCCATCAGCCCCGACGCCAGCGCGTGCAGCGGCAGGGCGGTAAAAGCTCGACCCAGCCCGATGGTGACGTTGGCGCCGGCGTAGAGAATGTTTTCCAGGCAGCAGAACCCGAGCCCGGCGCTGACGGCCATGACGATCGCATCGGAGATTTCCCTCATCTCCGGCCGGCGATACGCGAACCGCAGTACGATCACGAGTTTCAACGCCTCTTCGACCAGGGCCGCTCCGATGATCGACTCCAGGGCGACGCGCCCCAGCGAGTCGACGGACCAATCGCTGGTCAGAAAACTGAGGCTTCGCTGCGCGACGTAAGCCAGCACCGTCACCGCGATACCACCGATAAAAACGCGCATGACGAGGTGGTTCCGATCCGAGCGGGGTGACCGCCGGCGGATCAGGTAGAGCAGCACCGCCAAGCACGGCAGGACACTCATCAGAATGGCGAGCAACTTGAATACCAGGCGAAACGTTCCTTCACGTGGGGTTATCGGTCTCGCGGCGCACCGGCGCGCGTGCGTCTTTCGGATTGTATCGGGTCGATGCCGCCCCCGCTGTGGTCAAGGTACATCGTGATGATCCACCGCGCAGCTTAGCGCTGCACCGAATCTCGACGATGAGAGCCGGTGGCGGAGCATGACCAACACATGCGGTGCGTGGTGAAGACCGATAACGACGACACTCGGGTGCCCGCGGCGACCATTCTCGTCGGCCTGACCGCGCTGGTCGGGTTCATGGCCTTGCCTGCCGACGCCGACCTCTGGTTTCATCTCGCCGACGGCGACTACATCCTCGCGCACGGGCGCGTGCCGCAGACCGACCCGTTCAGTTTCACGCGGGTCGGCGAGCTGTGGGTGCCGCATTCATGGCTGTTTGATGTCGGCGTAACCTTGGCCTGGAACAAGCTCGGCCCCCGCGCCGCCGAGGCCATCATGGCCGGTGTGTTCGTACTCTGCGTGCTGCTCTCGTTCGGCTTGCTCACCGCCCGCCGCGTACCGGTCCTGGTCGCCCTGGTTGTGTGTGCCGCGCTCGCGGTCGGTGCGGGGAACACGCGCGGTTTGCGTCCGCAGGTCTTCTCGCTGCTGTTCACCAATCTCGTCATCGTGCTGCTCGTGCTGCACCGGCAACGTCCGGGTCGGCGTATCCTGGTCGCGCTGCCGCCGCTCTTTCTGCTTTGGGCGCAGGTCCACGGGGCGTGCATCATGGGCCTGGTGGTCGGCGTGATCTGGTTGGCCGGCCGCGTCTTCGATACGGTGATTCACCGCACCTGGTCCGAGCATCGCAGAGAGATCGTCATGTTGGCCGCGGCCATCACACTCGCCGCGCTCGCGGTACTGATCACGCCGCACGCGATCACGCATTATCGATACGTCGCACTGACCACCGGCTTGGAGTTCCTGCGCACGCGGGTGTCGGAATGGCAATCGCCCCGGGCGCTGTCGCTGACCGTGCCCGACGTTTATCACTTTCTCTTGTGCGCCGGCGTGCTCGTTGTGCTGGCGCGCAGTGCTCGCCGGGTGGGCTGGGCGGAGGTCGGGGTGGCCGGTGCGCTCATACTATTGGGCTTCTCCGCCACCCGTCACATTCCGCTCGCGTGCATCGGTTGCGTGCCCTTGCTCGCCGATGCGCTCGGTCGGTCGGACGTGGTTGATGTTGCGCGGTGGCGGATTCGCCTTCAAGCGCCGGCCGCACCGGCGGTGGTGATGCTGGTGGTGCTGGTGGGGTTGTGGCGGTTTCCGACCGACGTCGACACCCGCTACGCGCAGGCTGAACCGGTCGCGGGGGCGCGGGCGTTGCGTGAACTCGAAGCGCCGATGCGTGTCTTCACGTCGTATAACACCGGTGCGTACATTCTCTGGGCGGGTCCGACCGAGCTACGGGTTTTCGTCGATAGTCGCGCGGATGTTTACGGCGACGCGCTGCTCGTCGAGGCCGATCTCGCTCGGCAGGGTCGGGGCTGGCAAACGCTCTTCGAACTCTGGGCGATTGACGCCGCCGTCGTCGAACGACACGATCCGTTGGCCGAGATTCTTGCCGGACGGGATGACTGGGTCGCGCTCGCCGAAGATCACGACGAGTTGACGTTCCTCCGCCGAGACCTGTCGACCGCGATCACTTCGCGATAAGTGCTTACACCGTTGCGCGCAGATCATCCTTCCCCGGCGGCATCACGAACGGCATGGCGCATTGACGTACCGCCTCGCCGGTCAGGTCGATGCGCGAGGGGTCGGTGTGGCCGATGCTCGACGGACAGCCGGCCAGGTAGATCACCTTGGCGGGGTCGATCTGCATGATGCGGGTGCAGGTGGCGTCGACGGCGGGGAGGTTGGTGCCCATGACGACGACACCGGCCGGCTTGGGCGTGCCCATGATCGGTCCGTCCCCCTCCATGCCGAGGATGCCGTCGACAATGGCCAGTTCCGGCCGGACCGTCGCCACGATGTCGAGGATGGATCGGTTGATCCCTTCATGGTGTAACCGATTCTTAGGCCAGCCGTAGACCAGTCCGGGCATGATGCCGAAACAGTTTTTCATCGCCAGCGTCGCTCCTACCCAGTGATGCGTCTTGAGCTTCGGCATGGAGATGACGACATCCGCTTTCAGCACCGTGCGCGGCAGGGTGAGCTGTTTCAGGGTGGTGAACGCGCCGCGGTTTTCGACCGTCTCGACCGCGTCGTGATTGAGATCGACGAAGCGCAGGCGATGCTCGTTCAGGGCGGTGCCGAGCCCCGACTCGTCCAGCACCAACTCGACGTCACGGCGGTGTCCCGGACCTTCGGCCACCGTGACTTCGGTTGCGCCGAGTTCGGCGGCGACCTGGGCCGCGGCCACGACCATCGCGGGATGGGTGTTGATATGCGCGTGGTGGGCGGCGGTCTCGACGAGGTTGGGCTTGAGCAGCACCTTCTTGCCGCGAAGCAGTTCGAGCTGCCCCAGTTCGCGTAATCCGTCGTGGAGCAGGGCGGCGAGGTCGATGTCATAGCTCGATGCGCGGGCGATATGCACGCGATGGCGCTCGGCGAACACCCGCTTCGCGCCGATCACCGCCGCGGCCGCGCCGACGCCGCCGGCACTTACCTGCAAGAACCGCCTGCGATCCATGCTCCGTCCGCTCATGCGTTGGCTCCCGCGGGTTGTCGGTTGAACGGCCAGCGTTCAGGTTGTTGCGTCGACAGCAGCACCAGCGCGAGATGGTGCGCGTTACCGCTCGTGTTCATCGTATGGGTCAGGGCCGCGTCGGTGACCTCGTCGACACGGGTTTGCCCGGCCGCGTCGAAGGTGTCCGGCGCGAGAAGTTTCAGGGCGATGATCGTCCAGGCCAGACTCATCGCCGAACGCACCGTTCGTATTTGCTGCTGGAGGTATCGGATGCCCGCTTGCACCGACGGTTCTTCGGTCCGATGACGCAGCGCCGTGAGCACGATGCCGGTCGTGCCGGGGAAGGGGCGGAGGTTGGTGCCGAGGACCATCTTGTTGCCGTAGTTCCAGCCGCCGCCGGCGACGGCGCGATCCACGAGCATGGTTCGTGCCTCGACGGCGCGCGGATGGTCGGCGTGCCCGCAGGCTTCGAGGGCCATCAGTGCATAGGCGGTCGGCTCCGCCCAGGCGTGTGTGCCCGCGACCCACGACCAGCCCTCGAGTGACGTATCGTGACCGAGATTGGCGGGGTCCGGGTTCTTCCAATGTTTGGCCCGAGCGGCGAGGGTCCAGTCGACGGCTCGCTGGAGGGTATCGGATCGGCCGGATAGTTGCCGGAGGCACAACATGGCGGGGAAGGTATGCCAGTCGGACGGCGCGTCTTGGCTCGGCATACGTCCGAATCCTCCGTCCGCGCGTTGGGTCCGGATAAGGAAATCCAAACCCCGTTTTTCGAGGTGAGGTTCCAGTCGATCCCATGCGCCAAGGGCGAGCAGGGACCAGATTGTCGGTTCCAGCGATTCGTCCGCCAAGTCGGCACGGTAGGTCCAGCCGCCATTGGTTCGTTGGGCATCAGCCAGAAACCGCAGGGCGGTTCCTCGGACGGAAGGGATTATCGGTTGGGAGGCTGTTGATTTGCTCATGCTATGACCTTCACGCAACCCGACTGCCGATCATGACATACCGATAGACGGTTCGTCTTCGATTATGTCGGTGTCGTTGAGGACTCGATTGAGTTCGCCGGATGCTTCGATATGTATGTTCGGAATACCAAAACCGGTTATCGACAATTCTCCAGTTGGTGATGGTGTGCGATCGTCCAATAGTAAGCACTTCTCCGAATCGGTGTGGCATTGTGGTCGAATATGAGTGAAACAAGGATGGGAGGCGATTGGCTTTGTGTCATGCGCTGCATATACTCTGGCGACTGGTTGTCGAAGGCGTGTCCAATCACGAGATTTGACGATGACCAGGTTTCGCGGGCGAGATTGGACGCGCGACTGGCGAATCGCTCGACACATGCTGACAGGCTTGTTCTAACGAGAAGGAGACGGGAAATGAAGGGTGTCACCAAGAACGTCCGACGCTTTATCCAGGAAGAAAACGGTCCGACCGCGACTGAATATGCGGTCATGCTCGCGCTGATTATTGTCGTGGCCCTGTTGGCTATCGGCGCGCTTGGATCGAAGGTCAATACTATGTTCACCAATATCGAGACGGCGATTCCCACAGGTTCGTCGAGCTAAAAGTCGCACACGACGAGTGTGTCTACGGACCTCGAACAGGTGTGAAGACGGGTTAATGCATCCGGTCGGATGTATTAACCCGTCTTTTTTTTCGCTCGGTAATGGTTTATCGGACGATTTAGTCGGCGATTGTATTCATGGATGTCTGTACTGATATCCGCGCAGGACTCATAAGAAACGTGATGATTGTGCTGATGGCCGGTTTCAAAAAAGAATCGCGCGAAAAACTGGAAATCAGTTTGCCTCACCGGCGAGAACTTCGTACGTTTCTCGCGTCCGGTCAACGACGGCGGATGTGACGTTCGCCGGGTGGCTTGGATGTGGCAGCGAGAAAAACCATTGTCGAGTTTCACCCGGTCCGTCGGATTACCTCCGTGCGGACCTCAAGTGAATCTCCGGTTCATTGCCACTTCTGTTCCGCGTCGGGAACATGAGAATCGACGCGGCGTGTCGGCAATCAGCGGGGTTCCATCGGTGATGGTGTCATCACCGTGAACGCCTCAGGGACGGGAGCGTGAGTTTTTTTCGGGACGGTGGTCGTCTCGGGAATGTAACGGTTCGCCGGGGAAAGGTTTTGCCCTGCGGACGGAAACAGATTCGCTACGGGCGAATCGGCCGGCGGATCCAATCGCACGGCTTGCAAGTCTAGAAGAAGGAGACGGGAAATGAAGGGTTTGCTCAAGAATGTCAAGCGTTTTATTCAAGAGGAAAATGGTCCGACGGCGACCGAGTACGCGGTCATGCTGGCGCTGATTATCATCGTCGCTCTGGCGGCCATCGGCGCTCTCGGCTCGAAGGTCAACACGATCTTCACCAACGTCGAGTCGGCACTGCCCACCGGTTCGTCCAGCTAAGGGACGAAGGCGATTGCATGCAGGGGACCGCAGCTTGACTTGCATGCGAAGGTGGGTCGGCCTCGCCCGCTTGGGCGGGGCCGCCCACCCTTTTGTGGTGTTCGGGTATTTCTGTAGGCGGAGCAGATCAGGCCAGAAGTCGTCACGTCGTCCGCGCATGCGACGACGGACGCCATTGCCGGAGGGGGGCAGCAATCGAACTCCGGTCGGGCCGCTGGGAGTGGTCACATGTCATTGGGATATTGGGAAATCGTGTTGCTGGTCGTGGTGCCGGCCACGCTTTGGGCGTCGTGGATTGATTACAAGGAACGGCGGGTCCCGAATTGGCTGAATGCCGCGCTGTTGTCGGCCGGCGTCGTCGCGCAGACGTGTTTCTTCGGCTGGACAGGCCTGGGTACGGCGTGTCTCGGGGCGTTGGTGGGCTTCGGTCTGCTGATTCTCCCGTGGGCGATCAACGGCATGGGCGCCGGCGACGTCAAACTCATGGCGGCGATCGGGGCCTGGTTCGGTCCTCAGTTGACGCTGGTTTCGTTCGTGGTCGGTGCGCTGATCGGCGGCGTCGTCGCCTGCATCATGATCCTGGCCGCGGGCAAGCTGCATCACGCGTACGCCAACCTGTGCACGATCATGGTGAAGATGTCCAACCGGAAGACGGTCTTCAGCGAGTTCGGCTCGGCGCACAGTTTCGGGGAGACGTCGAGCCTGTTGCCGTACGGCGTTCCGCTGACCGCGGGATCGCTGGCGGTGTTGTTTTGCACATACTTCCAATGGGTGTAACACATGATGCCTAACACATGGAAACGAACCGTACGGCGAGGTCGCACTTCGGCCCGTGGCGTGGCCGTGGTCGAGATGGCGATTGTGACACCGGTGCTGTTGACGCTGGTGTTCGGGATCATCGAGTTCGGATGGATCTTCATGAGCTATCAGACGATCACGAACGCCGCTCGCGAAGGGGCCCGAACGTCGACCTTGCAAGGCACGACCGACTCGGATGTGCAGACGCGCGTCCATAACTACGTGCAACCGGCGGGCCTGCCCCAGTACGCGATGTCGAGCGTCACCGACGTATCGACGGTCTCGGGGTCCGGCCTGTGGGTGCGTCATGAGCAGGGCGACTGTGTCGAGACCGTGGTCTACAGCGTGCCTTACGCGGATGTGTCGCTTATCGGACTTTTGTCGCCGGGCGCGTTCGATCTGACGGCCACGTGCTCGATGCGCAAGGAGGGCTGCACGGTAACCACCCCGTGATCCCAGCCGTTCTGGCGCGGGTCGATGTCGGCCTTGCGTGAGAAATGAAAAACTGTCCGGTCAAAAACCGGGCGCGCGCATAGGTTCGTGCCGATCTAGCCGATACTAGACTGCGGCCACGAAGCCGGACCCGTGACTCCGGCTTCGTCTCGGTCGTTTGGTTCGAGGAGGTCGTCCCGCTTGGGGCGGCCGACGCCACGGTACGGCGGGGATAAGAGGAGCGGACAGATGAGTAAACGAGCGATCATTCCGTTGGTGATTGGGTTGGGCGTGGGTTTGTTCGCCCTGAAACTCGGCCTGGACGTGGTGAAGAAGGCCCAAGGCACCCAAGCTGCGCCGGCGACCAAGCAGGTGGTTGTGGCCAAGGCCCCGATTTCGCGGGAGTCGGCCATTACCGCCGAACAGATCGAAGTCGTGGATTGGCCGGCGGCGTTGGTGCCAAGCGGCAGTTTCTCCGATCCGACCGCGGTCATCGACCGGGTTGCCAGCGTGAGCCTGGTCAACGGTATGTTCATTTCCGAGGTGGTCTTACG
>Ga0302046_10003609_pt1 | contig 13964 bp, 9 predicted proteins | sample RVTome_11_FD_200261 | JGI IMG/M metagenome (GOLD analysis project Ga0302046, IMG submission 200261) | Soil microbial communities from uranium-contaminated site in the Upper Colorado River Basin, Wyoming, United States - RVT147D111 (version 2) ...
GGGGCTCACGCGCGCCTTCCTTCACGCCGGGGCGGCACGCGTGGTCGCGTCGCTCTGGGCGGTGGAAGATCAGGCGACGGCCGCCTTGATGGAGCGGTTCTACCACGAATTGGGCGCCGGGGCAGCGCCGGCGTCGGCGCTGGCGCGGGCGCAACGCGCGCTGCTCGGAGAGCCCGGCACCGCGCATCCGTTCTTTTGGGCGGGGTTCGTGGCCGTCGAGGGACGTCCCAGGATGGAGGCCCGGTGAGCACTCGCATGGTACCGGTCCGTCGGATGGACCCGGCACGGAGGTATGAAACCGTGAACCTGCACTCGACCGGCCGCGCCACGTGGCTCGCCATGGCCGCGGCCCTGACGCTCAGCGCATGCGGGGACTCGACCGGTCCCGAGGACCGGCCGCTCCTCACCGCCGCGATCGTCTCCAATCCGACGGCGCGCCCCGTCAATACGACCCTGGGCCCGGGGTTCGCCACCAGCGGGACGGTGGCGGACGAGCTCGTCTACGTCTCCCTGCCTCCGGGCAACGTGAACGGTGGCTTCCGCGCCACGATTCGCAATCCGCGCAGCGGCGCGGCGGTGGAGGTGGCGTTGCTGGACGGTGGATTCGATCCGGTCCCCATCGAGGCGGCCGCCGGCGACGTCCTGGAGCTGGACGTGCAGGTCACGTGGAGCGACGCGGCCCTGCTCTTCACCATGACCGTGCCGCCCCGACGGCTGCCGGTCGTGGTGCGGACGGACCCGCCGCCGCGCAAGCGGGACGTGCCGCTCAACGCGAGCATGCTGGTCGTCTTCAGCGAGCCCATGGATCCCGCCCTGCTGACCGGCGGGGCGGTGCAGCTGTCGCAGGGGACGACGCCCGTGGCCGGCCGGGTGGAGTTCGCGGACAACGCGCAACTCACCGTTGCGTTCCTACCCAGCGCTCCCCTTACGCCGGAGACCACCTATCACCTGACGATCACCGAGGCGAGTCGGGACCTCCAGGGTGATCCGCTGGAGGCGACCGTCACGGTGCAGTTCGTCTCGGCGCCGCCACCCCCCGAGGGACGGATGGCGTTTTGGAGCGGGCGGGACAACGCCATCTACGCCGTGAACGCGGACGGCTCCGGGCTCGATTCCCTGTGGTCCGGTCCGACGGGAGGAAGGTGGGCGTATGCCACGTGGTCACCCGACGGCACCCGCGTCGCGATTGGCTCGCGCTACGGCGACATGGGCGTGTGGGTGGCGAATGCCGACGGCAGCGACGCCACCCAGCTCACGGCGTCGGGGTACGCCCCCGCATGGTCGCCGGACGGGACGATGATCGCCCTCGTGCTGCAAGGTCTGCGGGTCATGAGCGCCGAGGGTTCCGAGCCGGCGCCGCTGACCTCGTCCTCACCGTGGGAATTCATGTGGTCCCCGGATGGCACCCGCATCGTGTTCAGCGATCCCGCTGGCCTCTGGGTCGTGAACGTGGACGGCTCCGGACTCATCCAGGTCGCGACGGTCGGCCAGTCCCCCGCCTGGTCGCCGGACGGGACCACGATAGCGTTCGTGGTCTTCGGGAACGAGACAGATCCGGTCAGCGACATCCGGCTCGTCAGCCCCGACGGATCCGGCTCGAGGACGCTGAACTACTCCGGAAGGCGGCCCATCTGGTCGCCGGATGGGTCACGACTCGCCTTCACGCTGGGCACCGGGGTCTGCGTGGTCAACGCCGATGGCTCCGGCTTCACCCGGCTGAGCCGTACGTGGGGGACGAAGGACTGGGCTCCCACCTGGTCGCCCGACGGCAGGCACCTCGCCTTCGTGAGCAACCGCGACCCGTGGGGGACGGGCTCCAGCGACCTGTACATCATGGGGGCCGACGGCTCCTCGATCACGAGGCTGACGTTCGACGGGATCAGGCCCTCGGATCCCGCGTGGTCTCGTCCCCTTGTCGCGGCGGCGGCAGGGAACCGATGACGGTGCGGCGCCCACCGTCCGTCTGACGGTATCGTCAACAGGAGTGACCATGCACCCCCAGCATTCGTGGCCACCCGCCCTGGCGTGGTTGGCACTCCCCTTCCTCGTCGCAGTCGGTGGCTGCGGGAATGAGTCGCCGACCGGCGCGGAGAACCGGGCGGCCCTGCCCGTACTCTCCCAGGCAATCGTGTCGGATCCGGTGGGTGGCGCCGCGCTTGCGGCCGGCGCCGGCGGCATCACGCTGAGCGGCGCGGCGGCCGAGGAGATCGTCTATGTCTCGCTGCCACCGGAGAGCTTCCCGGACGCCGTGCAGGCCGTGATCCGGAACCCACGAACCGGCGCGTCGGCCACCGTGACGATGGCCGATGGGGGATTCGATCCCGTGCCCCTCGTGGGGAGCGCGGGCGACACGGTCGAGCTGGATATCCGGACCGCGGGTGCGACGGAGCCAGTCACGTACATGAAGCTCGTTCCTCCGGAGCGGCGCCCGATCGTGGTGCGGACCGAGCCGCCGCCCAGAAAGCGCGACGTTCCGCTCAACGCCACGATGCTGATCGTCTTCAGCGAGCCGATCGACTCGACCACGCTCACGGATGCCGCGGTGCGGCTGCTGCGTGGGTCCGAGGCCGTGGACGGTCAGCTCGAGTTCCTGGACCTGGACCACCTCCGCGCGGTCCTCGTGCCCGCCGCCCCGCTGGCCGCCGGCATCACGTACACGTTAGCCATCACCCAGGGCATTCAGGACCTGGACGGTGACGTGCTGGAAGCGTCGGTGAACGTCGCGTTCACGACCGTGCCGCCGGAGCTCGTGGCTTCCATCGAGCTGTTTCCGAATCCCGTCGAGATCATGGTGGACGACACGTTCCAGATGACCGTGACGACCCGCGACACCACGGGGAACGTGATCAGCGGCGCGCCGATCACGTGGTCCACGAGCGACCCGGCCAAGCTCGCGGTCTCGCAGACCGGCGTGCTGACAGCGTTGGGTGATGGCTTCTTCTACGTCACCGCTCGCGTGGATCCGGAGGCGGCCCGGGACTCCGCGGTGGCATCGGCGCTCGTCATCGTGAGCCCGCGACCGGCCGCGTCCGTGGAGGTGGCACCGGCTGCCGCCGTCCTGGCCGTCGCCCAATGGGGTCGGCTGACCGTGACGGTTCGCGACTCGGCCGGTCGCGTCGCCAACGCTCCGGCGGTCACGTGGTCCAGCAGCGATCCGGGGACGGCCGCCATCGTGCTCGACTCGACAACCAGCGTCTGGGTTCAAGGCCTGAATCCGGGCGGTGTCACCATCACCGCCGTGAGCGGACCGGCGACGGGTACGGCCATCGTGACGGTTGTCACGCCGATGTCCGTTGACGTGTCGCCGTCCACCGACACGGTCGTCGTGGGCGATGGCGTGCGCCTGACGGCGACCGTGCGTGATTCGGCGGGCGGCATCATCAGCTATCCCCTGGTTACGTGGACGAGCGGCGACTTGTCCGTGGCAACCGTACAGGGCGACTCCGTCACGTCCACCTACGTTACGGCATTCGTGAGCGGCGTCAGTCCGGGTACGGTTACCATATCCGCCACCAGTGGCGCGACCAGCGGCACGGCGACGATCACGGTGGTCGCCCCCCCACCCGTGCCACCCGCACTCGGCCGGCTGCGGACGACGCCCCAGTCTGCGGAGCCGCGACGACCGCGGGCCGACCCGGCGCCGTCGGCGAGCAATCTGCCCCAATCCGGCCGTCACATCCCACGGACGCACTTCCTCGGATCACGGGGAGATGGGAGGCGATGATGCGCAGCCGCCTGGGATGCCTGGTACTCGTCGTTGCCGCTGCCGGCTGCGGCGATGATGACCTCCTTGATCCGGTCGAACCCGCCGGCACCTTGCGGGTCGCGATCGCGACCATCGGCGCGGACCTGGATTCCAATGGGTACAGCCTCGCCGTAGACGGGGCCGCCCCGCGTGCGGTTGGCCTCAACGAAACCGCCATGATTCCCGGGCTGCCGGCCGGGCCCCACGAGGTGGTCCTCAGCGGCGTGGCGGGGAACTGCGGTGTGGAGGGTGACTCCCAGCGGCCGTTTACTGTGAGCGCCGGGGATACCTCGCGCGTCGCCTTTGCGGTTACGTGCCGCGCCACGGGCGTGAGGGTCGTCGCCACCACGACAGGCATCGATCTCGATCCGGACGGATACCAGGTGAGCGTGGACGGCGGGCCGAGTCAGCCCCTGGGCGCCCTCGGGGGCCTGATCGTCACGCGGCTGAGCCCCGGCCCGCATACGGTCACCCTGACCGGCCTCGCGGGCAACTGTACGCTGAGCGCGGAGAACCCGCGCGCCGTGATCGTCACGGTGGGTGAGATCACCGACGTCTCGTTCGCCGTCACGTGCGTCGCCGCGACGGGCGCGCTCGCGGTGACCACCGTCACCACGGGCATCGATCTGGATGCCGACTACTACGTCATCCAGGTGCCGGGCCGGCCGCTGCTGTCCATTCCGGTGAACGGCACGGCCGTGCTCGGAACCCTCGCCGCCGGCGACGTTGGCGTGACGCTCACGGAGGTGGCCACCAACTGCGGCGTGGCGGGGAACAACCCCCGAACCGTGACGGTCGTTGCGGGTGGGTCGAAGACCGACACGGTCCGTACGACCTTCGAGGTTCAGTGTGTGGCGGCGACCGGCGCGGTCGAGGTGACCGCCGTCACGTCCGGCACCGACTTCGACCTCGATGGATACACCATCCGGGTGGGCGACGGACCGCCGCAGGCGCTCGCGATGAACGGGGTGGTGACGTTCGTGGAGCTCGGCCCGGGTAGCCACGACATCCTGCTCGAGGGCCTGGCGACCAACTGCGCGGTCGTCGCGCCGAACCCCCGCACGGTAACGGTGACAACCGGCGGTGCCACGCGCGACACCGCCCGCACCACCTTCGAGGCAACATGCGTAGACGCCGACATGCTGGCGTACGCCCGCTGGGAGTGGGACTGGTACTGGTACAGCGAGCTCCCGACGCTCAGCGTCACGTACGCCGACGGCTCCGCCCGGGTCGCTCTCGGGTGGGGCAGCGATCCCTCCTGGTCGCCCGACGGCACGACGCTCGCCTACACCAGCATCGTCTGCCCCTACTACTGCTACCCGGGCGGGCTCGCCCGGACCCAAACCGATGGCACCGGGGCGCTGCAGCTCACGACCAACGAATCGGACACCGATCCCGCCTGGCAACCGGACGGCACCCGCATCGCGTTCACGCGCGGCCAGACCCTTCACCTGATGAACCCCGACGGCTCAGGGATCACGCCGCTCGCGGCGGCCGGCTCGGCGGCCAATCCAACATGGTCCCCCGACGGCACCGCTCTCGCCTACACCTGCCAGGTGGTCAGCGGCAATCAGGACATCTGTCGGATCAACGCGGACGGGACCGGATTCACGCAGCTGACCAGTGACACGGCCCGGGATCTGCGGCCGGCCTGGAGCCCCGACGGCTCCCAGATCGTCTTCACGACGACACGCTTCAGCGGAAGCCACGAGCTGGGCTTGATGAATCCGGACGGGAGTGGGCTCACGAGAGTCGCTCCCGGCATCGGGGCACTGCAGCCGGCCTGGTCGTCGGACGGGACGCGGATCGTGTACACGGCGTTCCGATGCGACATCTACTCCGGTTGCTCGATGCTCGGACTGGCCGTCATCAGCGCGGACGGCTCCGGCTACACCCAGATCACCAACGGGGTGGACAATGGGGCGGCCTGGCGGCCGTGACCGACGCGGCGGCTCGCGCCGCCGGTCATGCCGTGTGGCGCTCGTCGCGGGGACCGCGCTCCTCGTGCTGAGCTGCCGGGAGGACGTGGATGTTCTCGGCCCACCACCCCCGCTTCCCCTCATCGGCCCCCCACCGCAGTTCGTGACCAGCGCGGTCGTGCCCAACGAGGCGAACGTGCTGAGCGCCGTCATACTCGCCCACGTGCGGTACGCTGACAGCGTGGCCGTGCGCTATGGCCTGGCCGGCGCGACCGCGGACCGCGTCACGTCCACCGTGTCGCCGGCCGGTGACTCCGTATCCGTCCCGGTGCTCGGCCTCCTGCCGGACACCGTCTATACCCTGACGCCAATCGCGTACGGGAACCGCCGAATCACGACGGGCGAGGCGCTCACGCTGCGCACCGGGGCCCTCCCCGCCGACTTGCCGAGCTACGCCACGGCCGGCCCGGATCCGTCACCCGGGTTCGTCGTGTTCGCCTCGGGTCATTATGGAATCGTCATTGACAACACCGGGCGCGTCGTGTGGTATCGTCGCTTCGAGTACGGCGCGGGCTTGAGCTTCGCCGCCCAACCCACCGGACACTATGTCGCGCGCCCGGCGACGCCAGTCCCCACCGACCCGCACCCATGGGTGGAGATTGATCCGCTCGGGAACGTGACCCGCACGCTTCCGTGTGCCTACGGGCTCGAGCCGCGGTTGCACGACCTGATTCTCGAGTCGGATGGCTCGTACTGGCTGATGTGCGACGAGACCCGGACCATGGATCTCGCCGCCATGGGCGGCGTGGCGGACGCGCGCGTCACGGCCACGGCCATCCAGCATGTGGGCGCGGACGGCACGCTGCTGTTCTCATGGACGCCGTTCGATCACTTCGACATCACCGACCTCAATCCGGCGAGCCGAGCGGGTGGGACGGTCAACTGGACGCACGGCAACGCGCTCGACCTGGACACGGACGGCAACATCGTCGTCTCGTTTCGCAATCTGAACGAGGTCACGAAGATCGACACGGAAACCGGCGAGGTGCTGTGGCGGCTCGGCGGGGTCCGCAGCCAATTCACGTTCTCCGACGGCCCAACACCTGCCTTCGCGCGACAACATGGCGTGCGCCTGACGTCGCCGCGTCGCGTCCTGCTGCTCGACAACTGGGGCGATTCCCTGGACAGCCGCGCCGAGTTGTACGACTTCGAGCCGGAGCAGGGGGTCGCACGTCTGCTCGCGTCGTACGGGTCCGCGCCTGCCGTGTCTGCGCAGCTGGGCGGCAGCGTGCAGGACCTCCCCGGCGGGCGGACGCTCGTCTCGTTCGGCTCGGCGGGGCGGGTGGAGGAGTACGATGGAGGCGGCCAGATCGTCTGGCGCATCGAAGGAGCGCCGGGCTACATCTTCCGCGCCCAGCGCATCCGATCGCTCTACGCTCCGGGCGTGGGCTTGCCGCGGTAGGGGCGGCCGTCAGGCCGCCCTTCGCCCCTACTTCTTCCTCTCCTCCTCTTCCTTCTTCCGCTCCGCCGCCACCTTCTGGGCCACCTCCGGCGGCGCCTCCTGGTGGCTCGCAAACTCCGCGTGGAACGTGCCGCGCCCGTGCGTGATGGAGTGGAGCTGGGTCGAGTACTTGTACATCTCCGCCTCGGGCACCATGACCCGGATCTTGGTCAGCCGGCCGTCCTGCTCGGTGCCGAGGATCTGGCCGCGCCGGGCCGAGAGGTCTCCCATCACCTCGCCGAGGCTGGCCTCCGGCGTGAGCACCTCCACCTGAAGGATCGGCTCGAGCAGCACGGGCCGGCACTTCTCGGCCACGTTCCGGAAGGCCTGGATGCCGGCCATCTTGAACGCCATCTCGCTCGAGTCCACGTCGTGGTAGCTGCCGTCGAAGCACTCGGCCCGGAAGTCCACGACCGGATACCCGGCCACGGCGCCGCGCTGCGACGCCTCCTGGATGCCCTTGTCCACCGCCGGGATGAACTTGTTGGGGATCACGCCGCCCGTGATGTCGTCCACGAACTCGTAGCCGCTGCCGCGGGGGAGCGGGGCCAGGCGGATCCAGCAGTCGCCGTACTGGCCGCGCCCGCCGGTCTGCTTCTTGTGTTTTCCCTGCCCCTCGCCCTTGCCCTTGAACGTCTCCCGGTAGGCCACCTTGGGGCGCGCCAGCTCGGCCGTGACGCCGAACTTCCGCTTGAGGCGGCCCACGATCACCTCGAGATGCCGCTCGCCGCGGCCCCGCGCGATGGTCTGCCCCAGCTCGCCGATGTACTCCGAGTGGAACGTGGGGTCTTCCTCGTGGAGGCGCTGAAGCGACGTCGAGAGCTTGTCCTCCTCGCCGTGCTGGTGCACCTCGATGGCCAGCGCGATCAGCGGCTCCGGCATCGGGATCTTGGGCACCACGACCGGCGTGGCTTTGGCCGAAAGCGTGTCGTTGGTGTGCGTGTCCTTGAGCTTGGCCACCGACCCGATGTCCCCCGCGTGGAGGATCGGGATCTCGGTGCGGTCCTTCCCCTGCGGCACCGACAGGTGATTCAGCTTCTCCACCACGTCCCGGGGCGCGTTGTAGACGTCGGCGCCGTTCGTGAGCGAGCCCGCCAGGATGCGGAAAAACGTCACGTCGCCCACGTGCGGTTCCGACACGGTCTTGAACACCTGTGCGACGAACGGCGCCTGATCGGTCCGGGGAATGGCCACCGGCTCGGGCGTGCCCCAGCGCTCCGCCTGCACGGGCGGCGGGTCGCTCGGGGCGGGCATCAGCTCGACCAGCTTGGAGAGCAGCGCGCGCGTCCCGTAGGTCAGGTCGGCGGCGCCGCAGAGCAACGGGAACAGCTCGCCCGCCTGCATGCCCTTCTTCATGGCGGCCACCGCCTCGTCCCGCGAGATCTCCTCGCCGCCCAGGTAGCGCTCGAGCAGCGAATCGTCCGTCTCCGCGATCCGCTCGATCAACTCCTGCGAGTACCGCTCGAACCGCTCGGCGTACTCCGGCGGAATCTCCGTCTCCTCGTACTCGCCGGTCTTGGTCCCGGCCTTGTACATGTGACAGCGCTTGGAGAACAGGTTGACGATCCCGTGGAAGGCGGCCCCCTCGCCCACGGGGATCTCGATCGGGATCACGCGGGGGGTGAGGTGCTCGCGGATGTCGGTGTACGCCTTCTCGAAGTCGGCGTGCTCCTTGTCCATCATGGACACGAAGAACATGCGCGGGATGCCGCGGCGCTCGGCCTCCTGCCACATCAGCTCGGTGCCCACCTCGACGCCCGCGGTGGCCCCGACGACCAGCAACGCCCCGTCGGCCGCGTGTATGCCGGCCACGGCGTCGCCGATGAAGTCCAGGTATCCGGGGGTGTCGAGGAGGTTGAGCTTCGTTTCCATCCACTCGGCGTGGGCCAGCGCGAGGTTGATGGAGTACTTCCGTTCGATCTCGTCGGGGGTGTAGTCGGTGAGTGAGGTCCCGTCCTTCACGGACCCATGCCGCTTGCTGCTGCCGGCCACGAACGCGAGCGCGTCAACCAGAGAGGTCTTGCCGCAGGCGCCGTGGCCGACAACCGCCACGTTGCGGATCCTCTCAGTCGTATACTCCCGCATCGGGGAATACCTCCTGCTCAGGGGGAAGGGAAATTGGGCCCGTGAACGGGAGGTGTCAAATCGGGTGATGAAGGGCCCTTTAAGGGCTTCGTGCTATACGTTCTTCCCCTTCCCCGATCTCTCCGTAATAAACCGAATCGGCCGATCATAGAAGAAGTAATTCCAAGCCCACCTGAGCAGCACCGCCACGCGGTTGCGGAAGCCGATGATGAAGAACAGGTGGACCGCGAGCCACGTGATCCAGCCGGGCCAGCCCTTGAGCGCGATCCCCCGGATCAGGGCGACCCCGGCATTCCGGCCCACGGTGGCCATGATGCCGGGGTCCCTGTAGCGGAACGGGACAAGGGGTTGGCCGGCCAGGTCCCGCAGGATGTTCGCGGCCACGGCGCGGCCGGCCTGCATGGCGGGCTGCGCGAGCATCGGGAGCGGCTGCCCGTCCTGCACGAACGCCGCCACGTCGCCCACGGCAAAGGCGCGCGCGTGGCCGGGAATCCGGAGGCAGGCATCCACCTCGAGCCGTCCCGACTTCCAGCGTGGCGCGGTCAGGCCCGACTCCAGGCCGTTGGGGCGCACGCCCGCGGTCCACACGAGCGTGCCGCAGGGCACGGTCTCGCCGGTGGAGAGGGTCACGGAGTGGTCGTCCGCGTCGCGCATCAGCACCCCGGTCCGGACCGTCACGCCCAGGCGCTGGAGCCGTTGGCGTGCGTCCTCTCCCAGGGTCGCCGGGAACGCGGGCAGCACCCGGTCGGTACCCTCGAGCAGGAGGATGCGCACGTCCGCCCGGCTGATGCCGGGGTAGTCGCGGCCGGCCATCAGCCGCACCAGCTCGCTCAGCGCGCCGGCGTACTCGACGCCGGTGGGCCCCGCCCCCACGATCACGAACGTGAGGAGGCGTTGCCGGGCGGGCAGATCGGCCGTGGTGGCGGCCTCGAACCGGGACAGCACGTGGTTCCGGAGGTCGAACGCGGCGGGCAGCGAGCCCAGGCTGAACGCCCGCGCCGCGATGGCGTCCTGCCCCAAGAAGTTCACGCGGGCGCCGGTCGCGAGCACCAGGTAGTCGAACGGCTCGGCCGGGCCGTCCGCGGTGTGGACCGTGCCGGCCGCGAGGTCGGCCCCGGTGACCTCGGCGAGCCGGATGGACACGTTCCTGGCGCCGCGGAAGATGGTCCGGACGGGGTACGCGATCTCGCTGGGGTTCAACAGCGAGCTGGCCACCTGGTAGAGGAGCGGCGTGAACAGGTGGTAGTTGTGCCGGTCGAGCAGCAGCACGTCCGCCGGCTTGCCGACCAGGCGGCGCGCGCACTGGAGGCCGCCGAAGCCGGAACCGACGATGACGACTCGGGGCATGGGGCGGGGTCCTTGCTCGGTTGCGGGCAACGTGCCGGGATTCCCGTATAGCGTGCAGCGTGTAGCGTGTAGCGTACCTGCCCCGCTGGGACCATCCGGCCGGGCAGGTACGCCGCACGCTATACGCTACACGCTACACGGCAGTTTGTGATCCCCCGCACCGAAACCTCGGGAAGGGGGGAGAAGTTAGATGCGGGCGGCGGACGCTCTTGCCCGTTTCGCCGACCAGTACCATCCTTGGGCCCGAGGAGGGCCGTCGTGGCCATTGACCGGACCGCGGATCACCGCGCCGCCGCGCACAGCGTCGGGCTCACCTACGTCACGGACGCCCTGCCCGGCATCCGGCGGCGGCGGGTGGGCCCGGGGTGGGCGTATTACCGGCCGGACGGCACGCGGATCACCGATCCCGCCGAGCGGCGGCGGCTGAACGGGCTGGCCATCCCGCCCGCGTGGGCGGGCGTGTGGATCTGCCCCGATCCCCACGGTCACCTCCAGGCCACGGCGCGCGACGCCCGCGGTCGCAAGCAGTACCGGTACCACACGGCGTACCGCGCCGCCCGGGACGAGTCCAAGTTCCGCCGCATGCTCGAGTTCAGCGAGGTGCTGCCGGGGCTCCGCGAGCGCGTCGAGCGCGACCTGCGGTCGCGCGGCCTCACACGCCGGAAGATCCTGGCCACCGTGGTCCGGCTGCTGGACAAGACGTTGATTCGCGTGGGGAACGACGAGTACGCGCGCGCCAATCGGTCGTTCGGGCTCACGACGCTGCGGGAGCGCCACGTCGAGGTGCGCGGCGCCAAGCTCCGGTTCACGTTCCGCGGCAAGAGCGGCGTGCCGCACTCCGTGGAGGTGACCGACCGCCGGCTGGCCCGCATCGTCCAGCAGTGTCAGGACCTGCCGGGCCAGGAGCTGTTCCAGTACGTGAACGGCAACGGCCGGCGGCAGACGGTGTCGTCGGACGACGTGAACGAGTATTTGCGGGAGGCCACGGGCCGCGCCGTCACCGCCAAGGACTTCCGCACGTGGGCGGGCACCATGCTGGCGGCGCGCGAGCTGCGGGACCTCGGGCCCGCCGAGAGTCAGCGCGCCGCCGAGCGGAACATCGTGCAGGTGATTGACACGGTGGCGGCCAAGCTTGGCAACACGCGGGCCGTGTGCCGCAAGTACTACGTGCATCCGACGGTACTCGACGCGTATCTCGCCGGTCACACGGCGCCGCCGGCGGCGCCTTTGCCACGCGGCCCGAAACGGATCGAGCGGCCCACCGCGGCCCTGCGGCGTGACGAGATCGCGGTGCTCCAGTTCCTTCAGGACGAGGAAGAAGTCGTGCCCGCCGGTGCCTGAGTCCGGGACCGGCTACGCCCGCCGCCTCGGCCTGTTCGACGCCACCATGCTCGTGGTGGGCGGCATCATCGGCGCCGGCATCTTCCTCAATCCCGCGGTCGTCGCCCAGCGCGCGCCCACGGCCGGGCTCACGATTGGCGTGTGGGTACTGGGCGGCGCCGTGGCCCTGGCCGGCGCCTTTGTCTTTGCCGAGCTGGCGGCGCTCAAGCCCGAGGCGGGCGGGGGCTACGTCTACCTGCGCGACGCCCTGGGACCGCTCCCAGGGTTCCTCTACGGCTGGACCCAGCTCCTCGTAATCAACTCGGGCGGCATTGCCGCGGTGGCGATGACCTTCGCGACGTACACCGCGGATCTCACCGGCGCATCGGGACCGGCCACCCCCATGCTCGCGGTCGGCGCCATCGTCGCCCTCTCTTTCGTGAACCTCCTGGGCATCAAGTCCGGCGCCATCGTGCAGAACGTCCTCACGGTGCTCAAGCTCGCCGCGCTCGGCGCGCTGATTTTCGTGGGGTTGCTGCTGTCAGCCGGCCCACTCGCTCCCGTCGCTCCCGTCGTTCCCGTCGCTCCCGTCGTCGCCATCGGCACCGCCCTGATCCCGGTGCTCTTCGCCTACGGCGGCTGGCAGAGCACCAACTTCGTGGCGGCCGAGCTCAAGGCGCCGCGGCGCGACCTGCCGCGGGCGCTGGTGATTGGCGTGGGGATCGTGGTGCTGGTCTACGTGCTCGCCAACATCGTGTACGTGCGCGTGCTCGGCGTGCCGGGGCTCGCGGCGAGCACGGCGCCCGCGTCGGACGTCATGCGCGGCCTCCTGGGACCCAAGGGCGCCACCTTCATTGCGCTCGGCATTGCCGTCTCGACGTTCGGGTTCTTGAACCTCGCCATTCTCTCGGCACCCCGGGTCTACCAGGCGATGGCGGCGGACGGCGTGTTCTTCGGTGGGGCGGCGCGGTTGAGCGAGCGGTCGCGCGTGCCCGCGGTGGCCATTCTCATTCAGGGTGGGTGGGCGGCGCTGCTGGTGGCGACCAAGACGTATGGGCAGTTTGGGGACTGGATATTCTTTGCGGCGGTTGGCGTGACGTTGTTCGTTTACAGGAAGACGGGAGCGACGGGAACGACGGGAACGACGGGAGCGACGGGAACGACGGGAGGGGAGCGGGGGAGGTTCAGGTGCCCCGGGTATCCGTGGGTGCCGGGGTTTTTTGTGGTGGCGGGGGTGTTTGCGGTGGGGGCGACCGTGCTGTCCAATCCCGTGAACGCGCTCCTGGGGGGCGGGATCATCGCGCTGGGGATTCCGGTCTACCTTTGGTGGAGGCGGCGGGCGGGCGTGCCCGCGTCCACACCTTCGTGAGGAAGGCATTGTCCCATGCCGAGCCGTGACACAGGCGTGATCCCGGATGTGCTGTCGGATCAGGTGCGCGCCGAGCTGAACGCGCGGTGGAACGCCCACCTGGGCGTGCAGCGGATGGGGGTGCGGCTGGACATCGTGTCCCGGGACGAGCTGCGCGCCGTGGTGGATCCCATTGCGCCGCATCATCGGGGCGGGATGGGGACGCCCGCGGTGAACGGGCCCACGATCGCGGCGGTGTTCGACCTCGTCACCGGGCTCACGGGCTCCATCCAGGCGCTGGGGAAACGCGTGGGGGTGGCGCAGCTCACGATCCAGTTTCTGCGGCCGGTCATGGGGAATCGCTTCGAGGTCATCGGCCGGCCGGACAGGGTCGGCAAGTCCATCGTGTTCGTGGCGTGCGAGCTGGTGGATGAGGGCGGGCTCGTGTGCGCCAAGGCGAGCGGGCTGGTGGCGGTGTCGCAGGCGGAGGGGACGGGGGAGCTGGCGTTGTAGACACCGTCGTACGCGATTCTCAACCAAGGTGTTCCGCATGCGACCTGGATGTCTTGCCATCGCCGTCTGCCTCACGTTTGCGCCGGGCCTTGCCGCCCAGGATTCCAGCGCCGCCTACGCCGAGCCCTATCAGCGGCGGGCCCTCGAGATCTACCGGACGAGCATCGGGTATCGGACGGCCGCGTC
>Ga0302046_10003610_pt1 | contig 13960 bp, 11 predicted proteins | sample RVTome_11_FD_200261 | JGI IMG/M metagenome (GOLD analysis project Ga0302046, IMG submission 200261) | Soil microbial communities from uranium-contaminated site in the Upper Colorado River Basin, Wyoming, United States - RVT147D111 (version 2) ...
CGCTCGGCCCGAGCGAGTGCCACGTCTCGTTGATCGCCGCCACCCGCCCGCTCCGGTCCAGCACGGCCACGCCGCTGGTCAGCGATGCCAGGATCGCGGCCTTGACCGCCTCGCTCGCCCGCAGCGCCTTCTCGGCCTGCTTGCGGGTGAGCGCGTTGGCGAAGACCTCGGCGACCAGCCGGAGCTGGGGGATCACCGCCGGCGGCCACGGCTCGCCGTTGCGCCGGGCGCCGAAGCTGAGCACGCCGTAGTCGGTGATCATGAGCGGCGAGTCGTGGAGCCCGCCGTCCAGCGCGGACAGCCCCGGCTGCCGCGCTCCGTCGGCGACCCACGAGTGGGTGGGCACCAGGGTCTTGTCGGCCGGCGACAGCTCGAAGATCGCCACGTGGTCGGACTGGAGATGCTCGCCCAGCCGCCGCAGCCACGCGTCGATGGTGGGGTCGACCTGGTCGCTGGGCAGGTGCACGAACGCCCGCGCCAGCCGGGACAGCATCTCCTCGAAGCGCAGGCGGCTCTCGAGGGCCTCCTGGTCGCGCTGCTGCTCCTCGATGAGCGCGGCCAGGCACAGGAGCGGGATCGCCACGCCGATCAGAAAGATCTGCAGCGAGAGAACGTTGTCGGCCCGTGACAGGACGTCGAACGGCCACTGTCCGCGGGCGGCGCCCCCGATGGCCAGGACCTCGGCGGTCAGCACCGCCAGGCTGCTGCCGGCGGGCCCCAGGCGCACCGCCGACCACACGAGCAGCGACAGGAGGACCGCGAACGGCACGGCCATCAGGACGCTGAAGCCGATCACGCCCCGCGGCACGTCCAGCAGCGACAGGCCGACCACGACGATGCCGAGCCAGACCCCGACGGCCTCGAGCAGGCGGCGGTCGAAGCCCCGGCGGACCCAGGCCCGCCACTTGCCGGCGATCAGGACGATCACCGGCACCAGCGTCAGCGCCGTCAGGGCGTTGGCGAAGAACCGGGTCTCCCAGACGAGCCAGTAGTCCTTGCCACCGAGGACGGCGGCCGCCGCCGCATCCGCGAAGGAGGAGGCGAAGGGAGCCACGAAGCCGGCACACGCGATGAAGACGCCGGCGGCGCGGAGCGAGTCGAACAGTCCGGACGCCGTGAAGCCGAGGCGGCGGACCGCGGCGGCGGCGATCAGCGCCTCGCTGCAGTTGGTCACGAACAGCGCCAGGATCAGCGCGAGCGGCAGCGGCGAGTCCAGCCGGGCAAGGAGGTGTGCGGGAAAGACCGCCAGCAGGATCAGCCCCCATCGCCGGCGCGGTGCGAGGAGCAGCGCCGCCGTCAGGATCGCATTGGGCGGCCACAGCAGGGATGGCGCCAGCGGCTCGAACTTGAGGAGGACGCCGATCCGCGAGCCGGCGTAGTAGGCCACCACGATGGCGAGCACGATCCCGGCCGGGCGCACCAGCGCGCGCACGGCGCCCTCCCGCGGCTCCGCCCCCGGCGCCGTCACGGGGCGGGCGCCCCCTGGACCGCCCGCGCGATCAGCCCCAGCAGCACGTGCTCCTCGAACGGCTTGCAGAGGTACGCAACGGTCCCCGGCGAGGGACTGGCCCCGCGCGTCTCGTCCTCGGCGGTGATGATGATGGTCGGCACCCGCAGCCGCCGGTCCGCGAGCTGGCGCTGGACGTCCAGCCCGCTCAGGCCCGGCATCTGGAGGTCCAGGATAAGGCAGTCGGGACGGGACTGGCGCAGCGAATCGAGGAACTCCTGGCCCGACGCGAACGTCACCGCGTCCAGCTCGGAGGCGGCGAGCAGGCGGCGCAGCGAGGTGCGCACCGATTTCTCGTCGTCCACCACGGCGATGAGCAGTCGTGATCCAGCGCCTGCCATCCGGCTACCCAAACACGAACGCCGGCCGGCTCAACCTGGACTTTGGTCCCAGGCCGCCGCGGTGCGGGCTCAGGGCGGCGGCGCCTGGACGCGCGCGATCAGCTCGACCAGCTGCGCGGGGACCACGGGCTTGACGAGATGGCTGTCGAACCCGGCCTCGCGCGTTCGCTCGCGGTCCGCCGGCTGCCCGTAGCCGGTGAGCGCGACGAGGCAGATCTTCGCCGGATCGCCGGCGGCGCGCAGACGCCGGGCGACCTCGAAGCCGTCGAGCCCGGGCAAGCCGAGGTCGATGAGAACGAACTCGGGCCGGAACGTCGCGGCCAGCTCGAGAGCGGCGACGCCCTCGCGCGCCACCTCCACCCGGTGCCCCTCCAGCTCCAGCACGGCCCGGAGCGTCTGCTGCGCGTCCGGATCGTCCTCGAGGAGCAGGATGCGGCTCGGCCGGGTCCCTCGCGCTCCCGCGTCGCGGGCGGCCGGCGCCGGCGCCGTCGTGCACAGGGGAAGCCGGACGATGAACTGGCTGCCGTGGCCGAGCCCGGCGCTCTCGCCCGTCACGGTCCCACCGTGACGCTCGACGAGAGCGCGCACGAGCGCCAACCCGAGCCCGAGCCCCCCCTGGGACCGGTGCAGCGAGCGCTCCGCCTGGGTGAAGAGCTGGAACACGTGAGGCAGCATCTCGGGGGCGATGCCGATGCCGCGGTCCCGCACCCACAGGCACGCCTCGTTGCCCACCGCCTCCACGCCGAGGCGGATCGGCGCGCCGCGCGGCGTGTACTTCACCGCGTTGTGCAGCAGGTTGTCGACCACCTGCTCGAGCCGGGCCGCGTCGCCCACGACGACCACCGGCTCCGCACCCACGTCGAGGACGACGTCGTGCCCCTCGGCGTGCGGCGACAGGAGCAGCGCCTCGAAGCTCCGGCGGGCGACCTCCCGGAGGTCGAGGGGCTGCGCCTGCAGCATCAGCTTGCCGAGCCGGATCCGGGACACGTCGAGCAGGTCGTCCACCAGGCGGGCCAGGTGGCGAATCTGGCGCGCCATGATCGCGCGCAGCTGCGGCCCCCGGGGGCCGCCCTCGCCGACCCGCTCCAGCAGGTACAGGGCGTTGACGATCGGCGCCAGGGGATTGCGAAGCTCGTGGCCGAGCCGCGCCAGGAAGTCGTCCTTCCGGCGGTCGGCCTCGCGGACCTGGCGGTAGAGGCGCGCGTTCTCCAGCGCGGTGGCCGCATGCGCGGCGAAGCGGGTGACGATCCCGACGTCGTCGCCCGAGAACGGCCGCCGCGCCGGCCGGGCGAGGGCCAGCACGCCGATGACTTGCCATCCCGCCCGCAACGGCAGGACGGCGGCGGCACGGTCCCCGGTGGCATCGGGGAGGACCACGGCCTCGCTGGTCTTGAGGGCCGCCGCCAGCCCACGCTGGATCTCGGCGGGCCCGGACTCGCCGAAGAGCGCCGGCGCGGCGCCGGCGCTGCTTCGGAGCACCAGCCGCGTCTCGTCCAGGAGGAGGACCCCGACGGCGTCCGCGGCCAGGAGCTGGCCTGCCCGCTCGGCGACGCGCTGCAAAAGGATCTCCTCGCGCCCGTGCGTCCGGGCGAGCTCGTGGCAGATGTCGAGCAACTGCTCGAGCCGTGCCTGGCGCTCTCGCGACTCCCCGAGCAGGTGCGCCTGGCAGCGAAGCTGCTGCGCCTCGTTCTCACTCATCGGCGACTCCCGCAAGGCCGGCAGCATGGCCCCCCCTCCAACGGTTGCTCATCGCTCGCCGTACCTCACCACGCGGGGGCAGGGAGCGGAACTGGACCTTCTCCCGATGGCCTGGACTAATGTCCCAGCCCGGTGCGATCTTGGCCCAGGGGCACTCGACTGGCGGCATGTCGGGGTTTGCCCGATTGTCCCCATCGGAGACGTCTGGCACTCTGTCGGTGCTCTTTCGGTGCGTCCTCGGTCGAGGTGAAGACGGCGCGTGCCGGGCGAGTCTCGGATGGTTCGCTCGGACTGGATCGACGATGGTGCCCCCTGCACAGACAGTGGAGACCGCCATGGCGGATGCGCGCGCCCAGCCGTCAGGATCGCAGCCACCCAAAGGCAGCGGTGCGTCGAGTTCTCACTCCGAGAATGCGGGCGGCGCACCGCCGATCGTGTTCGTCATCGACGACGACGAGTCGGTCCGGCGCGGCATCGAGCGACTCCTCCGCTCGGTCGGGCTCGACGTCGAGTCGTTCGGCTCGTCGCGGGAGTTCATCGCGCGCCCGCTTCCCGACCGGCCGGCCTGCGTCGTGCTCGATCTGCGGCTCCCCGGCGCCAGCGGCCTCGAGGTGCAGGAGACCCTGAGCCGGGCGGGGCGCGAGATCCCCATCATCTTCATCAGCGGCTACGCGGACGTCGCCTCCAGCGTGCGGGCGCTCAAGGCCGGCGCCGTCGACTTCCTCCAGAAGCCGTTCAACGACCAGGCGCTGCTCGACATCGTCCACGAGGCGCTCGCCCGCTCCCGGACGGCCCGCCGGGTGCGCGCCGAGCTGGACGCGATCCGCGCGCGCTTCGACACCCTCACGCCCCGGGAGCGGGACGTGCTCCGGCTCGTCCTGCGCGGACTCCTCAACAAGCAGATCGCCGCCGATCTGGGCATCAGCGAGAAGACCGTCAAGTTCCACCGGGGCCGGCTGATGGAGAAGACGCGGGTGGGCTCGGTGGCCGAGCTGGTCCGGCAGGCCGGCAAGCTGGGCCTTCCGTCGTAGCCGTCCCGTCGTCGCCGTCACCGCCGGCGCGCGAACGCGTAGAGCTTGCAGCCGGCGATGCCGCCGACGTCGTTGGGTCTGGCGCGGGACGTGCCCCCCAGCAGTCGGGGATGCTCGCCGCCAGCGTCGCCAGGTGGCGTCCCGTGCCGCAGCCGACGTCGAGCACCGAGCGGGGTGGGGCCGGCAGGTACCGCCGGAACGCCTCCCGGCACATCGGCCCGACGAGGTCGTCCGGGAACACCACGTCGTAGAGCCGCGGCTCGGTGTAGAGCAGGCTGTGGAAGCCGGGGTCCATCGCCGGGCTCGCGCTCCGATGATAGCGGACGGCTTGCCGTATGATGGCCCGGTGTCCGAGCGCCAGCCCGCCAAGGCCGAGCTGCTGGAGGCGCTGCGGCGCAGCCGCGACGAGGTCGTCGAGATCGTCCGCGGGCTGCCGCCCGAGCGGCTCGAGGACGGCCGCTACGAGAACGGCTGGAACGGCCGCCAGATCCTGGCCCACCTCGCCTCGATCGAGTGGACCTACCCGCGCCTCATCGACATCGCCCGCGACGCGCCGGCGCCGGAGTCCGGGCCGGCCTCGTCCGCCGGCGCGCTGCCGACCCGGACCATGCGCGGCGGTAACGACGCCTACAACGAGCGGCAGGTGGCCAGGCGCGCCCATCGCTCGGTGGCCGAGCTGCTGGCCGAGTTCGAGGAGAACCGCGCCGCCACCATCCGGGCGGTCGAGGCCGCCGACGAGGCGCTGTTGGGGCGTCCCATCCGGTCGGCCGGCGGCGTGGTCGGCCCGCTCGCGGCGGTGTTCTACCAGGTCGCGGTCGTGCACGTCCTCGGGCACGCCCGCGACGTCGCGGGGCCGGCCGCGCGCTGAGCGGCGGTCAGAGGGCGTCCCGGGTGGCGCCGGAGGCGAGCATCGCCTCGATCTCGGCGGCGTCGAGACCGGCCTCGCGCAGGATTTCGCCGCTGTGCTCGCCCAGCCGGGGCGGCAGCAGGCGGATGGAGGCCGGCGTCTTGCTGTAGGTCGCCGGGATGCCCGGCAGGCGCAGCGTGCCCTCGGTGGGGTGCTCGACCACCTGCCAGAACCCCGTCGCCTCCAGGTGCGGATCGCGCAGCAGCGACTCCAGCGAGTTCACGATCATGCCGGGGATGCTGCGGCGGTCCAGCTCGGCCAGCCACTCGGCGCTGGTCCGGGTGGCGGCGATCGTGCCCAGCTCCTCGTAGAGCGTCTCGATGTGCCGGAGGCGGGAGCCGAGCGTCCGGTAGCGCGGGTCGTCGCGCAGGTCCGGCCGCCCCGCCAGCTCGAAGAAGTCGCGCCAGTTCTGGTCGGTGTAGGGCAGGATCGCCAGATAGCCGTCGCGGGTCCTGAACGGGCGCCGGTAGCGGTTGAGGATGCGCTTGTAACCGATGCTCTCGGGGGCGGGCACGAAGGTCTCGCCGTAGAGATGCTCGAGCATGACCCAGGCGGCCATGCTCTCGAACATGGGCACCTCGACCTCCTGGCCCTCGCCGGTGCGCGCCTTGTGATGGAGCGCGGCCAGCACCGCCACCAGCACCGTCATCGAGCTGGTCTTGTCGGCGACGATGGTCGGCACGTAGCGCGGCTCGCCGACGAGCGCGGCCTGCAGCGACGCCATCCCGGAGGCGGCCTGGATGATGTCGTCGTAGGCCGGCTTGTCGCCGTAGGGGCCGGCGGCCCGGAAGCCGTAGGTGCCGACGTAGACGAGCCCGGGGTTGACCGCGCGGAACGTCTCGTACGCCATCCCCAGCCGCCGCGCCGCCTGCGGCCGGTAGTTGTGCAGGAGCACGTCGGCCCCCGCGGCCAGCCGGAGCAGCGCCCGCCGCGCCGACTCCTGCTTGAGGTCGAGCACGACCGAGCGCTTGTTGCGATTGACGGCGAGGTAGAAGGCGCCCATGCCGGGGTTGCGCATGGGCCCCAGCTGCCGGGTGGTGTCGCCGTCGGGCGGCTCGACCTTGACGACGTCGGCGCCGAGGTCGCCGAGCTGCTGGGCGGCCCATGGCCCCAGCACCACGGTCGTGCAGTCGACCACGCGCACCCCGGCCAGCGGTCCCGACACGCCGCCGATCCTAGCCGCTCCCGGCCCGGGAGAAAAGGGCGTTCCGGCGGCGTCGACGGTAGCATGGCGGCCATGACCGACGATCTGGAGGCGTGGTTCGAGCGCGGCGTCACCGACGGCCTGCCGGTCGTGCCCCCCTCCCGCGCGCGCGTGGACGCGATGCTCGGCGCGACCCGGCGTGGCCGCGGCGAGCTGGTGGCCGAGGTGCCGCCGAACTTCGGCCGGGCGACCGTGGAGAAGCTGGCCGTCAACGCCGTCATGGCCGGCTGCCGGCCCGAGTACTTCCCCGTGGTGCTGGCCGCCGTCGAGGCCGCCTGCGATCCCGTCTTCAACCTGCACGGCCAGTCGGGCACGACGAACGCGGCCTCGCCGCTGATCATCGTGAACGGCCCCGTGCGGCAGCGGCTGGGGATCAACTGCGCGGCCGGCGTCTTCGGCCCCGGCTACCGCGCCAACGCCACGATCGGGCGCGCGCTGCGGCTGGTGATGATCAACCTGGGCGGCACCCGCGCGGGGGGGATCGCCATGTCCACCATGGGCCATCCCGGCCGCTACACCTACTGCATCGGCGAGCACGAGGAGGTCTCGCCGTGGGAGCCCCTGCACGTCGAGCGAGGATTCGCGGCCGCCGACAGCACGGTGACGCTCCTCTCCGGCGAGAGCCCGTTCATGGTGAACGATCACCTCAGCCGCTCGGCGGCCCAGCTCGTCGCCTCGCTGGGCTGGTCGGCCGCCGGTGTCTGGAACCACAAGAGCTTCCCGCTCTACGGTCACACGCTCTTCGTGATCGGGCCCGAGCACGCCCGGACGATCGGCGACGAGCGCTGGTCCAAGCACGACGTCCGTCGGTTCCTCTACGAGACGATCCGGCGCCCCGCGCGCGAGCTGGTGCCGGGCCCCGACGGCGCCGAGACGGGCCGCCTCAGGAACCTGGCCGAGGGCCACGCGCCCGACGACGCGATCGCCAAGTTTCCCTCGCCCGAGGAGATCGCCATCGTCGTGGCCGGCGGGACGGCCGGCCGGTTCTCGGCCGTCGTGCCCGGCTGGATGGGCGGCGAGATGGGCTCGCGTCCGGTGACGCGCCGGATCGAGGAGGCGTGAGGGACACTGGCACCAAGGATTGCCCAACCGGGGACGCCAGTGCGGGCGTCCGGGCCCCCGCGCAACCCTCATGCGGAGGGCGGCGGGTTGGGCCGGCGCGGCGCCGCGAACCACAGCAGCGCCGGCGCCAGCACGGCCATCGCGGCGGCGATCGGCAGCGCCAGCGCGTAGCTGCCCGTCGCGTCGAAGATGCCGCCGGCCACCCAGGCGCCCAGGGCGCCGCCGAGCGAGTTGGTGAAGTGCAGCGTCCCGAAGATCCGCGCGAAGCGCGGCCCCCCGAAGAGGTCGCTGGCGATCGCCGGCGTCAGCGGCGCCGTCACCGCGTAGCCGACGCCGATGAGGACGGCGTACCCGTAGGGCAGCAGCGTCCCCGGATAGGCGCCGGCCAGCGCGAGCAGGCCGACGCTGGCCGCCACGCAGCCGAACGCGAGGCTGTACGTCGGCTCGCGGCCGATCCGGTCGGAGAGCATGCCCCACCCCGCCTTGCCGGCGACGCTGGAGACGCCGACGACCCCGACCACCGTCGCGCCGGCGAGGGCCGACACGCCGTGGTCGACCAGGTAGGCGACCTGGTGGACGAGCAGCATCTGGGTCGCCACGCTCCCCGCGAAGAACACGGCGCCGGTCGTCCAGAACCGCCACGTGCGCGCCGCCGTCCTCAGCGTCCAGTGCGGGCGCGACGGCGGCCGGGCGACGTCGGGCGCCGGCGCCGGCGAGGCGGGCGCCGGCGCGCCCGCGTCGCGGACCAGGAGCAGCGTGGCGGGAACGATCCAGGCGGCCATCAGCAGGGCCAGCCCGCGCAACGCCCAGCGCCACCCGAGCCAGTCGATCAGGAGCTGCGTGAAGGGCACGAGGGCGAAGATGCCCACGCCGATCCCCGCCGAGGCCAGGCCGATCGCGGTGCCCACCTGCGCGGGATACCAGTTGCGGATCAGGACGACCGACGGCACCCAGCCGGCCGCGCTCACGCCGAGGGCGGCGAGCACGCCGAAGGCGACGTAGAGATGCCACACCGCGGCGATGTGCGCCCCGGCCAGCAGCCCGCCGGCGAGCACCAGGCCGCCGGCGGCGATCACCGGCCGCGGCCCGAAGCGCTCGACGAGCCAGCCCAGCAGCGGGCCGGTGAGGCCGTGCACGACGACGAGCAGCGAGAACGCCCCGGCCACGACCGAGCGGCTCCAGCCGAACTCGCGCAGGAACGCCACCAGGAAGACCGAGTAGGCGTACCAGAAGCCGTAGGCCAGCCCCAGGGTGACGAACGTGGCGACGAGGACCCGCCAGGCGCCGCGCGGCGCCGCCAGGGAGGCGATCACGCCGGCCGGCACTCCCTCACGTCAGCCCTCGACGATCACGGCCTTGCGCTCGACGTCGGCCGGCGTCTCGGCCAGCCGGGGCCGGCGGCCCAGGAAGAGGACGAACGGGATGACGGCCGCGAAGATCCAGACGAGGCGCCAGAAGTTGTCGAGGAACGACAGCGCCAGCGCCTCGCGCTGGACGACCTGGTACAGCTGCGCCCACGCCTGCTGCTCGGCGGTGACCGGGTCGGCGCCGCGCGCGACGAACGTCTCGGCCAGCCGGTGGTAGCGGTCCCACACGTCGGGGTCGTACAGGCTCACGTGCGCGGCCAGGCGCGCCTGGTGGACCTGGGCGCCGCGCTCCAGCAGCGTGGCCACCGCGGCGATGCCCAGGCTGCCGCCGGCGGTCCGGATGAAGTTGAACAGGCCGGAGGCGTGGCCCAGCTCGCGCATGGGGACGGCGCCGAGCGCCACCGTCGACAGCGGCACGAACGTGAGGCCGATGCCGAACCCCTGGATGAAGCGCGGCAGCATGATCTGCCAGTAGCTCGCCTCCAGCGTCAGCGTCGCCATCAGGTACATGGCGTAGGCGTTCACCGCGCAGCCGGTCACGATGATCCAGCGCGGGTCGAGGCGGGTGAGGAGGGCGCCGGCGACCGGCATCGTGACCAGCGTGGACAGGCCGCCCGGGGCCAGCACCAGCCCGGCCAGCATCGCGGTGTAGCCCATCAGGATCTGGGTGAACAGCGGGGTGAGCACCATGATCCCGTAGAACGCGATGCTGATGACGAACATGGCCGCCGTCGCCACCGCGAAGGTCGGATGGCGCAGCACCCGGAGGTCGACCACCGGCTCCTCGGCGCGCAGCTCGCGCACGACGAGGGCGACGAGCGCGACCACCGCCACCGCGCTGAGCGAGACGATCAGCGGCGAGGCGAACCAGTCCTCGCGCTGGCCGCGGTCGAGCACGAACTGCAGCGCGCTGACGCCGGCCACGAGCAGGACCAGGCCGGGCACGTCCACGCGCCGCACCGCCGGCCGCTCGGTGGTGGACTCGGGCAGGAACAGCCAGGCCATGACCACGGCGGCGGCGCCGACCGGCACGTTGATGTAGAACACCCAGCGCCAGCTCCAGTTGTCGGTGATCCAGCCCCCCAGCGTCGGCCCCATGATCGGCGCGAACATGATGCCGATCCCCCAGATGGCCATCGCCATGCCGCGCTGGCTCGCCGGGAACGTCTCCATCATCGTCGCCTGCGACAGCGGCACCAGCGGCCCGCCGGCCAGCCCCTGCAGGAACCGGGCGATCACCATGACGGCCAGGCTGGGCGCCGCCCCCGCCGCCGCCGAGGTCAGCGTGAACGCCACCGTGGCCACGATGAACAGCCGCTTGCGGCCGAGCAGGTCGGTGAGCCAGCCGGTGATGGGCAGGCTGATGGCGTTGGCGACCAGGAACGAGGTCAGCACCCACGTGATCTCGTCCACCCCGGCCGACAGCGTGCCGCGCATGTGATCGAGCGCGACGTTGGCGATGGTGACGTCGAGGATCACCAGGAACGTGGCCATCATCGTCGAGACGGCGACGATGGCGCGGTGGACGCGCGGACTCACCGCAGCTCGATGACGGGGACGACCGACATGCCGGGCACGAGCAGCGCGTGCCCGTTCTGCCCCGGCTCGAGCACGAGCTTGACCGGGATGCGCTGGACGACCTTGACGAAGTTGCCGGAGGCGTTCTCGGGCGGCAGCAGGGAGAAGCGGGAGCCGGTCCCGCTCTGGATCGAGTCGACCCGGGCCCGGAGCACGAGCCCCGGGTGCGTGTCGACCGAGATCGTCGCGCGCTGGCCCGGGCGCACGCGGGTGAGCTGGGTCTCCTTGTAGTTCGCGACGACCCAGACGTTGCCGACGTCGACGACGGCGAGCAGGGGCTGGCCCGGCTGCACGGTCTGGCCCACCTCCACCGTCCGCCGCGTCACGCGGCCGGCGACCGGAGCGGTGACCGTCGTGTACTCCAGATTCAGCTCGGCCTCGCGGAGCGTGGCGCGGGCCTCGGCCAGCTGCGCCTCGGCGCTGGCCGCCTCCGCGCTGCGGATCGTCACTTCCCCCCGGCGGCTGCGGGCGTCGCCGAGCGCCGCCTCGGCCTCCTCGCGCTGCCGGCCCGCCTGGGCCAGCGCCACCTCCTGGCTGGCCACCTCGGCCTCGGCCTGCGCCACCTCGGCGCGCGCCCCGTCCAGGCGCTGCCGCGCCGCCTCGAGGGCGGCGGCGGCCGTCTTGAACGCGATGTCCGCGTAGTCGAACTCCTGGCGCGCGATCAGCTTGCGCTCGAGCAGCTCCCGCGTCCGCCCCCGGTCGAGGCCCGCCCGCTCGTGGTCCGCCTGGCGCGCGACCACCTCGGCCTGCGCCACCTGCACGGCCGCCCGGCGCGCCAGCAGCCGGCTGCGCCGCTCCTCGAGCACGCGCCGGGCGCTGTCGATCCCGAGGGCCATCCGGGCCGTCGTCGCCTCGGCGAGGGTCACCTGGCTGCGGGTGGACGCCTCCGTCATGGGCACGCCGGCGGCGGCCATCCGCAGGCGACCCTCCGCCGTCGCCAGCGCGGCCCGGGCCTGCTGGACCTTCACCTCCAGGTCGCGCGGGTCCAGGCGCAGCAGCGGCGCCCCGGCCGGCACCTCCTGGTTGTCGCGCACCAGCACCTGGAGGACGGTGCCGCGCACCCGCGCGCTCACCGGCGAGACGTGGGCCTCGACGAACGCGTCGTCGGTGGAGACGTGGCGGTCCCAGTAGCGCCACAGCGTGACGCCGTACGCGCCGGCCCCCAGCAGGACGGCGCCGAGGAGGGCCAGGGCCAGGGCCCGGCGGCGCCGGCGCCAGGCGCCGGCCCGGCGGAAGGCTCCGGTTGCACGCGTGTCGCTCACGGTGGCATCCTACCCCGCCCCGCCGCCCGTGCGACCAGGTACGGGAAACCCCGACACGATCAGGGAAACCCTGGGTCAGGGAAACCCCGATCTTGCGCTTCGCCGTCGCTCGATGATCTTCTGACCGCAATCCGAGGAGGCGCGTGCATGTCAGGAGAGGCAGAGCGTCCAGCCGATCGGGGTCAGCGTCCTCCGCTCCGGGTGATCAGGCCGTCGATCGAGGAGCCCGGCGTGCGGCGGCGACCACGGCCGGGGAGCGAGATCGCGCGCATGCTGACGACCGATGCCGAGCTCATGCAGCGGCTGCTCGCCGTTCCCGCCGACGAGATCGTGATGGCGGTGGGCTCGCGGCCGGACGCCGTGGCGTTCTGGGACGTCGTGGAGCGGATCATCCGCCGTCGCCTCCGCGCCGAGGAGAGGGCGCTCCCGTAGCTCCGGGGGATCGGCGCGGGATCGGCGTGGACCGTGCGCTCGAGCGTCGTGGGCGTGGCGTTCTCCGCATTCGTCGACGACCGGAGGGCGACCGATCGGTTTCTCCACGAGGGCGACGTGCCGGCGCATTTGCGATGCCGGTACGTTGGGGGGGACCGGGCGCCAATCGCCCGAGGCTACTCCTCCGCGCGCGCCCGCTCGATGACGAGGACGTCGCCCGGACGGAGGTGTGCGCGCCGGGCGGCCGCGTTCCCCCGCCGGAGCGCGTCGACGGAGACGCCGAACCGCCGCGCGATGCCTCCGAGCGTGTCGCCCCGCTGCACGCGGTACGTGACCCGGCGCACGGCCCGCGCCGCCATGACGCGCTCCAGCCCGGGCAGCGCCGTCGCGAACCGGGCGCGGCCACCCTCCGGAATGCGGACCGCGTACCGGCCCGCCGGCAGCCGGTCGCCGGCGATCGCGGGGTTCAGCGTCCGGATCTCGCGGTAGAAGGAGCCGGCGGCCGACGCCAGCTCCCGGACGAGCAGGTGGCCGGTCACCGTGACGGTGACGGTCGCCGTCGCGTGCGGCGCGTACCGCTCCTGCGGCGCCACCTCGAAGCCGTACCGGCCGGGCGCCTCGAGGATCAGCTTCGCGGCCAGGACCCGGAAGACGTAGCGCTCGGTCTCGGCCGGCAGCGCGAGCCGGTAGTACTCGGCCACCCCCTGCTCTCGGAGCGCCGCCTCCACGCGCCCCTCCCCCGCGTTGTAGCCGGCGAGAGCGAGCGGCCAGTCGCGGAAGCGCGCGTGGAGGTCGCGGAGGTAGGCGATGGCGGCGGCCGTCGAGCGCTCCGGATCGCGCCGCTCGTCCCAGGCGCCGGTCACGCGCATGCCGTAGCGGCGCGCGGTGCCGTCGATGAACTGCCATATGCCGGAGGCGCGGGCCCACGACAGGGCGCGGGGCTGGAGGGCGCTCTCGACCACGGCGACGTACTTGAGGTCGTCGGGCAGGCCGGCCGCCCGCAGGCGCTCCTCGATGTACGGGAAGTAGCGTCCGCTCCGCTTGAGCCAGAGCACGACCTGCGCGGGCCCGGCGAGAGCGAGGTAGAACTCGCGCTCGAGCCGCTCGGCGACATCCCACCGGTCGAGCGGCACCGGCTGGCCCGCGAACGCCATCGCCTCCGGCAGCCGGAAGCTGTGCAGGGACGGACGCGTCCGCGCCACCTGCGCTTCGAGTTCGGCGACGATCTCGCGCAGCGCCTCCAGCTCGGTTCGCAGCGCGTCGATCGACTCGCTGGCCGCCCCGGCCGCAGTCCCCGGCTGGGCGCCCGCGTGACCGAGCAGGACGGTCGCCAGGACGATGAGGGCGCGGCGCATGTGGCCGCCGCACCGGCAAGAGCCGTACCAGCCCGACGCCGCGCGGTCACCCCACGATGCGCGCCTTCCTGGCGCAGTCCTTGCGTCGGCGCTCACGAAGACCGCACCGGGGAGGTGTCCCATGATCCAGGTCACGGAACGGGCGCGGGAAGCGTTGAAGGCGGTACAAACGCAGATGGCCGACAAACCCGAAGTGGCGCTGCGACTTGCGCAAGT
>Ga0302046_10003611_pt1 | contig 13960 bp, 11 predicted proteins | sample RVTome_11_FD_200261 | JGI IMG/M metagenome (GOLD analysis project Ga0302046, IMG submission 200261) | Soil microbial communities from uranium-contaminated site in the Upper Colorado River Basin, Wyoming, United States - RVT147D111 (version 2) ...
GGCATGGGGCTCCCTTTCGTGATGCTTTGAGCGGCTCACGAGAGGGAGTTCCTCATGCGACTCCCGGAATTGTCAAACCTCGGGTGCCTCCCCGGCAAAGCCGGGGGGTCTCCCGCTCTGCGCTAGGGCCGGGCCGAGATCGGCGTCTGCGAAGATCCGGTCGAGGAGACCACCCTGGTAGAAGGCTAGTTGCCGGGAGGGATCCCGGGTCCTCCCGTCAAACACCCACCCCACGTCGAGTCGGCGAGCCGGGCCAAAGCGTGCGCCCTCCGATTCTGGCTTGGCGAACTCGTGGAGGAGATCGAGGTCCGAAGTAGCGCGAGCCCGTACGCGGACGATGGGTGTGATTCCTTCGCCGTCCGGCTCCGGCACCACTTGTACCTGGTCCTCCCTCCAGCCCTCGAGGTGCTGGTGGACTTCGGCTTGGAAGGATGTCGGGAGTCCCCCGAGCACGGCCTCGATCTCAAACCCAGCCAAAGGGTCCCGTCGGAAGTAGTCGGCCTCCTGCGGGCCCGGACGCTGTCCTCCAATCCCGTGGTGAAGGAGCAGGTCAAGCGCCTCGAGGACCGTGCTCTTGCCGGCGTTGTTCGGGCCGAGGATGACAGTTCGGGGCCCGGGCTCGAAACGGAGGTGCTCGATTCCCCGGAACCGAGTTATGGTGACCTGTCTGATTCGCATGGCTCTATTATCGGCCAGGAGGCACGCTGGGACTCTCGGTTTCCCTAAGAGGACCTCACGCCGAGCGCCAGGTCCCGAATCGAAGTTCCGTGGCCGAGGCGGGCCCCGAGCGATAATCCCCCACGGGCAAGTATGGGCGGCCGCTCTAGGAAGTCGGTTCCGCGCAGCCAACCACATCGACGGAATCGTGGCACCGATGAGTGTGCTGGGGAAACGTCCGCTGCTTGGGCGCAGCTTCGCGGCAAGCGGCCTTCGTACATCTGCAGCGATCGTGGTGGGCCTCACCCCGGGTGCGCTGGGCGAACGGTCACGATCGAACTATGCTGACGATGCGGACCGGTGCAACGTTGACGGAGCGGCAGTATGGTGAGTGCACGTAAGCGCAGCGGTTCATCCTCCAAGACCACGAATCGGGACTCACAAGCGACCAGCCGCGTGGGTATTCATGCAGTCGCTCACCTCGTCGAGGGCGGGCTCAAGTGGGCGTTTCGCGAGCAACTTGAGAACGACTACGGGATCGATGCGCAGGTCGAGCCAAAGTCAACGCAGGAAGGACCGAGCGGTCGCCTGATCGCGCTGCAGATCAAGGCGGGCTCGCATTACTTCGAGGAACAGACGACGCACGGAGTCATATACCGCGGTTTACGGAAGCACTTGGACTACTGGGAGCGGCACTGCCTTCCGGTGATTCTTGTTTTGCACGAACCAAGCGCAGGCCGAACGATCTGGCAGGTCGTTACGAAGGACACGGTGAGATCGACGAAGAAGGGTTGGAAAATCACCGTTCCGTTCAGGAACGTCCTCAGTGAGGGTTGCTCGCGATCGTGGCTGGCGATCTCCGAAGGCCCTCCATATCAACGTCGGCTGCGCGCGCTCGTTCTCGCGAAGCCGTGGATGGACTTGATCCGTGACGGCAAGCGCCTCCTTCTTGACGTCGAGGAGTGGGTGAACAAGTCCTCCGGGCGCGGCGCGATGGAGCTCCTTGCTCAAGATCCTGATAGCGGACAAGAGACGGTCGTCGAGGGCTGGTCCGCAATGTTCCCGGGCGAGATCTATCAGGAGCTCCTGCCGCATCTCTTTCCGTGGGCCGACATCGCGATCGACGAAGAGTTCTACGATGATTACGATCAGACCGCGTACGACGAAGAGTGCGGTGTCTGGGACAGTGAGGAGGGGCACTATGCCTTCCACACTGAGGACTATGGAGAGTGGCGCGAGCGACTCCCTGAGATTCGCCCGTACGAGATATCAGCCGGCGAGGTAGCTCGCTTCCGGCTGGAACTCACGATCAGCGCTCTCGGAAAGTGCTTCTTGCAGCTCGACGACTACCTCGAGACAGGGACGGTGTCGGTGGGACAGAGCCAAGTCGTCATGGACCAAGCGTATGGATCGGGCCTCAAGGCTCTTGCCCGACGCTACGGCTTCGCCGCCGGCAACATCGACTGACTTGCTGTGTGTCGCCCACTGGTCCACAAGGTCGAGAAGGTCGCGAGGCCGTTCGCTTCGCCTTGCGTCGGGATCACTTCGCATCGTCTTGCCTTCGCGGCATCGCCTCACTCGCCCCTTGGAGTGCGTTGACAGCGCGTCCGGCGCTCTGCTACAAAGGCCGACGCGTCAGGGATGGATCGAATCGAGCACGATCCCCTGCAACGGATCTGCTCGCCCGCGCCGCAGGACGGAGGCTCAATGGTCAAGGCGGTTCTTCGGGGTGGAAGCGTCGGACTTGCCACGGCAGGTACCGCGGCGTCGCTACCATGGTGGGGAGCGGTCATGGTTATGGCACTGGCTGGTATTGGCGCCATCACGGTAGTTCGGCGGTTGGTGCGGTTATCATCTGGGCTCCGATTGAGAGGGTGACGCCAGCGCGCAGAGCGGAGCAGGGGCCTCGGGCGGAGGGTCCTTTGTGGATCATGTGTGGGGCGGCGGGCTTGTAGTCCGACCTCCAGGCGACAAGGAACCCGAAGCGTGAGACTCGCGCCGGGCAAGGCACCGAACCTGCGCGTCCTCGAGCATTCTGCGGCGCAGGGGTGTCTACGGTCCCTCCTCTCAGGCCGGGCGATAGGACGGACAATTGAACTGAAGGGCCCCACAGCCTTAGGCGAGTGGACGACGTCGAGCATGGGCAGCGCCAGGCGTGACCCTCTGTGCCAACGTACGTGAGACACTGACCCCCCTCGAGTTTAGTGTAGAGGGCGGGGAGGTTTGATCGATGAACTCTCTGGGTTCTTTGGGTTCCGGTTCGATCATGGACGATGAGGCGGGAACGGAAGGAGCCCGTAGGGCGACTGGAGTTTCCGCCTCATCGTCGCGCCGGACGCCCCCCGACCCCGCGGTGCCGGAGAAGGCCAAGCGGAAGGAGGTTCACCGCCGAGTACAAGGTGCGGATCCTGCGCGAGGTGGATAGTTGTCGATGATCCCATTAGGGCCAACATCGGTTTCGAGAAGGGCGTGGCTTCCGTCTGTGGCGTGATTCGGACGGCTCACCGACTCGTGTCGGCGGCCGGTCCGTGGGGCTCGGGCACCTTCGTGCACAGGCGGAGTGACGTACACCTACGACGAGAACGGCAACCGGCTGTGCAAGGGTGAGCAATCTACCGCGACGAGCTACAGCTACGTTTCCAACAAGAACCGGCTGGCCTCGACGAGCGGAGGGGAGGCGGCGTCGTATTCTTACGACGACGCCGGTAACACGACCGACGATGGGACCTACACGTACGAGTACAACGACGCGGACCGTCTGGAGAGCGTCGATTCGGGATCCACGGCGACCTATACCTACGACGGAGACGGACGCCGCGTGGTCCGCACGGCTTCCGGGACCACGACCTACTTCTTCTACGATCCATTCGGGACGCTCTTGTCTGAAGTCGTCAGTGGGCCAGGGGCGGGCAAGGACTACGTCTATCTGAACTCTGGGCCGATCGCGCGCGTCGATTGGTCGGACGAGCAGGAACTTGCAAGCTTCTCTTCGCGCGAGGGCCACCTGGACGCCGGTCAAGAGCCCGTCGTGGGAACCGTGGTCGAGTATCCCTACAGTTCCGTTGACTCGGGTCTAGAGGAAGCGCTGTACTTCTACCACACTGACCACCTCGGGACCTCGATCGCAATGACCGACCCGAGCGGCGCCGTCGTTTGGCGCGCGGAGCATTTGCCGTTCGGTGGGATCTACAATCTGACGGTCGAGGATGTTCCAAACAACCTCCGCTTCCCGGGGCAGTATGCCGATGACGCCGTGCCGCTCTACTACAACATGTTTAGAGACTACATGGCAGGAACGGGACGTTTCCTGGAGCCCGATCCCATCGGGCTGCTAGGCGGGGCAAACATCTTCGCCTACACTAACAACCTTCCGACGACGCTCCTGGACCCATCTGGACTCGACGACGCCAGTCCGTGGCAGCTTGGCTGGGAGTGGCTGACCGGTTGGGGCCCTCGAACCCATAGCTTCGGGCAGCGTGACCCCTTCACTGGCCTCTTGCGCAACCATGCGCACATTGAGTCTGTCCGTAGCGCCGCAAGGACGGAACTTCAACAGCGGTGCAGCAGTTGCAACTCCGAGCCTTTCGGCGACGTTGATAACTACGGGCTTTCCGGGTTGCAAGGTGTGCCGAAGTACATTAGGGACTATTCGACCCTCATGACGGGCGGCACGACGGGAAACTTGGCGGTCACCTTCCTCGGATCGTATCTACTGAACTACGAAGTCACTGGAATCGACTGCTGCGAAGGTACGGCGAACGTTGCCTTTCATGTGGACAACTCCTCCACAATCAACTCGGCTACGCATCCTCCGGTTATCGGATACTACCCCTGGTGGGATCGCTACATCGGGCGACCGCTGAACTCGCTCTTCGCGTCAGGTCCCATGTCCGAGACGACGCAAGAGTCTGATTGGACGGAGGCGCTGACCTTTTCGGGCAACCCTTGTTGCAGGTGACCCATGGTTTCGACACGGACAAGAAGGCGGACATTGGCTTGCTTGGTTGTTTCCCTCTGGGCATGCGGAGCGCCGGTTTCGGAGGCCGACCTTGCCGGCCGGTGGATCGCGGATTCGCATGCGGTTTCGCTCCTCCAATGGGCATCTGGGGCTTCTGATGTTGCGCCCACGCTGGAACTTCGGGTGGACAGATCCATGGTCGCGACGAGTGTCCCCGTTCGCCTCTTTGGCAAAGACGTGCATGGGGTCCAGTCGGACGTTTTTGATGGTTCGGGCACCTGGGAGATGGTGGAGGAGGAGGGTCGCCACGTTGTGCGCTTGCGATTCCACTTGGTGGCGGGTCGTACGGTTGATTGGGGCACACGACTCTACTTGTCGCGAACTCCGCAATTAGTCCTGTGGTTCGACTTCGATGATCCCGACGCGGGACGGCAATTCGGTTTCGTCAAATTTGACCAATAAGACCGGTGAGGGGGTCCAGCGAAACGAAACGGCCAGAATGATGCGGCGCTGGAGGCTCGACGAGCGGTCCCGGCGCCCTGGGGGACGTCTTCACGCCGCGAACTCGATCGCGCGTCCCGGCTCTCTGAAGTTCGGAATCGCGAGCTGCCTGGGGAGCCAGACGACTCGGATACGAACTTCCGGGCTCGTGTTAACAGCCAGGCCCTGAAACTAGGGGCTTTTCGGTCCCCGTTTTCGGCGCCCGCGGTCGGTGTCAAGAAACGAGATCGATCTTCTCCGGTTCAATCGAGGTTTCCATTGACCGCAAGCCCCCGCGACCGTACGGTAACGGCAACTCACGGGGGAGCACAGTGAAGAGGCCAAGTCTCCGCGTCGGATGCGCCGTCGCTGCGGTGCTTCTCTCGTACGGGCCCCTCGCTTATGCCCGTGAGTTCACTTTCGAAGAGCGCGTCGCGGCGCCCGTTCCAGGCTTCGCCCTAGCTCCCTCGCAGGCCTGGGCCCTGACGTTCGAAGACCGGGTCGAGGCCCAGCGGGCGATCGAAGGAGTCTACTGGAATCACCGCGTCTGGCCGGAACACAATCCCCAGCCGAAGCCCCCCGCTTCGGAGGTGATCTCCGAGGAGATCCTGCGGTCGAAGGTCGAGGACTACCTGAAGAAGTCCAACGCGCTCGCCGCCGTCTGGGCGCGGTCGATCACCTCGGCGCAGCTGCAAGCGGAGATGAGGCGGATGGCGCGGGACACAAAGGCGCCGGACGTGCTCCAGGAACTGTTTGCGGCTCTGGGGGGGAACGACCCGACGCTGATCGCCGAAACACTGGCGCGCCAGAAGCTCGTCGAGCGGCTGGTGCGGAACTTCTACGCGTACGACGGACGGTTCCACGGCGAGCTTCGGAGCGTGATCCAGCGGGCCCTCGACGGACTCGGGAGCGTCGATGACATGAGGTCCCTGGGCGGTGACTACCGTGAGACGACTTGGCGGTTGTCGACGGACTTCGGGGTGACCGAGGGTGCGGCGACCGGAGACGGGGAGCACTCGATCGTGCAGCTCGACGCTCAGCAATGGGAGGAGCACGTCGAAGACGTCGCGGCTCGCTTCGATGAGCAGCCCGGCTCCCTGTCGGCCGGTCGCGTGAGCCCGCTCGAGGAAACAACGGAGTCGTTTCTCGTGACCGCGGTCCTTTCGACCACAGCCGGAGAGATCACGACGGCCACCGTGACGTGGAGCAAGGCGCCCCTCGATTCATGGTGGTTGACCGAGCGGGAGAAGCACGGGACAGTTCTGACCGGGGGCTCGGGGAGGCACGAACCGGCGCTGCCGCAGGTGCGTGCCTGTTTGGACGATACGTGGAGGAAGACCTTCGATGGCGAGGTGCCCGATCCGCGTAGCGGGCACACGGCGGTGTGGACGGGCTCGGAGATGATCGTGTGGGGGGGCGACAGCAACACAGGGGGCCGTTACGATCCTTCGACGGACACGTGGTCTTCCACCTCCCGCGGCGCGGGCGTCCCGCCGGTGAGTTTCAGCTACCACCCTACCGCGATCTGGACGGGCTCGGAGATGATCGTGTGGGGGGGCGACAGCAACACGGGGGGCCGCTACAACCCCTCGACCGACACGTGGACGCCCACCTCGACCGGTCCGGGGGTTCCTTCAGCCCGTCGTGACCACACGGCAGTGTGGACCGGGACGGAGATGATCGTCTGGGGCGGGTCCGTGCCTGGTTTGTCGAGCACGGGGGGCCGTTACAATCCCTCGACCGACACGTGGACGCCCACCTCGACCGGCCCGGATCTCCCCGCGGCTCGTCGCTACCATACGGCGGTGTGGACCGGCCACGAGATGATCGTGTGGGGAGGTGACGCCAACCCTTTTCTCTTCAGTCAGGGGGGCCGCTACGATCCCTCGACTGACACGTGGGCGGCGCTGTCGCTGGGGGTCAATTTTTCCAGGGAGCGCCACACCGCGGTGTGGACCGGTCGGGAGATGATCGTCTGGGGGGGAGTCGGCAGCACGTTCCAGAATCCAATGGACAGCGGGGGCCGCTACGATCCCTCGACGGACACTTGGGCTACGACATCGACCAGTACTGGGGCTCCGTCCGCTCGTGTCGCGCACGAGGCGGTCTGGACGGGCAGGGAGATGATCGTCTGGGGGGGATTCGGCAGTGGCTCCATCGCCGTGGGCAGCGGGGCCCGCTACGACCCCTCGACCGATACCTGGGTTGCGACATCGACCAGCTCCGGGGTCCCGTGGGCCCGTGGCAGCCACACCGCGATCTGGACGGGCACCGAGATGATCGTCTGGGGCGGGTTCGACGGCCGTCAACTCGTGGGCACCGGCGGCCGCTACGATCCTTCGACCGACACCTGGGTCGCCACCGCGATGGGGGCAGGGGTGCCATCGGCTCGTTTCGGACACCAAGCGGTGTGGACGGGCTCGGAGATGGTGGTCTGGGGGGGCGGCAGCAGCACCGGGGGCCGTTACGACCCTGCCACGGATTCGTGGGCTGCCATGTCGACGGCCGCGGGCGTCTCGTCGGGAGGCACGACGGTGTGGACCGGCCGGGAGATGATCGTGTGGGGGGCTACCGGCGGTCGCTACGATCCTGCGACGGACACCTGGGCGGCGATGTCGACGGGCCCGGGCGTCTCGTCGCAAGGCACGGCGGTGTGGACCGGTCGGGAGATGATCGTGTGGGGAGGGTTCGGGCCGGGCGGAAGCGGCTCGAACACCGGTGCGCGCTACGATCCCGAGACGGACACGTGGGTGACGACGTCGACCGCTGCGGGTGTGCCGTCCGCTCGTCTCTTCCACACGGCGGTGTGGACGGGCTCGGAGATGATCGTCTGGGGTGGGATCGCCAACATCTTCAGCTCTTTTCGGTTGAACACCGGCGGTCGTTACGATCCGGCGGCGGACTCGTGGCTCCCCACATCGACGGGTGCGGGCGTCCCCTGGGCTCGTCAGGAACACACGGCGTTATGGACCGGCACGGAGATGATCGTCTGGGGCGGGAACGCCTTTGCCCTCTCGATCGCCGGTGGCCGCTACGATCCCGTGACGGACACCTGGGTTCCCACGTCGACGGGCCCGGGCGTCCCATCCGAGCGCCTGTATCACACGGCGGTGTGGACCGGCAGGGAAATGATCATCTGGGGAGGGCGCGGCTCCGACTATCTCGACACCGGTGGCCGCTACGATCCCGCGAGCGACACGTGGGTCGTGACGTCGACCGGAACGGGGGTGCCGTCAGCACGCCGGCACCACTCGGCGGTGTGGACCGGTCGGGAGATGATCGTGTGGGGCGGAGACCCGGCGGCCGCGAGTGGAGGTGCCTACTGCGCCTTCGGAGGATGTATCGGTTCTCCCGCCGTGTGTGACGACGGCGACGCCTGCACGCTCGATGCTTGCGACGTCGGTACGAACGAATGCACCAGCGACCCGATCGTGTGCGATACGGGCGGCGCCTGCTCGATCGGCGAGTGCGATCCGGCCTCGGGATGCCGGTACGTCGTGCACGACGCGGACGGGGACGCCGTTTGCGACGACGCGGACAGTTGCCCGGTGTCGAACCTGGCACCGACCGTGGTGCTCCGCGCGTGTGACTCCCAAGTGTCAAACGAGCTGTTTCCGGACGGCTGCACGATCGCCGACCGGATCTCGGCGTGCGACGATCTTCTCAGACACGGTCGGTTCGTGAGCTGCGTGGCCCGGATCACGAACGAGCTCAAGGAACGCGGGGTGATCACCGGCGAGCAGAAAGGGTGGCTGCAGTCCTGCGCCGCGCGGACAACGGCGACCGATCGAAGGATCCCGAAGGCGTCCGGCCCAATCTGCGTCCCGTGAGGATTGGGTCTTCCCGCGGACGGGGAACACCACCAAGGCCAGCCTGGCTTGCCTGAGGGTCTACGCCGCGGGGCGCAGGCCGACACCCCGCACCACGAACCTCTCCGGCGGCTCCAAACTCTTCTGTACTGGTGTGTAGCGGGCCCCCGCTACCATTAGACAGGTGGAATTCCCGTTCCCGGGCCGAGCTCCCAGCATGGCGGGGATGCGCCTGACCTGCAGGTCGAGTCGCAGCGCCTCGGGCACGACCGTGATCCCGGCGATGAACGCCCTCACGAAGCCCTTGCGGTCCTCGGGGCTGCCCGTTTCGAGCAGGCGGGGGAGTTCGCGGATCGAGGCCAGCCCCTCTCTCAGGACGGCATCGGGATCGATCGGGTCGTAGGGCGCGGCCTCCAGCTCTTCGAGGCGGCGCTGCAGCCGCCGCTTCTCGGTGGCCAGCTCCCGCAGCTTGGCGTCGACAAACCCTTTCGTTTCGGCGGACAGCCCTTCGAGCAGCACCCCGGCCTTCTGGTCGATCTCGACCAGGCGGGCCTTGACCTTCGCCATCTCCTGGCGCGGGTCGGCGCCCTGGGTCGCGATCTCCTCCTCGATGTAGCCGCGGAGCAAGGTCTCGCCCTCGCCCGCCAGAAGACCGTGGAGGCGCTCCTGGACGACCTCGAGGATCATCTCTTCCACCGCGTCGCGCCGCAGCAGGAACTTTTCGCACGCCGACTTGCCCTTCATGACCCAGCCGCCGCAGGCGTAGTAGAACGACTGGATCTTGGTCCCGTCCTTCCGGTGCTTCGTGCTGTTGACGGTGCGACCCTGGTAGTTCTGTCCACAGCGGCCGCAGGTGACCAGACCCGATAGCAGGTACGGGGAGCGGAGCCCGCGACCCGCCCGGACGTTCTTGGGGCCGACTCCCGCCGCCCTGGACCGCGCCAGCTCCTGTGCTCGGTCGAACAGGGTCGGCGGTACCAGATGCTCGTGGGTGCCGGGCACCACGATCCAGTCCCTTTCGGCGTTCTCGCGGGGCTTGCTGGCCTCGACCCGAGACCGGGCCTCGGCGATCCCGCCCTTGTCCCATCCACGACGCCATCCAGGCATCGCTGCGGGCCACCAGAGTCGACCTGTCGGTGCGTCAGGCATCGCAGATCGGCGGCTACCAGGCGCTGAAGCAAGGAGTGTTGGAGAACCTCAAGAGATCCCCCTTTCAGCGACTTGCGGGCGCGAATCCCGAGGAGCGCCGGCTTGCCGTGCTTCTGGAGGCGTCACGTGACGTCGTTGGCTGGGTATTCAACCACCGCCACGGCGTCGGCTACTCGATACCATACGACTGGCAAGGGCACACCGCCCACTACTTTCCCGACTTTGTCGTACGCGCGAAGTTCGGTGAGATCTTCCACAACTTCATCATCGAGGTGAAGGGCCGTCTAGACGACAAGGACAAAGAGAAGGCGCGGCGCGGCCGGCGCTGGTGCGAGACCCTCACCGAGAACGACGTCGAGCCGTGGCACTTCCTCATGCTTGTGGAGAACGCCGCCCTCGACCGCGAGGACATCACGTGGTGGCAGACGCGCGCTGGCCACACTGTCGAGGATCTCCACCGCCGGCATGAGGGACTCCCCCTCGTCCCGGAGCCCGACGCGGGACACGGCGGAGTGCGACAGGTCCTGCACACCGTCGGCGCGGACGAGCCGTTTCAGACCGCGCTCCCGGTCTACGACCTCGCAGTACAGGCCGGCAGCTGGGGCAGCGACGTGGCTCCGACTGTAGCGGGGTGGGCGCGAGTGCCACGACGACCGCTCGACATCGACATGTTTGTGGCGCAGGTAGTGGGTCATTCGATGGAGCCTGGCATTCCCGAGGGCGCATGGGGGCTCTTCCGCTCGTTCGCCGTCGGCGGGCAGCCGTCGGCGACGGGACTCGACGGGCGCCGCGTCGTGGCCCGCCTTTCGTCCGACGCAGACCCGGAAACCGGGGCCTACACACTCAAGCGGTGGAAGGTCACCAAGGTTGGCGCCGGCGGTGAGGTACTGGAAGTGACTCTGCGGCCGGACAACAAAGCCTTGGCGCCCATCGTGGTCACTCCCGAGGCCGGGGACGTCCGGGTGGTAGCGGAGTACCTGGAAACCGTCGGCTGACAAATTGGGCGAACATCGCAAGTAGCGTGAGGACGATCGCGCAGCACTTGGAGAAACGCACATAACCAGTGGGTTGCATACCCTGACCAAGGGAAGAATCGCTGAGCTTCATGTCGCGGCGAAGTTGCTCGAGAACGGGTGTGATGTCTTTGACCCGCAGGAGAGTTGGTCCGAGATCGCGGCGCTCGAGCCGCAGCGGCGGCCGTTCCGGCCTGCAACGCGTGCGGCTCGGATTGTCGTGACGTCTCGATCATCCTCGTATACGAGGGCCTTTCGTGGGTGCACCGCGTCAGGGAGCCTACGGCAATGTCGCCCCTTCACCCACTTGAGGACGTTAGAAGGCGCGCGGCCGAGAAGCTGGTGGAGCAGCTCGCCGGCGAGCGCGTGAAGCTGAACGCACGGCACTTCAAGTATTGGCGCGCTGCATGACGGATTAGTGGATCTCAGCCCCTCGAAGTCCGGTCCGGTGCGTTCTTCTTAAAAGCTTCCTCGAGCTTCTGCACTGCTTCGTTCAGCAGATCCACGAGATCAGCTGCTACATCCCCTGCACGACGATGCATTTCACAGATGTACCAACCTGGCAACAGTCTAAATAGGCGAAACTGCTCTTCGGAGACAGCAACCTGCTGTCCGGCGTTCAGAGTAAGCCAAGGACAACGCTCGACAATTCGTCTGTCGCAGACTCCATCACGGTGAACTAGGACGTTCCTAATTTCAGACAGCTCAAGAATTGTTCGCTTAATCGAATCGGGCACTTCTCCTCCCAGCCCAACCGCTTCCAAGAGAGACTCAAAGCGCCCCACACCAATCTTCAGCCGGGACTTGGTTGCCTGCTTTATTGTGTCAACAATGAATTCTGTCCGAGCGTCCTCTCCCGCGGACAAGAATTGCAGAAGAGGAACCGACAGTCCCTCAAGGCCCTTGAGGGTCATCATAATCTTCGGATCCCGCACTCGCCTCGCCGCAGATTCATCCACTAGGTTCTCGAGAATCGTCCATATTCGTATTGCGAGCAGGTTGTACAGGTACGGGAAGCCCTTGGACTCCTGTTCGTCGGCAAAGGCCTGAACCGTGGCGGCGCGTGTGCGACCGTGTTCAAGCTCCTCTTCTGTATAGGACCGGCCCCGGTACTTGGACATCCTTGTGACAACTTCCTCATACACCAGCGCGGCTTGGCCCCAGCCCAGTCCGTTACGTGCTATCGTCGCGAACAGATCAAGCTCGTCGATCTGGCGCCTCAGGAGGTCAGAAACGTCGGGTCCTGGTTTTGAGCTACCGCTCACTTGTTTCGCCGCGACATGACGCTCGCGCTCAGCGTCGCAGTGCTAGTGTCACCGCAGCAGGAGCCATTCTCAGCGCAAAGTGGCTCGTAAGTCGTGGCCGTCGACGGAGGGGCGATAAGGGTCGAGGCCGTGTGGGCGCTCTGGGGAACCGAGGCTATTTGCGGACGTTCGGCGACGGCCAGTCGGTTCTCGTCGGCCGCAACGACCGCAAAGGCGAGAACAACGACGAGAATTGGGAACTTCATCGCTACTCCTCAATAGAAACCACAGCCTCGAACCAGGCCGCCGCCCTCAGCGTACCAGTGTTTTCGTGGCCAAACTCATGACCGTGTCCCACTGCACGAGAATCGCGTAATGGTCAGCGACATCTCTGATCTTGATGAAGCCGTTATCGAGAATCTCTTCATCCGGGAAAGGGTCAAACGGTTCACCCCTGAACTCGTCAGGGACACCGTCCCTGTTCGTGTCGCGGATCTTCATTACGACGTCAATAAACAGACCGCTGACGGGCTTGCCGGTGTCGGGATCGATGGCCTGCTGCTTGTACCTTGAAACAAGGAGGAGGTTGTCCGAGCTCTCCAGAACAAGCCGGAATGTGGCTTCATCTTGGGGACCGCTTCCGGGCGGCGCGATGATCGACTCCCACATGCCGGGCAGCTCAGCCAATCCACGCAACAGCGAGTCATAGGCAGCAAGCCACGCTGCATCCCGACGAAATCGCGCGATCGTACCGTCTCCCGCTGCGGTCCCCGGTAACAACAGGATCACAGCAAGACCAGCAGACAGGATTCTCGGCATACCGTCTCCTCTCCCATCAACGAGTCTCATTTCAGGCACCCCGGCAACCCCGCCGGATCTCTCCCGCTAAGCACGCCGCCCGTACTTCGCCTCCCGTACCGCCTCTCGCCCATGTAGTTCACCGCCGTCACGTAGTAGTACCCCTGGCCCGGCGATGGCGTCGGCAGCGGATCGGCGACGGTCAGGTAGTCGCCGACGCTCGGGGGCGAGGCGGGGTAGCCGCACTGCAGCGGCTGCAGCTGCGACCAGTCGCCGACCGTCGCGAGCGTGCCGTAGTACGTGTCGAACCAGTCGGCGAATTGGAAGCCCTCGGGCATGTAGGGGACGCGGAACGAGATGGGGCCGGAGGGTGGGGTGTAGCTTTGGAGGATCTCGAAAGTGGTTGTGAAGCCGTGGATCGAGGCCAGAGTGAACTTCCCGGGACAAGTGCCCGCCGGCTCTCCGAGACACGTGTTTCGAAAGCCGAAGATCAGACGACCATTCTTGTCGTCGAATGAGAGCTGACTCGGCCCAAGGAAGACCTCTTGGCGTCCACCCTGTTGAAGACACCGGTCGTCGATGTACGCGAGCACGGTCTGGACGCTACCGTTGAGGCTCAGGAGGCGAGTTCGAAACAAGGGGAAGCCGCTCGGCGGACAGCTCAAGAGGTCGGGGTGTGTGACTCGATCAAGACGTAGAAGATGCCCGTCGTTGTCAACGACCGGGGATCGTCCACCCTCGCACCATTCGTACGGGATGCTCCAGCCACAATCGCCGACGACCTCGACACAAGTGAACCCCGGCTCCAGGAACACCCAGTCACTGCAATCCAGCGGCTCGCCGGGGTTGCTG
>Ga0302046_10003612_pt1 | contig 13960 bp, 11 predicted proteins | sample RVTome_11_FD_200261 | JGI IMG/M metagenome (GOLD analysis project Ga0302046, IMG submission 200261) | Soil microbial communities from uranium-contaminated site in the Upper Colorado River Basin, Wyoming, United States - RVT147D111 (version 2) ...
AGCTGCGTACTCCATTTCCCCGAACGCGCGACTGCGATGATCCCGATTGTCGGAGCGGTCGAGCAAGATTGGACCAGGAAACCTGGCGCGCCGACACCAGAGCAAACACACTGGCCGTGGCCATGGTCAACACCAGCGAAAATGAAAGCACTCGCCAATCGACGCTGACCTCGTTCAATCGAGGCAATGCGGCGGGCAGGCGAACGCGGAGGACGTGGACACTGACCAAGGCAAGGGACGTTCCAATTATTCCCCCTATGGCACTGAGTACCAGGCTCTCGGTCAGGAGTTGTCGAAACACGCGACCTCTGCCGGCACCGATTGCAGAGCGGATTGCGAATTCCAGCGTCCGCGTCGCCCCCCGCGACATGAAGAGATTCGCGAGATTGACACAGCATATGAGCAGGACGGCAACTACGGCGGCGCCAATGACGTATAGCCGCGGCCCGACGTTGCCCACCAGGAGGTCCCGTTGCGGTACCAGACCCACGTGAGTCCACCGACGGGATGTTGCCGGATACGAAATCGCAAGTCGTTGGGCTACGCCGTTCGTCGCAGCACGTGCCGCATCGACACCGACGCCCTCCTCGAGGAGACCAATGACGCGACTATCGGCGTGAAAATCACGTTGCATCAGTGCGGCGCGGTCCGCGGCGGGCAGGGTCTGGAGCGCCATCCAGATTCCATTGCCGGCGGCCGGAGCCCATTGCGGAAGCGCAAACGAAGGAGGTAATACGCCCACGACGGCGGCAACCAACTCGTCGACCCGCACCGTCTGACCCAACGCATTTGTGTCTGCACCCAGCGCGTTCGTCCAGACGTTGTGTGATACTACGACGGAAGGGGGCGCACCCTCCGCGAAATCACCTGCGTCCAGAACACGGCCAAGCATGGGCCGGATCTCGAATGCATCAAAGAACTCGTCCGTCACAAACGACGCCAGGACAAAACTCGTCTCATCACCCACCCGCAGTGACAAGGCGGTCCCTCTCACAAACGCAAGGCTCTCGAAAACCTCAGCCTGGTCGTGCCAGTCCAAAAACGTTGGATAAGAGGCCAACTGTCTCACACCGGCGGAGTCTTCTTCGAAGACGAGGTACAGCCGATCAGCGTTCGGAATCGGCAGCGGACGCAGAAGCACCGTATTGATCAAACTGAAGACGCTGGAGTTGGCCCCGATACCAACAGCCAGCGTGAGGACGACTGCAGCGGAAAACCCGGGGCTTCTGAGGATCCCACGAAGCGCGTACGTAACGTCCTGTCGCAGCGAGTCCAGATCATGAAACCGAAGGGTCAATGCGTGGCGCAGCGGGCCATGAATCCCGACGCGCATTCCCCCCGCATGATTCCACTCGGCCAGCCACTCCATCCTCCACTCCACCCGTCGTGAGCGCGGCACGAGATACGAAAGCCAACGCAGAAAACGTGTCATGGAAGGATCACGCAGTCGTGTCATAACCCGGATCGGTCGAGAATCGCGCGGGCATGTCGCGCTGAAAGGCCCGGTATCGTTCCGCCACCTCGGCGAGCGCGTGCTCACCCGATCTGGAAATGGCGTAATAGCGACGCCGAGGTCGCCGGGCCCGCTCAGCAATATCCGGGTCTTCCCACCGCGACCTCACGTAACCGCCACGCTCGAGACCAGCCAGCGCCTGATACACCGCCCCGCTGGACATCCCGGCAGCGACCATGATCTCGAACCCGTACCGGCGGCCATTGGCAATTGCTTGCAGCACCCGCTCCTGCGCTCGCCCCATCCTTGGACCTCCTATCAGGACTGCTCGACGGACATCTCCACTCAGATGCTAGATCAACTCTTTACATAGCTAATAGCTTAACACTGCTATTGCAACCGAGACCGCTACTGCATGTGGTTGGAAGTTTCTGTGCTCCTACCCGCAGTTCTTCGAAATTCTGGCGTCCCGCCAGTTGGCGGACCAGGACTTCGATAACGACGGCAAGGGTGACGGCCCACACGGATTCGATGCCGAAGGGCGCCGGGTCGAGGTCGCGAGAGGCGCCATCCCAGTGCGCCGTTCCGGACGATAACGGTGCCTCGACGACCCACAGTTCAGGGTACAAAAACGCATCCGGTTCAAAACGCTCGTGCACTTCCTTCATGAGCTGTGCAACCCCGGCCCGGTATTTCGGCTCGTCCCGTAGCCCGGTGTACGGGTCGAAGAACCCACCTGCCTCCTGTGTCAGTCGATTCCAGATCGCCCGGTACTCACGGGCAGGGACGATATCGACACCGGTTCTCGTCAGGAAACCCTCGATGAGCCCACCGAAGTGGTTGATGACTGAGTCCGGTTCTTCAATATCGGGTGGGACGGAGAGGGGTACGATCGCAATCCGTTTCGAACGCAGGTCAAAGCTGTCCCGCGGAACGATATATGTATCGAACATCGGTGGACCCAACTGGACGCAGGCCCCAATGAGTACGGGCGTCAGAAGGAAAGGCAGGCTTAAAGAACGCTGATTCAGTGGGTGATCCCTCTGTTGAGCCGTGAATCTGGTGCCGCCCGCGAAGGTTTTGCCCTACGGGCCTTCCAGTCAAGGGCCATCAAAGCGCAGGGCTCCAACGGTCAGGCACCCTGATCAAACTCCTGACCTCCAAGCCCTGCGGCTCCAGGTACTGCTGGTTGACGTGACCGGATACGAAAAAACGGAGCCCCCGAAGGGGCTCCGCAAATCGTATCTCTCGTGTTGATGGAACTAGGGTGCCGCCGGTACTAACGATTGCCAGTACGATCCAATGCTGAATCCAACCGGATTGACCTCGTAGTAGCGACCCCGCTCAAAATGTCCCGTGGTTGGGAAGTACGGGGGCGGGCTGCTGTACGCACATTGATCATAGGAATACCGCTTCAAGTATCCGTTCCCGTTGCCTTGTCCGACTGCACCACGGGTCGCCTGAATGATGCCGCCGGTCAGGTACAGGCATCCCCGACCCCAGGTGGTCGCCTCGCAGGCTTCGTCATTGCTGGAATGCGCCGAACTCGAGTAGTTGGCCACCGTGAAGATGCCCAGGGCCAGGACAACGCCTTGGATGAACTCGTCCTTGGTGTCATCGTACGTCCGGTGGTTGTCGTCGTTATCCGGCCGCTGCGGCGCATTGAGGGTATTGTCCGAGATGATGACGTCATCGCCGGCAAAGAGCCCCAGGATGTCATTGCAGGTGCCGGCACCAGGATTCGTTGCATACACAATGTCGTCGGCGATGATGATGTCATCGGTCGCTGCCACGGTCACACGCCCGCGCAGCGTACCACCGATCGCGACCTTGCCATCCACGTAGATGACGCCCTTGAAGCTGGGATTGAACTGACGGTTGATGGGGAACAGGTACTGTGCCTCGGCCCCAACCAGTCCAGTTAGAACCGGACTCACGGCACCCGGATACGGAAGCCACTCACCGGGTCCGCCATCCGCCACGAAACCTCCGAACAGCGAATCGTCACCACCCAGGTAGCAGCGTCGGTCGGTATCACGCACGGCATCGTACCAGTCGTCGCTACCGCTGCTGGGATGATCGTCGGCAACCCTGAACGAACCATCGTTCTCATAGTGGCCGCAGTTCTCGGACCGCTCCAATCCGTTTCCACTCGTGGGCCGCATCGCCACGACATACGGTGCGTTCCCCGGCGCGGAATACACGCGGATGAACCCTTCGTTTTCACCGTTGAACTGTCCGTCGCCGTTAATGTCGACGGGTCTGAAGTCGATACGCATCGTGGCTTCGCCCTGATTGCCTTGCGACGTGCTGACAAACGCGGTTCCGCCCGCAGACGCCTGCACGTTCAACTTCGTCAGTTCCGCGGTCGCTGGCATCTCGATCCGCGGGCCGTATTCGGTGTAGCCCTCGGCAAAGGTGCCGTACTCCTCACCCTCTACGGTTTTGGCGGTGCTCACTTCACCGAGGAACGTTGCGCCCGACGAGTAGATCTTCAGATAGTCGTTGGTATGCACGGGACCTTGAATCTGGTCCCCGCCGCCGAACGAGATGTTTGACGGCTCGACATCCGTGAAATAGGCGTACTTTGCGAAGCTCTCCTGCGCTACCTCGCCACGACGGATGGTCTTGTTGCCCGTGTTGTCTTCGACGACCGATACGATGCTGCCAAACACACCGTACTGGCCGGACGTTATCCCGGTCGGACCGGCATACAACCAGCGCTTGACCCCGGGAATGAGCGATCCATCCGCATTGTACACGGGTGCGGCGGACTCGAGCGTACTGTATCCATCAGCGGGATACAGATCGTTGTCGCCGTTGACGCGAGAGCGCGTCTCCTCGATGCCGGCGTCAGCCGCTGATACGAGCGTGCTCTGCCGATCGCTGTACCTCTGCACCAGCGAAGCGCTCGAACTCATCAACGCGGCGCCGGCGGATATGCTTCCCACCACAAGCGCCACGAACAGCACGAGCACCAGCGCCACGCCGCGCTCGTCACGAAGTCGGTGATTCTCTTTCATGTTGGTTTCCCCCAATCCGAAGCGGACCTCATAAACCCGACCCGGTTTCCGGGCCGGCTGCTTGGTATCGGGGTGAACGTTGGACCAAAGCGATGGCTTACTGCCGACCTCACCTGAAATGGGTCGGTTTTGGATGGCCGCACGAGATGAGACTTGCTTCATCAGATTTGCCTCCGGTAGCCTGGCTGTCTTCATGCTCAGAAGACCCGTAGCTTTGCGCCCCACGGTCACCCGTGGTTTGCCTTTGTCACGACAAACGAACCTACGCCGACGATGCACGCCGGTTGCCCCTCACTAGAGCAAGCTGCGTACCACGTAGCAGAACCCGTCTATATCATCGTAAATCATGGTGTTCCCTGGTACGCTATCAACGCGAAGGACTGCTCAACCGTAACCATCCTATACACTGGTCCTATCGGTGACGCGTTTTTTGACACCGAGATCAGACACGGTAAGCACCGTTGTCCGCATCGAAACAACTGACGAATCGTGAGGATGGCTGAGGGAACCTCAATGGAAGAAAAACGGTCCAGTAAACGTCGCAAGACTCCGGGTCGACGGGTGTCAGACGAGACCGAGTTGACGGTACCGATTCATGATGACCGGCGCACGACACCGCGCCCTGACCGCCCGTCCCGGCGTAGTCAAACGGATCGGAGATTGCCAGTCGACAGACGCATTGCCCCCGATGCCTTCGACGCCGACGCCAGGTCGACGGTCGAGAACATGATTCTCAAAGCCGGCATTCTCATCGCCTGCCCACAGTGCAACGAGCAACTCACCCTGGGCCCCGTCATCCACAAGACCATCGGCAGTCAGCGTGAAGTGCGTTGCGCCCGGTGTCGTCAGAGCATCGTGGTCGACAATCTGCCGTGACGACGGGCGGATTGCCTGCCGCACATACCTCCGCCGATCATACTGATTGAACGGCACGACCAGCTCGCCACGCAGGGGTGTGCGTTCCATCACACGATAGATCGGGATCGGCTGGTTTTGCAGGCGCTCGAGCTGGCGTTGGAGAAACTACCCCCCACCCCCCGACGCCAGGCGCCGTTGGATCTCTTCCTCGCTCGGCGTCTCCTGCAAAACGTTGTCTAGGATCTAGGTATCCCGATGTTATCAGATTGCCGTCCGTCTGAGGCTCCATAATGTAGCTGATGAAGTTTGACATGGGCTGTCCGGATGGGATAAAGAATGACCCAACCGGCAGTTCGATGCCTCGTCAAATGGCGCGCGCGCTTCACGCACAACGTCACGAAGCTCGGCTGATTCTTCAGCGGCAAATCGGATGAGTTCCCGCAGGCCAACGTACTGGCCGCGTACCTGGTGTCGATAACGGTCGTTCGCCGGGATCGGCTCGATCGTCGTCCCGTTGTTGGTGACGCGGTGCGAATTGCTCGGTGTCTCGAACAGGAAGCCGACTTCATTCGCCAGGGTAGCGCTCAGGGCAGGTCGGAATCCGGCACATCGTCATGCCCCAATCAGAAACACGCGTACCACCCAATGCGGTTCGACGGGCGAAAACTCCAAACGAACAAAATCCGTCGACCGGAGCGGGACGTCCCGGAGTGTCGCGATCTCGCCGATGAGCTGGGCCCCAACTCGAACCGACGCGGCGAGCGTGTCACTGAGCCAGTAGGGTCGAAGTCGCATCACCGCATCGAAGAGGTTGTCCTCACCAGCGTCCCGCAAGTCTGCCCTGGTCAGTTCCAGACCGCCAGCGTGCAGACGGGCGATATGGTTGGCAAACGAGTCTCGATCGGAATCACGCTGAACACCCGGCAGGAGAGCGCGGGCCTCGACAGCCGGACCTGGATCCACCACGGAGCCCGTGCCAGAGTCGGACGGGTTGGGGGGTGGTGATTGCCCGGACCATGTCGAGCGGGGTTGCCCGCGCGGGTTCCAGACCATGTATCCCACGACCGACACCGTTAACACGGAGATAAGCAGTGAGAGGAGACGCGCGTTTCGATCCATGATTCGATAGATACTGTGAGTAATAGTACGAATCCCGAGAGATGAACGCTACGATGGAGACACAAGCGTGGAGTCAGATCATCATCCGCCCCTCGGCAAGCAGGTGGCACCTGAATTGCTCGTCCAGGCACAGGAGACATTTCGTCTTGAAGGGGGACCGTGAACATGACGCCAACGCGAGGACGCCCGCCCGTAGTCTGGATTCTACTCGCGTGCGACCGAGTCGAACGTCAAACTGCTTTCCAGGCAATCCTTGAAGGGGCAGGCTTCGGCGTCGAATTCACTGACAACGGTGAGCCGACGGTACAACGAGCCAAGGAACAGCATTACGACCTGATTCTGCTCGACCTGCAGTCGCAGATCACGGAAGGACTACGCGCCGCGGCTGCGATACGGGAAATCGAAGGAAAACGCGGACAGCTCGAGACACCGATCATGGCCATATTGGGGCGCTCGGTGAGTGGCTCCGAACAATACTGTCTGGCGCTCGGCATGAATCTGGTGTTGCACACACCAGTGCCAACTGTCCGGTTCGTACGGCAAATCAAGGAACTCGTTTCGATGCGGGAACATTCGGCAGCCTAGGGAGCGTCGACCAAAGAGCCGCGAAGTTCCGCAAATCTAAGCCACGACCACGGGAGCCACTCTGTGGACAGCTGGCTAGCCGCTGAGCAATGGTCGACGTCGGCAGATGGGTGCCGACAGCGAAACGACCAGAATTCTGGTGCGCACCGTTACAGGGAGTCGGGAGGCTTTTCTCGGAATTGCGTGGAGCACGCCGGCTCGATCAGCCGGCTGGGATACGCTCCTGCCAGCAACGGTCGCACCACAAGACGGCTGGAGTTGGACGCTCCAGCGACAACTCGGTGCCACATCCACGACACGCTCGCGGCCAGTTCCTTCGCCGCTGACGCGCCCTTTCGGCAAAGTCACGGGCACCTTCGCGGCCCATGAAATCGGTCGCGTTGGGTTCGAATGGCGCGGAGGAGCGGAGCTGTTGTGAGTGCAACGCCGCCAGCCATGCATCCAACGTGGGAAACGCCCGCCCGTCCGCCTCGGCGTCCAATCTGCGGCGGCAGTCATAAGCAACCGTCCACATCCGCGCATCAATGGCTTCCCAGTCGATACGCCAATGTCCATCACCGATGAAACTCAGCTCGTCAGGGAAGTAGTCCAGGTGCCGGACATAGTGAACGAAGCGCGCCGAATGGTTCACGAACCATTCGATGACTCCTCGTTGGAGCGATTCGTCCTCTGCCGTCTGGGTTTCGGGAGCAAAATCCGTGGCAAACCGTTTCCGGACGTGCCGGGTGACGGAGTGCCGGAATCTCTCAACTACTGCTCCTTCCCAAACGGGATCCAGATGCGTCGCCATGTTCCCAAGTGTCGGATGCACCAACGTGAAAGTTGACTTCCGAGGATTGCGTGGGTCTCAAACGCCGACTGAGGGTTTGATTTTCGCTGCGATAAGACGAGTTTTGCAGAGGTTCCCGACGGCCGGGAGGGCGGCACCTTTTCGGGACCGCCCCCGTTAGGCCAAAACACCGGTTCAACTGATGACACGCGGCAGGGAATCCGACTCAATCGGATCGCCGACGGCCTCGCGCCGCGTTCGCCACTCAGCAACCTCTTGCCGGAACTCCTCGGCCAGCACCGAGAGATCCACTGTGCGTAGTTCCGATCCCTCGTTCTGAACGGCGACGCGGGCAAGGTTCTCCCGGGCTTTGTCGTAGGTCGGTTCGAGTTCGATGGCGCGGTCGAACGCGTCGGCGGCTGAGTGTCCGCGATCCGTTCGCTCCAGCGCCACGCCAAGGTTGTTGAAGAACACCGGGACGTCGTCCCGAATTTCTACCGCCAACGCAAGGACAGGTAGTGCCTCCCCGAAACGTTCCTCGCGAATGAAGACAAGACCCAGGTTGTTCATCGACCACGCATCGTTCGGGTCGAGAATGATCGCCTGCCGGTAGGATTCGATGGCGCCATCGGAGTCACCCAGCTCTTCGTTCGCACGGCCTCGCAGCCGGAAGCCGTCAACCGATTCCGGCTCCACTTCGAGAGCGCGTTCGATGTGTGTCATTGCATCCTCGGGTCGTCCCTGGTCGAGCATGACGCGACCGAGATTGATGAGCGTCTTCACGTGACTGGCGTCGATCGCCAAAGCATGCTCGAACGAAGTCTCAGCCTGTGCGAGCACACCCGCCTTCCAGGCCGACAACCCCGCCATGTAGTGCCCCCACACATTCTCGGGATGATTGCTCGTGTAGATCAGGAACAGATCCGTGGCTTGGTCAAACCGGCCATCCCGATAGACACCTTCGGCCTCCTCGTACGTCACATTGGCTCGCGTTTCGGCGACGGATGGTTCAGGTTCATACGAGGTTGGCGTGACGCGTGGTGACGGTGATGCTGTCTGTGTGGTGGCCACCTGATTCCTCGTTGCCTGCGGTTCCTCACCGCCGCATCCATACGAGAACCAGAATGCGAGGAACAAAACGGTGGCCACGGCTGCGTCGCCGGCCAGTTTCTTCCATCGGGTCGTGGGTTGATTGGTGCGCATTGTTTGCCTCCTGGTCGTTGGCGCTCAGCGCCGTTGTTGCGTTGTCGACCAATACAAAGGCAACCACGTTGCCAGCGCCGGACCCGGGCCCGTGACACAGCCTAAACCATTGTATTACAACAACTTATTGAGATATTACGCGGGAGCTTCTCGCACGGAGGAGGGGTCGTTCGTGTTCGAGCGAACACAACGCGGACTGCGCTCGCGTGTCCCTTCGTACACAGTTGCATGCACTGACTGCGGTGGTGTTCCCGGAACCCCGCAACACGTACATCGTGATGAACTCAGTCACGGGTGATGCCGTGCCGCCGCATGATCTTCAATAGACTCGAGTGGTCGGCCAAGCCAAGCTCCGCGGCCGTGTTCGAGATGTGCCACGCATTTCGTTCGAGCGCGGTGAAAATGATCCGCCGCTCCGCCTCCGCCTTGCGCTCGGCAAACGTGACAGGCGTGCCCGCGGGTGACGCCACGTTTTGACCGGCAATCTCCCCGGGGACATTCTCAGTCGTCACCCGGTCTCCTTCGGCCGCGACGATCATCCGTTCGACGACGTTGCGGAGTTCGCGCACGTTGTTTCGCCGCCACTCGTGTTGCATCAACAGATCCATGACGCCCGCGTCAACACTCTTCTGTCTGATCCCGAATCGGTCACAGATGGTAGAAACGAAGTGCCTAACCAACTGGGGAATGTCGGACAGGCGATCACGAAGGGGTGGTGTTCGGACGACATGAACGTTGAGACGGTACAACAGATCCTCGCGAAAGCGTCCGTCGCGCACGTCGGCTTCCAGGTCCCGGTTTGTGGCGGCAATGACGCGGGCTCCTACCTGAATAGTGCGGTTGCTACCGACCCGTGTCACCTCTCGCTGCTCCAGGACTCGCAGGAGTTTCGCCTGGGTTGGGAGTGGCAACTCTCCCACTTCGTCCAGCATCAACGTTCCCCGCTCTGCCGCCTCGAACGCCCCACGTCGAGTCGTGCTGGCTCCCGTAAATGCGCCGCGTTCGTGGCCGAAGAGTTCACTCTCAATCAGGTTCTCAGGAAGGGCCGCACAGTTGAGAGCGATAAAGGGCGCCTCGCCGCTCGAGAACCCGTGGATCTCTCTTGCCACGAGTTCCTTTCCCGTGCCGCTCTCACCGAGAATCAAAACCGGGCTCGGGATACCTGCGACGCGCGAAATGACCTTACGCAGCTCTCCCATAGCGGGACTCGCTCCGACGAGCAGCTTCTCCCGATCGAGCTGGGCTGACAGGCTGGCCACGCGGCCGCGCAACCGCTCGCGCTCCAATACGCTCTCGACCTCGTGGAACACCCGATGCATCGACTCGCCTTTGTCGATGAAACCACTGGCTCCAAGCTGCACGGCACGAACACAACGCTCGTAGTCACCGGTGCCCGTGTACACGATCACCGGAGTCTGGATATTTCTGTCGCGTAAATGGCGCAGGACCTGAAAACCGTCCGTACCCGGCATCTCGAGATCCAGGATGATGCAGTCAAACGGAATCCGGTGTGCCAACCCGAGAGCTTCTTCCCCTCCGCTGGCCACGGTCGTCTCGTACCCGCCGAGGCGCGCCAGGTCGTACGCGTACTGCTCAGCCATGGCCTGGACGTCGTCGACCACGAGAATCGACGTCATACCCCCCGATCCTCCGCCGCCGCAGGAAGCCCGACAAATACCGTCGTCCCTTCATCCGGTGCCGTTTGAATTCGCAACGTGCCGCCCAGATCCCCGATCAAGCGCCTGACGACTGAAAGGCCGAGTCCGGTGCCACCTGGCTTGGTCGTGTAGAAGTCCTGAAACGCCCGGTCGAGTTCTTCCTGTCCCATGCCGCATCCGGTATCCCGCACGGTCAGCTGCACCGCACTACCACTGCGCTCGGCGGGGCCTTCACTTGCCACCGTTACAGACCCGGTTCTTTCTTCCAGACTGTCGATGGCGTTACCCACGAGATTCTCGACGATACGACGGAGGGCCAGCCGGTCGCTCTGAACCGTCGGGAGGTCGCCGCAACGAACCTGAAGGTCACAGTGCCTGGGAACGTCGAGGCCCTGAAGCACCTCGAGGATAACCTCGTTCAGATCACATACAGCGGAACGACGATCCGGCGTCAGCTTGGCATACTGGGTCGCCAGCCGCTCCAGGTACGCAATGCTCGAATCGATGGTTGCCCGTCGTTCGGCAAAAACCTTCGAGAGCTTGGCGGGATCTTCTCGCTGCACTTCAGTCATATGTTGAATCACGTTACGAATCGGGACGAGACCGTTCTTGATGTCATGATTCACTTGTCGCGCCATGTCGCCCACGGCAGCGCGCCGTTCCGCCTCGCGCAAGCGTCCCGCCGACGTCCGCAATCGGACAACCATGGAACCCAGCAGGCGTGTGAGTGAGCCGATTTCGTCCTTGCGGTCGCTGGTAAACTGGACATCGAGCCGGTCCAGATCGAGCGAGGATGTTTGCTCGGCGAGTGCCACGATGGGTCGACTGATTCGGGCTGCTATCAACATGGCCACGGTTAACGTAACGCTGCCGGCAATACCGAATACGACCAGGGCCCACCGGTCCACCTGACGCTGTAGCACGCGCAGAGGTTCCAGCGAATGGGCAACCACGACATGAGCCTCGGTGGGTGCTCCTGCATCGTCCTCGATATAAGGAAGACGCAGTTGGTCCACCACAACGTCAGCCTGAGCGGGATCATCAGAGCTACCCGGACCCGGGTACACCAAGGGCAGTGCGATGTCCACGGACACTTGATCGATGGAGCGTGACCAGGAATCAATTCGATCTGACAGTCGCACCCCGGCCGTGAGGTGGAACAGTCTATTTCCCAACCTGAAGGAGTCCGCGCGGACGATAGCATGAAACGAACCCGTCGCAGTTCCGATCGGTGTTATCGCAACGTGGTTCTCCACCCGCCCAAGAACCGGACCAAGCAACGGTAGCCGCTGGTCGAATTGATTGCGGAAATGACCGGAGCTCATTACGCGACCTTCTGCGTCCTGGAGCTGGAGCACGGCGAGCCCTGACAGTGCCATGGCGTAACCCGCATAATCGAGGAGATACTGGCGCTCCCCTTCGGCGCTGCTGGCCGCCAACCTGAAACGGTTGTCCCCGGCGGCCGCTTCCTGAATCGCCGTCAGACGACGGGCGAGGTCGTCACTCTGTGCTCGAACATCCGATTCGATTGCGGTGACCAGCGCGGAAAGCTGATCCTGGAATTGCGTGTGGAACCGGTCGTTCAGGACCGTCCGAACGGCGAACGCGAGAACCGCCAATGGCACCAGAACGAGCGGTGCAAACGCCAGCAGGAGTTTTGCCCGGAAGGACACGGGTCCCTACCGTCCGAATCTGGTGAAGAACTGAGGAACGCCGTCTCCGTGCAGTGCGGCGGTTACGCTCCCCTTCCGCATAACGAGATGACTCCGCGTTTGCACGAGCGGGAGAAACAAGGTCTCCGTTGCTACATCACGCTGGGATGGAATGGAGTCCGCGCACGCATCTGCAGAGTCCGTCGCATGTGATAGGACCGCGGCGGCCGCGGCCGATCCAACGCGCGCCAGCAGACGTGATCGAGATACGCCCTCGGCGCTCCATCGGCCCCGAGACTCACGCCGACCAGGCACACTGTTATTCATGGCGACAAGTCGTTCCGCAATCTCACGTGCCGACTGATCACCGTCGGTGAATACGATCACTTGACGGTCACCCGAATCGGGCGCGCGCGATATCGCCTGGATTCGTGCCAGGTCGTCGCACTTCACGGCACGGGCGTCCACGCTCACCACATAGCGCGCCACATCGTCACGAAGCTGCCTGACATCAGCGAGGGACGGCATTGACACGTACCGTACCGGCTCGCTGGAGAGGCGTGGCAACACGAGACCGTAGGTGCGATCCCATGGCAGCTCCCGGCTCACATACTCGTCGCGCTGCACGGCGTAGCTGACAAAGTCGCGAGTCCTCCCGACGACGACATCGAGATTCGCATCGAGTGCGTCACGGACATCGCGCGTGGACGCCGGTACGAAGACCAACGTGGAGAAATCCGGATCCGTCGCCGCAAGGGTGAGTTGACCACCTGTCGCATCAGTCTGGCTCGGTGCATATGCCGTGGTGCCGATGGGCCACATACGCTCCCCCGCCAGACCGTATCGTGCAATCGCCAGTTCAGGTCGCGCCAATCGCGTCGGGAGCCGCGCGTCGGGCTCTTCCAAACGAACCACGACGACGTCTTCTGAAAGGGCTCGATCGAAGTTGAAATACTCACCGCGCGGCAGACCCGAGGACACGGAGGGCCAAACCCGCTCCCAGGCGTCCAGAACGTGCAGCGCTCTGAGGCGAACACCGTCAGAGAACCGAACCTGTTCGCTCAGGTGAAACGTCCATTCCCGGTGTCCGTCGCTCGAACTCCAGCTTTGTGCCACCGCGGGGTGGATGCGACCGTCACAATCCAGGGCGACGAGGGACGCGTACAGTTGCCGGAACACGAGTCGCTCGGCAGCCGACCGAGGCACGACCGTCTCCGGCTCCACCACGCGGTCCTCGAGGGAAACGAATACCGTATCCAGGGGTGATCCACGATCACCGATTGTGCACACGTCGGCAGCCACTGGCTCGATGTGTGTGGTCGGGCTCCTCTGGCACGCCACAGTAATCAAACCAGCCATCAGCAGCGCCCGAAAACGCCGGTGCAAACAACTCAACCGGGACATAGAACTGAAAGATAGCCGTGAGCCGTGAAGCTGTGAGTCGTGCGGCACCCCCTTTCGAGAACCTGCGCAAACATCCCCAGGCGTGATCGTGCCACGGCACTTGCCAAAACCGGAGGCTAGGCGCAATACTGTTCAGTTAGATGTTTTTAGGTTAGATTTCGGTCCGACGCCACCCTGGAGGCCGTATGGCCCGGACCGTCGCGACCCTGCCCCCTGGGATCCGTCTGGCGGATCAC
>Ga0302046_10003613_pt1 | contig 13955 bp, 13 predicted proteins | sample RVTome_11_FD_200261 | JGI IMG/M metagenome (GOLD analysis project Ga0302046, IMG submission 200261) | Soil microbial communities from uranium-contaminated site in the Upper Colorado River Basin, Wyoming, United States - RVT147D111 (version 2) ...
GTCGCCGCCACCGGCCGCGCGCCGCTGCGCAGCACGAGGATGCGCGCCGCCCCGCACTCGGCCATGCGCAGGGCGTACGCCTCGTAGAAGCGCCGGTAGGCGTCGGAGAGGCTGAGCCCGAAGCCTTCGGGCGCCTTCCAGCTGCGCGCCTGGACCTGCACCAGCAGCGCGAACCCCTCTCGCACCTCGGCCACGGACTCGAAGCGCTGCAGCGACCACGGCCCCCGCGCGTCGAGCCGGCGGCGGGCGGCCCGGAGGTTCTTGCGCAGGCGAACGCTGCGCGAGGCGATGTAGCTGGCCCAGTCCGTCTCCAGCGAGAGGTACGGACAGGGATGCAAGGGTTGCGCGCGGACGCTCGCCCCGCGCTCGGCCGCGAACTCGCGCAGGATCTCGACGTCGGCCTCCTCGGGCCGGCGCTCCTCGATCCGCAGACCGTCCCAGTGCTGTCGCATCCCCCAGAGCCGATCGAGCGCGAGCCGGTACGCGTCGCGATCGAGGGGCCCGATGCCGAGCCGCGGGCGGTGGATGTCGTCGGGCATGCCCACGGGCTCGAGCCAGCGCAGGGCCATCGCCCTGCGTGCGCGCGAGATCTGCAGGGGCAGGATGAGCTTCGGGCTGCCGGCCTCGGCCACGACGACCAGGCACAACCGCCGATCCTGCCGCTGCGAGCGCCACCAGCCGGAGAGGAAGTCCCAGCTCTGCCAGGGTGTCGCCTCCGGCGTCACCGCGCGCAGCGGTTCCCAGGCCTCGCGCACTCGCGCCCAGGCCTCGTCGTCGTGCAGCACGTCACAGGTCAGATCGGCATTCACGATGCGGCGCCACTCCTGGGGATCGGGTCGAGCGGTCGGAGCGGGCCATCCCCGACCGATGGCCCCGGGAGGCCCGGGCCGTTCGGGCTTCGTACACTGGTGGCGACCCGGCCGTCAAGGGGGTCGCGCCGGCCCGGCGGACAGGCGCCGATCGGGTCGCCGCGCGCGCGACGCGGGTGCTACGCTACCCCGGTCGCGGCCGGGCCATTCCCGGATCGGGAGGTCACATGACCACGGTGGAGACAGCGCGCGGGCCGGTGGCCACGGCCGAGCTGGGGCCGACACTGATGCACGAGCACGTCGTCACGCGCTCGCCCGGGGTGCAGGAGAACTGGCCCCACCTCTGGGACCGGGCGGCCATCCTCGACCTCGCCGAGCGCAAGCTGGCCGACCTCCACGGCCGGGGCATCCGGACGATCGTGGACCTGACCACCGTCGATCTCGGGCGCGACATCGACCTCATCGCGGGCGTGGCCCACCGCGCGCGCGTCCACATCGTCGTGGCCACCGGCGTCTGGTGGATGCCCCAGCGGTACTTCAGCGCCCACGGCGTGGACGCGGTGGCCGACCTGTTCATCCGCGACATCACCCAGGGCATCGGGACGAGCGGCGTCAAGGCGGCCATCATCAAGTGCGCCACCGACACCGCCGGCGTGACGCCGGTGATCGACAACATCCTGCGCGCGGCCGCGCGGGCCCAGCGGGCGACCGGGGTGCCGATCTCGACCCACACCTGGGCCGCGGGCCGGACCGGCGAGATGCAGCAGGCGATCTTCGCGCAGGAGGGGGTGGAACTCGGTCGCGTGATCATCGGCCACAGCGGCGACAGCAAGGACCTGGGCTACCTGCGCGGGCTGATGGAGCGGGGCAGCACGATCGGGATGGACCGCTTCGGGCTCGAGAACTTCCTGCCGACGGCCAAGCGCGTCGAGGTGCTCGCCCGGCTCTGCGCCGAGGGCTACGCGGGCCGGATGGTCCTCTCGCACGACGCCAACTGCTGGACCGACATGCTCTCCGAGGACGACAAGCGCCGCACCCGGCCGCTCTGGCACTACAACCACATTCCCGACGACATCCTCCCCGCCCTCCGCAAGGCGGGGGTGAGCGAGGACCAGATCGAGCAGATGCTCGTGCGCAACCCGCGCGCGATCTTCGAGGCGCGGCAGGGAGGCCACGCGTGACGCCGGTCGTCCTGGGCACGGGCGCCTACCGCTACGAGGTCGTCGACGACTGGGCGAAGCTGCCGCCGGGGCGCGAGTTCGACGCCGATGTCGCGGCGGTCGGCGTCGACGCGCAGGACCGGGTCTACGCGTTCAACCGCGGCGCGCACCCGATGGTCGTCCTCGACCGCGACGGCAACTTCCTGCGCTCGTGGGGCGAGGGGGTGTTCCGCCGGGCGCACGGCGTGCACATGGCGCCCGACGACACGCTCTGGCTGACCGACGACGGGGACCACACCGTCCGCCACTGCACGCTCGACGGCAAGGTGTTGCTGACGCTCGGCATCCCCGGCGCGCCGACGCCGTACATGAGCGGCGAGCCGTTCCACCGCTGCACGCACACGGCGCTCTCGCCGCAGGGCGACCTCTACGTGTCCGATGGCTACGGCAACGCGCGCGTGCACAAGTTTGCGCCCGACGGCACGCTGCTCACCTCGTGGGGCGAGCCGGGCACCGATCCCGGCCAGTTCAACATCCCGCACAATATCTGCTGCGACGCCGACGGCTGGGTCTACGTGGCCGACCGCGAGAACCATCGCATCCAGGTGTTTGACGGCAACGGGCGGTTCGAGACGCAGTGGGTGAACATGCACCGCCCGTCGGGGCTCTTCCTGAAATCCGGCGCCTCCCCGCGCTTCTACGTCGGCGAGATCGGCGGCGGCCTCGGCGTCAACTTCGACATGCCCAACATCGGCCCGCGGGTGAGCATCTACGGTGCGAAGGGCGAGCTGCTGGCGCGACTGGGCCGGCGCCCGGCCGGCCTGGAATCCGGCCAGTTCATCTCCCCGCACGGCCTGGCCGTCGACTCGCGCGGAGACATCTACGTCGGCGAGGTCTCGTTCACCAACTGGGGCAACCGGTACAAGGGCCAGCCGCCGCCCCCGGGGCTGCGCAGCCTCCAGAAGCTCGTGAAGGTACGCTGACGGTCCCGTCCATCGACCTGGTCGCCCTGCCCTCCGTGCGGCTCACGGTCGTCGACTTGCTGCCATAGCTTGGTCCCGTGCCTGCCACCCGACGACGGAAGGGAAAGGGGCCGCCGAGGGCCCTCGGACAGGGCCATGTCGCGCCACCGGCACGTCCGATATGATGGGCCCATGGTGGCGGATCCAGCGACAGGAGGCGCGATGACCCAGCCGGTGACGCTGCGGGTCTTCTCCGACTACGTCTGACCCTGGTGCTATCTCAGTACCGTGCGTATTGAGCGGCTCCGGAGAGAGCACGACGTGAAGCTCGAGTGGGTGCACTTCCCGCTGCACCCCGACACCCCGGCCGAGGGCCGCGCGCTGTCCGACCTGTTCGCGGGACGCACCGTCGACGTGCGCGCCATGCAGGCCCAGATGAAGGCGCGCATGGACGCCGAGGGCCTGCCCTACGGCGAGCGCACGATGACCTACAACAGCCGCCTGGCCCAGGAGCTGGGCAAGTGGGCCGACACGCAGCCGGGCGGCGAGGCCCTGCACGACGCCCTGTTTCGCGCCTACTTCGTGGACGCTCGCGACATCTCTCAGCCCGCCGTCCTCCTGGACATCGTCCAGCGCGCGGGCCTGCCGGTCGACGGCGCGCGCGCGGTGCTGGAGCTGCGGACGTTCGCGGCCGCCGTCGACGCGGACTGGGAGCTGTCGCGCCGCATCGGGGTGACCGGCGTGCCGACCTTCGTCGCCGGCCGCCACGGCGTCGTCGGCGCGCAGCCCTACGAGGCGCTGGAGCAGCTCGTGAAGCGCGCCGCGGCGCCCGGCGAGGCCGAGGGCTAGGGAGAGTCAGCCAGCGGCCGGCGAGGCCGCCTGGCCCGAGCGGGGCTCGGCGTGGGTTCGAGCCGCCCGCTCGCGGGGCAGCCCCAGCGCCACCAGGACGCCCAGGAGATTACCCCCGGCGGCGATCAGCACCGCCGTGGCATAGCCCTGGGTGAGGTCGAACAGGCGGCCGGCGGCGATCGGCAGGACGACGGCGGCGGCGCACCACGCCAGGTAGATCCGGCTGGCCATGCGCCCGTACAGCGCCCGCCGCCAGTAGACGGCCACCGCCGCCGCCGTGACGCCGGAGATCAGCCCGTAGCCCAGCCCCACGAGCGCCAGCGTCAGCACGGAGACCCAGGGCCCGGGCCACAGCGTCAGCGCCACGTTGCCCGCGAGCGCGACGGCGTGCGCGCCGGCGGCCAGCGCCGGAATCGTCAGCCAGTCCGCCATCCAGCCGCCCGCCAGGCGAGCGGCGGCGATCGTGCCCGTGATCACAGTCGTGCCGTAGACCGCCAGCGCGGTCGCGCCGCCGTAGGCCGTGATGATGCCGGCGGCCTGGCTGAGCACCATCAGCCCGGCGGACGCCGCCAGGAAGAAGACGAGCCACAGCCGCCAGAACACCGCCCGGCGTCGCTCTCCCGCGGCCGGCACCGCGGCCGCGCCGGCCGCGGCCAGCGTGACGCCCGACTGCGCGATCAGCCACGCGCTCGTCGCGCCGGTGACGGCCAGCGCGGTCGCGAGGCCGCCCAGCGTCACGCGGACGCCCAGCTCGCGGACGGCCCACCCGAACAGCGGCGCGGCGATCATGGCGCCGGCCGGGTACAGCGCGACCACGTAGCCGTTCACCAGGCCGTGACGGCGCGTCACCGTCAGGTTCACCCCCTGCTGCACGAGGATGTAGGCCGCGCCGCCCCCGACGCCGAAGAGCACCCCGTAGCCGAGCGCGAGCTGGGCGAGACCGCCGGCCGTGGCGGCCAGGGCGATGCCCACGCTGCTCGCGGCCGCGCAGCCCAGCAGCAGAGCCGGGGTGGACGCCAGGCCGTAGACGTGAGGCGCGAGGTTCATGCCGGCGCCGAACCCGGCGGCGGCGAGGGCGAAGACGAGCGCGAGGTCGGCGCGGCTCAGCGCCAGCAGGGTCTCGAGCGGTTGCAGGAATACGCTGAACGCGTAGAGCGAGCCGAGCGGCAGGTTGAGCGCGGTGGCTGCCGCGACCGCCCGCCACGGACGCTGCCGGACGCCGGCGTCACTCACGATGGCGGGCAGAGTATACTCCGCGCATCCCGACATGCGCCCGACGCTGGCGTGAGCAGTCCGTTCGTCCCCGGGCCGCCGGTGCGGATCGCCGGCGCCCCCGCCGGTCCGCTCGCCGGCCTGACGTTCGCCGCCAAGGACCTCTTCGACGTCGCCGGCCATCCGACGGGCGGCGGCAACCCCGACTGGGCGCGGCAGCACCCGGTCCCCACCCGCCACGCGTGGGCGGTGCAGCGCCTGCTCGACGCCGGCGCCACGCTGATCGGCAAGACCGTCACCGACGAGGTCTCGCTCGGGATCCTGGGCGAGAACCCGTTCGACGGCACGCCGCTGAACCCGCGCGCGCCCGACCGGGTGCCGGGCGGCTCCTCCTCGGGCTCCGCCTCCGCCGTCGCCCAGGGGCTCTGCGACACCGCGCTCGGCACCGACACCGGCGGCTCGGTGCGGGTGCCCGCGAGCTTCTGCGGCCTCTACGGCATCCGGCCCACCCACGGCCGGCTCGACCTCGCCGGCATGATGCCGCAGGCGCCGAGCTCCGACACCACGGGATGGTTCGCGCGCGACGCCGCCACCTTCGCGCGCGTCTCCGCGGCGCTGCTCGGCGAGCCGATCCCGGCCGCCCTGCCCGCCACGCTCGTGGTGGCGGTGGACGCCTTCGGGCTGGCGGACGCCGAGACGGCCGCCGCGCTGCAGCCGATGGTGCGCGCGCTGTCCATGCTGGTGGGCTACGTGCGCGAGGATCTGCTGGCGCCGCCCGGGCTGTCGGTGTGGTCGCGCGCCCAGCGCACGCTGCAGCCCTCCGAGGCCTGGCTCACGTTCAGGGGCTGGCTCGATCGCGACAACCCCCGCCTGCAGTTCAGCGTGGCCCGGGGCCTGACCCTCGCCGCCGCCATCCCCGAGAGCGAGCGGCAGTGGGCCGCGCTGATGCGCGCGGAGGCGCGCGCCCGCCTGGCCTGGCTCGTCCCGCCGGGGGTCATCCTGTGCATGCCGACGACGCCGTTCCCGGCGCCGCGCACGGGGCTGTCGCTGGCGGCGCTCGAGCCGCTGCGCGCGCGCATCGGCTGCCTGACCGCGCACGGGGGCCTCACCGGCGTGCCACAGGTGAGCGTGCCGGGCGCGACGGTGGACGGGATGCCGGTGGGCCTGTCCATCGTCGGTGCGCGCGGCAGCGACGCGACCCTGGTGGCGGTCGCCAGCGCCCTGGAGGCCCGCCGATGACCGACCTGACGCCCAACATCCCCGCGGTGGTGGCGGAGGTGCGCGCCCTGTTCGAGCGGTACGAGCAGGCGCTCGTGGACAAGGACGTCGCCGTGCTCGACGCGACGTTCTGGGACAGCCCGCACACCATCCGCTACGCGCTGAACGAGAACGGCTACGGGTTCGGCGAGATCCACGCCCACCGGGTGGCGCGGCCGCCGGGGCCGGGCCTCAAGGAGCGGCGCATCCGCCTGGAGATCCTCACGCTCGGCCGCGACCTCGCCACCGTGAACCTCGAGTTCAAGGTGCGCGGGCGCGGCCTCGTCGGGCGGCAGAGCCAGACGTGGGTGCGCTTTCCGGATCTCGGCTGGAAAGTCGTCTCGGCGCACGTCTCCACCATGAACGAGACACCGCTCTGGTGAGCCCACGAGGTCGAGCGCTTCGCGTATACTCGGCCAGCCCCGGGGAGGCGCCGGACCCGGGGCGGAGAGAGCGGGGTGCAGATCCTCAGCGTTCGTGACGTCACCGTCCGCTTCGGGGGCATCGTCGCGCTCGACAGCGTCTCGTTCGACATCGAGCCCCGGCAGATCGTGGGCCTGATCGGGCCGAACGGGGCCGGCAAGACCACCCTGTTCAACTGCGTCAGCCGCCTCTACACCCCCTCGGCCGGCACCGTGACCTTCGAGTCGACCCCGCTCCTGCCGTTGCCGCCGCATCGCATCGTCGGCCTGGGGATCGGCCGCACCTTCCAGAACCTGGCCCTGTTCCCGACCCAGACGGTGCGGCAGAACGTCATGGTCGGCGCGCACTGCCGCACCCGGAGCGACTTCCTGTCGAACGCGCTGAAGCTCGGCTGGGTCGCGCGCGAGGAGGCCCGGTCCCGGGCCCAGGCCGAGGAGCTGCTGGACTTCCTCGAGCTCGGCCCGGTGGCCGACCACCCGGCCGCCGGCCTGCCCTTCGCCACCCTCAAGCGCGTGGAGCTGGCCCGCGCGCTGGCCAGCCGCCCGAAGCTGCTGCTCCTGGACGAGCCCGCCGGCGGGCTCAACCACGAGGAGGTCGGCGCGCTGGTGGCCCTGCTCAAGCGGATCCGCGCGGAGCGGGGGCTCACCCTCCTGCTCGTCGAGCACCACATGGGCCTGGTCATGCAGGTGTCGGACAAGGTGGTGGTGCTCGACTTCGGCCGCAAGATCGCCGAGGGCACGCCGGCCGACGTGCAGCGCGACCCCGAGGTCATCCGCGCCTATCTCGGGAGCGCGGCGTGAGCACGCTGCTCGAGGTGCAGGACCTCGAGGCCTTCTACGGGCGCACCAAGGCGCTGCACGGGGTGAGCTTCGGCATGGCCCCGGGCAGCATCACCACCATCCTGGGCGCCAACGGCGCCGGCAAGACGACGACGCTGCGCGCCATCTCGCGGATGGTGCGCACCGCCGGCAGCATCCGCTTCGACGGCCAGCCGCTCGAGGGGCGTGCCACCGAGGACGTCGTGCGGCTCGGCATCGCCCACGCGCCCGAGGGCCGCGGCACCTTCGTGCACCTCACGGTGGAGGAGAACTTGCGACTGGGCGCCTGGGGCCGGCGCCGGCCGGGCAGCCTGCAGGAGGACTTCGACCGCGTGTTCGGCTACTTCCCCGTCCTGGGCGAGCGACGGCGGCAGATGGCCGGCACGCTGTCGGGCGGCGAGCAGCAGATGCTGGCCGTGGCCCGCGCCCTCATGCTGCGGCCCCGGCTGCTGCTGCTCGACGAGCCCTCGCTGGGGCTGGCGCCGCTGGTCGTGCGCGAGATCTTCCGCATCCTGCGCGCCATCAACGAGCAGAGCGGGGTGACGGTCCTGCTCGTGGAGCAGAACGCCGCCCTGGCCCTGGACCTCGCCGACCACGTCTTCCTGCTGGAGACCGGCCGGGTGGTGATGAGCGGGCCGTCCGACGTCCTGCGCCGGGACGACGCGATCCGCCGGGCCTACCTGGGCTACTGAAGGAGGCGCGCGCCGGTGGAGATCTTCGTCCAGCAGGTCGTGTCCGGGCTCGCCACCGGCGGCATCTACGCCAGCCTCGCGCTGGCCCTGGTGATGATCTACCGGGCCACCGACGTGGTGAACTTCGCCCAGGGCGAGATGGCGATGTTCGCCACCTACATCTGCTGGTCGATGCTCGACGCCGGGCTGCCCTACTGGGTGGCGTTCGTCGGCACCCTCGCCATCGCCTTCGTCGGCGGCGTGACCCTCCAGCGCGTGATCATCCGCCCGGTGGAGCAGGCGCCCATCCTGACGATCGTCATCGTCACGCTCGGCCTGCTGGTCATCTTCAACAGCCTGGCCGGCTGGATCTGGACCTACGTGCAGAAGCCGTTCCCCAGCCCCTTCCCGTCCCGGCCCTTCAAGGCCAGCCTGGGGCTCGGCGAGGGCCACGAGATCATCTTCGGCGCCCACGAGCTCGGTCAGATCGGCATCACGCTGCTGGTGCTCCTCGCCGTTTACCTCTTCTTCCGCTTCACGCCGCTGGGGCTGGCCATGCGCGCGGCCGCCCACAACCCGGTGTCGAGCCGGCTGGTGGGGATCCGCGTGGGGTGGATGCTGGCCCTGGGCTGGGGGCTGGCCGCCGTGGTGGGCGCCGTGGCCGGCATGCTGGTGGCCCCGATCCTCACGCTGGAGCCCAACCTCATGGGCGGCGTGCAGCTCTACGCGTTCGCGGCCGCGACGCTGGGCGGCTTCGCCAGCCCGGGCGGGGCGGTGCTGGGCGGCTTCATCGTGGGCGTCGTGGAGAACCTGGTGGGCACCTACGTGAGCTTCATCGGCACCGAGCTGAAGCTCACGGTGGCGCTGGGAATGATCATCGTCGTGCTCCTGGTGCGGCCGACCGGGCTCTTCGGCAGCTCGGTGGTGAAGCGCGTGTGAGGCGCGCGCGCCTCGCCCGCGACGCCGCCATCCTCGTGCTGCTGGCGGCGGCCTGCGCCCTGCCCTTCCTGCTGAGCAACTTCCGCCTCTTCCAGTTCACCCAGGTGTACATCTACGCGATCGCGATCCTCGGCCTCAACATGCTCACCGGCTACAACGGCCAGTTCTCCCTGGGGCACGGCGCGTTCTACGCCGTCGGCGCCTACGTGTCGGCCATCATGATGGACCGGTGGGGCATCCCCTACGGGTGGACGATCCCGGTGGCGGGCGTGCTGTGCCTGGTCGTGGGCTTCCTGTTCGGGCTGCCGGCCCTGCGCCTGCAGGGGCTCTACCTGGCGCTGGCCACCTTCTCGCTGGCCCTGGCCGTGCCCCAGATCCTCAAGTACTTCGAGCACTGGACGGGCGGCTCGCAGGGCCTCGTGCTGTCGAAGCCGAGCGCGCCGTTCGGGCTGCCGCTGAACTCCGACCAGTGGCTGTACTTCCTGACGCTCGCCGTGCTCGCGGTGCTGTTCTGGGCCGGCGCCAACCTGCTGCGCGGGCGGGTGGGCCGGGCCATCGTGGCGATCCGCGACAACCACATCGCCGCCGAGGCGATGGGGATCAACAGCGCCCGCTACAAGTCGCTGGTCTTCGGGGTGAGCGCCGCCTACACCGGGGTGGCGGGCGCGCTGTCCGCCTCGGTCATCGCCTACGTGGCGCCCGACTCGTTCAACGTGTTCCTGTCGATCACGCTCCTGATCGGCAGCGTCATCGGCGGCCTGGCGTCGATCTCGGGCGCCCTCTTCGGCGCCTTCTTCATCCAGTTCGTCCCCAACTGGGCCCAGGACATCTCCAAGGCGGCGCCCTGGGCGATCTTCGGCGTGTTCCTGATCGGGTTCATGTACGTGATGCCGTTCGGCATCGCGGGGGCGATCCGGTTGCTCTGGATCCGGGTGACCCGAGCGCGCGTTTCCCCTGAGGGACGGAACGCCGTCCCCTCGCAGGCCCACACAACGACCTAGATGCCCGACGAGACGGAGGAGTGCCCATGACACGGACGCGCAACCTGCTCGCGATGCTGCTGGCGCTCGGCGTGACGGCCCTGGCCACCCCGGCGGGGGCCCAGACGGTGGTCGGCGTCACCGCCACCGAGGTCAAGATCGGCAACACCAACCCCTACAGCGGCCCGGCCTCCGCCTACGGCACCATCGGCAAGGTCATTGGCGCCTACTTCAAGAAGGTCAACGACGAGGGCGGCATCAACGGGCGGAAGATCACCTACATCACCTACGACGACGGCTACGCGCCGCCCAAGACCGTCGAGATGGTGCGCCGGCTCGTCGAGCAGGACCAGGTGGCCGCGCTCTTCCAGACACTGGGCACGCCGCCCAACAGCGCCATCCACCGGTACATGAACCAGCAGAAGGTCCCGCACCTGTTCGTGGCCACCGGCGCCACCAAGTGGAACGATCCCAAGAACCACCCCTGGACCATGGGCTTCCAGCCGAACTACCAGACGGAGGGGCGCGTGTACGCCGCCCACGTCCTCAAGAACACGCCCAACGCGAAGGTCGGGATCCTCTACCAGAACGACGACTACGGCAAGGACTACCTCAAGGGCTTCGAGGACGGCCTCGGCGAGGCGGCCAAGAAGATGATCGTGCTCAAGCAGAGCTACGAGGTGACCGATCCCACCATCGACTCGCAGATCGTGAACCTCAAGAACAGCGGCGCCACCGTGTTCTTCAACATCACGATCCCCAAGTTCGCCGTGCAGGCGATCAAGAAGGCCAACGACATCGGGTGGAAGCCCGTGCACTACCTGAACAATGTGTCGAGCTCGCTCGGCAACGTGCTGAAGCCGGCCGGGCTCGAAGCCTCACGGGGGCTCATCACCGCGCTCTACATGAAGGAGGTCACCGACCCGCAGTGGCGGAACGACAAGGGCTTCACGGACTGGGTAGCCTTCATGAAGAAGTATTACCCAGAGGGCGCGCTCGACCTGCAGGAGAACGCCTACGGCTACAACGTGGCCATCCTCATGGCCCACACCCTCAGGCAGTGCGGCAACGATCTGTCCCGCGAGAACATCATGCGCCAGGCCGCCGGCATCAAGGACCTGGAGCTGCCGCTGCTGCTGCCCGGCATCAAGATCAACACGAGCGCCACCGACTTCGCCCCCATCGAGCAGGAGCAGCTCGCGCGGTTCAACGGCGAGAAGTGGGAGACGTTCGGCGAGCTCTTCGACGCCTTCCGCAAGCAATAGGCCTCGGGAGACACCGGCCGGGCGAGCGGCGCGCCGCCGCGTCGCCCGGCCGGCCCCGACGACGACCCATGCTGGCCGAGCTGCAGGAGCGTGACGCCATCGGCGAGCTGGCCGCGATCTACGCCGAGATCCGCCGGCTCTGGGCCGTCCCCTACGTCTCCTCGCTGCAGCGTCACCTGGCGACGCGCCCGGGCTGGCTCGAGTGGTCGTGGGCCGCGCTCGGAACGGCGTTCGCGAGCGGGGGCGCGCAGGTCGCGGCCTGGCGCGCCGCCGAGGGCCTGGCCGTCCCCGGGCTGGCGCCGATCTCGCGCGACGCCCTCCGCGTGTGGGGTGTCGATGCGGCGGGCGAGGCGGCGATCCGGGCGGCCTGCGCCAGCTTCGTGCGGGCGAGCCCGGTGAACCTCGTGCTGTCGGGCCTGCTCCGGCGGCTGCTCGCCGGCGAGCGTCCCGCCGGCGCGCCGGGCGGCTCGACGAGCTGGGCACCGCCGCCACCACTGGGCCCCCTGCCGTCGCTCGTGAACGTCTCCGTGCTCCCGCCGGCGGAGCGCGCGGTGCTGGCGACGCTCGGCACGACCGTGGGCGGCCAGCCGTTCGTGCCGGGACTCTACCGGATGCTGGCCTCGTGGCCGGCCTTCCTGGCCCACGTGGCCATTGTCCTGGCCCCGTGCCTGGACGATTCGGCCACCGACGCAGCCTGCCGGCAGCTGCGCGCCGCCGTGGATGCCGAGGTCCCCGCCGTGTTCGCCGCCCTCCCGCCCCTGCCCGCCTCGCCGGCCATGCCCCCGGCCGGCGAGTTCCCCGGCGTGCTCGCCGCGCTCGACACCTACCGCAAGACCAGCCCCGAGATGGTCGTCGTCGGCCGGATGCTGGGCGACGCGCTGCCGGTCCAGGCTGCCTGGTGACATGCGGGCCCCGACATGGCCCCCTATTGGAGGGTATCCAGCCGCCGTACGCGGTAGTCTACCGTGGCGCGCGGCCGTCCCCGGGCGGCCGGGGCGGCGATGACGAACGTCGAGAGGATGGCGAGGCGATGAACGACGCCCTGTCCGGCCAGACCGTGGAGCTGCTGCAGCAGCTCATCCGCAACCGGTGCGTGAACGACGGCACCGTCGCCTCCGGCCAGGAGGTGCGCACGACCGATGTGCTGCGCGCCTATCTGGACGGTAGCGGGCTCGATCTCCAGGTCTTCCAGCCCGAGGGGGCGCCGGGCCGCACCAGTCTCGTCGCCCGCATCGAGGGCAGCGACCCGGCCGCGCCCACGCTGTGCCTGATGGGCCACACCGACGTCGTGCCGGTGACGCCCGAGCACTGGACGCGCGACCCGTTCGGGGGCGAGCTGGTGAACGGCGAGGTCTGGGGCCGCGGCGCGGTCGACATGCTGAACCTCACCGCCTCCCAGGCCGTGGCGCTCAAGGCGCTGGCCGGCCGGGGCTGGCGGCCCCGGGGGACGCTCGTCTACCTGGCGTGCGCCGACGAGGAGGCCGGGGGCGCGCTCGGCGCCGGGCACGTGTGCCGGCGGCACTGGGACGCGCTCCGGGCCGACTACCTGCTGACCGAGAACGGGGGCACCGTCGGCGAGCGCGGCGGCGAGCTGAGCGTCACCGTGCACGTCGGCGAGAAGGGCGTGGCCTGGCGGCGGCTGCGGGTGAAGGGCACGCCCGGCCACGGCTCGATGCCGTACGGCGCCGACAACGCGCTGGTCAAGGCCGCCCACGTGATCAGCCGCCTGGCGGAGTACCGGCCGGCTCCCCACGTCGGCGACCTGTGGACCGGCTTCGTCCGCTCGCTCGACCTTGACGGCGACGTCAAGGCCGCCCTGGTCGATCCCGCTCGCGTCGACGAGGCCATCGCCCGGCTCCCCGCGCCGCTGGCCAGGCTGGCGTGGTCGAACACGCACACCACCTTCTCGCCGAACCTGTGCCGCGGCGGCGTCAAGACCAACGTCATCCCCGACGTCGTCGACGTCGAGGTCGACATCCGCACCGTCCCCGGCGACAGCGAGGACGAGGTCCGCCGCCACCTCGACAAGGCCCTCGGCGACCTGGCGGAGGAGGTGAGCGTCGAGAGGCTCTTCTCCAAGCAGGCCTCGGTGTCGCCCACCGGGACTCCGCTGTGGGACGTGCTGGGTCGGGTCGTCGACGCGCACTACCCCGGCGCGAAGCTCCTCCCCCGCCTCATCGTCGGGTTCACCGACGCGCCGTACTTCCGCGAGCGCGGCGCCGTCGCCTACGGCTTCGGCCTGTTCTCGCGGACCCTGACCGCCGAGGCCATGGCCGGGCGCTTCCACGGCAATGACGAGCGCGTCGACGTCGAGTCGCTGGCGCTCACCACCCGGGCCTGGCTCGACACCTGCGAGCTGTTCCTCGGCGAATGAATCTCGTGAAACGTGGTGACGCCGGGGGCGGGGCACGGGGGCCCTGCGCGCGTCACGTCGATGGCGAGCCGTCGTCGCCGTGGCGAGCGCAGGGCTCGGCGAGCGCGCGATCGGCGATTCGACTCATTCACGGGCCAGCCCCCTTCAGGGGGATGGGGGGCTCGCGCTCGCCGAGCCCGGAGCGAGCGTACGGCGACCGGCGAGCCATCCGTGGCGCGCGCAGGGCCCCCGTGCCC
>Ga0302046_10003614_pt1 | contig 13955 bp, 6 predicted proteins | sample RVTome_11_FD_200261 | JGI IMG/M metagenome (GOLD analysis project Ga0302046, IMG submission 200261) | Soil microbial communities from uranium-contaminated site in the Upper Colorado River Basin, Wyoming, United States - RVT147D111 (version 2) ...
CCTCCAGAAGGACCTCAGCCTCAGGCTCGTCGCTCCGGGAGGCGGCCCGATCTACAAGGGCAACTTCTTCAGCGAGGACGTCAACATCAACGACGTCCTGGACACCGCGGCCGGGAACGTCGAGAACTGCATCAACGGCTACGACGGCGACGGTCAGGCCGGCCTGGTCGACGAAGGGGCGTGGAGCATTCCGACCGACGCCTGCGGCACGATCACCGGCAACGACCGCCACGACCACGACAACCCGACGGAGGCCATCTTCCTGTCGCCCGACGCCAACGGCGACTCGGTCACCTGCTTCCTCGATAACCGCTGCGCCCCCGGCGGCGACGATCCCGATACCCCGGGCATCGACGAGGGCGACGACAACCAGATCGAGGTCGGCACCTGGACGCTCGAGGTCATCGCGACCGGTCTGGTCGGGACCCAGGACTACTCCGTCGTCCTGGTCGGCCCCGTGGCTTCCCGCTCCTCGGTGCGGTTCGACGATCGCGAGTACGTGTGCAACGACCTCGCGACGATCACCATCAACGAGACCGACCCCTCGGTCGGCACCGGCGACAACGACACCGCCCTGGCGGCGTGCGGGGACAACGCGTGCCGCGAGACCGAGGTCGAGAGCCGGACGACGGTCACGGTCCGCGATTCGAACGGCGTGGTGGTCGATTCCGAGACGGGCGCGGCGCTGAACTTCGTGCAGTCCGGATCGACTCTGAGCTTCACTTCCGACAACGTGTCGCTCACCGACGGGACGCTGCGCTCGTCGACCTCGACGTACAACAACGGCTCGCTCGACGTCCGCAGCGGAGACACGCTGCGGGTCGAGTACGCGGACGAGGTGGCCGGCTCGACCTCGGCCGACCTGCTGCGGGCCAACGAGGCCTCGGCGGAGTGCAAGGTCCGCTTGCGGTTCGGCGGCGTCAACTTCGGTCAGTTCGGGCAGAACACGGCGACGCTGATCGAGGGCGGCTGCGAGCGCGACGCGCGCGGCAAGTTCACCTTCGGCAGACCCGACAAGTACATGGACGCCGGCGAGTACCTCGGCTACCGCATCGCGTTCACGTCGGCCGAGATCGACGTGACGCTCGACAACGTCGAGCTGACGCTGCGGTGCGTGATCGCCGACGCGGACAGCCCCAAGACCTGTCAGCCCGGGACCGACCAGTGCTCCGATCCCGACCGGCTCAACAACGCTCCGTGCACGCAGATGACGATCGTCGACTCGCCGAAGTACATCGAGGCCCTGCCTCCGGGCGCCGTCCTGGCGGCGAACTTCGCCGTCGTGATGGCGTCGACGATCACCGGGACGCCCGACGTCGACATGCTGCTCGGCGTGAAGGCCGAGACGGCCGGAAAGACCGTCGAGAACTTCATCGCCTCGCGTCACAAGCTCGATCGCGACGAGAAGTCGGTGTTCTACTCGACCGACTTCCCGCTGGGCGGGACCGAGACCGTCGACTGGAACAACGACGAAGCGATCGCCACGACGCCCACGTGCGTTTCGGGCACCGCGTGTCTCGAGACGGAGCGCGGTCTGCCGACGACCGACCTCAACTTCACCGACGACTACCGCTTCGAAACCTGGGTGTGGTCGAACCTCGAGGCCAACTCCTCGAACCAGTTCCTGCAGGCGCCGTGGAACTTCGACTCCAACAGCGGCGGCTTCTCCGTCGTCCTGATGGCCGACAGCGACACCGAGCTGATCGCGGCCGGCGGCGCGCCCGCGCAGTGGGGCGAGGACTTCAACGGCAACGGCGTCATCGACCGCGTGTGCTCCGGCATCCAGGGCGGTGTCCTGGGCTGCTCCGCCGACTCGCAGTGCGGCCGGTGCGACACCTTCGGGCTGTGCCAGCGCACCACCAACCAGCAGATCCTGGACATCGGTTGCACCCTCGGTTGCTCGGGATCGGCCTGCGGCTGCGGCGGCATCGCCTTCCAGTGCGTGCCGTTGTCGTGCAACGTCGCTTCGGACTGCGCGCGCGTGGGCGGCGGCGGCTGCGACACGACGGGGCTCCTTTCTCCCAGGTGCTCGTTCAACAACAACCCCAACAACCCGCAGCTCTGCACGCTCGGCGCGGGCGGCGACGCCGCGTGCCGTGGCCGATGCAACGGAAACCAGACCGTGCAGTGCGACATCGACATGGACTGCAGCATGGACGGCGGGCTGTGCAACAACCCGACGGCGGACGACAACGACTGCGTCGCCGGTCCCAAGGCCGACACCTGCATCAACGGATCCGAGGATCGCGACGACCTCAACGCGCTCCTGGACAACAACTGGTCGACCCGGGGCGGCTGCGGCTGGCAGTCGCGATCCGCGGGAGCGGCCGCCGGAGGCATCTGGCACACGGGCCGCATCGACTTCACCACCCTCACCAACTGCGGCACGCTCGGTGACATCTCCGGCCAGTGCCAGCTCTACGAGACGATCGGGACCACGGTCAGCAACGACAAGCAACTGTGGTTCGAGCTTCTCAAGACGCCGGTCATGCACAAGGTCAACCAGAACCTCGACGGCAACAACGAGCCGGTGTGGACCAGCGAGCACCTCAACTGGGCGTGGAACCTCGCCATGGACCTGACGGACCGCACCGCGGGCTTCTCGTGGGAGCTGGATCTGAACACCGAGGACATCGTGGCGTCGAACCTCGATCGCCTGCCGGTGTTCAACGCGCTGTTCGGCGAGCACGGCCCGCGATCCGGCGGCAACTCCCCGCTCACCAACGGATTCCTCGCCTTCGCGCCGGTGCACGTGTGCGACGCCTCGCTCGACGGGACTCCGGTGGCGTGCGGAAGCGACGAAGAGTGCGACGACCTGCTGTTGAGCGGGTCGTGCAACGTGGGTGCGAGCAACGTCTGCGCGCTCGATACGAACATCGCCTGCGCGAATACCACCCCGGACACCGCGGGTGCGCCGCAGGAGGTGGACCCCGCCTGCGACGGCACGTGCAACGACGCCGGTTGCCCGGCGGGCGGCAACTGCGCCTGCGACACCGACTTCGACTGTCTCGTCGCCAACGGCGGTCCCGGAGACGGACCGTGCAACGTCGGCGGACCCGGTGGACAGGGCGGTGTCGGTCCGTGCATCAACACGCCGAAGTGCTCCGGGAGCGGCTACCCCTGCACCACTGACGACGAGTGCCGCTGCATCCAGAATCCGGGCTCGATCGACGGCGGCATCGGCTCCCGCGGCGACACGGTGAACGGCAGCTCGACTCCGTTCGCCGGCTTCTGCATGTGGGCCCCGGCGACCCCGTGCACCACCAACGCGAACTGCACCGCCGGCCAGGGTCCGTGCGTCATTCGCGGCAACCGCGCGGGCAGGAACTCGTGCTTCTTCGAAGACCCCGGCCAGGCGCAGGCTCCGTTCAACCTCCCGCAGCCCCCGGACGACGACGCGGACAACGACGCGCACTGCGAGAACCGCGCGAGCGCGTTCTGCCGGGTGGCCAACGACTGCGGCATGTGCGAGAACTCCTCCCCGGCATTGAATGCCCATTGCACGGCTGCTGGAGTCCCGGAAGCTTGTTGCACCGGGCTCGACACTGGCACCTGCAGCTTCTTCTGTCGAAACAACGACGACTGCGGCGCGTGCGCCATCGGCGGCGCCCCGTGCGCAACCCAGGCGGATTGCGTCGCGACCGGCGGCGGTGCCTGTAACCTCGCCGCCGCGAGCACAACGTGTCTCCTCGCCGCGGGGGGCACCGGGTGCCTCGGAGCCGACGGCCAGATCGACGAGTACATCTATCCCAACGGTCCGGTCCGGACGTGGGACCTGTCGCAGGTCAACGGACAGGACATGCGCTTCGGCACCCTGGAGGACATCTACGGCGATTCAGGGAACACCTTCCAGGGCGGCCTCGGCTTCCTCAACTTCCAGGGCACCGGCCAGGTGCTCGAGCCCGGATCCGGCTACGGCCTGGGCGTGGACGACATGGTTGTGCAGTGGCGCGAGTTCAGGCTCGCGAAGGACGAGACGGACTGCACGCCGGTGTCGAGCATCGACTTGAACTCGGGCGGAACCTGCGCCTCGGTCGAGATCGACACGACCCAGCTCTACGTGGGTGGGGCGGTCGTGGGGGTCAGCATCGTCGACCCCTTCCCGTACGACCCGGTCAACAACAAGAACGACTGCAACAACGATGGCGACTTTTCCGATACCGGAACGTGCCAGAACAACTCCAGTTTCATTTGCAGTGCCAGTCTTGACGATTGCGGCTTCTGCACCGGGGGGGGCGGCACCACACCGTGTCAGACCGACGCGGACTGCCTTCCCTCTCCCGGAGGTACTTGCAACACGGGGGCCGCGAATACTGCGTGCAATGCCGACGCCAATTTCGCGGACGACCAGGACTGCAACAACAACGGCACGCCCGACATCGTCGCGACCGGCACTTCGGAATCCCTGGACCTCGAGCTGATCGTCCTCGACCGGCTCGCGACCGGCGTGTACCGCGCCGAGGTCACCGTGTCGGTGACCTACGACGTCCCGGGAACCCTGTTCCTGTCCTCGACGGGCACGACGCCTCCGACCGCCGAGATCCGTTACAACGATCGTGACGACGGCACCGGCAACAAGTGCCCGAACGCCGCCGACCCCGCGACCGAGGGTCTGGTCAACGCCTTCGCGGCCGTCGCGATCACCCAGGGCGACGTCATCGTCACGGGCTCGACGCTGCAGCCCGCGCAGCGCGACCTGTGCGACAGCACGGACGACGGCATTCCCGGCGAAGGCATCGATGACCCGAACGACTGCAATCAGACGGGGACCCCGACGGCCGGCTGCACCGCGTGCGGCGACGCCGACGCCTTCCCCGACACCAACGAGATCCTCAACCTGTACCTCGACGTCACCAACAAGTCGGGTACGGACTTCGACGACGTCACGGTTCGCGTTCTGAGCTCCAGCAGCCAGATCGCCTGCATCCTGCAGCCCCAGGCGATCCTCGGCACGCTGCCCAAGAGGGGCACGGCCGGGGTGTGCTCGGTGGGCGGGGGTGCGTGCACCACTTCTCCTTGCAACACCACCGGGACCTGCATCGGATCCTCGACCGCGTTCGGCGTGGGTCCGTTCGTGCTCAAGGTCGACAACGTGAGCCGCACCTCGACGGCCCAGGACTTCGCGGCCACCATCAAGGTGCTCATCTCGTCCAAGACCTTCAACGCGCTGCTGCGTCCTCAAGAAGTCCAGTTCGAGATGGACCTCAACGCCAGCGGCGGCGGGGGCTCCTCCCCGTTCTCGGCCGGCTTCACTGCCAGCATCGCGCCGTTCGTCGGAGACGCCGCCGACCACCTTCCGGCCAACAACGAGGGTTCGGACGGCTTCCGCTGCCAGTACAACGATCCCGCCAACCCGAATGCCAACTCGCTCGACAACCCGAACTGCTTCCTGGGCTTCGCGGGAACCCCCGCCCCCAGCAACCACTGGCATTTCCACGGCACGAGCCAGGCCGACGGCGGGAAGGGCCGCTCCCCGAGCCTGGCGTCGATGCACTATGGCAAGCACGGCTCCGACACGCCCGACGACACCCTGCCGCTCAAGCAACTGGACGCGGCCGAGAGCACGGCGATCAACCTCGGTTTCGGAAGCCCGAAGCTCGAGTTCTGGCACATCATCTCGATCATGGACTACCGCGGATCGAACACCCCCGTCGGCGAGGCCATCGACCGCGCCGTCGTCCAGGTCCGGCGCTGGGATCCGATCGGAAACGTCGGAATCGGCGACTGGATCAAGATCGCTCCGTACCAGAACGTCTACGACGTGCAGGGCACGGACCAGTTCTTCAACTGCACTTTCGATCCGGTCGACGACGGCAACAACGAGGACTCGCTGTTCAACCCCGAGGATCCGCTCGACATCCACGGACCGTCCTCGACGTGCTATCCGGAGTTCGTGTTCGCCGCTCTGGGAGACTCCCACCCGACGCGTCCGTTCAACGCGCAGCTCACCGGCCGGGCGTCCGATCCGGAGTTCGTCGCGGCCAGCGGCACCGGCCAGGGCGGAACCTGGATGCAGAGTAAGTTCGACCTGTCGCGCTTCCGCGGACGAACCGTCAAGATCCGCTTCCTGCTCACGACCGCCGAGATCGAGGACGCCTTGGATTGGATCGACGCCGGGTTCGCATCCGGCAGCCTCATCGACGACGGCTGGTACATCGACGACGTCCTGATCGAGGAAGCCCTGTCGTCGCCGCCGTCCCTGACGGTCGACGGCGCCGCCAACACCCTCTTCCCGGGCTGCGGTGCCGGCTGCATCTCGGTCGATCCGGACCTGGTCGTCTCGCCCGGAACGACGGTCGGTCCCGGACAGACCGTCGAGCTCAACGCGTCGGCCTCCTCGGCCGACCAGTGCTCGGATGGAACCGTCAACTTCCGGTTCTGGGAGGACCTCGACGACAGCGGCACGTTCAGCGCGGGCGACACGCTGCTCCGGAACTTCACCGACAACCCGATCATCGTCGTCTCGCCGGTCGTCACCACCACCTACGGAGTCGACGTCATCTGCACCTCGGACCCGGACTGCCCCCCCGACTTGGCCCTGACCCAGGAGATCATCGTGGCCTGCCCGGAGAACTTGATCCTGACGGGCGGCACCCCGTTCGCTCCCACGATCGAGTTCACGAGCAAGACACGCCTGGCCTGGAGCCCGCCGTCCGTCGTGGACGTCGTCCGCGGCAACCTCATCACTCTCCGGAACACCGGGAGCTTCGCTACGACCATCGCGCTCAACGGTTGCCTGTGGGAGAGCCACGAAGACGGCATCACGGGCGCCCTCACCAACCTTGCCGACCCGGGCGTGGGAGCCGCGTTCTTCTTCGTCGTGCGGCCGGAGAACACGTTCTGCAACGAAAACGCCGGGTCCTACAGCACGAAGCACGCGAAAGAGCTGGGTTCTTCGGACCCGTCGGCCCGTGACACCCAGATCAACACCGACACGGATGCGTGCTTGGAGGACGCGCCGTAGCCTGAGAACCACCGACCGATCCCGAAGGGGAGGGACAACGACGTCCCTCCCCTTTTTTTCGTTTTCGAGGGTGCCCCGGGAGCGCCGGAGACCGCGGCGGAACGCACGTCGCCGATTCTCGGAGCGCCGGGCTACGGTTCCTTCCCCGACCCTTCGATCTTCAAGCGCAGCGCCCGGACGAAGTCGGCATGCGGCTCGAACCCCAGCTCGCGCGATCGCAGCACCGACGCCCAGGCCTCCGGGTAGCGGCCGGTCTCGTAGAGCATGATGGCCAGATTGTTGTGGGCCTCGGCGAAGTCCGGACGGATCGCGAGCGCATGGCGGTAATGGCGCAGCGCCGCGTCGCGTTCTCCGCGTCCCTCGAGGGCCAGCGCCAGGTTGTAATGCGCCGTCGCGAGCGCCGGGTGAATGCTGAGCGCCTCGCGGTAGTGCTCGATGGCCGAGTCGAGGCGGCCCTGACTCGCGAGCAGGTTGGCGAGATTGACGTGGGCGTCGACCAGCTCCGGCTCGTCCTCCAAGGCCCTGCGGTACAGCGCGGCCGGCTCCTCGGACCCGCCCTTTCCCTGGAGCACGACGGCGAGGTTGAAGCTCGCCATCGGCCCGTGCGGGTTGCGCGCCAGGCTGTGGCGCCACAGGGATTCCGAGTCGCGATAGGCCGCCGCCTGGAAGAGCGTGAGTCCGCCGAGCGCGACGGGCACGGCGACGACGATCGCGGTCGACAGCGCTCGCCCGGCCCCCGCCACCCTTCCGCGCAGCCACGCCGCGGACGCGGCGAGCAGCGCCAGCGGCCCGATGCTGGCGAGGTACTGGAAATGGTCGGCCACGAACGAGTACCGCTGGGGATAGACGTCGAAGAACCCCAGCGCCGGAGCCGCGCTCACGGTGAACAGCATGAGGGCCACCCACGGGCCGGCACCCAGGCGCTCGCGAAGCCGGAACGTCGCTAACAACACGACGACCGCCGCCAGAGGGAAGGCGATCTGCGCGGGTGCCGTGACGTCGACCTCCCACCGCGGGTAGACGAACGCCAGCTTCGCGGGCCACACGAGCTTGCCCAGGTAGAACCACCACGCCCGTCCCGCGATCAGCGCGCGCTCGACGATCGTGAACGACCACGGCTCCCCGACCGCTCCGATCTGGTACTGCTCGAGGAGGCTCGTCAGCTTGCCCATCACCGCCCCGGCGAGGAGCATCGCCCCGAGCACGGTGGTGTCCACGATCCGCGAGTACAGGCGCTTCCACCCCAGCACGAGCCCGAGCGCGAGGGGCAGGGAGGCGGTGACGGTCTTGCTCAGCAGCGCGCACGCGAACAGCGCCATGGCGATCCACGGCAGCGCACGCTCCCCCGGCGAGCGCGACGCCGCATGCGGCGAGCGCGACCCCACGGCGTCCCGCGGGACCGAGGCCCAGCGCAGGTAGACCGCGGCCGCGCCGAGGTAGAACAGGCCGGACAGCACGTTCTTGCGCTCGGTGATCCAGGCCACGGACTCGACGTGAACCGGATGGAGCGCGAACAGGGCCGCGCCGAGCCACGCCCCCGGCACCCGCAACGCCAGCAGGATCCTCCACAGCACCACGGCCGAGCAGGCGTGCAGCAGGACGTTCAGGAGGTGGTAGGGCAGCGTCCACTCGCCCCACAGGCGGTACTGCAGCCAGAACGTGGTGTGCGTCAGGGGGTAGTACTGCGGCGTGGCTCGTAGATCCGTCCAGATGTCGAGCAGCCCGTGCGCGTCTCTCAGGGAGGGATTCGCCGTGACGTGGAAGTCGTCGTCCCACACGAAGCCTCCGTTCATGGCCGGCAGGTAGGCCACGAGGGTGGCGCCGATCAGGACCCCGGCGGCCATCGTCGCGCGCCGGCGGTCCGAACGCTCCGGCATCGTGGGACGGGTCAGAACAGGGACGGCCTGGAGCCGCCGGGGGGACGGAGGTGCTCCCGCGCCCGCCGCGTGGCACGGCGCCCGCGATGCGTGCGATCGAGGAACCCGATCTGGAGCAGGTACGGCTCGTAGATCTCCTCGATCGTCTCGCGGTCCTCCCCGACCGCCGCCGCCAGCGTCGCGAGCCCGACCGGGCCGCCGTCGAACTTCTCCAGGATCGTGGACAGGATCCTGCGGTCCAGGAGGTCGAGCCCGTAGGCGTCGACCTCGAGGCGCTCGAGGGCCGCCGCCGCCGCGGCCTCCGTGACCCGGTCGCCGCCGTCGACCTGGACGAAGTCGCGGACCCGCTTCAGCAGCCGGTTCGCGATCCGGGGCGTTCCGCGCGAGCGGCGCGCGATCTCCCGCGCGCCGCTCGGGTCGAGCGGCACGCCGAGGATCCGGGCCGACCGGCTCGCGATCGCCGCCAGCTCCTCGGGGAGGTAGTACTCGAGGTGGTGCACGATGCCGAACCGCTCCCTGAGAGGAGCGGTGAGCGAACCGACCCGGGTCGAGGCCCCGACCAGGGTGAAGCGCGGGAGCTCCAGGCGGACCGTTCTCGCGCTCGGACCGGAGCCGATGATCAGGTCGAGGACGAAGTCCTCGAGGGCCGGGTACAGGATCTCCTCCATCGTGCGGCTCAGGCGGTGGATCTCGTCGACGAACAGCACGTCCCCGGCCTTGAGGTTCGTCAGGATCGCGGCGAGATCGCCCGGTTTCTCGATCGACGGTCCGGAGGTGACCTTGATGTCGACGTCCATCTCGCGCGCGATGACGTGGGCCAGGGTGGTCTTGCCGAGTCCCGGCGGGCCCGACAGCAGGACGTGATCGAGCGCCTCGCCGCGCTGGCGCGCCGCGCGCAGAAAGACCGAGAGGTTCGACTTGACGCGCTCCTGGCCGATGTACTCCGCGAGGCGCTGCGGCCTCAGGGACTGCTCGAACTCGCGCTCGTCGCCTTCCGCCGTGGGGCGGACCAGGCGATCGTCCGTCGTCATGCCCTACCCCGACTGCACCAGGCCTCGAAGCGCCGACTTCAGGACCCGCTCGAGGGTCGGAGGTCCTTCGCCGGGTGGCGTCTCGGCCAGCGCTCGCTCCACGGCCTTGTGCGCCGCCTGGCGCGCGTACCCCAGGTTCTGCAGGGCGGAAACGGCGTCGAGGCGGATCTCCTCCGTCCCTCCCGCCCCCTCCGCGCCGGGCCGCGGCCCGTCGTCCGCTCGCCGCGTCTCGCGGACGTCCCGCTCCAGGCGATCTCGGAGCTCGAGGAGAATGCGCTCGGCCGTCTTCCGGCCGATGCCGGGAATTCTCTGGAGGCGCTCGCGATCGCCGTCGACAACGGCGCGCTCCAATTCGTCGGCGCCGATTCCCGACAGCACGCCGAGCGCCATGCGCGGCCCGACCCCCGTGATCCGCAGCAGTCGCTCGAAGGTCGCGCGCTCGGACGTCGTCGCGAACCCGAACAGGGCGAGCGCGTCCTCGCGGACGTGGGTGTAGACATGGAGGCTCACGGTGCCGTTGGCGCGGTTCGCGAGCTGATAGTAGGTGCTCAGGGGGATCTGCAGGGCGTAGCCGACGCCCCCGACATCCACGAGAACGGCGCCCGGTCGACAATCGGCGATCCGTCCTGTGAGGCGTCCGATCACCCGAGATTGCCCTTTCGCTTGACCGCTGCCGGCACCGACGGCCCATCATAACATGCGGTGCCACGAGGCCGGGGCGGCCCCCCAGAGGCGACGCGACCTCGAGGCTCGGTCGCGGGCGAGACTCAGGATCGCGGCCGGCGCCGGACCCGCCGGGGTTCCGAGACGGCGCGCATGTAACCCGCGGAGGCCGCATGGCACAGGGCCACCGCCAGGGCGTCGGTTCGATCCGCCGGTCCGGCCAGCACGCGCAGGCCGAGCCAGCGCATGACCATGGCCCGGACCTGGGCCTTGTCGGCCTTGCCGCTTCCGGCGACGGCGACCTTCACGGATGCGGGCCAGTACTCGATCACGGGCACCCCGGCTCCCGACAGGGTCGCGAGCAGGACTCCTCTGGCGTGCGCCAGCTGCAGCGCCGTCCTGGCGTTGACTCCGTGGAACGGCGCCTCGACCGCGGCCTCCGAAGGGGCCAGCCGCGCCACGAGATCGTCGAACGCCGTGGCGAGACGGTGGAGCCGTTCCGGGAACGGCGAGGCCGAGGGCCCGAGGCGGATGACGCCGGACTCGATCAGGAGCGGCCGCTCGGGGGTTCCTCCGAGCAGACCCCAGCCGGTCACCACCGATCCGGGGTCGACGCCGAGGACGCGCATCGGTCGAGTTCCTCAGGGGTAGCTTCCGGGACCGAGTCGACTTCGGACGCGGGCCGAGGCCGTTGCGGCTCAGCTCGCGGTAGCCTCCAGATCCGCCTCGTCGTACTCGAGGTTGGCGTGGACGCTCTGCACATCGTCGTGATCTTCCAGCACTTCGAGCAGCTTCAGGCACTGCTGCGCCTTCTTGGCGTCGAGGTGGACCGTGTTCTGCGGCTCCATGGTCAGCGTCGCCTGCGACACCTGGATCCCGGCTCGCTCCAGGGCCTCGCGCACGCCGTTGAACAGCTCGGGAGCGGTGATGACGTGGAACTCGTCCTCTTCGGCACGGAGGTCGTCGGCGCCCGCTTCCAGCACGATCTCCATGAGCTCGCCCTCGCCGATGCCCTTCGCGGGAACGGCGAGCAGGCCCTTCTTGGCGAACATCCAGGAGACGCTGTTGGGCTCCCCGAGGTTGCCGCCGTACTTCGCGAACACGTGACGGATCTCGGCGGTGGTGCGGTTCTTGTTGTCGGACAGGGTTTCGAGGAGGATGGCGACGCCTCCGGGACCGTAGCCCTCGTAGGTCGTCTCCTCGTAGGTCACCCCCGGAAGCTCGCCGGTCCCCTTGTGGATCGCGCGCTTGATGTTGTCCGCGGGCATGTTGGCGGTCTTGGCGGCCGCGACCGCGGACCGCAGGCGCGGATTCCCCTCGGGGTCGCCCCCGCCGATGCGCGCGGCGATCGTCAGCTCCTTGATCACCTTCGTGAACAGCTTGCCGCGCTTGGCGTCCAGCGCCGCCTTCTTGTGCTTGATCGTGCTCCACTTCGAGTGACCGGACATGCTCCCACCCACCCCATCGCCGCCGATGGCCGGCTACCGCCTTGCCCCGCGGCGCTTCCCGAACGCAGATTGACTCGATTCTAGCACACCGGCCCGTCGTGACCCGTAGCGCGGGAAACCCGCGAGGGGGGCCCGGGCCGCGGAACATCGGCCCCGCGATTCAGAACGTATAGCGCAGGCCGATCAGCAGGACCCAGTCGTCGTAGTTCAGGGAGCCGCTCTGAATGTAGTACAGGCCGGTGTCGGGAACACCGTCGGGCTCGAACACGAACTCACACTCGTTGGGCGAGACGTTGCAGTCGGCGCTGCTCCCCGGCAACGGTGCGAGGCTCCCGCCGTCGACGAACCCGCCGGAGAGGACGTCGACCGCCCCGTACGTGGCGGTCGCTTCCGGCTCGGTGATCAGCACGCGCTCTTCCGGCACCGATATTCCCACGCCGGGGGACGGCGGATCGAAGGTCAGGAGCATGCTCTGGGAAGCGAGGTTGTAGGTCAGGTCGAGGTAGGTCGCCCACTTGCGCTTGAAGGTGTATTCGATCCCGCCGCTCGCGTGCCAGTTCCAGCTGTCGTCGACGGTGACGGTGACGCCCTCGAGGTCGAGCACCGGTCCCTCGGGAACGAGTCCTCCCGGGAATCGATCGAGACGCGCGAATCGGCCGAGAGAGAGGTCCATGTTGCGCGACAGCTCGTTGAGCTCGGTGCTCGGCGTGAAGCCCACCCAGGTGTAGCCGATTCCGATTCCGATGTACGGGTTGAGGCTCGCCCGAGGCCGGAAGCGCGCCATGGCGGTCACGTTCAGGGGGACCATCTCGATCTCCCCCGCCGGGATCTTGAACACCGCGAAGTTGAAGCGGTCCTCGGTCGGAATGGTCACGCGATCGAACTGTGCCTGCAGCTCGACATTCCCGACGTCGCCCGTGCTGTATCCGCCCGAGATGTCGACGATGAACATCTTGGTGGCGGCGTACTGCGCCGACAGCATCGCGACCGTGCGGGTCTCGATCTGGAGCGACAGGTGCTGCGCGGAGTCGTCGCGTGGATCCTCGAAGAAGTCGACCGCGATGTCGTCGAAGTCGGTGATCGTCAGGACGTTCGCGGCATCGCTGCGCACCGCGTCCCCGCTGTCCGCCATGCCGAGCCCGAGGCCGATGCGCCAGCGCTTCTCGACGTCCTCGGCGCGCGCGACCTGGACACTCGCCAAGACCGCGGCGCACACCACACAGCCCGACAGCCTGATCCACTTGTCTTTCATCCGCGCTCCCCGCTTCCGGGCCGGCCCGCTCGAGACCGAATTCGTTGCCGGGAAAGGGGTTTTTATACTCTGTGCCGCCGGGAGGGTCAAGACAAAGCCGGACCGACCTGCTGTGTTTCTTCCGCAGCGCGGATCGTCCCGATCCACCGTCCAGCACGCAAAAGAAAGGCCCGCCTCTCGCGGCGGGCCTGTTCGAGGAATGTGTCCCGGCAACGTCCTACTCTCCCACGCAGTTGCCCACGCAGTACCATCGGCGCTGAGGGGCTTAACGGCCGTGTTCGGAATGGGAACGGGTGTGGCCCCCTCGCTATGATCGCCGGGAAAAGCTTGAAGGAACCGAATAGTCGGGCGACCGCGTAGGCCACGAGCGGAGAACTAAACTATGGTCAAGCCTCACGACCGATTAGTACCGGTAAGCTCAATGCATCGCTGCACTTACACCTCCGGCCTATCAACCTCGTAGTCTCCGAGGGGTCTTCAGCCACCGAAGTGGAGGGATACCTCATCTCGGGGTGGGCTTCGCGCTTAGATGCCTTCAGCGCTTATCCTTTCCGGGCACAGCTACCCAGCGCTGCCCCTGGCGGAACAACTGGCACACTGGAGGCCCGTGGTTTCCGGTCCTCTCGTACTAGGAAACCATCCCATCAAGTATCCTGCGCCCACAGTAGATAGGGACCGAACTGTCTCACGACGTTCTAAACCCAGCTCACGTACCGCTTT
>Ga0302046_10003615_pt1 | contig 13954 bp, 14 predicted proteins | sample RVTome_11_FD_200261 | JGI IMG/M metagenome (GOLD analysis project Ga0302046, IMG submission 200261) | Soil microbial communities from uranium-contaminated site in the Upper Colorado River Basin, Wyoming, United States - RVT147D111 (version 2) ...
TCATTTCCGATCCTCGTTTTAAAGAAAGCCAGGAAGAATACGACCTATTAAAAGAGTCTCTTACTGAAGAACTCAAACCCGTCAGCACCTTGCAGACTCACCTCGTCCAAAAAATCACCGATGCTCTCTGGCGCTACCGCCGCGTCGTTAATGCTGAAAAAAGTGAAGCTACTGCATCCGAAAAAGATCGCTCTAAAGAACTATTTATAGAATACTTTGAAGCTGGCGGCCTATCTCGTTTAGGGCGTGACCCAAATGCCCTGACACCCCAGCAATATTCTGCAAAAAGAACGGGTGAATCTGATGAACCCAAATCTCCTCCCATTCCCTCCGGCTCAAGCGGCCTCAATCTATGGCGCTATGAAAGCCGCCTCGATCGCCAGCTCCACCGTGCCTTCAGAATGTATCGCATTCTCCAGCGCTTCGAATCCCCCAAACGCCCCAAAAAAGCTCAAAAAATAAAGATGTTAAATATCACAAAACAAACCCAAATTACTGCTGTTTCACTTCAAAAAAATCCCCGCGCCGGGGGAGGGCATATACGACGCGGGGCAAAAAAGGCGGCACCGATGAGTTCACCAAAGGGGAAATAACATCCGGCCGCCGATACTTAGCTGTACCAGTCTAACTATTATGTACGGGAACGGGTTTCGAATGGCTGCCTATATTTGCGGCAGATTCATAAGTATGCAAATTTTGCGTTTTCAGCGGGCTGAATCGGAAGTTTTAACCGGCAAATCCACCAAAATCGCCGGAAAAAATGAGTTTTTGGTATAAAGAATTGAAAATGAAATTAAGAAGATTTACGGAAAGTGTCGATAACAGTAAATAGTATGAAGTTACGAGTATTACTAATTTTTCCGGCTATGGCTATAATTGGCCTGATGGCCCAGTTTGGCTGTAACAGCACCGGCCCAACGAAGCCGTCGGCGCCTGATTATTACATCAGCGCTACTTTGATTCAGGACCCCAATGTCGATTCGACCTGGATGGTGGTGAGACTCCAGAAGGAAAACGCCGACTACGACAGCGCTACCGTTAAGTTTGGTTCGGTTACTCTCAACTACAGCAATCTTCAGTACGGGTTCGACTCGATATACTATTTGAATCAGGACACCTCGCCGGTATTTGCGGCGGGAGTTCGGGATTTAGTTTTGGATGATTCCCCCGATTTTGCGGATACAGTTTCCATTTCGGTAGGCAGTCCGTTTTATGATTCTATCGCAAGCCCTAACAATCATATTTTCAGACCATCAGATCCCTCTTTGGTGATTAACTGGCAAGCATCGGCCAATGCCCAGACATATGTGCTGGCGGCGGTATTGGCCGACTCGGCTTATAGAGGTTATGGATATAGTGAGTACGGGGTGTCATTAGGAACTTCCGGTTCACTTCCGCAGGATGCCTTTATGGTATCGCCGGGGAATAACTTCGATACGGGCTTATACAATGTCTACGTTTACGCCATAGTTGGAGTGCCCGACAGCACGCTGACCTCGAGGCTTTTGCCGGTACCGCTGCCATCGCAATTTCCTACCAATAATATCAATACCGGCGATTTGGTCGGACGAATCGGGACGATTCAAGTGTCTTTGATGGACACCATCAGAGCTACAACTATTCCCTAATTCAATTTTCCATCCTTCCGTTTTTGTTGTTTATCTATCGTCAGTCGGATTAATTTCGTTTTATGTCGAACTATGAACGGCTGATAAAACAGCTGGATAAACTCGAGACCGAAAAATCCAATCCGGTATCGGCCAATATCGATTTGCTTGATTCGCTGGCGATTGCAAAACTTATAAACGAAGAAGATAAAACCGTAGCGGGTGTGGTTGAAAAAGCTCTGCCCAAAATTTCACAGGCGGCTGATCTATTTGCCGAGACAATCAGAAACGGCGGGCGCGTTTTTTACATTGGCGCGGGGACATCTGGCAGACTGGGCGTGCTGGACGCCGCCGAATGCCCGCCCACTTTCGGGACCGATCCAAAGAAAATAATCGGCATAATTTCCGGCGGACATAAAACACTTGTTATGTCCAAAGAGGGAGTCGAGGACGATGTCAAAGCCGCCAGGAGAGATCTGACCAAACTCAAAGTAAGTAAAAGAGATTTTGTAATCGGACTTGCTGCCTCGAAAAGAACGCCCTACACACTCGGCGGATTGGTCTATGCCAAGAGCAAACGAGCGCAGACTGCATTTATCTGCTGCAACTCGGTGGCAGATGATGAACAAGTATTACTCGAGAGTTTTATCGATATACTGATATCTCTGCCTGTGGGAGCGGAAATAATCACCGGTTCGACCAGAATGAAAAGCGGCACGGCGCAGAAGATGACGCTTAATATGATTTCGACGACTGCCATGGTGCTAATAGGCAAAACATTCGGCAATCTGATGGTTGATTTGCAGGCCAAATCGGAAAAACTGGCGGCGCGCTCAAGAAAGATTCTGATGGACTTTTTTAACATTGATATTGAAGAATCGGAAAAGATTTTGAAGAGGTCCGGCGGCTCGGTTAAAATTGCTATTGTTATGAAAAAATTCAACTGCACCAAAGCGCGGGCGCTAAAAAAATTAAAGCAGGCGGATGGATTTATCCGGCGTATGAATTAAGGTGACCTATGAAAATCAAGCTTAAGTTTCGAATTCTTTCGGGGGTGCTGCTTTTCTGTTCTGGGTTGGTTCTCTTGTTCGGTTCAACATTGGTATTTTCGCACGGCGATGAAAAGCACGAAGGCGACACTGTCGCCTCTGTTGATACCACCCACAATACCGGAGAATTGGACAGCATCTATTCAATAATTAACGAAAGTTATCAATCCGTGCGCCATATTTTTGAGTACAGTTGTTTCGACTGTCACAGCAGCTCGGTCAGTTATCCCTGGTATTATGAAATTCCGGGTATTAAGGGGATGATAGATAATGACACCAAGGAAGCGCTGGAGCATCTCGATTTTTCAAATGATTTTCCCTTTGGCGGGCATGCTAACCAACTGGAGCAGTTAAAGGAGATTAAGGAAGAAATCGAAGACGATGCCATGCCATTGATGAGCTACCGAATGATGCATTGGGGACGGCTGATTGAAGGGGAAAAGCGGGATTCGGTATTCAATTGGATTGATGAAAGCCTCGACTTACTCAAAACGACAAAAAAATGATGCATTTCATAGGCCGAACCTTCAGGTTCAATATCTTTCAACATTTGTACCGAGCGGTACATCAATTTCGCCAGACATAATCATACTTCACCGGTTATCTCGTTACAATATAAACACTTCGTTTTAGGTCGATTCTTTTGGCACGGCGGTTGATACCTCTTACATACAAATGAGCAGCGCACTAAAAAATTTCCATTGGGTATTGGAGGAATCAATGTCTGTTCGCAAGATTTATTTAATCCTATCGCTATTTGCCTTTCTGCTTCTGGCTTTGGGCTGTTCCAACACGCCGGTCGAATCAGAAATGGCTATCGAAGAACCAAATATGACCGAGGAATTCGGCGGTTATCGGGCCACCGATGAGTCCCCCGGATTCGGCGACGACGCTTTACTAACCGCTGCCTCGGAAAGTGAAGAAGAATATGATGACCCGTATTTGGCCAATTCTGATTTGGACTCTATTTTGGAAAATCCGAATGCGGGTCATTATCATTTGCGCGTTATCTGGGGTCGGCTCCGCTTTGACTCAACTTCGACTACACCCACAGACTGGACTGGTTCGCTTTCGATCACTCGCGGTGTTGAGATTCTTCGCCGTGTTATCAGATTCGAACGCAATCAGGATTATATCGAACCGCGCTCAGACCGTAAGCTGATCAAATGGGTCAGCAAAACTACAGTGCACAACGACGGTATCGCCGTTGATATTTTTGTGCCGCCGGTCAGACCCTGGCTGGATTCCAGCCGCATTGTCGAAACCGACTCATTGGGAAACGACATAATCGTGATTGTAGTCGATACTACCTGGCCGACAATTGAACCTGTCAAAGTAGATTTCAAGACTGCACCTTATGGCCGCTCGTTTGAGCTTTCCGAACTGACCTCCCTCGACACCATTGTATATCTTGATGATTCTACAGCAGTCAGTTTTCAGGCCATAAAGTTGGACCGCTTCCCCTGCCCGAGAGGATTTTTGGCCGGCGGCTGGGGATTTGACGGCGACGGTAGAGGTGTATTTCGAGGCGTCTGGATGGACCGCCACGGCCGGGTAGACGGTTATCTAAAGGGGCATTTCGGCGTCAAAGATAATGGCGAGAAGCTCTTTTTCGGTAAATGGGTGACGAGTTCAGGACGATTTGAAGGGTTTATCCGCGGCCATTGGGATTTTCTGGCATACACCACAGCCGATGCGGCCTCGGTGCGATTCCCGCTGGGAGTATTCAGAGGAAACATTTATACGGGCAATCGACAGGTAATCGGCGTATTGGGCGGGAATTTCTATGCCTCTAACACGCTGTCCAATGTCCGGATTGGATACTTCCAGGGACGCTGGAAAATCTATTGCGCACTTGAAGTTAATTCTGATGCAGACGAGGGCTTTTAAGAGCCCGTAATTTGAAATTTTAACAGAAATCTCGAAGTTACCGGCAGTTAATGCGGCCGGTAACTTTTTGTTAGTTTGAACTTAAATTTTTATATACGGATTGAACAAAATTGAAATCTGTATTGTTATAGATGTTGAAAAGCTCCGAAAAGCCCCCCTCTGTCTCATTCAGAGACAGCCCTGCGTTGGGCAGGATTAGCGATAATCCTGCCCGTTTTTTTGGAATCTATTTGAGCTCTTGTTCAAGCATATTAATTACGGAATCTACCCGCCTGATGTTGATAGCTTCATCGCGCAGGCGTCTGAACATTGCCAGCGCTTCCTGTCTTTTGGAACGTAAATCCTGAAGTGACAACACTGTGGCCAGTTGAAGTTCATTGTAGGTGTTTTTTTCTTTTGAAATCAATAATCGATATATTTCTTCGGCCTCCACTAACTTTCCCGAAACCAAATAGACGCGCCCCAAAGGAGCCAAAATCACCGGCTTGTCTCCGAACTCTTTAAGGGCGGCCTTGAGTACTTCGATTGTCTCCTCGGGTGTACCTTTTATAAAGCCCCCTTCAGCCCGGTTCAAATAGTGACTCAATGAATCTGGTTCAAGCTCCATAAGTTTGCCATAATAATAGTAGGCGATATGGCCGGCGCTGTCGTTGAGAGCATACTGGCCGATTTGGCGATAATAATTCTCAATTGGATCGCCTGTTCTGGACAATGTTAATAATGCGGCGATAGCCGCTCTCCAATGTCGTGACTTAACGCTGGCATCGTGCAAGAGCAGATTTATCTCACGGTCGTTGGGATAGAGTTTGTCGGCACGGCTTAAATTTGCGAAGGCCGAGTCGAACATATTTTCGGCCATGTAGGTGCGACCGATTTGAAAGACAATATCTTTGTCGGTCGGTTTAAGCTTGAGCGCTTGACCCAGATATTTTCTGGCCTCAAAATACTTTCCCTGGTCGTAGCTTTTTTGAGCCATTTCGAGCAACTGCTCGGCGTTTTTCTTGCCGTTGCAACCCGGCAGAGTGAACGCTAGTATCAATAATATTAGAATTAGCTTTTTCATCTCCATCGCACTCAAATTAATACAACAATTCCAATTGCTCAACCGATAAGAGCCAAAAGTTGACCCGTTGACACTTAACAGGTAGATTTCAATAATGACAGAATACAACTATGACCAAAAGATAATCACACTGGCGCTGGCAAAATACGCCGGGGTCAATCCGCGCACATTTGATCTGCTTCTGCGAAGTTTTGGCTCGCTGGATAATATTCTCGCCGCTGAAGAATCGGAGCTGGCTGCGATTATGGGTAACTCCGGCGATTCTGCCCATAAAGTCTCCCACGCCCCGGAAAGTCTAAAAACCGCGGCTAAAGAGAGCGCGGAACTGGCGCAAAAGAAAATAGCTCACTACCCGATTTGACAACGACTACCCCTCGCATTTGTTTGAAATAAACGACCCGCCGCCTCTATTTTACAGCCGTGGAAATATACCCGATATCAATGAAAAATCAGTCGCCCTGATGGGTGCGATTCGGGCTTCACAGGAAGGAATTGCCCTGACCACCAAATTGGTTAAAGAACTTGTTGCCAGAAGAGTTCAGCTGATTTCATCTCTTGATGTTGGTATTGCTTCGGCAGTTCATTTGAGTACAAAAGCCGGCGGAGGAAAATCATACGCTATCATTGACTGCGGACTGGACAGAATCGAGGGAGAGGGCGCCATACCGATGGCCATTGATTTGATACAAACCGGGGGGGTAATTAGCGAGTACGACCCCGACCGCACTTTTGAGCAGAAAAAATTTGCCGAATCAAATCGCTTAATCGCCGGAATGTCGCAGGCGGTGATTGTTACAGAATTTTATGAAGATTCAAACCGGGTGCATGATATTTTGGAGTACTGCCATCAAATCGGGAAGCTTAGTTTCATTTTAACGGACACCGAGTTTGGCCTTTTGTCCGATGAAAAAAGTCTGGCGCAGGCGGTCAAGCACGGCGCAATTCTGATGAACGGGCTTGAAAAAATCGATGATATCGTGAAAGTTCTCGTGTAACTTTTAGATGGATGATTTTTATCGTACAATTTCCCAGCCGACCCGAGAGGAAATCAAAGTCAAGAGCTCGCGATTTATTGCTGAAACTAAAATGGTTGAAAATTCAAACGAAGCCGTCTCGGCCTGGCAGCAAATTCGGAAAAGGGAGCACGCCGCCACTCATCATTGTTATGCTTATCGAATCGGATTAGAAGCCGAACCCGAATTCAAATACTCCGATGACGGCGAACCAAATGGCACCGCCGGAAAGCCGATTTATGATTGTATTGTGGGAAGAAAACTTACCAATGTTCTGGTGGGCGTGACCAGATATTACGGAGGCACCAAACTTGGCACCGGCGGTTTAGTTCGCGCCTATAGCGACGCCGCGATCAAAGCACTTGAGATCTCCGGAATTAGGACCGTTTATCTGACCAATCAACTGTCGATTGAAATTGAGTTTAAGTATTACGACCAATTGCAAAAACTAATTGAGAAATACAAAGCAAAACAGGACTCCTCCGAATTCAAAGAGAAAGTACAACTGACTTTGTCGGTTCGCAAATCCAAATCAGACCAACTCAAAAACGAAATCATCAATCTCACGCATGGTCAAGCGAAATTTGAATAACAAAGCGGCCAGGCCGCAGAGGGTGGACTGCCTGGGGATGGGCATAATTCCGCTTGATATTTTATTCGGCGTCGATAAATTCCCCGAGGCCGGTCAAAAAATTAATGGAATCTCACTGACTATTCAGGGCGGCGGGCCGGTACCGAATACGCTTATCGGACTTTCCAAATTTGGCTTCAAGACTTCGCTTATTGCTGCAGTCGGTAAAGACATTTTCGGAAAGCTTTCAATCTATGAAATAAAAAAAGAAAAAGTTGATATCAGTCATTTTGTCATAAAAGGAAATTGCTCGGCAATTGCGGGCGGATTTGTCGAAAAAACTTCCGGCCGCAGAACATTGGTACTGGAACGAAAGATTTTTGTTGAGCCAGATGATATAAAACTCTCTATGTTACCTGTGCCGAAAATTCTTCATCTTGACGGACGCGATATCGAAGCCACGTTAAAGCTGGCCAGGTGGGGCAAGAAAGTCGGCGCGACTGTGTCGTTTGATATCGGATCGATTAGAAACGATGTGTCGGCGGTGTTTCCGATGGTCGACCATTTGGTGGTGGCAGATGGTTATGCCTATCCGTTCACCAAAACTACTATAGCAAAAAAGGCAATTGAAAAGCTTTTGGAGTTTGGACCAACGACGGTTGTGATTACAGAAGGAATCAAAGGGCAGGTGGGTTTTGAAAACGGGAAGTTCGTGCGCCATAAAGCTTATAAAGTCAAAACAGTTGACTCTACCGGAGCCGGCGATGCCTTTCATACCGGGTATCTTTTTGGGTTGTTAAAAGGATTTGAACTCGATGAACGCTTAAGATTTGGCTCGGCAGTGGCAGCGCTAAAATGCACCAAAGCGGGCGCGCGCGCCGGTATTCCTAAATTGTCCGAAGTAAGACGATTTTTGGAAAGCGAACCGGAAAAATATGATTGAATGGCTTAACGAACTCGATAAGATTTTATTCATTCTTGTAAATATCGAGCTGGCCAATCCGGTGACCGATTTCATCATGCCATATCTCACCAACGACTATATCCTTCGCACCACCTATGCCGCGGCGATGATTCTACTTTTATGGAAAGGGAACGCGCGTCTGCGCTGGATGGTTTTGTTTTCGGTTATAGCCATGACATTGGCCGACCAATTGTCGAGCGGAGTATTGAAAGACTTGATTCAGCGACCCCGTCCCTGCCAGGTAATGAGTGACTTGAATTTACTGGTCAATTGCGGTCCGGCATTCTCGATGCCGTCATCACACGCCGCTAATTCTTTTGCGCAGGCGGCGTTTTTCGGAACGCTGATTCATAAGACCCGGTGGTATATGATAATTGCGGCGTCGTTGATTAGTATCAGCCGCGTCTTTGTCGGTGTGCACTATCCCGGCGATGTGTTTATTGGAGCCATGCTCGGTATTTTCGTCGGATTATTTGTGGTTGGCTTGTTTCTAATATTTGAAAAGAAAGTCATAAATCGTGCCGTACGAAATCCAGATAGTCAAGGGTGAAATCACTCAATCCGACTGCGAGGCAATCGTAAACGCCGCCAATAATAATTTCTGGATGGGTTCGGGCGTGGCGGGCGCAATCAAGAAAGCCGGCGGCGATGTTATCGAAGAGGAAGCCGTTAATAAAGGACCGGTCATGCCCGGCGAAGCGGTCTTTACCGGCGCCGGGAAACTTCGTTTCAAAATGATCATCCACGCCGCTGTCATGGGACAGGATTTAGTAACCAACGCCAAGTATATTCGTCAATCCACACTGGCTTCGTTAAGTATCGCCGAAAGGCAGAAAATCGAATCCGTGGCCTTTCCTGCATTTGGCACCGGCGTCGGTGGTTTTCCCAAGAAAGCCTGCGCCCACCAGATGTTTGCAGCAGTACGTGGGTTTGAGCCGCGCTCGCAGAATATAAAGCGTGTGCAGTTTTGTTTGTTTGATGAATACGGCTACAAGTGCTTCAAAGATAAATTTGATGAGAAAAAATATTAGACCGGCCTAAATCGCCATTTCGTAAATGCGATATTTTTTATAAAGCTCCGCGCCCATTCGTTCGATAGCGCTGTTCATGGGTTGATTTGTCTCAAGTATCCAGGACATCTCCGCCCAGTTATATCCCGCTTTTAGGCCCTCGGTATAAATTTGTTCATACAGTACCATGTCCAGTCCCCGTCCCCGGTATTCAGGTATGACGCCCATTGTCAGTACTCGCAGACTGTCGATTTTGTTTCTGACCTTGGTATTCCAGAAAAGTTTGAAAAGTCCGACCGGAAAAAGTTTGCCGTTCAGTTTTATCAGCGCCTGATTGATATCCGGCAAAGCCAGCGCAAAGCCAATCGGCTTTTTGTCGATTTCAACAATCAGCGCCACTTTGGGATCTACGATTTGTTTTAGATTTTTACCCAGATGAAAAAATTCTTCTTTAGTCATCGGCACAAAACCCCAGTTTTCCTCCCAGGCGGCATTGTAAATCTGATGAAGTTTTTCGACTTCATTATCGAACCGCGACATCTTCATCGGTCTGATTGTCGCGCCGACTCTTTCAAGCAGCTTCGCAGTGATCTGTTTGACGCGGTCAGGAATCGGCATCTCTTGCGTAATTCGATAAGCGAACAGGTCCATCGCTTTTTTAAAGCCAAACTTATTCAGTAGTTCGGGTAAATATCTTTGGTTGTAGGTCATCATCACTTTAGGCGGCGAGTCGAATCCTTGAATCAGCGCGCCGCATTCATGATTGGTTGAGTATGATACCGGGCCGCGAAGTTTTTCCATCCCGACTTTTTTAAGATTTATCATCGCCACCCGCATCATCATGACCAGAACATCGTAGTCATCGATCAAATCAAGAAACCCAAAGAAGCCGACTTTTTCCAGATGATGCTGATTGTGCGCATAATTAACACAGGTGCCGATCCGCCCGACAATTTGACCATCGCGTTTGGCCAGGTACTCTTTGGTTGTGGCAGTCAGATAGAACGGATTTTTTTGTTTGTCGAAAAAATCCAGCCGTTCGGAAATCAGCGGCGCGACATAGCTGGGGTCGCCTTTGTAAAGCTGATTTGGGTAGGTGATGAATTTTTTTAACAGCGAGGGGGAGTCGACTTCGACAATCTCAACACTTGGCATTTCTGGTAATTAAGAAATCAGTCCGCGCTTTTTGCCGACCCGCCGGAAAACTTCGACAACTTTGTCGAGATGTTCATCGGTGTGGGTGGCTGTGTACGAGGTGCGAATCATGGCTTTTCCGGGAGGTACCGCCGGAGAGATGACAGGGTTGGTGAAGACGCCGTTGTCGAACAAATCTTTCCAGAACGAAAAGGCATCGAGGTCCTCGCCGACGACTATCGGCACAATCGGCGTTTCGCTGTGGCCGGTGTCGAACCCAAGCGCCTGGAACTCTTTTTTCATCCGGCGGGCGTTTTTCCAGAGCTGGTCGCGGCGTTCGGGTTCGCTTTCGATAATATCAAGCGCCGCCAGCGCCGCCGCCGCATTGGCGGGGGGAATCGACGCAGAGAAAATTAACGCCCGCGCGTGGTGTTTGATATAATCTATCACATCGGTCTCGCCGACCACATATCCGCCCAGCGATGCAAACGACTTTGAGAATGTGGCCATTGTTATATCTACTTTATCAATCAAATCAAAATGTTCGGCCGTGCCGGCGCCATTTTTGCCCAAGACTCCGACCGCGTGGGCATCGTCGACCATGACTCTGGCGCCATATTTTTCGGCAACTTCCACTAATTCCGGCAACTTGATAATGTCACCCTCCATTGAGAATACGCCATCGACAATAATCATTATGCCGCCGCGGTGGCCGTTATTGCGAAGATTATTGCAGACGCGCTCGAGGTCATTCATATCGTTGTGCATGAATTTGAAGGTCTTGCCGTGCGACAACCGGCAGCCATCGACAATACAGGCGTGCACCTGACGGTCTATGAGTGCAACATCGCTCTTTCCGAGCATACATGAAATCGCCCCCAGATTTGTCTGGAATCCGGTTGAGAAGACCAGCGCCGCTTCTTTTTTCATGAATTTTGCCAGACGGCTTTCGAGTTCCAAATGTAAATCAAGTGTGCCGTTTAGAAAGCGCGAGCCGGTGCAGCCCGAGCCGTATTTGAGAGCGGCGTTGGCGGCGGCTTCTTTGACTTTGGGGTGGTCCACCAGTCCGAGGTAGTTATTGGAGCCGACCATGATGCATTTATGGCCGTCAATCATGACCTCGTTGCCGGGGGCGGACTGGACGGGGTGGAAATAGGGATAGATGCCCATCGCCATAACTTCTTTAGCCGCCGTGAATTTATAGGCTTTTTCGAAGAGGTCGGTAATGGCTGCGGCTACTTTTTCCTGCGCTTGGCTCAAATAGTGGCTCCTGCCGGAATTTTGATGAGGGTACGCTTCACCATCCCAAAACAATCTGTTTTTTGGCTAAAAGTCAAGGGGGGAGGGAAACAGGCAAAGTCGCAAGACTTTGCCTTCCAGCGAACGCTGGAACCCATCTTCGTAGTTCAGGACCCCTGTGGTCCTGACGATTTCCGTGCGTATCAGATGTCCTAATCTGACACTTGGCCCGAAGAGTCAATCATATACACGCCCCCGGCGCCGGGCCACCGCGGAAAACTCTGTCCACCAGAAAGGTCAAATCCAGAATATTCGCTGATGTGCCATCGGAGTTTACATCTGCCTCGTTAGGACAACCTGGTGCCGGGCCGCCGCGGAAGATGTAATCGACTAAGTAAGTTAAATCAAGAATATTGGCATCTGTGTCGTCGCCATTTATGTCTCCGCGATTACCAATACAGCAGGCGTCAGCATGAACAGAGTCAACGGACAAACCCACAACATTTCCACCACAACAGTCTTCAAATTTGAAATCTATAAAACTTATAGTGTCTGCTACATGACATTTCCACTGCTCAACACCATCCCAAATCGCTCGAACTGTGTCTTGCGTACGGTAAATGCGAACATCAGCAGGAACGTATGAAGTTGGCAATTCTAAAGGGCATTCGGGATTTGCAGGTCTTTTGCCAAGCAATATCCAATCGCTTGGACTGTCCCATAGCCTAAACCATGACACAGATATGCCATTCGAATCGCGAAAGAAGATGTCAAATGTTCGATAATCAATCCGCTGGTAATTGAATTTGCAATAAAATGAAAAATCGTTGGGAGCGAAAAAATTAGTCCTTACTACAATTGAATTCCAGGTTCCGTCAAAGCCCCCGCCAATCGTATTAACGGCGTTCAATAACCCATTTTCTACTGAAAAGTTTGTGGAATCGCCGGCAACAAAATACCAATTGCCTGCCAAGCTGTTCCCATCAAAACTATCAACTATATAATTTTGCGCTCCTAATGGCTTACAAACAATTAATAGAATCAAAAGAACGATTTGTTGGAACAGTCGCATCTTCAAACCACCCATGCTCGCCCTCTTTTGAGTTGCGTTTCGGATCGTGTACTCGTCTAAAAATATCCCAAAAATGGACAAACGTCAAGGAAAGAGAATCGACCGCAGATTTTCTACAACAATGACGCAAAATGACAGGCGGCAATAATTGGTATGAGGTGCATTCTGCTTGCAATCGAAATGGATAAAAACGCGAAAAATAAAGATGTTAAAAATAGCAAAACGAACCCAATTTCCTGCGTTCTTGGCCTGAAAATAAGGGGTGTTTAAGACGGAACGGCCGGTTCCGTCTTTTCGGCGAAAGCCGGAATCCAGTCAGTTAATATAAGAGCCAATTTATCCGGCCTAGTGGTCGTATCTTGTTCTGGATCCCGGATCAAGTCCGGGAAAACGGATTTTGAGAATGAGATTGCCACAGGCCGACAAGTCGGCTTTCGCAATGAAGAATGAAGATGGATTCCAGCTTTCGCTGGAAAGACACTGTGAGATTGCCACGTTGCTCGTCACCGCCTAACGCGGTGTTCGCTCCTCGCAATGACAAATCACGACTTCCTAAGTGCGATAACCGTCGTGTCGTCTTCGAGGTCGGGTTTTTCGGAGAAGCTTTGGATTTCACTTAATAGTATATCAAGGATGTTGTCGAATGATTCATCTTTACGGTTTTTGAAATACTCGGTCAGGCGTTCTTCGCCGAACATGGCGCCGTGGAAATTTTCGGCTTCGGTGATGCCGTCGGTGTAGAGTACCAGCATATCCCCGGGCGAAAATGGGATCGAGCTTTCCTCGAATGTGAACTGTTCGTGCACACCGAGAATGCCGCCGTTGGATTCGAGCAGTTCGACACTGCCGTTATTGCGAACCATTATCGGCTGGGGATGACCGGCGTTGGTGTAAACAATGCGCGCATCTTTGGAGTTGGAATTTTCGACACGAGCGCAAAAGAGGGACACGAATTTGGTGACCGGAATATTTCGGCAGAGCCACTGATTCAGGCGCGTGACCAAAGCGGCGGGAGAGTCGTGCTGTTCGCCGTAAATGCGCAGAGCGCCCTGGAGATTGGCCATTAACAGTCCGGCGGGGAGTCCTTTCCCCATCGTGTCTCCGATGACGATACGGCTGCCGGAACCATTTATGCTTGGCAGAAAATCATAATAGTCGCCGCCGATTGAACCCACTGCGAAAGATTTGACGGCCAGCTCCAGTCCGTCGATTTTTTCATACGACTGCGGCAGTAGAGCGCGGTGGATGCGGCTGGCCACTGTTAACTCGTTTTCAAGGGTGGTGCGTTCTTCTTCGGAGATGCAGGAGAGACAAACCTGCCGCACGGGTTGAACTTCGAGAC
>Ga0302046_10003616_pt1 | contig 13948 bp, 11 predicted proteins | sample RVTome_11_FD_200261 | JGI IMG/M metagenome (GOLD analysis project Ga0302046, IMG submission 200261) | Soil microbial communities from uranium-contaminated site in the Upper Colorado River Basin, Wyoming, United States - RVT147D111 (version 2) ...
GGAGGCCGCAGGGCCGTGGCCCTGCACGACGGCTCGTTCGTGTGGGCCGACTCGACCGACGCGGACTTCGTCTCGACCGCTCCCGACCAGTTCCTGGTGCGCGCCTCGGGCGGAGTGGGCATCGGCAAGGCGCCCGATCCGAGCTTCCAGGTGGACGTCGAAGGGGCGTTCCGGGTGAGCGACACGATCGCGTCGACCAAGGCCTCGGGCGCTCCGCTCTCCGTCGCCTCGAACGCCCTCAACGTCAACCTGAACGCCGACCTGCTCGACGGCTTCGACGCGGGAGCCTTCAGCATGTTCGGCGCCCAGGTCGACACGGCCGAGATCGCGGATGGCGCGGTGGCGGGCGCCAAGCTGGCGAGCAGCGCGATCGTCGACACCCACGTCGATCCGGCGGCCGCCATCGCAGGGACGAAGGTCGCACCGGACTTCGGCTCGCAGGACGTCGTGACGACGGGGCGCGTCGCCATCGGCACCCCGACGCTGGGCGAGCAGCTAACGGTCGCTGGGACGATCGAGTCGACCACCGGCGGCTTCAAGTTCCCGGACGGAACAACCCAGGCCACTGCGCAGGTCGCGGGACCTCAGGGGCCAGCAGGGCCGCAAGGACCCCAGGGGCCGGCGGGACCGACGGGACCTCCGGGGTCGCTGGAACCCCCGGAACCAACGGACCAGATCGGGACAGTGGGTTTCACCTACGCAGGTGAGACCTTCACTGCCCTGAAGGTCTTCGCCTTCCGGCAGTGGCACGAGGATCCGCCGATACCTAGCGGGGGGGGGAATCCCGTGCCGCACTTCGAGCTGACGATGGAGGTGCCGCTTGGGGTGCAGGCCGGAGTTGCCCCTTCGTTCCATGCAAGCCAGATCAGCCAAACCACCGACGGGGGCATGGTCATCATCCTGAATGTGCTCGGACAACCGGCTGAGCCGGGCGGTCAGATCCAGATCTTCTTGACGGACTTCCTCGTCGTCTCCGTGAAACAACGCGAGTTCATCGATCCCAATTCGTGGGGAGGGCGCCAGGATGTCGTGCTGATCGCCAGCGATGTCGACTGGACCTTCCAAGGAGCCCAGCAGCAAAGCAACGAATTCCAGTTCGATGCCGTTCTTCACTTCCCATGGAGCTCCACGCCGTTCACGCCGCCTCTGCAGTACCAGATTCACGGTGACTGGAAGGTTGCGCCACCGTCCACGCCAGGGTACGACCTGGCGTACTCTGGGGAGTTCACGCTCGACGGAATGCCCAGCCAGCAGCGCCAAGTACATGTCGTCAAACCCGTGAGCGCGAACACGGCTAACATGCTGTACCTGGGCTACCTCTCTGCCCTTGCACCCGTCACGCCCACTGGGGAGAGCGTGGGGTTCGAGTTCGTCAACCAGGGCGCCGTCTCGAGCCGCATCGACTTCGACGATATGCGAGTCGTGGACTGGAGGATCGAAACGGCCGGAGGCCGCCTGCAAGAAGTTCTCACGTTCAGCAACAACAACAGCATTGGTTGGGAACTCGGCGGCCAGATCAACGTGCAGGGAACGATCACGGGGTGGTGAAGCTGAGTAGTGTGGTCCAGAAGCAAGTCCACTCGCCCGAACGGGCGCGCGTGCGGAGGTTGAGGACGTCGAGCGCGAGCCGGGCCGCGGTCGTGAACAGCCAGGCGTGCGCATCGTCGACCGTGCCCGGATTCGCTTTGCGCCAGCGCCCTCGCGGCCAATGAGCGTTGCCTGGTGCAGGCCTGCGCCCAGCGCGAGGGGCGCGGCCCGTTCGAGCTCGAACTCGCGCCGGGCGAGGCAGACGCCGAGGTTGCTCTGTCTTCCCTACTCCTTCGACCCCGGTACCGGATCGCGAGCTCACGCGGACACGGTCAACCTCGATAGCGTCGCTCGCCCGGTCCGTGGACGGTCCGAGCAGCCGGGACGAGAATCGCCTCCATGGACTCGACCGTCACGCGACCGGCGGTTCGCTCGAGGACGAAGCCGAGGGAACGACGAGCCGACCGCTGGAACGTCGTGCTGCTCGACGACGACGACCACACCTACGCCTACGTCGTCGAGATGCTCGGCGCCATATTCGGCCACGACGCGGCGACCGCGTTCCGGATGGCGTCGGAGGTCGACGGGACCGGCCGCGTGATCGTCTTCACGGGTCCGCGCGAGACCGCCGAGTTCAAGCAGGGCCGCATCCACGCCTACGGCCCCGACCCGCGCATCCCGCGTTGCGCCGGAGCGATGTCGGCCGTGATCGAGCGCGTCGGCTGAGACGAGCTACCCCTGCGCCTTGATCCTCGCGACCTCTTCGGTCAGCGCGGGCACGACCTCGAAGGCGTCGCCCACGATGCCGTAGTCGGCCACCTTGAAGATCGGCGCGTCGGGGTCCTTGTTGATCGCGACGATCACCTTGGAGGTCTTCATGCCGGCCAGGTGCTGGATGGCGCCGGAGATGCCGATGGCCACGTAGAGCTGCGGGGAGACGGTCTTGCCCGTCTGGCCGACCTGCTCGGAGTGCGGGCGCCAGCCGGCGTCGACCACGGCGCGACTCGCGCCGACCGCGGCGTTGCCGAAGGCTGCCGCGAGCTCCTCCACCAGGTGGAAGTGACCGGCTTCCTTGAGGCCGCGTCCGCCGGAGACGACGACGGGCGCCTCGCTGACGTCGAGCCGGCCGCTCTCCTTCTGCGCGACTCCGGTCAAGTTCGCCTTGCCGGCGGCGACGGTCGCGCCGACCGCGACCTCACCGGGTCCCGCGGCGTCGGCCGGCTGGAAGACGTTGCGGCGCAGGGTGGCGCAGGTCACGGGCGCCTTGCTCCGCAGCGTCGCGATCAGCTTGCCCGCCAGCCACGGACGCTTGACGGTGAAGGAGTCGCCGTCCGCCGCGAGCTCGGTGCAGTCGGAGAAGAGCGTCGAGCCCAGGAGCGCGGCCACGCGCGGCGCGACGTCCCGGCCGGTCGAGGTGGCGGAGGCCAAGAAGGCCTTCGCGCCCTGCTCCTCGATCACCGCAGCGACGGCGGCGGCGACGGCGTCGGGGCTGTAGGTCTCGCCGCCGAGGCAAACGGCCTTCGTGGCGCCTAGCGCGCTCGCTGCGGCTTCCTGCGCGCCGGGACCGCCCAGGACGGCGATCACCTCGTCCGACGCGGCGCGCGCGGCGCCGAGTGCTTCGAGGCTGGCGCGCTTGACCGCGCTCCCTTTGTGTTCGACGAAGACGACGATGGTGGGCATGGGGCGTGTCGGCTCAGAGGACCTTGGCTTCGTTGCGCAGGGCGTCGATCAGAGCGGGGACGGCGGCCGTGCCCTCGCCGACGATGCGTCCCTCCTTGCGGGCCGGCGGGAGCTCGAGGCTCACGATCTCGACCTGGCTCGGCGTCGGGGGTGCGGGGCTCTCCTCGATCGGCTTCTTCTTCGCGGCCATGATCCCCTTCAGACCCGCGTAGCGCGGCTCGTTCAGGTCCTTCTGGCAGGTGAGGACCGCGGGCAGCGTGAAGGAGTAGCTCTCGACGCCGTCGTCCGCCTCCCGCTTCGCCGTTCCGCCCTCCGGACCCAGGTCGAGCGCAACGACGTCCGTCACGCAGGACCAGCCGAGCAGCGAGGCCAGCATCGGCCCGACCGCCGCGTTGTCACGGTCCGTCGCCAGGCGACCGCAGAAGACGACGTCGGCGGCGAGCTCGCGCACCTTGCCCGCGAGCGCCGCGGCCGTCGCATAGGCATCCCGATCCGCCCACTCGGCGTCGGTCAGAATGACGCCCTTGTCGGCGCCCTTGGCCAGACACTCGCGCAGCTCCTTCGTGGCCTCGGACGGACCGAGCGTGATCACGGTGACCTCGCCGCCGTGCTTCTCCTTGGTCCTCACCGCCTCCTCGAGCGCGATCTCGTCGTAGAACGAGACCATGTACTGCACCCCCGACGAGTCGAGGTGCTTCCCGTCGCCGCCGATCTTGGCGACGAGGTCCGTCGTCGGGACCCGTTTCACCAGCGCGAGGATGTTCATGGGCATCGATGGGGCTTGCGGGAGGAAAAAGGGCGAGCATCCTAGCGGCGCCGTCGTACGGCGTCAGTCACTTTCCTCCGGTCACGACCGCGCGGGCGATCGGACCGTGGTGGGCGCCCGTCGGGCACGCGGTCGTGTCCGGAGGAAAGTGACTGACGCCGTACGACTCACCCGAGTTCCCGTTGCTCCGCGCTGCTGACCCCGCGCACCGGACGGTCGAAGCTGTTCCCGAGGTACACCTCGCGCACGCGCGGATCGGCGATCAGCTCCAAGGCGCTTCCTTCGCGCAGGATCTTGCCCTGGTGGATGATGTAGGCGCGGTCGGTGCTCTGGAGCGTCTCGCGCACGTTGTGGTCCGTGATCAGGATCCCGATCCCGCGCTCGCGCAGAGCGTGGACCAGCGTCTGGATCTCCTCGACCGCGATCGGATCGATGCCGGCGAAGGGCTCGTCGAGCAGCAGGATCGAGGGCTCGGCGGCCAGGGCGCGGCAGATCTCCAGGCGGCGTCGCTCTCCGCCGGAGAGCGTGTCCGCCACGTTGTTCGCCAGGCGTCCGAGGTCGAGCTCTTCGAGGATGCGATCCGCGCGGGCGTGGCGCTCGCGGCGGCCGAGGGGCATGGACTCGAGCACGGCCAGCAGGTTCTGTCGGACCTTCAGCCGCCGGAAGACGCTCGCCTCTTGCGGCAAGTACCCCATCCCCAGACGCGCGCGCCGGAACATCGGCAAGCGCGAGCACTCGCGGCCCCGCATCCAGACCTCGCCAGCGTCCGAGGTGGTCAGGCCGACCGTCATGCGGAAGGAGGTGGTCTTCCCGGCGCCGTTCGGCCCCAGGAGGCCGACGATCTCGCCGCGCTGGACGTGGAAGGAGACCCCGTCGACGACCAGACGGCGGCGGTAGGCCTTGCGCAGGCCGCGGACCTCGAGCAAAGCCTCGGGATGCAAGGACCTGTCGGTCGGAACGGTCACGGGCGGCAGTCTAGCCCCCGCCGCCGCGATCTCTCCGATCCGATCGACCGCGTCCCGATCCGTCGGTCCGAAGGGGGTTCCCCTGGGACCCGGACGCAAACATCCATGTCGTTGCCGGGGAGGGAGTTGCGGGCGCAGCTAGGAATCCGACGCGGTTCTCGGGCACGAGCGGCAAGCGGGTTGCCCACCGCGCGCGCTCTGTGGACAACTCGTGGAGAACGGCAGAGCTGCCCGCGGCCGGCGTGTCCCGCAGACGAGATTCCCACGGGCGGTCCCCGACCGGCCCCCGCAGTCGTCCCCGAGTCGAGAGCCTAACCCCATGCGGCAAAGGGGCTTCGGCCCAGGGTCAAGGAATGGTTCGCGGAGGATCGCGGGGACCTGCTTGCCAAACGACGACGCGCTCGTTCCGCGATCGGGATCCGAAACCGGGTCTCGGCGCTGTGGATAAGCCCGCCCCGAGCCGCGCCGCGGGGCGCAAGTCGCTGGAACGCAGGGGGTTCCGTCAGCGCAACCAGCCCAGCCGCCAGAGCATCCTGGTCGGCTGCAAGGGCCAGAACACGGCCACGGCGCGGCCCAAGAGGAGCTCCCGCGGGACGAGCGGGGCCGGGACGCCCTTGCCGTCGAGGCGCATGCCGCTGATCTCGTCCTGGCGCAACCAGTAGCAATCGCCCCAGCGATCCCGGAAGACGTAGCCCCCCTGGCTCCCCTCGGCGCCGGCGCCAGCGCCAGCGAAGGCGATCGGGATCGGGTTCTGCCCGGAGGCGCCGGGCTCGCGGAAGTTGCCGATCTCCGAGCGCGGTCCGTCCCCCTGGTCCCAGGAGAAGCTCGTGTAGGTCCAGTCGCGACCGTCGGCGGAGTCCTGCGTGTTGTCTCCCAGCATCACGTAGTTCCCCGGTGGGATGGTGACGGTCCAGGGCTGCGGGCGCTGGGGATCCGAGTCGTAGTAGTAGACGTCGCGGTAGGGGAGCAGATCGTCGAGCTCCGCCCCCTCGCCCTCCACGCGCAGCACGATCGAGGCGTGCTGCTCGGGGACCGGATCGACGTCGACCTGGGCCACGATCCTGCCGTCGACCTCGAAGCGCAGGCGGTCGTCGAGGTTCTCCACGGCGAAGGCGAGTGCCTCGCCCGCGACGAGCCGCAGCGCGCCTTCGGCCGCCCGCGACGACAGCGTCGCCCGCGTGCGCCGGTCGCGGACCTCGATCCGCGCCGGGTCTCCCGGGCCGCCGGCGGGACCCGGCAGGCGGAACGCGTAGATCAGACCGCCCTCGCTGAGCTCGACCTCGACCGCGACCGTTCCAGTCCGCGCGGTGACGCTTCCCTCGAGCCGCACGTCGCCCACGCGGTGCGTCGGGGCCGGGCTGGCCTTCACCTCGGCGCGCAAGGCGTCCGCGTAGCCGTCCGTGTACAACGCGAGGATCGAGCCCTGCGGCGATCGCTCGTAGCGAGCGCTGCCCGGGCCGCTGGCCTTGATCGACCGGCCCTGGAAGCGCCAGTCCTCGGTGTCGAGCGCGCGCCAGCTCGAGCGCGTCACGTCGCGCGTTTCGAGGCTCTTCCACATCGCGCGTTGGAGCGGATCGGGCCGGCGGAGGTGCTCCCAGGCCGCGCCCGCGTCGGCGCGTCGCCACAGGTCGCCGTGCTCGATCTTGAGGTCCTCGCCCGGCATGCCGACCAGGCGTTTGACCATGACGCGCGAGCGCTCGAGCGGATGCTTGAAGACGACGATCTCCCAGCGCTGCGGGTCGCGGAAGTGGTAGGAGAGCTTGTCGACCGCGATGCGGTCGAAGGTGTCCGAGCCCGGGTCGCCCATCAGCGTTGGCTGCATCGAGCCGCTCGGGATCTTCGAGATCTCGAGGAAGAACACCTTGAACAGGAGCGCGACGGCGATCGCCATCGTCAGCGCCTCGATGTTCTCGCGCCAGGGGCGCTTGCGCTCCGCGGTCTCCTTCGCCATCAGCGGACCCAGCTCAGCCGGTAGATGCCCTCGAGCGGATCCAGCGGCCAGAACACCGCCAGCGCCTTGCCCTGGACCATCGAGCGCGGGACGAAGGGCACGTCCTCGTCGCGCAGCACCTCGAGCTCGTCGCTGGGGATCCAGGCTCGCTCGCCGAACTCGTCGACGAGGAGGCGGTGCCGGCGTCCGTCGATCGTCACGGGATAGACGTCGTCCCGACGGCAGCCGTCCGTGCGCAGGATGCGCGGCTCGCCACCGTCGCTCGCGATCCGGTGGACGTCGAAGAACCACTCGCGGCTGTCGCTGGAGTTGCGCGTGTTGTCGCCCAGCATGAAGTAGTGACCGGCGGGGATCGTCGTCGTCTGGGTCCGGCCCTCTGCGCGATAGTAGATGTCGCGGTAGACCATGATGTCCTCGAAATCTGCGCCCTCGCCCTCGAGCTCGATCCGCACGGCCGACTCCTGGTCGTAGCGTTGCGGGATCTCCTGCTCCAGCGCGAAGGCACCCTCGACGGAGAAGCTCAGGAGATCGTCGAGGTTCTGCGCGCGGAAGCGGACGCTGCGGCCCGCCTCGAGCCGCCAAGGCTCCTCGGTCGTGCGCGGCGGAGGCGGCTCCTCGTTCGGGCCGCGGTGGCCGAGGACGACGACCTCAATCGAAGGCCGCGCGTCATCCGGCGCCGCCGGACCGGGCAGCGAGAAGCGGTAGTGGCTGTGACCCTCGCGCAGGTCGAGCCGGATCCAGCGCGTTCCGCCCAGGGCAGCGGCCTCGCCCTCGAGCGCCAGGTCGCCCACCGGGTTCGCGCCGCGCCGGCCCCGGCGGTCCGCGTTCAGGAGCGGGACGATGGCTTCCGGATAGCCGTCGAAGGTGCGGTCCTGCACGGTCGAGTTCGACGTGCGAAAGCCCACGATGCCGTCGCCGCGCGCGGTGATCGCGCGACCGCTCCGCTCCCAGCGCTCGCCGCCCTCGACGACGCGCCAGGAGCTCTCCGGCGGATCGTCGAGGTCGAGCCGCAGCCAGGCGGACTCCTGCGCCCTCGCGGAACGGCGCAGGATCCGCCACGGCTGCGAGGCGTCGGCGCGGTTCCACAGGTCGCCGTTGTGGATGCGGAACTCCTCCGGCCCGACGCCCACGATGCGCTTGACGAAGTTCTGCGAGGTGTTGAGCGGGTACTTGAAGACGGCGACGTCCCAGCGCTTCGGCTCGCCGATCACGTAGGCGAGCTTGTCCACCAGGATGCGGTCCTGGATCCCGGCCTCCTCGTCCCCGATCAGCGTCGGCTGCATCGAGCCCGTCGGGATCTTGTAGGCCTCGACGACGAAGCCCTTGAGCAAGAGCGCCATCACGATCGCCATGGTCATGGCCTCGATGTTGTCGCGCCACGGACGCCGGCGGTGCGCCACGGCCGCGGTCACTTCTGCTCCCGATCGCCGAGCACGGATAGGAACGCCTTCTGCGGGATGTCGACGTTGCCGACGTTCCGCATGCGGCGCTTGCCCTCCTTCTGCTTCTCCAGCAGCTTGCGCTTGCGCGTGATGTCGCCCCCGTAGCACTTGGCGGTCACGTCCTTGCGCAGAGCGGAGATGGTCTCGCGCGCGATGATCTTCCCGCCGATCGCGGCCTGCAGCGGGATCTCGAACAGGTGCCGCGGGATCTCCTTGCGCAGCTTCTTGATCACGGAGCGACCGCGCATGTCGGCCTGGTTCTCGTGGCAGATCGACGAGAGCGCGTCCACGTCGCTCCCGTTCACCAGGATGCGCAGCTTGACCAAGTCGTCCGCGTGAAAGCCGACGATCTCGTAGTTCAGGGTCCCGTAGCCGCTCGTGGCCGACTTCAGCTTGTCGTAGAAGTCGTAGATGATCTCCGCCAGCGGGATGTCGTAGACGAGCTGCACGCGCGTCTGCGAGAGGTACTCCTGCCGCACGTACACCCCGCGGTGGTCGTTGCAGATCTGCATCATCGGACCGATGTAGTCCGACGGGATGAGGATGGTCGCGCGCGCGATCGGCTCGAGCAGTCGCTCGTACTGCTCGGGGAGTTGGCCGGGCGAGTGGATCTCCTTCTCCGCGCCGTCCGCGAGGATGACCCTGTAGGTGACCGTCGGCGCGGTCTGGATCATGTCGATGTCGTGCTCGCGCTCCAGGCGCTCCTGGATGATCTCCATGTGGAGCAGGCCGAGGAAGCCGCAGCGGAAACCGAACCCCAGTGCGTCCGACGTGACCGGGTCGTAGGAGAAGGACGAGTCCGAGAGCGACAGCGTGCCGAGCGCCTCGCGCAGGTCCTCGAAGTCGCCGTTGTTCGTCGGGTAGAAGTCCGCGTACACCATGTGCATCGGCGGCTTGTAGCCCGGGAGTGCCTCGACCGGCTCGCCCTTGTACAGCACCATCGTGTCGCCGATGCGCACGTCGCCGAGGCTCTTGATGTTCGAGATGAAGTAGCCCACCTCGCCGGCCCCGAGCGATTCCGTCTTGCTCATGCGCGGCAGGAAGCGTCCGAGTTCGATCGCGTCGTAGACCTTCCCGGTGCTCTTCATCTGGATCTTCTCGCGCAGCCGGATGGTCCCGTCGACCACGCGCAGGTAGACGATGATCCCGCGGAACTCGTCGTACTGCGCGTCGAAGATCAGAGCCCGCAGCGGCGCCTCCGGGTCCTCGGACGGAGCCGGCACGCGGTCGACCACCGCGTCGAGCACCGCCTTGACGCCCAGGCCGGTCTTGGCGGAGACGTGCAGGCTGTCGGTCGCGTCGATGCCGATCGAGTGCTCGATCTCCTCGGCGATCTCGTCCGGCCGCGCGTGCGCGAGGTCGATCTTGTTGAGCACCGGGACGATCACCAGGTCCGCCTCGACCGCCAGGTACGCGTTCGCGACGGTCTGCGCCTCGACGCCCTGGGAGGCGTCGACCAGCAGGATGGCCCCCTCGCAGGCCTGGAGGCTCTTCTCGACCTCGTAGTTGAAGTCGACGTGCCCGGGCGTGTCGATCAGGTTGAGCTCGTACAGCTCCCCGTCCTTCTCGTGCCAGATCGTGACGGCGTGCGCCTTGATCGTGATGCCCCGCTCGCGCTCGAGGTCCATGTCGTCCAGGACCTGGTCGCGCATGTCGCGCTTCTCGATCGCGTTGCACAGCTCCAGCATGCGATCCGCGAGCGTCGACTTGCCGTGGTCGATGTGCGCGATGATCGAGAAGTTGCGGATCTTCTTGGGGTCCACGGGGGCGGGCGGAGCGGTCGGAGGGATCCCCGAGCGCGTCCGCCCGGGAAAAACGGCCGGGCATGATAGCGTTCGGGGTGGTGGTCTGTCCGTGCGCTGGCGGCACGCGATCCGATTCAGCGAAGCGTGACGGATAGCTCCCCCAACCGCCGCACCAGCTCCTCCAACGCCCGTCCCCTGTGGCTGACGCGCGCCTTCTCCGCGCTCGACAGCTCGGCGAAGCTCCGGCCGCGGCCCGGCACGTCCTCGGCGAGCTCGAACAAGGGGTCGTAGCCGAAGCCGCCCGTGCCGCGCGGCTCGCGCAGGATCCTTCCGTGGACCTCGCCGGCGCACTCCGCGACGCTGCGCGCCGGAGGGCCGGGAGCGGCGAGCACGAGGGCGCAGACGAAGCGCGCGCCGCGCTGTCCATCCTGGACGTCCGCGAGCTCGAGCAGGAGCTTCGCGTTGTTCCGCGCGTCGTCCGCCGGCTCGCCCGCGAAGCGCGCCGAGCGCATGCCGGGAGCGCCGTCGAGGGCATCGACGACGAGCCCCGAGTCGTCCGCCAGGGCCCACAGCCCGCTCGCGCTCGCGGCGGCGAGCGCCTTCTTCTCGGCGTTGCCGAGGAACGTGTCCTGATCCTCGTCGACCTCGGCAAGGCCGCCGACGTCGGCGGGGGAGAGCAGCTCCACGCCGGCCACGCCATGCGCGGCCAGGATCTGTTCGAGCTCGCAGCGCTTCTTCGGGTTGCCGGACGCGAGCAGCAGCTTCACTCGATCCCGAGCGCCGCGCGCTGCGCCGCGAAGATCTGACGCGCGCCGCCCAGGCCCAGCTCGAGCATGCGGTCGAGCTGGGCGCGGTCGAAGCTCGCGCCCTCGGCGGCGCCCTGGACCTCGACGAAGTCGCCCTCGCCGGTGACGACCAGGTTCATGTCCACGTCCGCCGTGTGGTCCTCCTTGTAGGAGAGGTCGCACACGGGACGGCCCTTGACGACGCCGACCGACACGCCCGCGAGCTGCGTCCGCAGCGGCCAATCGCGCAGGATGCGCCGCTCGTCCATCGCCTTCAGGCAGTCGAAGAGCGCGACCCAGGCGCCGGAGATCGACACGGTGCGCGTGCCGCCGTCCGCCTGGAGCACGTCGCAGTCGATCCAGATCGTGCGCTCGGTGACCTTGTCGAGCGAGACCACGGCGCGCAGCGCGCGGCCGATGAGCCGCTGGATCTCGACCGAGCGCCCGTCGACCTTCCCGGCGCGGTCGCGCGCCTTGCGCGAGCTCGTCGAGGAGGGGAGCATCGCGTACTCCGCCGTCAGCCAGCCCTTGCCCTTGTTCTGCAGGAAGGGCGGCACGCTGTCCTGCCAGGCGGCCGTGCACAAGACACGCGTCTCGCCGAAGGAGGCCAGCACAGAGCCCGGCGCCTGGTTCGTGAAGCCGCGCTCGAATCGGATCGGGCGCATGGCCTCGGGAGTCCTGCCGTCGGGTCGTTCGCTCATGCTTCCCCTCGATGAAGGAGGGCGAACAGTCTACGGGGCTGCGCCCGCGCGGGGAAAGGCTTCGATGGCGCGGACGTGCGCCAGCTCGAACGCGCGCTCGCCGGCTCGCGTTAGGAGCGTGAGTCCGAGCGCGAGGTCGAGCGAGCGGAGCTGGCCCTCGACCTCATCCCGCCCCGCTCGGACGCGCACGCGCTCGCCGCGGAGTCCGGTGGCTGCGAGGTAGTCGGCGCTCAGCCCCGAGGTCTGGCGCAGCCGACGCTCGAGCCGCGGAGCGAGGCGCTCGAGCGCATCCTCGGGGCCGATGTCGATGCCCTCGAGGGCGAGGCTCGTGACGGCGCGCTCGGCGAGCAGCTCGGGCGAGAACGCGCGCTGCGCGACGTTGATCCCGATCCCGACCACGAAGCACGGCGCGGCCGGGTCGAACCCGCGCGACTCGACCAGGATCCCGGCCAGCTTCGCGCCGCCGGTGACCACGTCGTTGGGCCAGTCGAGGCGCGCTCGGTCGAGCCCCAGGTCGTGCGCGACGTCCAGCACGGCGAGACCGGCCGCCATCGTGATCGCGGCGGGCGGATGCGCGGCCGAGGCCTCGGGCCGGTGGACGCGCGAGACGTACAGCCCCTGGCCGGGAGCGCTCTCCCAGCTCCGGCCCCGGCTCCCGCGACCCTTGGTCTGCTCGTGGGCGACGAACAGGTCACCGTCGCGCGCCGAGCCCTCCGCCAGCGCCGCGAGGGCGCGCTCGTTGGTCGAGTCGGTGCGCTCGAACCGAAACGTCCTCGTCACGCGTGCACTCTAGCGCGCTCCGGCGGTACGCCGAAGCGGGCCGCGCTATACTCGCGCGGCCCGCGCGCGCCCCCCGCGCGCTGCAAACGATCGAGGAGATGGACATGCGGAGAGTCCCGTTCGCGTTGCTCGTCGTCCACGCCTTCCTGCTCGCGAGCGCCTGCGTCGCTCCGGGCGCCGGCCCCGTGTTGCGGGACGTCGCGGTGACGCCCGCAGCCGGCCGCCTCGAGCCGGCGCGGCGCGCCGAGCCCGACTGGAGCCGCTCCAGCTTCTTCCTCGTCCACGTCGGAGGACGCGAGCTCGAGGACGACGGGTTTTACGAGCCGGTCGACCAGCCGCTCTCCTTCGGGTTCGACACGGCGCACCGCTTCTCGAAGCGGTCGCCAATCGGCTTCGAGGCCGGCTTCTCCCTGGCGGCGGACGCCGAGGACGAGACCGTGATGGGCACGGACGTGGACTACGCCTCGGTCTTCCTCGAGGGGAACGTCGGCCTCCGCGCGATGTTCGACGCCGGGCCCGCGCACCTGTACGTGGGGGGCGGGATCGCCTTCGTCGCGGCGGACATCGAGATCGATCCCGACCTCGGCCTCGACGTCTCGGAGGAGGACGGGAGCACCGGCCAATACCTGCACGGGGGCGTGCTCTTCAAGGCCGGGGGTTCCTTCGTCCTCGGTGTCGAGGCCAAGATCCTGCGCGGGACGGACATCGAGTTCGACGGGTTCGTCGACACGGACGCGGACTACCAGGAGGTCTCGTTCGTGTTCGGCTGGGCGCTGTAGGGCTGCTAGCTCGCGCTCCAGGTCCAGTGCGCGAGGAAAGCGAGCAGGCCGGCCAGGGGCAGGGTGACGATCCAGGCCAGCACGATGCGGCCCATCGTGCCGATCCTGCCCTCGCCGCTCTGGAGCCCCAGACCGAACAGAGCACCGCATGTGACGTGCGTGGTCGACACCGGCAGGCCGAGCGGGCTCGCGACCAGGACGATGAGCGAGCTGACCACGTTCGAGGTGAACCCCTGGCCGGCGTTCATCGGGGTGATCTCGATGCTCATCGTGCGCGCGACGCGACGCGCGGCGAGCAGGCCGCCGGCGGCGATCGCGACGCCGCACAGGATCAAGGCGCTCGTCGGTCCGAGCGCGGGGACGAGCAGGAGGAGCGCGGCGATCTTCGGGGTGTCGTTCAGGCCGCGCGCGAAGCTCAGCGCGCCGGCGGAGAGGTAGTGCAGCCCGTCGAGCACGGGCTCGGCGCGCACGCGCACGAGGGGTGCACCGAAATCGCAGGCCTCGCCCGAGCGCTCGAGCCTCGCGGCGGGAGCATGCGCGGCGACGATTCCGAGCGACGGTCCGCCTACCGGCTGCGGCGCGACGACCTCGTCGACGCACAGACAACTCCGCTCGTTCAGACCCGACCTCGCGCGGCCCCAGCGCAGGCCGCGGTACAGGAGTGCCGTCGTCACGAGCGCGACGATCGGCGAGAGGAGCAGCGGGGCGACGACGCTCCCGAGGAGCGCGCGCGAGTGCAGTGGTCCCCCGCCGGCGAGGCCCGCGCCGACGAGCGCGCCGACCAGCGCATGAGTGGTCGAGGTCGGGAGCCCGAGGCGCGTGGCGAG
>Ga0302046_10003617_pt1 | contig 13945 bp, 12 predicted proteins | sample RVTome_11_FD_200261 | JGI IMG/M metagenome (GOLD analysis project Ga0302046, IMG submission 200261) | Soil microbial communities from uranium-contaminated site in the Upper Colorado River Basin, Wyoming, United States - RVT147D111 (version 2) ...
GAGCAACTACGTCTGCACTGAGTCAGCCACCTTCAGGTGGCTCAAGTGGCCGCGACAGCGGCCACGTCCAAGGCCGCTTTGAGCGGCTCACAACTAAAGCCCCCGGCTTTGCCGGGGGATACTTACTCTGCGATCTCGACGAGAGCGAGACCACCGAGACGCTCGACGCCCCATCCCAGGGCGTGGACTACACCATCCCCTTCGGCCTGATCGCCTCGATCGTGCCCCCCGGCCGCGAAGAGACCGGCGCCCAGCGCGCCAAGGTGACCCTCCATGACGGCGGGGAGCTGCAGTTCGAGCGCAACGGCGATCTCGGCGAGGGGAATGCCGGCATGCTGATCTTCGTCGACGGCCGTCAGCGCCCCGAGTACGTGTCCTGGACTGACGTCGAGCAGGTCGACTTCGACCGCCCACCGGCGATGTACCCGCCGCTCGGTGGGCGCGAGATGTGATGCGCGATGGACCCTCGGCTGACGGGCACTGTCAGGCGAGAAGGACGCTCCGAGGTATCCGAGCACGTGCCGTCATCACACTGGGCAGCGCTGCGTTCGCCATGAGCGCAGCTGCCTCGTGGGTGCTCGGTTCCCAGCTCGTCAGGCCATCTTGTCCTCGACCCGATCGGCTATGATTCACAGGTCGTGGGATTCCTGCTCGAACACCTGCGGCCAGTCGCCCAACAACAGGACGAGCCTGACGGCGCATCGCGCCGCACGTTGTCCTGGACGTCGGTCGGCACGTTGGGGGCACGAAACAGGAGGTCTGGATGAAAAGTCTTGCGCTGTTCGCTATCAGCGTCCTGTTTCTAGCAGCCTGCGCCGATCGTCCGGCCACTACGGCTCCAACGAACTACCTCGATTACTCCGGCCTGGCCGACGCGCTGAGCGGCGGAGTGCGGTTGATTCCCGTGACTACGCCGAAGGGCGAGTTTCGCGTCTGGACCAAGCGCATCGGAAACAACCCGAGGATCAAGGTGCTGCTTCTGCACGGCGGGCCGGGATTCACCCACGAGTATCTCGAAGCGGTCGACAGCCACTTCCCGGCGGCGGAGATCGAGTACTACTACTACGATCAACTGGGGTCCTACTACAGCGATCAGCCGGACGAACCCGAGCTGTGGAGCACGCCACGTTTCGTCGAAGAGGTGGAGCAGGTTCGCCAAGCGCTGGACCTCGGACCGGACAACCTCTTCCTCTACGGGCATTCCTGGGGCGGCATCCTCGCGATGGAGTACGCCCTGAAGTATCCGGACAACCTCAAGGGCCTCATCATCTCGAACATGATGGCCAGTATCCCGGCCTACAATCGGTATGCCGAGGACGTGCTGATGCCGAGGATGGACCAGGTCGCGCTGGCGGAGATCAAGGGCTACGAGGCCGCCAAGGACTATGAAAACCCGCGCTACATGGAGCTCCTCACGGACCAGCACTACGTGCATCACATTCTGCGCATGCCGGCCGACCAGTGGCCCGATCCGCTGCTGCGCGCCTTCAAGCACCTGAACCCGTCCGTCTACATCCCCATGCAGGGGCCGAGCGAGCTGGGACTGTCCGGCGCTCTGGCTGACTGGGACCGCACTTCCTATGTCAAAGACATCGAGGTGCCGACGCTAGTGATCGGAGCCCGGTACGACACGATGGATCCCGAGCACATGAAGTGGATGGCGAGCGAGCTGAAGAACGGGCGCTACCTGTACTGCCCGAGCGGAAGTCACCTCGCTCTGTACGACGATCAGGAGGTCTACTTCAAGGGTCTCATCGAGTTCATTCGGGACGTGGACTCAGGTCGCTTGTGAGCAGCCCGTTCAACAACGGCCTGAAGTGAGAGCCGCGCGGACAGTCATTCGATGCCGAAGGAGACCACGATCGAAAGCTCCCGCTCTACCGGGATGTCGCCGCACATGGCCGGACGGTAGCGCCAGCCCTTGACCGCATCGAGCGCCGCGCGATCGAAGTCCGGGCTCGCGCTGCGAACCACGGCCGCGTCGAGGACCTGGCCCTCGGTTCCGATGACTGCATACAGCGTGACGGTGCCCTCCCCTCGTGTCTTCCGGGCCGATTCCGGGTAGATGGGTCGGACCTTGGCGGTCCTTTCCGGCTCCGTCGGATCGGCGCACCACGGAGTGGATCGCGCGTCGTCGGGGGGCGCGAACATCCCGGGCTCGGGATCCGTCAGCGCGGACAGCTCCGCGACCTCGATCTCCAGAGCGGGCTTGGTCGCCTCCACGAAGCGGATGCGGTACGGAACGAGGAGACCGTTCCACGGCCGGTAATCCGCGTACTCGTGTCGCGACGCAACGAGCCGGGCCGGGTGTCCTGTCGGGTAAGACCCCAGCGTCAAGACACCGTCGTCAGGATGAAGGCAGAAGATATCCCTGGTCCAACGGCTGCTCTTGGCCTCGAAGCACTCGTCGACCGTCTCGCGGGCTCCCTCGCCCTGTCCGATGGCCTTCAGCTTCACGTCGTCGGCGAGATCGAGGCGCCTGGGGTAATCGAGCAATTCTTCGAGCTGGATGATGCGGAGGGGCTTGTGGGCAACGTTGCGCCTCCACCAGGACCGGTCTGCTCCGACACCGCGTTGCTGGCGGAAGTCGCGAAACACGATCTCGTCGCGCCACTCGCCCTTGGAGGCCCAGGTCAGGGTGTAGGTCCCGGCCGCCGAGGTACTGGCGTCCTGCCAGAACCAGATGCGTGCGCGCAGGACGAACGGCCGGCCGTTTTCTCCCGTGAGATCCGAGCGCGCCGCGGCGGCGGCAAGGCGTGCTCGTGCCTCCTCCGCCTCGTCTTCTGACCCCGACCGCGCTGCGGTCGAGAGCAGCGGCACCGAGCCGAGCAACACAGCCAGCGCCACGAAGCTCGCGAGAATCGTCGAACGCGACACGGGCTTCCTCGATGGGACCGTCACTTGCGAGCATCCTACACCCGCTTCAGGCAGCACGGAAGGCGCCACCGCCGGTTGTCGCGGCCAGGCGATTCCCGTAGGATCTCCTCGCGTTCAAGGTCCGTCAATGGATCGCCTGCACGAAGTGAATCAGAGGCCTGACACAACGAGGTGAACGTATGACTACCGACCCGAGAATCGTGAATCTGTCCGACCTTCCGTGGACGCCGTGGTCGGAGGGCGATCGCACTGCGGTCGAGATCCGGGATCCTGCCCGGAAGCTGGGGTCCACGCTTGCCGGGTTGCGTCTCTTCCGTCTCGCACCTGGAAAGCAGGCGACCCGGCTCCATCGGCATCATTACCAGGAGGAGATGTTCCTGATTCTGAAGGGAAGCGGCACGCTTCGTCACGGCGACCGGGAGGTTCCGGTCAAAGCCGGGGACTTCATCCTCTATCCGGCCGGCGATCCGGCGCCCCACACGTTCGTCAACACCGGTCCCGAGCCGATGGAATACCTGGCGACCGGCAACCGCGTTCCCTACGAGGTGTGCGAGTATCCGGAGGACGGCACCGTCTACGTCGAGGCTCTCGACAAGACCCTGCGGACCGAGGAGGTCGCAGGGACGCGCGAGACCAAAGAGAAGTGGTACAAGGCGGGCAGGTGATCGGCGTTGTCGCGGCCAGAAGATTCCCGCAGGGTCGGATCTCCCAGCCGGGCGTGGTGCCGAGGGTAGTCGCCCTGTAAGGACCGGCTTCCCAGGTTCCGAGACCTCCCGAGAGTCGGTTCTCGATGAAGATCCGAGACGTCGTCAAGATGCTCGAGCGAGATGGATGGCGACTGGCTCGACAACGTGGCAGTCACCGTCAATACAAGCATCCCAGGAAAACAGGTTTGGTCACGGTCGCGAGCAAGCCGAGCGCCGACTTGGCGCCGGGCACTCTCCAGAGTATCTTCAAGCAGGCAGGGCTGAGACCATGAAGTACCTCATCGTGATCGAAAAGGCCAAGCGCGGCTTCTCCGCCTACTCGCCGGACCTGCCAGGTTGTGTTGCTGCGGCTGCCAGCCGAACGGCGGTCGAGAAGGCGATGGCGCAAGCCATCGAGTTTCACCTGGAAGGGCTCCGTGAAGCAGGTCAGCGTGTGCCTTCGCCGCGAAGCTACTCCACGTACGTGGACATCCCGGCCTGACGAAACCTACCCCCCCAACGTCAACGTTCCGGTTGGTTGCGCCTTACCGTCCACGATCTCGGCGTGCGTGCCGCTGAAGGCTCCGTCTTCGAAACTCCCGGTGAAGGTCCAGGTTCGCCCCTTGCTCTCGTTCTGGACCGTGCCGCTAAGCGCGCCCTCGGAAAGGCTCCCTTCGGCAGTCCCGCTGTAGGTGTGATCGTCGCCCCGGAAGTTGAAATGAAAGTCGACGCTCCAGGTCGCCTCGCCCGTCGGCGTGAAGACCGCCTCGAGATTGCCGGAGCCGTCCTTCACACTCCAGACGAACTTGCCGTGGAGCGTTTTCGTCGAATCCTCGGCGCCGGCGTCGCTTCCGGCCGGCACGCCCACCACGGTCATCGCGACGACTAGCAGGACGGTTCCCTTCACCATCTCTTTCATCATCCTCATCATCATCGGTTTTCCCTCGCAAAGCGGCGACTGGACTTGCGATCATCGCATGGCCGGCGCCCCCCGGCAACCGAACCCGGTGGACACCCCGGACCTCGATCCGCCAGAATGAGCGCCCCATGATCGTCGCCGTCACGCGCGAGGTCGGTCCGAGCTTCTCGAGCTGCGAGGTGACGCATCTCTCGCGCCAGCCGATCGATGTCGAGCTGGCCCGGAGGCAGCACCGGGACTACGAACGCTGCCTGACCGAGGCGGGGTGCGAGATTCACCGCCTGCCGGCCGAGCACGATCTGCCCGACTCGGTGTTCGTCGAGGATGCGGCCGTCGTTCTCGACGAGCTGGCCGTGATCGCGCTCCCCGGCGCCGCGTCCCGGCGGCCGGAGGTCGACTCCGTTGCGCGCGCCCTCGAACCGCTGCGCTCGCTGCGGCGGATCGAAGCGCCCGGGACCCTGGAAGGCGGGGACGTTCTTCGTATCGCAGACCGGCTGTTCGTCGGCCGGTCGACCCGCACGAACGACGCAGGAATCGAGCAGCTCCGCAAGCTCGTCGCGCCCGAGGGCTATTCCGTGACGGGTGTCGAGATCGAGCACTGCCTGCACCTCAAGTCCGCGGCAACGCTCGTGGCCGAGAGCACGCTCCTCGTCCATCGCGCCTGGGTCGACCCGCGCGCGTTCGGCGACGTCGACATCGTCGAAGTCGACCCCTCGGAGCCCACGGCCGCGAACGCGCTGTGGGTCCGCGAGGTCGTCCTCTTCCCCGCCGCCCACGTCCGGACGCGGGAACGTCTGGAGCGACGAGGCGTTTCCACCGTGGCCCTCGACGTGTCGGAGATCGCGAAGGCCGAAGGCGGCCTCACGTGCTGCAGCCTGATCCTCGAGTTAAGTTAGGCGGACCGAGCTAGATCAGCACGTCCTCGCCCGCCGGCTCCCTGAGGTTGTAGCGCGACGCCATGACGGCCCCGTAGGCGCCGGCATTCTCGATCAGCAGCACGTCGCCGGGACGCGTGGTCTGGAGCCAGCGATCCCGGGCCAGGACGTCGCTCGACTCGCAGATCGGGCCGACCACGTGCCAGTAGTCCTTCGCCGGCTCGTCGAGCCGCGTCAGGTTGTGCACCGCGTGCCACGCCCCGTAGAGCGCGGGTCGCAGCAGCGAGTTCATGCCCGTCGCGACGCCGATGAAGTTGACCCCGCCCTTGGTCCGCACCTGGCTGACCGGCGCCAGCAGCACGCCGGCCTCGCTCACCACGAAGCGGCCCGGCTCGAGGCGCAGCTCGATCTCGCCCACGGCTTGGCGCACGATCCGCAGGCTCGATTCCATGCGCGCCAGGTCGAGCCCCGGCTCTCCGGGCTGCTCCGGGACGCCGAGACCGCCGCCGAGGTCGAGCCACCGGACGCGATCCGGCACGAGCTTCACGAGGTCCGCCAGGAACGCCCCGGTCCGGCTCCACGCCTCGGCGTCGAGGATTCCGCTGCCGACGTGGGCGTGGAGGCCGACGACGCGCGTGCCCAGCCGCCCGGCCGCGTCGAACAGCCTCGGTGCCTCTTCGACGGTCGCGCCGAACTTGGTGTCCGCTCCCGCCGTGCGCACCTTGGGGTGGTGGCCCAAGCCGCGGCCCGGGTCGACGCGCACGGCGATCTCGATTCCGCGGAACAGGTCGGGCGACTGCTCCAGGACCTCGGGGCCGTCCACCGTGATCTCGGCGGCGGCTTCGAGCGCGGTGCGGTACTCCTCGACGGGACAGAAGTTCGGCGTGAACAGGATCGGGCAGTCCGTGCCCGCGATCTCCCTGGCCCGGAGCACCTCCGCGGCGGAGACGCACTCCAGACCGAAGCCCTCCGCGACGACGGTTTCGAGGACCCTGGGGTGCGAGTTCGCCTTCATCGAGAAGTAGAACCGGTCGATCGAGCGCAGCTTCGAGACCAGCTCCCGCGCTCGTCTCCGGACCTCGGGCAGGTGGTAGACGTACAGCGCGCGCCCGTCGCCGACCCTCTCCGCGAGCGCTTCGCGATGTTTGCGCCACCACGCGCCCGCCGGCGGCGCTCCGGGTTGCAGGTCCCGCAGCTTCTCCCACGTCGGGCCGAGGTGCGCGTCGCCGCCCTGGGCCGAGAACAGATGGCCGTGGAGCCGGGCGGCCAGCGCCTGCGCGTCCTTCTCGTCGACCACGAACGAGAGGTTGAGGTCCTCCGACGAGTCGCTCACCAGGTGTACCGGCAGCTCGCGAAACGCGCCGAGCGCGGGACCCAGCTCGGGAAGCACCGAGCGGATCCTGCGGCCGACGATCGACACCACCGCGCACGGGTGCAGCACCTCGACCTTGCCGAGCGACTCGAGGCGCGCGATCAGCTCGCGGAACGCATGCCCCTCGACGCCGCCCGGCACGCGGTCGAGAGTCACGCTGACCGCCGCCTGCGACGTTCCGACCAGGTCGACCGATATCCCCAGCTCCGCGAACGGCGCGAAGGCGCGAGCCAGGAACCCCGACGTCTCCCACATCGCGAGCGTCGACAGCGTGACGAGCGTCGCCCCGGTGCGGCAGGTCACGGCGCTGACCCCGGGCTCGTTCGCGTCCGCTCCGCGGATGATCGTCCCTTCCGCCCCGGGGTCCTTCATGGAATAGATGCGGACGGGGATGCCGGCCTGCGCGACCGGGGGCAGGCACCGCGGGTGGAGCACCTTGGCCCCGAGAGCGGCCAGCTCCTGCGCCTCGCGATAGCCGATGCGACGGATCAAGCGCGCCGACGGAATGCGCCGCGGGTCGGCGGTGAACAGCCCGGGCACGTCGGTCCAGATCTCGAGCTCGTCGGCCTCGAGCAGCACCGCGAACAGCGCGCCCGAGGTGTCGCTGCCCCCGCGACCCAGCAGGCAGGTCTCGTCGTGCTCCGTGGCGGCGATGAAGCCCTGAGTCAGCACCACGCCCGCCCCCGACGCGGCGCGCTCGCCGGCGGCGAGGTTGGCGGCCGCATCCACGCGCGCGTCGAGGAAGGTCGAGGCCTCGGTCTCCACGGCCCTGCGGCGGCTGCGGAGCAGCCCGCGCGCATCGACCCATTGCACCGCGAGGCCGTGGCGCGTGAGCGCGGCCGCGCCCAGGCGCGTCGAGGCCAGCTCTCCGGTCGCCAGCAACCTGGCCCTTAGCCGGGGAGAGACCTCTCCGGTCAGGCGTACGCCCTCGAGTCGCCGCCCGAGGTCCGTGAACGACTCCTCCAGCGGTTCCAGGCTGTCGGACGCCAGGCCGATCTCGGCGGCCAGCGCCAGGTGCCGGTCGCGCAGGCGCGGGAGCGCGCCGTCCGGCTTCCCGCCGAGCGCCTCGTCGATGGCCTCCTCGATCAGGTCGGTCACTCCGGCCAGGGCCGATGCGACGATCCACACGCGGTGCTCCGGCAGCAGCGCGCGGGCGCGATCGGCGATCGCCGACCAGCACTCCGCGGACGCCACGGACGTTCCGCCGAACTTGAGCACGGTCCAGGGACGGGACATGGCGCTCTCCTATCCTTGCGCGCGACCATGATAGCGGGCCTCGTGGTAGCATCACGAGTCCATGCCCGAGTACAAGACGATCGTGACCGCCACCGACTTCTCCGATGCCGCCTTGGCCGGGATCCGGCACGCCGCGGACCTCGCCAAGCGCTTCAAGAGCCGGCTCATCCTGGTCTACGTCGTGGATGCCCGGCTTCCGCCGCTGATCCTCGACGGCTCCTCCGAGCCCGCCGAGGTGATCCTCGAGAACCATCGCAGGAACGCGGAGAGGAAGCTCGAGGCCTACGCGCGGGAGCACCTCGAGGGTCTCGCGGCCGAGACGATGGTCTTGCAGGGGTTTCCGCACGAGGCGATCGTCGAGGTGGCGCGCGCCCGGGAGGCCGACGTGATCGTCGTCGGCACCCACGGCCTCGGGTTCATGGGCCGCATGCTGATGGGAAGCACCGCCGAGCGGATCCTCCACAGCGCCCCTTGCCCCGTGCTGGTCGTACCGTCCGGTCGCTAGAGCGACCGTGGCCTGTCTTCGAATCGGAGGGCACGCACCATGCGTCTGAAGCTCGTCGTCGCGATCGCGATCCTGGCCGCCGCGTCCGTGGCGCATTCCGCCGACACGCATCCGTTCTCGGTCCATGACATGCTGGCCATGGAGCGCATCTCCGACCCGCAGCCGTCGCCCGACGGCAAGTGGATCGCGTTCGTCCTGCGCACGACGGACCTCGAGGCCAACCGCGGCCGGACCGACATCTGGCTGGTCGGCGTCGACGGCGCCGGTCTGAGGCGCCTGACCTCTCACCCGGACTCGGACTCCGAGCCGCGCTTCGCCCGCGACGGCAAGAGCCTCCTGTTTCTCTCGACTCGCTCGGGCTCTTCGCAGGTGTGGCGAATCGCGCTCGACGGCGGCGAGGCGGAGCCCGTCACGAAGCTCCCGCTCGACGTCTCGAACCTCGTGTTGTCGCCCGTGGACGGCGCCATCGCCTTCACGCTGGAGGTCTTTCCCGACTGCGACACCGTGCAGTGCACCGCCGATCGGCTCGAGGAGCAAGCTGCGAGCAAGAAGTCCGGCCGCGTCTACGACCGGCTGTTCATCCGCCACTGGGACACCTGGAAGGACGGCCGGCGCTCGCACCTGTTCGTCCTGCCCGCCGAGGGCGGGGAACCCGTGGACGTCATGAAGGGCATGGACGCCGACACGCCGTCCAAGCCGTTCGGCGGGCCGGAGGAGATCGCCTTCACCCCGGACGGCAAGGCCATGGTGTTCACGGCTCGAAACGCCGGTCGCGACGAGGCGTGGTCCACGAACTTCGACCTGTACTCCGCCCCCGCCGACGGCTCGGGGCCGCCGAAGAGCCTGACGGCGAGCAACCCGGCGTGGGACACGCAGCCGGTGTTCGCGCCGGACGGCAAGACGCTGGCCTACCTCGCGATGGAGCGCGCGGGCTACGAGGCCGATCGCTATCGCATCGTCCTCATGGCCTGGCCCGGCGGCGGCTCGCGCGTGCTGACCCAGGACTGGGACCGGTCGCCCCAGAGCCTCGCGTGGTCCGGCGACGGCAAGACGCTGTTCGCCAGCGCGGGCAACGTCGGGCAGACCTCGCTGTTCGCGGTGGACGTCGCGTCCGGCAAGGTGAGCCCGATCGTGCGCGAGGGCACGGTGCGATCGCCCGTCGTGGCGGGCAAGCGCGTCGTCTTCGGTCTCGACAACCTGCTCTCGCCCGTCGAGCTGCATTCCGTGGCCGCCGACGGCTCGGACGTCCTTCGCCTGACCGGCATCAACGACGCTCGCGTGGCGGCGGCGCGCATGGGCGCCCCCGAGCAGTTCTCGTTCAAGGGTTGGAGCGACGAGACCGTCTACGCGTACGTCGTCAAGCCCGTGGACTTCGATCCCGCCAAGAAGTACCCCGTGGCGTTCCTGATCCACGGCGGTCCGCAGGGCTCGTTCGGGAACGACTTCCACTACCGCTGGAACCCGCAGGCCTATGCCGGCGCGGGGTACGCCGCGGTGATGGTCGACTTCCACGGCTCGACCGGCTACGGTCAGGCATTCACCGACTCGATCCGCGGCGACTGGGGCGGCAAGCCGTTCGTCGACCTCCAGAAGGGTCTGGCGGCAGCGCTCGAGCGCTACCCGTGGATGGACGGGGAGAACGTGTGCGCGCTCGGGGCCTCCTACGGCGGCTACATGGTCAACTGGATCGCGGGGAGCTGGCCCGACCGCTTCAAGTGCCTGGTGAGCCACGACGGCAATCTCGACGAGCGCGCCGCGTACTTCGACACCGAGGAGCTGTGGTTCCCCGAGTGGGACCACGAGGGCACGCCCTGGACCAACCCCGCGGGGTACCAGAAGCACAATCCCGTCGACCACGTCGCGAGCTGGAAGACGCCGATGCTGATCGTCCACGGCGGCCTGGACTTCCGGGTCGTGGACGTGCAGGGCCTCTCGAGCTTCACGGCGCTGCAGCGCCTCGGCATTCCGAGCAAGCTCCTGTACTTCCCCGACGAGAACCACTGGGTCTTGAAGCCGCAGAACAGCATCCAGTGGCACGAGACCGTGATCGGCTGGCTCGACCAGTGGACCTCGGCCGCTCCTTCGGGGGTCGCGCAGGAGCGCTGAGCCTTGCTCGACCGTCGGACGGGAACTTCCGGCACGGGACGGGGTCTGTTGCCGCCGAGAGGTGACGGCATGGCGGCACGCGGCCGGAGGGATCCCCGCGACTACCAGATCGCGATCCTGACGGGGCTCCTGGTCTACGGCATCGGGTGGCTCGACTTCGAGCTGGCCCCGTCGGGCATCGCCGCGATCCTGGCCGCCGCCCTAGCCGTTCAAGGGCTGTGCACGCGGCTCTTCCGGCTGGCGCGCTTCGATCCGAAGAGCGCCCTCATCTCCGCGCTCTCGCTGTGCTTGCTGCTGCGCACCGACTCGCTCGCCCTGATGGCGGCCACGGCGGCGCTCGCCATCGCGAGCAAGTTCGCCCTGAGGTGGAACGGGAAGCACGTCTTCAATCCGACGAACTTCGGCCTCGTGGCGATGATGGCCTTCACGGGACGCGTGTGGGTCTCGCCGGGGCAGTGGGGGAGCGCCGCGCTGGCGGGCTTCCTGATGGCCTGTCTCGGCGTCCTGGTCGTGAACCGCGCCGCGCGCAGCGACGTCACCTGGGCGTTCCTGGGCTTTTACGTCGCGGCGCTTGTCGGTCGCGCCCTGTGGCTCGGCGAGCCGCTCGCCATCCCGCTCCACCAGCTCCAGAGCGGGGCCTTCCTGCTGTTCGCGTTCTTCATGATCTCGGATCCCAAGACGACGCCCGACTCGCGCGCCGGGCGGATCCTGTTCGCGTTCCTGGTCGCCTGCGGGGCGATCTTCGTTCGATTCGTCCTCTTCCGTCAGAACGGGTTGCTGTGGTCCCTGGCCGTCGTGGCCCTCGCGGTCCCGCTCATCGACCGGCTGCTGCCGGGAGAGCGGTACGAGTGGCGCGGGCGGGCGGCGCCGTCCACGAAAGGAGTCCTCCATGAGAAGGCTCTCGATGCTGTGCGTCCTGTGCGTGTCCGTCGCCTTCCTGCCGGCGCCCTCGGCGCGGGCGTTCTGCGGCTTCTACGTCGCGAAGGCCGACACCAAGCTGTTCAATCGCGCGTCGCAGGTCGTGCTCGTCCGTGAGGACGATCGCACGGTGCTGACGATGGCCAGCGACTACCAGGGCGACCCGAAGGAGTTCGCGCTCGTCGTTCCCGTCCCGACGTTCATCACGCGCGAGCAGATCCACGTCGCGAACCGCGCGCTCATCGAGCACCTCGACGCCTACACGTCGCCGCGGCTGGTCGAGTACTTCGACGGGGACCCGTGTGCGGTGGTGGAGGAGGTGACGGTCTATGCCACCAAGCAGGGATCGGAGGTGGCGGACGTTCGACGCGATCACAGCCTCGGGGTCACCATCGAGGCCCGGTACACCGTGGGCGAATACGACATCCTCATCCTGTCCGCGGAGCAGAGCGACGGGCTCGAGGCCTGGCTTCGAGAGAACGATTACCGGATCCCCGACGGGGCTTCCGACGTCCTGGGGAGCTACCTCAAGCAGGGCATGCGGTTCTTCGTCGCGCGGGTCAACCTCGAGGAGCAGGGCAAGCTCGGATACTCCTACCTGCGGCCGCTGCAGATCGCGTACGAGACCCCGAAGTTCATGCTCCCAATCCGGCTCGGGACGGTCAACGCCGACGGCCCGCAGGAGCTGTTCGTCTACACCTTGACCCGTAAGGGGCGCGTCGAGACGACCAACTACCGGACGGTGAGGCTCCCGACCGGGATGGACCTCCCACTGTACGTCAAGGACGAGTTCGGCGACTTCTACCGCGACATGTTCTCCGAGCAGGTCGAGAAGGAGAGCATGCGTGCCGTCTTTCTGGAGTACGCCTGGGATATGGCGTGGTGCGATCCGTGCGCCGCCGATCCGCTGTCGCGCGACGAGCTGCGCGAGCTGGGCGTGTTCTGGCTCGACGGCGGCGGCAGTGACGGACGCAGACCCGTGCCCGGCCAGGCTCAGGAGGTGTTTGTCACGCGGCTCCACCTGCGCTACGACCGCGCGCACTTCCCCGAGGACCTCGTCTTCCAGGAAACGGCCGACCGAGCCAACTTCCAGGGTCGTTACGTGCTGCGCCATCCATGGAACGGGGACGATTCGTGCGACGCCGCCACGGCGTACCGCAGCCGCCTCGGCGAGAGGTGGGAGCGCGAAGCCAAGGACCTGGCGGCGCTGACCGGCTGGGACATCTCCGACATCCGGAAGCGCATGAGCGAGACCGGGCAGGCCGAAGTCGTCCCCGAGGAGCGCGAGCCGTGGTGGAAGCGCATCTGGAAGGACTGAACTGAACGCTGCGGGTTCACGCACGGGTTCGAGACGTCATGGATGCAAGTGGCGCAGGCCTCTTGCAGCGATACAGCCCATCCTGCGACAGGCCGGCACAGTGGTCGGAAGGGTATTCATGGCAGTTCCTGTTCGTCACGAAGTGCCACGAAAGACCTTGTCGAGGTGCTCAAGCACAGTCGGCCATGCCTCCTCGTGCCTCTTCCTCGACTCCTCGTCCGGAAACCCTGCATGGGTAAGCCGCAACCGCGTTGCCCGCCCACTTGGAATCAGCTCGACAGTTACGACCGTCTCCGCACCCTTGGTTCCAGCGGCTGTCAGCCATGTCATCTCGATGATGCGATCGGGCTCGAGCCTGAGAAAGCGTCCGTAGTGAGGATGGCGCTCCGCATCGTACCGGGTCTCGAAGAAGTAAGGCGCGTTCACTCGGGGATCCATCAGCACGGTGCCGGGTGCCGCAAACCAGCGATCCATTTGGTCTGTCCACGCCCGGAAGAGCGCATGCGCCTCCGCGGCCATCATGCGTTCAGTCGTCACCCGAAAGGGCCTCAACGCGAGATCGGGTTGGATCGGATGCATAGACTTCGGCCTCCCGCTTCGTCCGCCCAACGCCCCGCATCAGGCGCGGGGTGGGCTGGCGCGGACCGTGCGCTCTTTGCACGGGCCGTGACAGCACAGACCGTCGCCTGCATGCGGTAGTTCGGCAGCCTACGCCCCATCGTTATTGGATCACCTGTAGCACGTCGTCACGTATGACAACCGGGGCAGACACTAGGTTCGAGACAAGAGCTGCCCCCCACATCTGGCCACCGCCAAGCTGCATGCAGAGGCCATCGTTCTTGGCTGCTTGAACGTAGCTCGGGACATCGAGTGAACCCTGAAAACTCGCCCGTTCCGAAACCGCCCTCAGGTCGAGTGGAATGTACACCTTGTACAAGCCTTGCTCGCCAGGATGAGCGGTACCTAGAATTCGTGACTGTTCTTCCGCGCTCGCCGCGAAGACAGAACCGGATACGAGGTAGTGCCCCACTGACGCCTGCGAGCAGGGGACGACATGGAAATAAAGATGATGCGTGCGTTGCGTAGCATTTTCTTCAAGATCAGCGGCCGCGGTGAAGAACACCTCTACAAAA
>Ga0302046_10003618_pt1 | contig 13943 bp, 10 predicted proteins | sample RVTome_11_FD_200261 | JGI IMG/M metagenome (GOLD analysis project Ga0302046, IMG submission 200261) | Soil microbial communities from uranium-contaminated site in the Upper Colorado River Basin, Wyoming, United States - RVT147D111 (version 2) ...
CTGCTGGGTGGGTTTGGGTTGGTCGGGTCCAAAGACGAACGCAAAGACCTTCTTATAGAAAGGGGAACGATTCTCCTTGCTCTGGACGGCCTCCCACCGTCGCCCGTAATAGGACCGCCCCAGACGCCAGCGCGGCGTCCAGATGTAGTACCACAACAGGAAGCTCGGAAACTGGAAATGGCCGCCGTGGTGGTGACCGCGCCCGCGACCCCAGCCGCCTCCGCCGCTCCGACGCTCACCGCCACGGGACATCATGGCCACAATAGCGGCGATAACCAGCACCACGAACACGACGAAATAGACCACAAGCATGAGGACGATCCACGCTTTGAACGCCCCCCGGATGAACCTTTTGGCCGCATTCAGGAAACGCGTCATCAGGGGAACCGCATCCCGGCGGATGAGTTTGCGGTCGAACGCGTACACCATTTCTCCGGACTCGGTGACCTCGAGGTGACCCCGATGCGACTCCAGGAGCGCCTTGAGAGCGGGCTCGACCTGATCGCGGGGCAGCCCGACGCTCGAAACGACGTCGCCGATGGTGCCTCTGCCCTTCAGGGATCGCAGGCCGCGAAGGATGTCTGGTTGATGTTCTGCGGTAGCGCTTGTGCTCACGAAACAGCCTTTGTGATCCTTTTTCTCTGCAGGTACGCCGGATGAGTCTTATTACCCTATAACAGACCTCCGATCATCACAACGTCAGTTCCCGGTTTCGTCACGCGAACTCGTCGATAACGACGCAAGGACAGCGGTTTTTGCCGATACCGGGACGCCCCGCCACCAGCCAATAGCGTCTACGATATATCGCTCAAGCAATATACGCTCCCCGTGCAACGGCGCGGGACCAGCCATCCGGTCCCGGACCACGACACCGCAGGCCCGACGGGTCGCCTGGTCAATATTGACTGTCGGAGCCAACGGCCTTCGATTGAACCGGTCACGAAGCTACAACCGTCATTTCAGTCAGGGGTTCACACACGAGACATCATGGGTCTACAAATCACGGGCGAGGTCACGAACGTCCTCGAAGAGGAAACGGGTACGGGCCGCAACGGAACATGGCGAAAGCGGGCATTCATCCTCAAGACACCGGGAGAGTACGCAAGAGAGGTCTGCATCATTCAGTGGGGAGACGCCATCGACAAGTTCGCCGTCCAAACCGGTGAAACGATCACGGCGCATATCGATATTCAGAGCAGAGAATACAACGGGCGGTGGTACACGGACGTGAAAGCCTGGAAGATCGAGCGTCAGGAAGGCGGCGGCGGAAGGCCGCCTGCCCCCGACGAACCTCCGCTTCCGGAGGACCCCGGGGATCTCGACGGCGAGGATGACGAAATGCCGTTTTGATGGGGGAGCAACTGGATGATGACACCGAGTCGAGAGTGCCGGATTAACGTCGATCGGCTCGCTGGACCAGACCTGTGCTCAACCAGACCGGCGAGCCTGATCGCCTACGCCATCCATCCCATCACCATATCGCGTCAGCGAGTACCCCCGGCGGGTCAGATCAAAAGCGGTCGCTACCCGGGCCCCGCGGACTGCCATCGCGTTCGGTTGGCCGCGCTGTGAGAATCAAGCGGTACGCCTCGTGATTCGGCAGCAGCGCATTGTGATCATCGACGATCTCGGCGATCCTTGCGGTGTAGGCCGACAGGTCGGTCATATCGGGAACGTCGACCTGCACCAGGGGTCCGAACACGTGTTCTCCCACTACCGCGATGGTTGCCGAAGACGATGTGACACCCTCGACAAAGACCTGATACCGCCGGTCCGCGGAACGAGGAACACCCAGTTCCGTACCTCCGATCGTGAGCGTCACACCGCCGGCTCGAACCCCGGCCGGCATCTCGAGGGAAACGGTCAAGGTGCCCGGAACGGCACGTGAACTCAACGTCTGATCTGCACAGGCGGAAAACGCGACGACGCCCGTCACGGACAGCATCACACCGGCGCGTGAAATGTTAGGTCGCATCACCCCTCCTTGCGGATGTTGACAATGTCTTCACCGATGAAAGACGTGCCGTCCTTGAAGTTCCCCGTGATGATCACGGGCACGGGCGCGTACCCCCACCGCGGCCTGCAACGACCACGATGGCTTTGGCTCATATTGGCGACCTGCGCTTCATCTCCGGATTGGCTGACAGCCTCCGTCAAATCGCGCTCTCCCGTGCGTGACTCCGTCAGCAACGCGTCCTGTGCGAGCAACAACGCTCGCAGGTCTCCCAGATCCAGCTGCCCGTTTCCGTTGCCGAGCTGGTCGAGGGCCGTCATTTGCTGACCGTCGAGCAGTGATGTACCGTCGAGCAGCTGTTCGGCGACGTCCTCCGCCGAGATGGAAACGGCCGAATCGCGATCGCTCCCCTGTTCCATAGCGAGGATTTCGGCAACGGACGTGCCAATCTTTTCCAGTCGACTGCGCAACGAGTCGACCAGCTCGTCCTGATCGAACTCGAACCAGATTCGTCCGCCTTTGTGATATCCGTGCGCTTCCGCCTCGACGGGTGCGACCCCTTCGACACGCAGGGAAGCGAGGTCAACGTCCTTCACGTCCATTAAGCGGGTACCGTCAATGTACCCCGAGACTCTCCGGCGCCAGCGCGGGAGTCGGCACTCGTTGATGTCCAGTTTGAAGACGCCGAGCGTGTTCCACGTGTCGTGAGCCACGGGAGTGCCGATCGGACTCACGCCGGACGTGTTGAGCTGTGCACCGTAGATGCGGCTGTGCAGTGAAGTCATAACGATCTCGATGCTCGCCGTTTGGCCAACGCCCAGGGTATCGTTTCCCGCAGCGAGCTTGGTCATGTTCAGCCGCTCCGAACCATCGAACTCTTCGACCAGCGTCAGGTGATCGCTCGTTGTGGACCATAGGAAGAACTCCTCATCCGGCTGCTTGTAGGAGTCCTCGACAGGTATGAAATACGGTCCTCCGTCTTCCCACCAGATCGCCCACCGCAACGCATCCGCCAGCTGCACGCTCGACAGTCGCACGTCTCCGGTGTTCGTGACATGAATCCTTTGCGTCAAGGTACCGGGCGGGCCGGTACCCTCGAGCACCGACGAGTTGAGGCTCGTCGCCACGCTGATCGTGGGATCCTCGGGGTCGAGGAAGAACGGCGCACGTGTTTGCGGAGCGATACCCTGCAACTCCCATGTCCCACCGGGATAAAACGAGAGCGGGACGGTCTGTGACGTGAGCGTCTGCCGGTACAGCGGTCCAAGATCGAGATCGATTCTTGGTGATTTGACCTCGGGCGTGCAGCCGAGCACGCCGGTTGGATCGCAGATTTCGGGGATGACCACGACGCTCGGCACCGTTAACCCGAGCTGTAATGCCGTCATCACGAAATCGTGCTGGACTTCGCCGGTCGTCGCGCTGCTGAACGTGTTTGCGAGCGTGAACGTCGGCTGGTGTTCCAGGGGATCCCTGCGGCCGGCCGGTATCGTGATAGTGACGCTGTGCCCCACCTTGAAGAAGATCGTGTTCGACGTGCCGTCGCTAACGACGTTGCCGAGTTCGTCCGTTACCGTGAAGTTGACGGCCTCGGGCAACACCGCCGTTAGACCGAGGTCCGGCAGGAACTCGAACAGCTTCGTCTCCGTAAAAGCCACGAGTGAACGGAAATCCAGAATATCGTAGAACGCGCTGGCTCCGCCGATCGATGGTGTTTCCGCGCCCAATCCGACACCCGTCGCCTTCGTCAGGTAGCTGTCCCAGTCGATTGAGATGTCGATGAATCGGTGCGAACCCGTTGCTCGCAATCCGGTCCCATCGGGCAACACCCCGCCGGATGTGACGACACGCGGTCGGTCAACTGTACCACCGATACCATGGAAGTTCGATTCCAGGAAGGTGAACGTATGGGGCAGCACGTTTACGGAAGCGCCGGGAATGGCCGGCATGGACACGGTTCCGCTCGCACCGGACAGCCGCATGACCTCGAAGCTGCTGTTGGGGATGTTGATCGTCGGCGAGAGGGGGAAGCCCGTGCACCCGAAGAGACATACGTCCACACCCGAAGACGCCTGGAAACCGAAGCGCCCCTCGAAGGTGATGTCGAGCGCTGGCGGTGTCGTGTTCAGGACCCAGCCAGCGCCTAACGAATACGCCGAGCTGAATGTCACGGTTTCGCCGTCGCGGAAGGAGTTTGGCTCAGGGAGCGTGAGCACGATGTCGACCGGGTAGACCAGATCTACCGAGCCGGTTTCGACGTTGTGGAACCGAACAGCGAGACCGGTTGCACCTCCCGTCGATCCGCGAATGCGTCCCCCGAAATCGAACCCACCTACGCCCACCACGTCACCGGTTTCCCCCGATTCACTCCACGCTACGTCCCACAACGTGTAACGAAAGTCGATGTTGGCGGTTGCGTCGGCGGGTCCCCATTGACTCTGTCCGCCGGTTTGAAAAGTGACCTGGTAGGGTTGTGTGACTGTGTTGCCCCGTGTCTGTGCTGACGCAGGCATCAAGACAACGACGTTCGCCAGGGCGGCAAACGCCATGAACCGCGTAAACCGACGAGTCCACATAGGAACCCCCTTACTCGCCTATGTCATTTTGGACCAACACACACACCGGATCGTCCCCCGGGACCCGATGCCGACCGATCGCTCGACCACAGGTCTCGCGGACGTTATGCGACGAGTCGGAGCCAACAATGGGACGCGGGACGAAGGGTGGCAAGTGTCGAAAACGCGCAACGGTCGACCGGCGTCGTGGGTCTGGCACGGTGGCGTAAAGGGGAGGATACTCGACGACAACCCGCTGGCGACACACCCTCTCAAATCTGATGAGGTCTACGCATTTCGCGGCAACCCGAGGCCAAAAGAAGCCCGCGTCCAACAGTCCTTGCGCGTATAGATACTAGTAAGTATATATGTCGTAGAGTATATGTTCGGAGAATTCGATTGAGCCGGAACGCACTCAAGCCCCAATGGTTCCACATCCTGCTCGCCCTCGCGGGGGAAGACCGACACGGGTACGGCATCATGACCGAAGTCCTCTCGCGTACGGGCGGCACGATGAAGTTGTGGCCGGGGGTGCTGTATGGATCACTACGTCGCATGGTGGATGCCGGTTTGATCCGCGAGGTGGTGAATCCATCTGAAGCACCTCCCGACGACAACAAGGAGCGGCGGTATTACCGGATAACCGCTCGTGGCCGCCGTGCGTTGACGGAAGAAGCCGAGCGGATGGCGCAATATGTCGCAATCGCACGCGAACGGAGTGTCATCACCTGATGGTCGGTGCAACACAGGGTTTGGGCGCGCGCGTGGCAAAATCGGTCGTCCAACAGATACTTTCCGTCTACCCGCCCTCGCTCCGTCAGCGTCATGGACGCGAGATGTTCTCGCACTTCATGGAAATGGGACGCGCGTTCAATCGCCAGGCGCCACGCACGGGCTGGATCCGCCTGATCGTCCTTGCCGTGCTGGACACCGCGCGTCGTGCTCCGCAGGAGTGGCTCGCCGACAGACACACGTCGCGTCGCTCCCCACGATCAGGCTGGCGTTTCGAACCCGGTAACTGGAGGCGCGCGTTTCGCGTGCTGAGGCGCCGGCCGGGGTTCACTGCCGCCTGCCTTCTCACGCTGACCCTCGGCATCGGCGCCAACACGTTGATCTTCACGCTCGTCAACGGCGTGCTCCTTCGTCCCATGCCGTACGACGAGAGCGATCGTCTGGTTGTGATGTGGCAAACCAACGAAAACTGGCGCAATGCCAGCAACCCGACTCTCCGCGCCTTTGCCGATCGTTTCCCCCTTTCCTATCCGGTATATCGCGATTGGACGGAACTCCCCCGTGCGTTTCAATCGCTGGGCACGTACGCCGGACTGAAGGTCGTGCTCACTGGACGGGGGCCCGCCACGACGCTGTACGGCGCCCGTTTGACCCACGAAGTGTTCGACGTGCTGCGGGTGCAACCACTCCTCGGACGCACATTCAACACGTCAGATGATCGAGTCGGGGCCGAACGAACGGCAGTCATCTCGGAAGGCGCATGGCGCACGGTGTTCGGCCAGGACACTTCAGTCATCGGATCTCCGGTTCTCCTGGATGGAATCGCGACACGCATCGTCGGCGTCATGCCCTCGTCATTCACATTTCCGGACGGCGGCGACATCTGGGCGCCCATCGAAGATGCGGATCGCCAGCGTCCCCGCGACAGCCAATTTCTCACCGCCATCGCGCGCCTTCGTGGCGGATGGACAATCGAGCGCGCGCGGGAAGACATGGAGCGCGTGACGCGGGCCATTCGCACCGCCAATGTGGGAGACCAGGACAACGTCGGCTTCAACATGCAGTGGTACGAGGCAACCGTCGTTGGCGACGTGCGTGGTGCGCTCTTCGTCTTGCTGGGGGCCGTGGGAGTCGTCTTGCTGATCGGCTGTGTCAACATCGCCAACCTGTTTCTGGTTCAGGCGCGCAGCCGCGAGCACGAACTCGCCGTGCGCGCAGCGCTTGGGGCCAGCCGATGGCGTTTGGTACAGGACGTCTGGCGTGAGACCTGGCTCATCACGGGCCTCGGTGGGGCGCTGGGAGTGGGATTGGCCACGGTGACCCTGCAACCGATGCTCGGGCTGCTCCCTCGAGCTTTGCCCGGAAGAGCGGAACTACACATGGACTGGCGTGTGTTGGCCTTTGCGGTGGCCTCCTGCACGGTCGTGGCGCTGGTCGTGTCCCTGATTCCGATGATGCGCATCGCCCGCACGGATCCGTCACCAGCGTTGTCTGGTTCCCGTGGGGGCTCGACCCGGCGCGAATCTGTGCGGTTTCACGGCATGCTGGTCGTGACAGAGGTTGCGCTGGCCTTCTCGCTTGTCCTGGGAGCTATGCTCCTGGCCCGTGAACTCCGCGGCCTCCTGTCTACACCGATTGGGTTCGAACCCGAAGGTGCCCTGACGGCCCGGATTTCTCTGCCTGACAATACTCGCACGCAGGATGGGCAGGTGATGGATTTCTTTCGTCGAGTGGCCGATGAGCTCCAGGCGTTGCCTGGCGTATTGGCAGTCGGCGGTTCATCATCGAGTCCATTCTCGGGATCGAACTCGTCAACCACGATTCAATTCCAATCCGAAGCCGGTCAGGACACGCTGAATGTGGCTCGAGAGGTTGTCTTTGGTGGATACTTCGCCGCGTTGGGCCTTCCGATCCTGCAAGGACAAACGACAACCAGTGCGTTGGCGGAGGGTGCCTCACGACCTGTCGTTGTCAATCGGAACTTCGCCGAAGGGTTCTGGCCCGACGATGGTCCAATTGGGCACACGATCACCTATCGCGGCGAACCCTATACCATCGCAGGGGTCGTCGCAGACGTTCGTCACGTCAACTTTGCGGACAGCTTCCGGCCACGAGTCTATTTCCCGCTCGAAATCCTCGACCAGGATGGTCGTTCGCAAAACATCATTGTGCGGGCGGGCGTGCCGCCGGTCACACTCGTGTCGAGCTTGCGTGACGCCGTCTACTCCGTCGATCGAGACGTGCCGGTTGAGTCGATTGCCTCGCTGGCAGATCAGGTATCGCAACGTGCGGCTTCGCCGCGGTTTTACACCTTGCTCATCGCCGCGTTTGCCGGGCTCGCGGCCGTCCTGGCGCTCGTGGGAATCAGCGGGGTATTGTCGTACTCCGTCGTTCAGCGGCGCGCGGAGATCGGTATTCGCATGGCGTTGGGTGCGTCGCGCATCGCCATCCTGCGCGCAGTCGTGGGACGCGGGATCACGCTGGCGGCGATCGGACTGGTGCTGGGACTCGGGCTCGGTGCCGCCGGGACTCGGGCGCTGACGCTGCTGATGGACGACGTGCGCTTCCTGACCCCCTCGGTGCTGGTAGCGGCGACGGTCCTGTTGGCAGGGATGGCCGTCGCGGCCAGCGCAGTCCCCGCGCTGCGAGCGGCCCGCGTCGATCCACGCACCGCTCTTACAAGCGATGCTTGAGGTGCACACGCTCGGGCGCGATCTCCAGTAATCTGCCGCGACCCCAAGCCACAGAACCCCGGTGGAACAGTTGACTAGGAATTGACACCACCCGCACATTCTTTAATCGCCCGAGACCACAACCGGACTCCATGTCGCTGGAGGTGGCCGTGAAAACCATGCATATCACAATCGCAGCCGCGGCTCGTTCACCCGGCCGCTGGCTGCCACTCTTCGCCATCGTCGTGACCTCGTGGACGCTGGGAACCGGGACGGCCTCGGCACAATTCGTCACGTTTGGCTTCGCGCCGCCGGATCAGCTGCGCTTCGAGGAAACCCATACTTTCAAGAAGGAGATACTCGTAGGCTTGGACGAGCCGGAAACGGAAATCCAGTCGAGTCGTCTGCGTTATGACCTGCGCAAGACGGCGAACGGGTATGCTATCGTCGCTACTCCACTTCAGGACGAGCCGCTGAGCGAAAGCGGCGCAAATCTCATGAACGCCCTGGCGTCCCAGGCACCGATCACGTATGACCTCGACAGCCGGGGACAACTTACCGGTGTACGCGATGCTCAAAGAGCGCTCAACGCGTTGCGCGAGTCTCTTTCACCGTCCATGGTCGACGCCCTCTTCACGGCCATCGGGGCATCGACGCAATCACCGAACGAGCTGGCGGCGAATCTGTGGAACAGCCGTATGATGCTCGGTCAATTCGTGGGTCGGCGGGTTCAACTCGATACACTATTCACCACAGCCGGCGATTTCCCCCTGCCGTTTGGCGGGACCGCGCGGGGCAGTGTCGAGATCTTCATGCAGGAAGCCGAGTGCCTGACCGGCTCATGCGTGGAGGTGTATACGACCTATGTGTCGAACGATCAGACTGTCGCCGCCCGTTTCGGCTCCACGCTGCGGCGTCTGTTGGTTGGATCAGGTCAGAGCTTCAAGGAACTCATCGAGGCAAACGACGATCTTCGACGTGCCCTCGAGGAGGAATCCGGTGGAACTCTCGACCTGAACGTCGATATCGCCGCGCTCGTTCCGCACTTTCAGGTTTCCGACGCCCTCTTCAAAAGCCAGAACCTGCGGTTGATCGATCCGTCCACCGGTCTCCTCCATTCAGAGATTCAGGTCCAGACGATCGAAGCACAGCTGGGTGTTGGGGGTGAACCGGCCACAACGTTCGTGCTCAAGCAGACACATTCCTACGACCTCACGTACCCCAACCAGGACCGTTGACGCGCCGGACGCATCAGTCAGAGCATGGTCCGACCTGGTCGATATCAGGTCCCACGAAATAGTCCCATTCGCGTTGCGTGAGCGTATCCGTGCGAATGAGCGCGCACGCCTCCCGAACCAGCTTTGCAGCGCGAGGCCATAACATCACGGACGCCCCGGTCCCGGCGGCACCGATCCAGTCACCGGATGGACTGAATGCGACTGTCTCGACACCCCACGGTACCGTGAGCACTGTCGGTTTCGCCAACGGTTCCTGTGCGGCCCAGATGCGAACCGTGCGATCGACGCTTCCCGTGGCGAGGACCGTACCCGTCGGATCAATGGCAATCGAACGAATGGCACCGGTGTGTCCGCGCAGAATCCACGGCGTCTCGCGCGCGCCCGTCAGCGACCATATGTGTGCCGTGCTGTCTTCTCCCGATGTCACGAGTGTTTCGCCCAACGGGTCGATGGCGATCGCTGTTACACGCCCCGAATGAACGCGGCCGAATCGGCGGGGCGGCCCACCAGCATCCCGGTCCCATGTCCAGACCTCACCGTGGCCGGTGCCCCACGCGAGCAGGTTTCCGGCTGGTGCGAATGTCAGAGCGGAAACGTGATATGGTACTGCGTGGACGGTATCCTCGTGCAGTTCCTCGCCCACGGTCCACAACACAATCTGCTGATCCAGTTCGGCGGCGGTGGCCAGGATGGTCCTGTCATGATTGAAGGACAACGCACGGACGGCGCTTCCGTAGTTCCGCTTGATAGACACCGGTGCGTCCCAATCCCCACCTCTCCACAGCCGAACCGCGTTGTTAGGTTCCGAGCCGGTTGCGGAAGCGCTTCCGGTGGCAACCCACGCACCATCATCTGAGAACGCCACGCTGACCACGGTCGCGTCTTCATGCGGGAGCACCGAGGGATTGTCCCGGCGGCTCAAATCCCACACACGTATGGAACTGTCCCCGGATCCTGCGGTTGCAATGGTTTCGCCGGACGGGCTGAACGCGATGGAAGGAACCAGGTCAGCGTGGCCCACCAACTCCACGGGGAGTCCTACCGGCGGCATCAGACTCCAGAACCGGACGGTGCCGTCATCGCGACCAACCGAGACCAGCGTCCGTCCTGTGGAATCAAAGGCGACGCCGGAAACCAGTCCCCGGTGCCCCACAAGCGTGTCCACCCGCCCCGACCGGCTGGCAGGCCAGATGAGGATTCGGCTGTCGGCGGCGGCGGAGACCAGCTGATCGCCAAACGGACGGAATCGGACCGCGGTCACCGATGACTCATGTGCACCTAACGAACGCGATGTCGGCTGTCTCTGGTTCATATCCCATATCATCACATCGCCACCTGTGATATCCACGGTGCGCGCGACCGCATCGGAACGGATTGCTGCCGCCAGCACAGCGGCCAAGGCGTTCACCGGACGAATCGCGGTACCGGCCGCCACGTAACGACCTGTTTGGCTGACGGCCACAGTCGTGACGCTCGCGGCTGGACCCTTCAGGACGTGTATCGGCCCCGGCCGCCGGAGATCCCACACGCGCACGACCCGGTCCGCCCCACCGCTGGCGATTGTGTTGTCGTCAGCGCCAAACGAAATCGTGAGCACATCGCCGCGGTGACAACAGAGCGTGGCGGGAGGACGCGACAAATCTTCGGTGGAGAAGACGAGCACGGTCCCGTCCGGGCCAGCAGCGGCAATCCGTGCTCCTGAGGGGCTGACCGCCACCGATTCCAATCTCCCATCGGAACGAATCGATCGGTCCCCGTACGGCTGCCAGCGGTCAGTGAAACGCCAGACGACCAGTTGACCATCGTGGGTGCCGGTTATCAACGTCCTGTGATCCCTTCCAAACGACAGAGTCGACGGCGTACCCGTGTTAGTGGCAAGCCGCACCGGCGGAGCAGAGGGGACCGTTTGATCCCACATGTGTACGTGGCCGTCGTCACTGCCGGCAGCGACCCAGCGTCCGTCACCGCTTACGTCAAGCGAGTGAAAGGCAACGCCATCGGCCCTGATTCGGATGCCGAAAAACGGCGCGCTCAGGACGGTACGTAACGCGTCTTCCACCGCCTGCGGCCGAGTGCCGCGGTGAGCGTGGTGGAACCGGTAGGCATGGAGGGCCAGAATTGCGGCGCGTTCATCTTCACCCGGTTCGTCCCTGACCAGCCGAATCGATTCGGTCGCCAGCGCCTGCGCCACGGTCAGCAGGCGTTCCCGGTTGGCCCGCTGCTCGTTACGGTATGCAACGAATCCCGCCACACCCACACCGATTGTGAGAGCCCCAAGGGCGGCGACGGCCGAATTGCGCAACCGGATGTTGCGACGGTGCTGCCTCACCTCGACTCCCAGCATCTCATTGGGGTCGATGCCATGCAGCCTAGCGGAAATGCGATTCACCGCCGCCTTGAACTCGGCGTGTGAAAGGTCCGACGCGGTATCGTTCACCGCCCAGGATAAGTCGACGTACAGCGGCACACTCGTCAAAAAGGTTCGGAGTGCCGGTGGCAGCGCGTCCGTCGAATCCCAATCGATCCGTTGCGTCTGTGCATCGACAGCGATCTGCCCTTCGACCAGGACAATCATGAACTTGTCGCGGCGATTCTCCTTCGCGAACCAGGCCTCGATTTCATCGTGTACCCAGGGAGATGCGGCCGCACCCGGCGATGCGAGCAGAATGAAATACTCAGAGTCGTTGAGGGCGTGATGGATCAGGTCGGGAAGATCGGTACCGGGCACGAGGTGGTTTTCGTCCCGGAAGATGCGGATCGGCGGCCGTAGTAGCGGCTTGGCGTATTTCTTCAACGCCAGCTCGAGGCGTCGGACAAACTCCGGGCTACGCTGGTGCTTGTACGAGATGAACGCCTTGTAATACATCGTGTGGCGGGGGCCGGCTCAGACGGCCGCGTTGAGAAAGGCAAACCGGATGCGCAGCTGCACTAGCGGCAGGAACTTCCCCACTTGAGCTTCCACGACTTCCGGATCCTGGTCATTCACGTACAGAAACCCGGGCGCGACATCGATACTGAACCCGACCACGCTGATCATCCGATAGCCTAACACCAGCTGCGCCGTAAATCCTGAGATGTCATTTTCGACATCGAAGATCCCGCCGTACAGCTGAACATCCTTCGGCCGGGTGTACGTCCCGGAGACATAACCTCCTCGGAGGCCGAAAAAAGGTGTACTGACGGTCGACGCACTCGAGCTGGCAGATCCGATCCCGAAATCGAGTTCAGCCGCAAAGGCGGTCCAGTCGTATGCGATGTCCATCTCAAGACCGAATCCGACGTACGCATCTCCTGACCCTACGCCATCATACGCAGCACCGAAGAGAAAGTAGCCGCCCAACTGTGGATCGAAGTCCTCCAGCTCCCCAATGCCGAGCCCACCACCCCCGATGAATAACGACAGCACGCCGCTCTGGGCTGACGCGGGCGTCGTGAGAACCACCATCGTCATGGTCGCGAAGATGAGTCGCATCATGGCGGGCACCTCCTTTGCATTTCGATGCTATCCAGAGGTCTGTCGGTCGCCGTTGACCGGAGCGGGAATAGGAGTAACCACTGAATCCACGGAAACGCGAAATGTTCAGGCATTCTCTGTGGATTCAGTGGTTTCCGAGGTCTTTAGGCTGTCAAAGCTGTCGAACCTGCCCGACAGTCAGTTCCCGTCTGACGTCCGACGAGCGGCCGATCGCACTCAACCCGTGTGATAGAAGAACTCTTCCCTGGCAATCTTACCATCCTTCAACGTGTACAACGCGACCTCGTGCATCTGCGTGCGTTGTCCGGCGGGCTTACTGGTGATGTCAAAGCGGTAGTAGACGGTAAACCGGTCCTCACCGTGAGGGAACGGTCCCTTCACTTCGGCGTCGTGCAGCTCGTTATTCTCCACCCACCAGGTATGCTTCCCCTTGATGGCCTCCTTCCCTTCCATCGTCCTGGGCATGTTCTCCATGGCGACCGCCTCCACGCTGACAATGTCATCCGCGTAGAGTTGCTCGATCGCCTCCATGTTCTTGCCCTCACGAACCAGGTCACAAAGTCGCTGTCCGACACTCACCGCAGTAGTGGTAGCTGGCATGGTCGCTCCAGTTTTGGGGATTACGATTGCGTGTTCTAAGAAAAACCAATGCGTCCCACGTGCGTCAATCATGCGTGTGTGGCACGCGTCGACTGATCCGGATTGGGTGGCCAGCAAAGCGGGACGTGTAACGACCATGTCAAGATCAACGGAGCGGCGAAAGGGATTCCAGATCTTCCCGCTCGAGTACCCAATACGGCTTCGGGAAAGGCCGCGGACTCGGCCAGACCCGATCCAGCGTGTCCGCGTTATACAGTTCTCCATTCTTGATCACGTAGCGGATGTCCACCGAGTTCCGAATGTCGTCGAGTGGGTTGCTGTTGAGTACGATCAGGTCGGCGAGCTTACCCACCTCGATTGAGCCGAGGTCACGGCGGTACCCGATCGATTCGGCACCGATCACCGTAGCAATCTGCAATGCTTCATGGTTTGTCATGTCCCCACTTTGAAGCATCCAGAGTTCCCAGTGGGCCGCAATGCCATCCTGTTGCCCGTGCGAACCCAACCCGGCCAAACCACCGGCCCGGACCACGTCACGCACCCCGCGTGCGATGTCGGGAAAGTTGTAGTCCTCCTCAACGATCATGGGGCGGCGGCGAACCTGACGAGTCAGCACTTCCGCGGGCGTGAAGTAGGCCGTCTTGGGATCGGCGTGGAGGTCTGTTCGTGCGCGGAAGTATCCATCGCCCGAAGGCGCACCGTATGCTACCGTCAGCG
>Ga0302046_10003619_pt1 | contig 13942 bp, 11 predicted proteins | sample RVTome_11_FD_200261 | JGI IMG/M metagenome (GOLD analysis project Ga0302046, IMG submission 200261) | Soil microbial communities from uranium-contaminated site in the Upper Colorado River Basin, Wyoming, United States - RVT147D111 (version 2) ...
CCTGCGGATCCTGGTCGGGGTCCCGTGGGAGCAACACGTCGCGTTCCTCGACGACCGCTGGCGCGCGTCCGCCATCGAGGCGCGGATCCGGGCCGACGTGCGCGCCTGCGCCGGGCATTCCGCGGTGCTGGGCTACGCGCTCGGCAACGAGATCCCGGCGCCGATCGTCCGCTGGCACGGCCGCCGGCGCGTCGAGCGCTTCCTCGCCCGGCTCGCCGAGGCCGCGCGGGCGGAGGATCCGGCGGCGCTGCTCACCTACGTCAACTACCCGACGACCGAGTACCTCGAAGCGCCGTGGGCCGACGTGGCGACGTTCAACGTCTACCTGGAGGATCCGGACCGGCTCGAGGCCTACCTCGCCCGGTTGCAGAACCTGGCGGGTGACCGCCCGCTCATCCTGGCGGAGATCGGGCTCGACAGCCGCCGTCACGGCGAGGCCGAGCAGGCGCGGGCGCTGGCCGAGCAGGTGCGGGTGGCGTTCGCGGCCGGCTGCGCGGGGGCGTTCGTGTTCGCCTGGACGGACGAGTGGCACCGCGGCGGCCACGACGTGGAGGAGTGGGACTTCGGACTCACCGACCGCGCGCGGCGCCCGAAGCCCGCGCTCGCCGCGGTCGGCCGGGCGCTCGAGCAGGCGCCCTTCGCGCCGGCGCCGGCGTGGCCCCGCGTGTCGGTGGTGGTGTGCAGCTACAACGGCGCCCGCACGATCGGCCAGTGTCTGCAGAGCCTGGCCGGCCTCGAGTATCCTGACTACGAGGTCATCGTCATCGACGACGGCTCCACCGACGCGACGCGAGCGATCGCGCGGCAGCACGGCGTGCGCCTGCTCAGCACGCCGAACCGCGGACTCAGCGCCGCCCGGAACAGCGGACTCGAGCTGGCCACCGGCGAGATCGTCGCCTACATCGACGACGATGCGTACGCGGACCCGCACTGGCTGACCTATCTCGCCGCGACGTTCCTGACCACCGACCACGTCGGCGTCGGGGGCCCGAACGTCCCGCCGCCCGGTGACGGCGACGTCGCCCATGCCGTCGCCGCGGCACCGGGCGGGCCGGTGCACGTGCTGCTGTCGGACCGGGAGGCCGAGCATTTGCCCGGGTGCAACATGGCGTTTCGCAGGTCCGCGCTGGCGGCGATCGGCGGGTTCGATCCACGCTTCCGCACGGCCGGGGACGACGTCGACGTGTGCTGGCGCCTGCGTGACCGCGGCGGCACCCTCGGCTTCAGCGCGGGGGCGCTGGTCTGGCATCACCGGCGCGGCTCGGTGCGCGCGTACTGGCGGCAGCAGGTGGGCTACGGGCGGGCCGAGAGCCTGCTGGAGCGGAAGTGGCCCGAGCGGTACAACGCCGCCGGTCACCCCGCGTGGGCCGGACGGCTGTACGGCCCCGGCGGATCCCTCTTCACCCGTCTGCGCGGCCGGATCTATCAGGGGCCGTGGGGGACCGCGCCGTTCCAGTCGCTCTACGCGCGGGGGCCGGGGACGGTGGCGTCCTTGCCGGCGATGCCGGAATGGTACCTGGTCGTCGCGCTGCTCGCGCTCGCCAGCGTGCTCGGCCTCTCGTGGCCGCCGCTCGGGCGGCTCGCGATCCCCGCGCTGATCGTCGCCGTCGGCGCCTCGCTCGTCTACGCCGCCTGCGCGGCGATGCGCGTCGACTTTCGCCACCCCCGCCCGGCGCCGCTCCAGCGCGCCCGGCTCCGGCTGCTGATCGCGTGGCTCCACGCCGTGCAGCCGGCCGCGCGGCTCCGGGGTCGGCTCGGCCACGGGCTCACGGTCTGGCGCCGCCGAGGGCTCTCGGTGTTCGTCGTGCCGGCGCCCCGGCGGTTCACGCTCTGGACCGAGACGTGGCGCGAGGCGCCGGCGATGCTGGCGCGCCTGGAGGCGGCCCTGCGCGCGGCCGGCTTCGTGGTCGCCCGCGGCGGCGACTGGGACCGCTGGGACCTCGAGGTGCGCGGCGGCCTCCTCGGCCGCGCTCGCCTCCTGATGGCCGTCGAGGAGCACGGTCACGGCAAGCAGCTCTGGCGCTTTCGCGTCTCGTCACGCTACTCGGTCGTGGCGGCGGCCACCATCGTCGCGCTCGCCGGCCTCGCGGCGGCCGCGGCGCTCGACGGGGCGCCGGCGGCGGCGCTGGCGCTCGGCGCGACCGCGGCCGCCGTCGCCGCCCGCGGCATCCTCGAGGGCGGCCACGCGGTCGCCGCCTTCCTCGTCGGGCATCACTGGCTCAAGCGCGGCTTGCCGGTCACGGTGGCCGCGCGCGCCCCGGTGGCGCCCGGCCGGCACGCGAGGAAGCCTGCGCGGCGATGGCCGAGCGTGCAGCCGACCGACGCCAAGAGCGCATGACCAATCTCTGGCCGCTGCTGCGGTACGCCCGACCCCACCGGGCGGATCTGGCCATCGTGCTGGCCGCCATGACCGCGTCGATCGCCCTCGACGTCCTGCGCCCGTGGCCCATGAAGCTCCTCGTCGACCAGGTCCTCGGCGGCGAGCCGCCGTCGCCCGCGCTCGCCGCCGCCCTGCGCGCGCTGCCCGGCGGCGAGGCCCCGGCCGGGCTGCTCGTGTGGGTGGCGCTGGCGACCGTCGCCATCTTCCTGCTCGGCACGCTCGCCACGATGGCCCAGACCGTCGCCGGCGTCCGGTTCGGCCAGCGGATGGTCTACGATCTCGCCGCCGACCTCTTCCTGCACCTCCAGCGGCTCTCGCTCGTCTTCCACAGCCGGCGCCCGGTGGGCGACATGATCGCGCGGGTCACCGGCGACTCGTACGCCGTGCAGATGCTCGTGAACGGGGCGCTGTTGCCGCTGCTCGGCTCGGCCCTCACGCTCGGCAGCATGTTCCTGATCATGTGGCGCCTGGAGCCGACGCTGACGCTCGTCGCGCTGGCCGTGGTCCCGTTCCTCGCCCTCGCCATCCGGGCGTTCGGCACGCCGATGCGCGAGCGCGCCCGCGAGCGCCTGGACCACGAAGGCCTGATGGTCGCCTCCGTCCAGCAGACGCTGGCGGCCATCCCCGTCGTCCAGGCCTTCGCGCGGGAGGCGCGCGAGCACGCGCGCTTCCGGCGGCAGGCGGGGGCGACGGTGCGGGCGTACGAGCGGCAGACGCTGGCCGACATGTGGTTCAAGCTGGTCGTCGGGCTGGTGACGGCGGTCGGCACCGCCGCCATCGTCTGGCTCGGAGGGCGGTACGCGCTCGAGGGGCGGCTCACCACCGGCGAGATCCTCGTGTTCATCTCCTATCTCGCCTCGCTCTACGGTCCGCTCAGCTCCATCACCTACACGACGTCGACGCTCCAGCACGCCGCCGCGAGCGCGGATCGGATCGCCGAGGTCCTGCAGACGCCCGCCGACGTGCCGGAGCGCGCCGACGCCGTCGACGTCCCCCTGCGCGGCCACGTGCGCTGCGAGGCGGTCAGCTTCGGCTACGAGCCGACCCGCGACGTCCTGCACGACCTGACGGTCGAGGCGGCGCCGGGCGAGATCGTCGCCATCGTCGGCCCGACCGGCGCCGGCAAGAGCACGCTGGCCGGCCTGCTGCTGAGATTCTTCGATCCGCGGACGGGACGGGTGACGCTCGACGGCCACGATGCCCGCGATCTGCGGCTGCGCTCCCTCCGCCAGCAGATCGCCATCGTCCTGCAGGAGCCGTTCATCTTCCCCGTCACCGTGGCCGAGAACATCGCCTATGGCCGCCCCGACGCCGCGCCGGAGGAGATCATCGCCGCGGCGAGCGCGGCGAACGCCGCCGAGTTCATCGAGCGGCTGCCCCTCGGCTACGACACCCTGGTGGGCGAGCGCGGGATGACGCTCTCCGGCGGCGAGAAGCAGCGCCTGGCCATCGCCCGGGCGTTCCTGAAGGAGGCGCCGATCCTCATCCTGGACGAGCCCACCTCCGCGCTCGACGCGCACACCGAGAGCCTCCTCCTGGAGGCCCTCGATCGCCTGGTAAAGGGGCGGACCACGTTCATCATCGCGCACCGGCTCTCGACGATCCGGCGGGCCGACCGCATCGTGGTGCTCGACCGCGGCGCCATCGTCGAGCAGGGCCCGCACGAGGCGCTCCTCGCCCGCGACGGGCTCTACGCGCGCCTGTGGCGCCATCAGCGGCTGGGAGATCGTGATCCGCGCGACGCGCCCCTGGGCGAGCAGCCGAGCGCTCGATGACGCGCCTACGCCTCGTCGTGCTCGGCGTAATGGGCCGCCTGCCGTTCGCCGGTGTCGCCTGGCAGGCCCTGCACTACCTCGAAGGCTTCCGGCGGCTCGGCCACGAGGTGTGGTACGTGGAGGACACTGGCGCCTGGCCGTTCGACGTCGACGCGAACGCGGTCACCGCCGACGTGCGCTACACCGTGGACTATCTCAGCCGGACGCTGGGGTGGGCGGGGTTCACCGACCGCTGGGCCTACTGCGCCGCGTCCGAGAAGGGTCGCGTCTACGGCCGGCCGGAGTCGGAGCTCCGGCGCGCTCTCGAGCGCGCCGATGTGCTCGTCAACGTCACCGGCGCGACGGAACTTTGCCCGGCGCATGCGCGGGTGCCGGTCCGCATATACCTGGAAACCGATCCGGTCCTTCCGCAAATCCAGGTGGCGCTCGGCCACGCGTCCATGGTCAACCTCCTGGCCGCCCACACGCACCACTTCACGTTCGGCGAGAACATCGGCGCGCCCGGCTGCGAGGTACCGGCGGGGCCGTTCGCCTATCAGCCGACGCGTCAACCCGTCGTACTGGACTGGTGGCCGCCCGGCCGGGCGGAGCCCACCGTTCCCCGCCGCGCGCTCCGATTCACGACGGTGGGCAACTGGCAGCAGCGCGAGAAGGACGTGCAGTGGCGGGGGCGCACGCTCGGCTGGAGCAAGGACGAACGCTTCGAGCGGGTCCTCGACCTGCCGCGACGATCCGCGCAGTGCTTCGAGCTGGCGCTGGCCTCGGTCGACGCAACCGCCCGGGCCCGGCTGCACGCCCACGGCTGGCGCGTCCGCGACGCCGTCGCACTCACGAAGGACCTGCAACCATACCGCGACTACCTTCGGTCATCGAGCGCCGAGTTCACGGTGGCGAAGGAACAGAACGTCCTCCTCCGCAGTGGCTGGTTCAGCGACCGGAGCGCCTGCTATCTCGCCGCCGGCAATCCTGTCGTCACCGAGGACACCGGCTTCGGACGCGTGCTGCCCACCGGCCGCGGCCTCTTCGCCTTCCGCACGCTGGACGACGTGCTGGCGGCGGTGGACGCGATCGCCACCGACCCGGCCGCGCACGCCGCGGCCGCCCGCGAGATCGCCCGCGCCCACTTCGCGGCCGAGGAGGTCCTCGGCGAGCTCCTCGCGCGCGCCGGGGTCTGACCCGATGCGGGTGCTTCACGTGGCGCCGCTCTGGTTCCCGGTAGCGTCTGATTCGATCGGCGGGATCGAGACGTTCCTCGCCGGCCTGCTGGGCGCGCTCGCACGACGCGGCGTGGAGGTCGCGCTCGTCGCTGCCGGCGACTCGCGGACCGCGGCCACGCTGCTGCCGGCCGTGCCCGAGAACGTGTTCGCGCGGATGGCGGCGGGCACGGCGCTCGAGTACGCGTACTACGAGCAGGACGCCCTTTTGCTGGCGGCCCGCCACGCGCCCGACTTCGACCTCGTGCACTCGCATCTCGGCGCGCCCGGCTTCATCCTCGCCGGCCTGCCGGGTCCGCCGGTGCTCCACACGTGGCACACGCAGGTCTACGTCGACGCCGAGTGGTTCGCCGGCCGGCATCCCGACCTCTGCATCGCCGCCGTCAGCGAGTTCCAGGCGACCCGCTTCCGCCGGGCCGGCGCGCGCCGCTGCGCCGTGATCCACAACGGCGTCGACGTCGAGGCGTTCGACCTGTCGCCCCGCCGGAGCGGCCCCCTGGTGTTCATCGGCCGGATCGACGCCACCAAGGGGCCGGACCTGGCGGTGCGAACCGCGCGGGCCCTCGGGTTGCCCCTCACCCTGGCCGGCCCCATCACCGACCGCGACTTCTTCCGGCGGGCGATCGAGCCGGAGCTCGACGGTGCCGTCCAGTACGTCGGCGTCGTCGACCACGTCGCGAAGTCCACGCTCCTGGGCGGCGCCGGGTGCGTGCTGATGCCCTCGCGCGTCGACGAGGCGTTCGGGATGGTGAGCCTGGAGGCGCTGGCCGCCGGCCGGCCGGTGGTCGGGCTGGCCCGGGGAGCGCTGCCCGAGATCCTGGAGCCGGACCTGACCGGGTACGTAACCGACGATCCCGACGCGCTGCCCTCGCTCGTCCAGCGGGCGCTCCAGCTCGAGCCGGCCGCGATCCGCGCGCGCGCGGCCGCGCGGTTCGACGTGCGCACGGTGGCGGCGAGGTACGAGGCGCTGTATCGCGAGATCCTGGCGCGGGCACCCTGACGGCGAACGGCGTCGTCGCGGGCCGCGGATGTCGTCAGCGCGACACCGGACACTGCACTGTCGAGCAGGCGTCACCACGCCCCGTCTGGAATAAATGCAATCGTTGAGGAATCGGGGGGCTATGGGCCGCCGGCATGGCGCGCGGCTTGCCCTTTCAGGCGCCCGTGCGACGCGCGATTCTTCATTCCGCGGCGGCCATCGCCCTGATCCTGCTGGTGTTCGTGGCCGCCCCGGCGCCCCGACGCGCCGTCGCGGCCCCGCTGCCGTTCCCCCACGTCGACGTCGTCCTCATCGCCGAGGTGCAGGACGCGCCCGGCTGGCTGGCCCTGCATCAGGAGGTGCTGTCGACGCCGCCGGGCTCCTCCAAGGTGCTGCGCGTCACGTTGCCGGCGCGCACCGGCGGCAGTCGCTCCATCGACATCGAGCACCCACGGTTCACGGTCGGCCTGGTCGCCACCGCCGGGAAGTCCCAGGTCAAGGTGACCGTCGTCGGCAAGGTGTCCCCCTCCAACGCCATCGTGCTGGTGACGCCGTTTCAGCAGGCGGCGATCGAGATCCAGGCCGGCGCGGTCACCAACGAGCTCGGCCTCGCCTACGGCCTCTCCACCGTCCTCGGCCAGCTCCTCGAGCTGTACTTCGACCGGCCGTAGACAAACGGCCCCGGCTCGGCGCACACTCGCGGCGGGCCATGAAGATCTTCAGCGACCACCACGAGATGTTCCGGGCGACGGTGCGGGCGTTCGTCGACAAGGAGGTCGCCCCCCACGTCGAGGAGTGGGAGCAGGCGGGGCGGCTGCCGCGGTGGATCTGGCCGCGGATGGGCGAGCTGGGGCTGCTGGGGGTCGAATACGACGAGAAGTACGGCGGCGCCGGCGCCGACCTCCTGACGACGGCGGTGCTCCACGAGGAGTGCGCGCGCTCGCGCTCGGGCTCGTTCGCCATGGCGGTCGGGGTCCACTGCGACATGGCCTCGCCCCACCTCTACTGGACGGGGAGCGAGGCTTTGAAGGCGAAGTACCTGCCGGGGATCTGCCGCGGCGAGATCCTGAGCGCCATCGCGGTGACCGAACCGGGTGGCGGCAGCGACGTGGCGGCCATCCGGACCCGGGCCGTGCGCGACGGCGACCACTACGTGATCAACGGCGCCAAGATGTTCATCACCAACGGCGCCACCGCCGACGTCTTCTTCCTGGCCGCGCGGGTCGAACCCGGCGGCGAGGGCAAGCGCCATCGCGGCATCTCGATGTTCCTGGTCGAGCGGCAGACGCCGGGCTTCACGGTCGGCCGCACGCTCGACAAGACGGGGATGCGCGCCTCGGACACGGCCGAGCTGTCGTTCCAGGACATGCGGGTGCCCGCCGCGAACCTGCTGGGCCGCGAGGGCGTGGGTTTCTACGAGGTCATGCGGGTGTTCCAGCGCGAGCGGCTGGTGGCCGGTCTCCACGCGGTGGCCATGGCCGGGCGCGCGCTCGAGGACACGGTCGCCTACGTGCGCGAGCGCCAGGCCTTCGGCGGCCCGCTCAGCGACAAGCAGGCGGTCCGCCACAAGCTGGCCGACCTCGCCACCGGGATCGAGGCCGGCCGCTGGCTGACCTACGCCGCCTGCGCGACGTTCGCGGCCGGCGAGGACTGCGTGCGCGAGGTCTCCATGGTGAAGCTCTTCACGGCCGAGATGGTCAACCGCGTGGCCTACGACTGCGTGCAGCTGCACGGTGGCTACGGCTACATGCGCGAGTACGCGATCGAGCGCTTCGCCCGCGACGCCCGGCTCATGACGATCGGCGGCGGCACCAGCGAGATCATGCGGGACATCATCGCCCGGGCCCTGCTGCCGTGAGGCTGCGCGACCGGGTCGCCGTCGTCACCGGCGGCGCCAGCGGCATCGGGCGCGCGATCGCGCTGGCGCTGGCTGCCGAGGGCGCGCGGGTGGCCGTGCTCGACCTCGACGAGGCGGGCGCCCGCGCGACCGTCGTCATCCCGTGGGGGCGCCTCGGGGTGCCGGAGGACGTCGCGCCGGCCGTGGTCTTCCTCGCCTCCGAGGACGCCGGCTTCATCACCGGCCAGACGCTGTCGGTTTCGGGCGGCCTCACGATGGTGTGAGGCGGAGACGACGATAACGGCGCGCGGCGGAGCGACGATAAGGGCGCATCTGCTTCGTTGGCTCAGTCGTTCCCTCCCTGCGGCGTAGGCGGCCTACGCCTCGGTCGGGAACTCCTCGCCGCCTCGCATCTGCACCGTTCTCGTCGCTCCGGGAACCGGATGCGTCCTCATGACGGCTTCGCTCCCCTGAGCGCATGAGGGCGCCGGAGTTCGTGGCGGTGGGGCATGTGACGCTGGATCACTTTGGCGCCGTGGTGCGGCCGGGGGGGGCGGCGCTGTACGGGGCGGTGACGGCGGATCGGCTGGGGTTGTCGGCGGCGATCCTCACGAGTCACGCGGGGGACTTTCCGCTCGACGACGTGCCCTCGCGGATCGAGGTGGTGACGCTGGAGGGGGCGCAGACGACGGCGTTCGAGCACCGGGCGGCGGCCGCCGGGCGGGCGTTGCGGGTGCGGGGGGCGGCGCGTCCGTTGACGGTCGCCGATCTGCCCCAGGACTGGCGCGAGGCCCGGCTGGTGTTGCTGGCGCCGGTGCTGCAAGAGGTCGACCCGGCGCTGGCCTCGGCCTTCCCCGAGGCCGCCATCGGGGCCGAGGCGCAGGGCTGGCTGCGCGCAGTGGACCGCGAAGGCGCCATCGGTCCCGGGCCGTGGCCGTCGCCGAATCCCGTGCTCGACCGCCTCCAGGCGGTCTTCGTCAGCGCCCACGACGTGCGCGGCCAGGAGGCCCGGGTCACCGAGTGGGTGCAGCGCGTGCCCCTGGCCGTCGTGACCGCCGGCGTGGAGGGCGCGCTGCTCTACGTCAACGGCGACCGCTACGAGGTCCGGCCGCGCCGGACCCGCGAGGTCGACGCCACCGGCGCCGGCGACGTCTTCGCCGCCGCGTTCCTGATCCACTACGACCGCCACGGCGACCCCTGGGAAGCGGCCGAGGCGGCGACGTGTGCGGCGTCGCTCTCGATCGAGGGGGAGGGCTGGTCGGCGGTGCCCGATTCCGCCACCCTCGCGGCGACGCTCGACGCCTACCGCGCCCGGCGCTGAGCGGCCGGCGCACCGGGCTCCTTGATTTCACGGGGGTGACTTGCCAGACTAACCCCCTCGATCCTTCGCAGGAGGGCGGAATGCCGAATCCCCTGTCAGAGCTTCAACGCTACGGCCAGTCCGTGTGGCTCGACTACATCCGGCGGAACCTCATCACGGGCGGCGAGCTGCGGCGGCTCCTCGACGAGGACGGGCTGCGGGGGGTCACCTCCAACCCGGCCATCTTCGAGAAGGCGATCGCCGGCTCCAGCGACTACGAGCTGCAGCTCAAGGAGCTGACGCGGCGCCGTGACCTGGACGCCAAGGCCGCCTACGAGATCCTGGCCGTGCACGACATCCAGGACGTGGCCGACATCCTCAAGCCGATCTACACGTCGAGCGGCCGGCGCGACGGCTACGTGAGCCTGGAGGTCTCGCCCGACCTCGCCCACGACACGCCGGGCACCCTCGACGAGGCCCGGCGGCTCTGGAAGGCGGTCAGCCGCGACAACGTCATGATCAAGGTCCCGGCCACGCCCGCCGGCATCCCGGCCATCAGGGCGCTGATCGGCGACGGCATCAACGTCAACGTGACCCTGCTCTTCGCGGTGGAGGCTTACGAGGCGGTGGCGGAGGCCTACATCAGCGGCCTGGAGGCGTTCGCCGCCAGGGGCGGCGACCCCGGCCGGGTGGAGAGCGTGGCCAGCTTCTTCATCAGCCGCATCGACGCCGCGGTCGATGCGCTGATCGAGGCGCGCCTGAAGACGTCCGACAGCAGCCTCGAGCAGGGCATGCTGAAGGGCCTCGTCGGACGGGTGGCCATCGCCAACGCCAAGCTCACCTACCAGCGCTACCGGGAGCTGTACGTCGGCCCGCGGTGGGCGGCGCTGGCCAGCCGCGGCGCCCGCTCGCAGCGCCTGCTGTGGGCGAGCACCAGCACGAAGAACCCGAACTACCGCGACGTGATCTACGTCGAGGAGCTGATCGGCCCCGACACCGTCAACACCATCCCGCCGGCCACCTACGACGCGTTCCGCGACCACGGGCGCCTGCGCCAGAGTCTCGAGGAGGACCTCGAGGACGCCCAGGACACCATGGACTCGCTGGCCGAGGCCGGGATCGCCTTCAAGCCGATCACCGATCAGCTTCTCGCCGACGGCTGCAAGATCTTCGTCGACGCGTTCGCCAAGCTGCTGGCGGCCGTGGGCAAGGCGCTGCGGACGCCCACCGAGGTCGGCAAGCGGCAGACGTGGACGCTGCCGGCCGACCTCACGGCCGAGGTGAAGGGCGCGCTCGAGGAGTGGGCGGCCGGCGGCAAGGTGCGGCGCCTGTGGGCGCGCGACGCCGCCCTGTGGACGAACGCCGACGAGGGGCGCCGGCTCGGCTGGCTGGGCACCACCGACGACCAGCTCGCCCACGTCGACCACCTGCGCCAGGCCGCCGAGAACGTGCGCAGCGGCGGCTTCACCCACGCCGTGCTGCTCGGCATGGGCGGCACCGTGCTGGGCGCCGACGCGCTGGCCCGCACCTTCGGCAGGATCGCGGGGTTCCCGGAGCTGCGCGTGCTCGACTCCACCGATCCCGCCCAGATCCGGGCGCTCGAGCGCGGCCTCGACCTGTCGCGCACGCTGTTCATCGTGTCGAGCAAGTCGGGCAGCACGCTGGAGCCGAACATCCTCAAGCGCCACTTCTTCGAGGCGGTGAAGGCCGCGGTGGGGGCGGCCGAGGTCGGGCGCCGCTTCGTGGCCATCACCGATCCCGAGTCGAAGCTGCAGTACGTGGCCGAGGCCGATCGCTTCCGCCGCATCTTCTTCGGCCTGCCCTCGCTCGGCGGGCGCTACTCGGCGCTCAGCGACTTCGGCGTCGTCCCCGCCGCCATCATGGGACTCGACGTGGCGCGGCTGCTCGGCCAGGCCGACGAGATGGTGCACGCCTGCGCGGCCAGCGTGCCCGTCGCCGAGAACCCGGGCGCGGTCCTCGGCGTCATCATGGGCGTGCTGGCCCGCCGTGGGCGCGACAAGGTCACGCTGGTGGTCTCGCCGGCCATCCAGGGGCTCGGCACCTGGATCGAGCAGCTGCTGACGGCGTCGCTCGGCAAGGGGGGCCGCGGCCTGCTGGTGGTGGACGGCGAGCCCGCCGGCGGGCCCGCCGTCTACGGCGCGGACCGCCTGTTCGTCTACCTGCGGCTGGAGTCGGCGCCCGACGCCGGCCAGGACGCCGCGGTGGCCGCGCTCCAGGCGGCCGGCCAGCCGGTGGTCCGCATCGCCATCAACGACCCCTACGACCTCGGCGGAGAGTTCTTCCGCTGGGAGTTCGCGGCGGCGGTGGCGGGCGCGGTCCTCGGCCTCAACCCGTTCGACCAGCCCGACATCGAGGGGGCGAAGATCGCCGGCCGCAAGCTGACCGCCGAGTACGAGAAGACCGGCGCCCTGGCGCCGGAGACGCCCCTGCGCCAGGGGGAGGGGCTCGCGCTGTTCGCCGACGCCCGCAACGCCGCCGAGCTGGACGTCGCCGGCGCGGACGGCACGGTGGCCGCCACGCTGAAGGCGCACCTGCGCCGGGCCAGGGCCGGGGACTACGTCGGGCTGCTGGCCTTTCTCGAGATGAGCCCGACCACCGAGGCCGAGCTGCAGGCCCTCCGGGTGGCGATCCGCGACCGCCTGAAGGTGGCCACCTCGGTCGGCTTCGGCCCGCGCTACCTGCACTCCAGCGGGCAGGCCTACAAGGGCGGCGCCAACTCGGGGGTGTTCCTCCAGATCACCGCCGACGATCCCGCCGACACGCCCGTGCCCGGCCACAAGTACACGTTCGGCGTCGTGAAGGCGGCGCAGGCGCGCGGTGACCTGTCCGTGCTCGCCGAGCGTGGGCGCCGGGCGCTCCGGGTGCATCTGGGGCGCGACGTGAAAGCGGGGCTGGCCGCCCTCCGCCGGGCGGTGGAGCAGGCGCTCGGATAGGGCGCCGGGTGATCGGCGACCCGGCGTGTTCCGGCGCGTGCGCATCGAACGCGGGGGTACGATGGAGGCACGATGACGGTCACAGGGGGAAGGCCATGAAGATTTTTCTGGATACCGCGAGCGTCGGCGAGATCCGCGAGGGCGTGGCGCTCGGCGTCGTGGACGGCGTCACCACCAACCCGTCGCTCATCGCCAGGGAGAAGCGCCCGTTCCGGCCGCTGGTGGAGGAGATCTGCGCGATCGTGCCCGGCGACGTGAGCCTGGAGGTGGTGGCCACCGACTTCGAGGGCATGGTGAAGGAGGGCGAGGAGCTGGCCCAGGTCGCGCCCAACGTGGTGGTGAAGGTGCCGCTCACCCAGGACGGCCTCAAGGCCGTGAAGTTCCTCTCGGGCAGGGGCATTCGCGTGAACCAGACCCTCCGCTTCTCGGCGCCGCAGGCCCTGCTCTCGGCCAAGGCCGGCTCCACCTACATCAGCCCGTTCCTCGGCCGCCTCGACGACATCGCCCACGTCGGCATGGACCTCATCCGCGACATCTGCGAGATCTACCGCAACTACGGCTACCGGACCCAGGTGCTGGCCGCTTCCATCCGCAACCCGCTGCACGTCGTCGACGCCGCCAAGGCGGGCGCCCACGTGGCCACCATGCCCTTCGCCGTGCTCCAGCAGCTGATGAAGCACCCGCTGACGGACATCGGGCTCAAGAAGTTCCTCGACGACTGGCAGAAGTCCGGCGCGAAGATCTAGCTGAGCTGGACCGACCGGCGGCGGCGAGGCGACCCGCGCGCGGGAGCATCGAGACCGCGTCACCGCCTCTCCGGCTCTCCGGTCCAGGCTCTGGGTCCGTGGTGTCCGTGATGGTCCGGGGCGAAACAGGGGAGGAATGCATGGGTCCAGTTCCTGCGCGGATAGCGATGGGGGTCGTCCTGGTGTGTACGCTCCTCCTCGGCCTCGGGAGCCTGGCCGGTCCGGCGGCGGCCGCGGGACCCGGGGTGGGCGACCGGGCGCCCGACTTCACGCTGCCCGCCACCACGGGCGTGCCGATCAGCCTCGGCCAGTTCCGGGGCAAGCGCCTCGTCCTGCTGGAGTTCTACGGCGCCGATTTCTCCCCCGTGTGAGCGGCGAACCTGTCGGCCAGGAAGGCCGACTACGGGAAGTTCGAGGCGCTCGGCATCCAGATCCTGGGGATCAGCTCGAACAATCCGTTCTCCCAGAAGACGTTCGCCGACTCGCTCAAGCTGCCCTACCCGTTGCTGAGCGACTTTCCCCACCTCGACACGATCAGGAGCTACGCGGGGCTCAACACGCAGTGGTCGAGCACGACGGCCCAGCGCGCCTTCTTCCTGGTCGACAAGGAGGGCATCATCCGCGGCCGCTGGCTCGGCACGGCCGCTGACGTGTTCCCGACGCAGCCGATCCTGGAGGCGGCGCGCAAGCTCGTAGGAAAGTGACGGCAGGGACACTCGTGACGGCCGGGCGGCGCTAGATCGTGTGATCCGGTATC
>Ga0302046_10003620_pt1 | contig 13938 bp, 10 predicted proteins | sample RVTome_11_FD_200261 | JGI IMG/M metagenome (GOLD analysis project Ga0302046, IMG submission 200261) | Soil microbial communities from uranium-contaminated site in the Upper Colorado River Basin, Wyoming, United States - RVT147D111 (version 2) ...
CAAGGTTTCGCCGATGGACATCGCCGTTTTCAGCCGCCAGCTCTCGACCATGCTCGCGGCGGGCATTCCGCTCGTGCAGGCCTTCGAGATCGTGGGCGTCGGCCACGAGAAGCCGGCGATGCAGAAGCTGATCCTCGACATCAAGACGAACATCGAGGGCGGCAGCTCGCTGCACGAGTCGCTCGCCAAGCACCCGCTCTATTTCGACGACTTGTACGTCAACCTGGTCGAGGCCGGCGAACAGGCGGGCGCGCTCGAATCGCTGCTCGACAAGGTCGCGACCTACAAGGAAAAGACCGAGGCCCTCAAGAAGAAGATCAAGAAGGCGCTCTTCTATCCGGCCGCGGTGCTCGCGGTCGCGGTGATCGTGACCCTGGTCCTGCTGCTTTTCGTGATTCCGCAGTTCGAGGCGCTGTTCAAGGGCTTCGGGGCCGACCTGCCGGCATTCACCCGCATGGTCATTGATCTTTCGAGATTCGTGCAGGACCAGGGCTGGTGGATGGGCCTGCTGATCGCCGGCGGCGTGATGGTCTTCATCTACTTCAAGAAGCGTTCACTGGTCTTGCGCCAGCTGATCGACCGGATGATGCTCAAGATTCCGATCATCGGCCCGATCCTGACCAAGGCGGCAATTGCGCGCTACGCCCGCACGCTTTCCACCATGTTCTCGGCCGGCGTGCCGCTGGTCGAGGCGATGGAGTCGGTCGCCGGCGCGACCGGCAACATCGTCTATGAGCAGGCGGTGCTCCGCATGCGCGACGAGGTTGCGACCGGTCAGCGCCTCCAGCGCGCGATGGAAAACACCGGCCTGTTCCCCAACATGGTCGTCCAGATGATTGCGGTCGGCGAAGAGTCGGGCTCTCTCGATGCGATGGCCGCGAAGGTCGCCGACTTCTACGAACTCGAAGTGGACACCGCGGTCGACGGACTCTCGTCCCTGCTCGAGCCGCTCATCATGGTGATCCTCGGCGTGCTGGTCGGCGGACTGGTCATCGCGATGTACCTGCCGATCTTCAAGCTGGGCGCCGTGATCTGACCGAGCCCGCCTCCGTGGCGCTGCTCGCGGCTTCTCCGGCCGTCTTCGCGGCGACGGCCTTCCTGCTCGGTCTCGCGATCGGCAGCTTCCTGAATGTCGTGATCCACCGCCTGCCGCTCGTGCTCGAGCGGCAATGGCGCGCGCAGGCGGCCGAACTCGAAGGCCGGCCGGTCCCCCCGGAGTCCGAGCCTTACGATCTCGTGAAGCCGCGGTCGCGCTGCCCCGCCTGCAACGCCCCGATCCGCGCGGTTCACAACATCCCGGTATTGAGCTACCTGCTGCTGCGGGGACGTTGCGCCTCCTGCCGCGCGCCGATTTCGCCGCGCTACCCGGTGGTCGAACTTGCAACGGCTGCGGCAACCGCCGCCGTCGCCTGGCATTTCGGATTCGGCCTGCCGGCGGCGCTCGCAATGATTTTCACCTGGTACCTGATCGCGCTCGCGGGCATCGACATCGACCGCCAGCTCCTGCCGGACGTGCTGACGCTTCCGCTCCTCTGGATTGCGTTGATCGCGAGTCTCTGGCATGCGGAAGGGATGGCATTTCCACCGGTGGCCCCGCGCGACGCCTTGATCGGCGCCGTAGCGGGATATGTTTTTCTCTGGCTCGTGTTCCAGCTCTTTCGCCTGATTACCGGCAAGGAGGGCATGGGCTACGGCGACTTCAAGCTGTTCGCCGCGATCGGCGCCTGGCTCGGCTGGCAGATGCTCCCGCTCGTCCTCCTGCTCGCCGCCGTCGTCGGCAGCGTGGTCGGCATTGCGCTGATCGTCGCGCGGCGACACGGCCGCAGCGTGCCGATCCCCTTCGGGCCCTATCTCGCGGGCGCGGCCTGGATCGCGCTCCTGTGGGGACCGTGGATCGTCGAGGGTTATCTCGGCGTCGCGGGCCTCGGCTGAACCGCGCGCGATGCTTCGCGTCGGACTCACGGGTGGTATCGCGAGCGGCAAATCGACTGTCGCGTCGCTCTTCACGGAACGCGGCGCGACCGTGATCGACACGGATCGCATCGCGCGCGAAGTCGTCGAGCCCGGCATGCCGGCGCTGGCCGCGCTGGTCAACGCACTCGGCGGCGGCATTCTCGATGGCGGCGGCCGGCTCGACCGGGCCGCGTTGCGGCGGCGCCTGTTCGCCGATGCCGTCACGCGCCGCACGGTCGAATCGATCCTGCATCCCGCGATCCTCGCAGAGCTCGATCGCCAGGCAGGGAGCGCACAGGGACCGTATCAGGTGCTCGTGGTACCGCTCCTCGTCGACGGCCGGCACGAGGGCCTCGTCGATCGCGTGTTGGTCGTCGACTGTTCCGAGGAGACCCAGATCCGGCGGCTGATGGCGCGCGACGGGGAAACCCGCGAAAGCGCAATCCGCATGCTGGCGACCCAGGCTTCGCGCGAATTGCGGCTCGCCGCCGCGGATGACGTCATCGTCAATGACGGGGCGCCGGAGGAGCTCGCTGCCCAGGTGGCCGGGTTCGACCGCAAATACCGCGAAATAGCCGCACAACAATGAAGATGGGTCGCGACAGCGTGCCGGGCGTCACAACCGGCAAGGTTTACGCGAATGGAAGGCGTGCCGCAAAATAGGCCCATGTTCGAGCCTGCGCCGGAACCGAAGCTCGATTCGGAGCCTGTCGTCTACGAGCAGCCGCTGAATGAGCGGATGCGCGCATTCATGCGCCTCGAATTTCTCTGGCAGCAGCTCTCGTACCACGCAGGCATTCCGAACTCCTGGTCGAGCCGCTCCGCGGTCGCCGGTCTCCTCGAGATCCTCGCAATCACCTCGCGCGGCGACGCACGCGGCGACGTGCTGAAGGAACTCGAGCGGCAGATGACTCAGCTCCGCGACTACCAGAACCGGCCCGGCGTGGACTCGGCGCGGCTACGCGCCGTACTGTCGGCGCTGATGCGGCGGCGCGAGGAACTGAACGCGGCCGGTGCGAATTTCATGCAGCGGCTCCGCGAATCGGAATTCCTGAATGCGATCAAGCATCGCAGCGCAATTCCAGGCGGCACTTGCGAATTCGACCTGCCCGATTTCTATCACTGGCTGAATCTCGATCCGGACACGCGCGAAAGCGATCTCGCCGCGTGGCTCGCGACCATCCGGCCACTGTGCGAGTCCGTCTCGGAGCTGCTCTGGATCACACGCGAGAACGCGCGGCCCACCGAAGAGAGCGCGGCCGCGGGGAGTTTCCAGATCGTGTTCGAGCGCGACCGGCCGGTTCAGCTCCTCCGGATCACGGTTGCCGGCGCCTCCCGGCTCTATCCGGAAGTCAGCGGCAGCCACCACCGCTGCAGCCTGCGCTTCCTGCGCTGGAACAGCGTGCACAATCGGCCGACCCAGGCGAGCGAAGACGTGCCCTTCGTGCTCGCGATCTGCTACTGAGCTCGATGGCGCTGGAAGTCACCTGTCCGCATTGCGGTCGCCGCCACGAGTGGCGCGGCAATCCGTATCGGCCGTTCTGCAGCGAGCGCTGCAAGCTGATCGATCTCGGCGGCTGGCTCGACGAAAGCAACGCTATTCCCGGCGAGCCCGCCGAGATCCCGGACGGCGAAAGCCCGAAGCACTAGCAAAAGGGGGCCTCCGTTTTCCTTAGGTCCTTCGGGAAAACGGAGGCCCCCTTTTGCGCAGTGCTTCGATCTATCGACTTCCCGGCATGTCGAGGTGTTTCGCCAGAAAAGCCCATTGGTTGGCCCAGTCTTCCACCACCATCCAGGTTGGCTTTCCAGCGCCATGGCCGGCGCGCGTTTCAATTCTTACGATGACCGGGTTGGGGCAGGCCTGTGCGTGCTGGAGCGCTGCGGTGAACTTAAAGCTGTGCCAAGGCACGACGCGATCGTCATGGTCCGCAGTGGTCACCAGCGTTGGCGGATAACAACGTCCGGATTTCAGATTGTGGACTGGCGAATAAGCCAGTAGTGCGCGGAACTGCTCTGCGTCCTCGACCGTGCCGTAATCGCTCGACCAGGCGTAGGCGTTCGCGCTCGCCGTGTGGTAGCGCAGCATGTCCATCACGCCGACGCCGGGCAGCGTCGCGCCAAACAGCTCCGGCCGCTGCGCCATGACCGCGCCCACCAGGAGCCCGCCGTTGCTGCGGCCGTGGATCGCCAGCTTCGGGGGCGACGTGTAACGGTTCGCGATCAGCCACTCCGCCGCGGCGATGAAATCGTCGAAGACATTCTGCTTCTTCGTCCTGGTGCCGGCGTCGTGCCAGTCGGCGCCGTACTCGCCGCCGCCGCGCAGGTTGGCGACCGCGTAGATGCCGCCGAGCTCGAGCCAGCCCGCGACCGCCGCGCTGTAGGCCGGCGTCAGCGAAACGTCGAAGCCGCCGTAGCCGTAGAGGAGCGTCGGATGGCTGCCGTCCTGCTTCGCGTCGCGGCGGCGCGTGATGAACATCGGCACGCGCGTGCCGTCCTTGCTCTTGTAGAACACCTGCTCCGTGACGTAGGGGCTGCCATCGAACGCCACCGTCGGCTTGCGGTAGGGCTGGACCTCGTCCTTCACGACGTCATAGCGATAGAGCGCGAGCGGCGTCAGGTAGTCGGTGTAGGCGAAAAAGGTTTCGCTCACCGAAGGCGAGTCCCGGAAGCCGATCGCCGTTCCGTTGCCGGGCAGGCGGATGTCTCGAAGCCGCTTGCCGTCCTTTTCGTAGACGACGAGATGCGAGCGCGCGTCCTCGAGGTAGCTTGCGATCACGTGACCGCCGACCAGGCTAGCCTGGTACAGCGTCGCCTGCGCCTCGGGCACGACCTCGACCGGCGCGGGCGAGGCCGGGTCGATCGCGATCACGCGGCCGCGCGCCGCGCCTTGCGTCGTCTTGAAATAGAGCCGGTCGTCCATGGCACCGAGAAACTCGTAGATGCCGTCCCATCGATCGAGGAGCCTCACGACCTCCGCGTCCGGCTTCGACAGGTCGCGCAGGTGGATCGCGTTCTTGTCGAAGCCGTAGGAGATCACGAACACGAGCCAGCGCCCGTCTTCGGACACGGTGCCATAGGGGTTGTAGCGCGGATTGTCGCTGACCGAATAGACATGCTCGTCGTCGGCCTGCGCCGTCCCGAGCCGGTGACGATAAACGCTCACCTGCTGCTGGTCGTCGCCCTTCCCGTCCGCGCCTTTCGGATAACGCGAGTAGTAAAAGGCACTTGCGTCCGGAAGCCACGACACGCCCGTGAACTTGGTGTCGCCGATCAGGTCCGGCAGGTCGCGCCCGCTATCCACCTCGCGCACGTGCCAGGTGTCCCAGTCGGTGCCGCCTTCGGACACCGCGTAGGCGACGTAACGGCCGTCGGGGCTGATCGAATAGTCCGCGAGCGAGGCGGTCGCATCCTCGGAAAGCGCGTTCGGATCGACGAGCACGCGCGGCGCGGCATCCCGCGATTCTGCCCAATACAGGACGCCCTGGTTCTGGCTGCCGCTTTTCTCGACGTAGAAGTATCGCCCGCCGCGCTTTACCGGCATGCGCGATTTGTCATCGAGCCAGCTGTAACCGTATTGCTCGTAGTTCCAAAGTTCGGTCAGGCGCTTCTGGATGGGCCCGCGCGCCGGGATCGAATCCAGGTAGGGCTGCGACAATTCGTTCTGCGCCGCGACCCAGGCGCTTACCTCCGGGGATGCCGTCTCCATCCAGCGATACGGATCGGCAATCTCGCTGCCGTAATGCGCTTCGACCGCCGGGCCGCGAGCGGTGGCAGGATAGTGAAGGACCGCAGTTGCGCCGGGCGAATCGGACGCGACGCTCATGCTGGGAACCGCGGCGAGCAGGACCGTTGCAAGGCCGGATATGACATACCGATGCACCGTGCCTACACTCCGGTCCGGATCAGGCGCGCAGTCTAGCAAACCGCGCAGCCGGTCCTTTCCAGACTGCGACAGGACGGAGCGGCGATGCGTTCACTCGTGACAGGATTCACGGCGGCACTTTTCCTCGCCCCGGCGATGGCCGGCGACCTGCCGGTCGAACGCCTGTTCGACGCGCCGGATCTCCAGGGGCCTTCGCTCCGCCAGATGCGTTTTTCGCCGGATGGAAAGCTCGTGAGCTACCTGCGCGGTCGCGACGACGCGCCGACGGTCTTCGATCTCTGGGCCTATGACGTGGCCCGCAAGAGTCACCGCCTGCTGGTCGATGCGCAGGCGCTCGCCCCTGCCGAGGAAGAACTTTCCGCGGAGGAGGAAGCGCGCCGCGAGCGCCAGCGGATCGCCGCGCTTCGCGGCATCGTCGACTACCAATGGTCGCCGGACTCGCGCGCCCTGCTCGTGCCGCTCGCCGGGGATCTTTATCACTACGAACTTTCGCGCGCGCCCGCGGAGGCGGTCCGCCGGCTGACCGAGACGGAGGCCTACGAGACGGATCCGCAATATTCGCCGCGCGGCCGCTACGTGAGTTTCATCCGTGACCAGGATCTCTACGCCGTGGAAATCGCGACCGGCGCGGAGCGGCGGCTGACGACCGGCGGTGGCGGGCCGATCAGCCACGGCGTCGCCGAGTTCATCGCGCAGGAGGAGATGAATCGCAACACCGGGTATTGGTGGTCGCCGGACGAAAAGCACCTGGCTTACACGCGCGTGGACGAATCGCCGGTCGCCGAAATCGAGCGTTTCGAGATCGGCGCCAAGGGCATTCGTGTCTACAAGCAGCGCTATCCGGCGACCGGCCAAGCGAATGCTGAGGTGCGCCTCGCGCTACTCGAGCTCGACACCGGCAAGCTGGCCTGGGCCGATCTCGGCCGCAAGGATTTCTATCTCGCGCGCGTCGCCTGGTTTCCGGAGGGCAATCGCCTGCTCGTCCAGCGCCAGGCCCGCGATCAGAAGCGTCTGGAACTCCTTTCCTATCCGGTCACCGGCGGCGAAGGACGCCACCTGTTCTCCGAAAGGAGCGACACCTGGGTCGAACTCCACGACGATCTCTATTTCCTGCCGGAGCGCCAAGAGATCCTCTGGAGCTCGCAGCGCAGCGGACACAATCATCTTTACCTCTACGACTACGATGGCCTGCTCAAGGGACCGGTGACTTCGGGCGACTGGGACGTCATCGGCGAATGGCAGGCACCCGCGGTACGCGGCATCGACGAGCGTCGCGGTCGCGTTTACTTCATGGCGACCCTCAAGACGCCGCTCGAGCGCCAGCTCTATGTCGCCGATCTCGATGCGGGCCCGGAGCGCGAGCCGGTCGCGCTCACCACGCAGGACGGCTGGCACAACGTCACGATGTCGCGCGACGCGCGCCGTTTCCTGTTGGGCCACAGCGATCTCGCCCAGCCGCCGCAAGTCTCCTTGCATGACGCGGCAGGCAAGCGCCTGGCCTGGCTCATCGAGAACCCGCTCGATGACAATCATCCGTACGCGCCGTATCTCGACCGCCACGTGCGGCCAGAATTCGGCACGTTGCCGGCCGCGGACGGCACGCCGCTCCACTGGCAGCTCTACAAGCCTGCCGGCTTCCAGCCGGGCAAGCGCTACCCCGCGGTGCTCGTCGTTTATGGCGGCCCGACGATCCAGACCGTCCAGCGCCGCTGGGGGGAGCGCCGCGGCGGCCAAACCGCGCAGCTCTTCACGCAACGCGGTTACGTCGTGTTCGCGGTCGACAACCGCGGCTCCGGCGGCCGCGGCCAGAAATTCACCGAGGCGCTCTACCGGCGCCTCGGCGGCGTCGAGGTCGAGGATCAGCTCAAGGGGATCGCCTGGCTGAAGGAACAGCCGTTCGTGGATCCGGCGCGCGTCGGCGTGTACGGGTGGAGCTACGGCGGATACATGACGCTGATGCTGCTCTCGCAGTCACCGGGAGCTTTCAAGGCGGGAGTCGCCGGCGCACCAGTGACGGATTTTCAGCTCTACGACACGCACTACACCGAGCGCTATCTCGGCACGCCGCAGGAGAATCCCGAGGGTTACCGCCTATCGAACGTGCTGACCTACGCGGGTGACTTGCGCGACCGCTTGCTCCTGATCCACGGCATGGCCGACGACAACGTGCTCTTCACGAACACGACGCTCCTGATTCCCGCGCTGGTCGCCAGCGGCCAGCCATTCGAGCTCGTGCCCTACCCCGGCAGCCGCCACGGCGCGCTGACGTTCCGCGACACCGGCATCCACGGCTGGAAGACGATCCTCGACTTCTTCGACCGCCATCTTTAAAGGGGACGTTCACCTTTAGGTCCAGGAACTCCAGCGGGCAAACCTACCTCTTGATAAAGGTGAACGTCCCCTTTGAAGGTGAACGTCCCCTTTAACGCCGCAGGGCGCAGCCGTGCGCGCCGGCGAGCTGGAGCTGCTCCAGGCGCCGCGCGTCCGGATACCAGCCCGCGAATACGGGCCTGCCGACCATTTCGCAAAGACGTTCGAGCAGGCGTTCCGACATCGGCCCGTCCTCCGGCGCGATCACGAGAAAGTGGGCGCCTTCCGCGACCGCCTGCATGGCACCTGCGGCGTCATCGCAATGCACGCCGACGAGAAAGGCGCCGCTCCGGTCCACATGCAGGTTCTGTCCGCGCCACTGCAGCACGGCACCGTCGCAACCGGCGATCGCCGCGGCGCGGACGGCTTCGACGTCGGCGCCGAGAACGAATACGCGATGCCCCTTCGCGCGCGCGGCGCGCACCTGCTCCTCGTCGAGCGATTCCTCGCCGTTCTCCGGCAACCGCCAGAGCAGCGTCTGCGCCGCGGCTTTCTTGAGTGACGCGAGTTCGCTATTGCCCGCAATGACGCGCGCGAGCCGCGGCAGCCTGAGCGCGGTCACGATCGCTCGATCGGCTTCGAGCAGGTCGTGTTTCGGCAGCTCGTCGGGCCGCGCCCAGGCGACCGCCTGCGCGTCGAGCGGCTGCGGCACGCCGTCGTAAGCCGTTACCTCCCAGACATCGAGCAGCACGCGCCGGTCCTGATATTCGTGACGCAGGCGGATGAGCGGCCGGGCTTCGTGCACGACGATGCCGAGCTCCTCCGCAAGCTCGCGCTTCAGTCCCGAGAAGGCATCCTCGCCGAGGTCGAGCTTCCCGCCCGGAAACTCCCAGCGGCCGGCCATGTGGCGCCCGCGTGGCCGCTGCGCGATCAGCACGCGCCCCTGCGCGTCCGAGATCGCGCCGGCAATTACGTGAATTTCAGCAGGACTCTCCATCCGCGGTCCGCCCGCACCTCGTTCCGAGCTGTCCTATCCGTCAACGGGCTGCAATGCGCCGTGACAGTGCTTGAACTTCCGGCCCGATCCGCAGGGGCAGGGCTCATTGCGGCCGACCTTCCGCTCGCCGCGGACGAAGGGCGCCCGCGAGGGCTCGGGCACGGGAGCCTCCTCACGCTGGCCCGCTGCGGCCATCGGCGGCGCCTGCGCGCCGAGCTCCGGCGGCGGCGCGTGCTGGAGCTGCATGCGGCTCTGTAACCGCCGCTGGCGCTCCGCTTCCTCGCGCTCGATCTCCTCCTCGGTGCGGACCTGCAGGCGCTGGAGGAGCATCACGGTGTCGCTGCGGATGCGGTCGAGCATCGCGGTGAAGAGCGCAAACGCCTCCCGCTTGTATTCCTGCTTGGGATTTTTCTGCGCGTAGGCGCGCAGATAAATCCCCTGCCGCAGGTAATCCATCCCCGCCAGATGCTCGCGCCAGTGCATGTCGAGCTGTTGCAGCATCACTGCGCGCTCGAGATGCCGCATGACCGGCTCGCCCACCTGCCCCACCTTCTCGTCGTACGCCGCCTCGATCGCGGCGAGCAGCCTCTCCGTGGCCTCGGCTCCGTGCCGGTTCGGATCCTCGGCTAGCCAGGCAGCGAGTCCTGTGCGCACGCCGAAGTCGCGCTCGAAAGCCTGCTCGAGACCGGCGACATCCCACTGCTCCTCGATACTTTCCGGCGGGATGTACTGCGCGACGATCCCGTTCACGACCTCGGCGCGCACGTCCTTGATCACGCCCGCGATGTCGTCGGTGGACATGATTTCCGTGCGTTGGCGGTAGATCACCTTGCGCTGGTCGTTCGCGACGTCGTCGTATTCGAGCAGGTTCTTGCGCGCATCGAAGTTGTGCGATTCCACCTTGCGCTGGGCGCGCTCGATCTGGCGCGTGAGCATGCCGCTCTCGATCGCCTCGCCTTCGCGCATGCCGACGGTCCGGAGCAGCGACTTCGTGCGCTGCGGGTCGCCGAAGATGCGCATCAGGTTGTCTTCGAGCGAGAGATAGAAGCGGCTCGAGCCCGGGTCGCCCTGGCGTCCCGACCGGCCGCGAAGCTGGTTGTCGATGCGCCGCGATTCGTGGCGCTCGGTCCCGACGATGTGCAGGCCGCCCGCGGCAATCACCTGCTCGTGCAGCTGCTGCCATTCGTTCTCGAGCTCGCGAGCGCGGCCGGCGAGCTGCTCGTCGCTCATCACGCCGTCCTTGCGGAGTTGGTCGACCTGGCGGGCGACGTTGCCACCCAGCACGATGTCCGTGCCGCGGCCGGCCATGTTGGTCGCGATCGTCACGGTTCCCGGCCGGCCGGCCTGCGCGATGATCATGGCCTCGCGTTCGTGCTGCTTGGCATTCAGCACCGCATGCGCGTTACCGCCCTCTTTCAGCAGACCCGACAACTTTTCGGACGTCTCGATCGAGGTGGTCCCGACGAGCACGGGTTGGCCGCGCTTCACGCAGTCGCGGATGTCCTCGATGATCGCCTCGAACTTGTCTTTCTGGACCAGATAGACGAGATCCGACATGTCGTTGCGGATCATCGGCATGTGGGTCGGCACGACCACGACCTCGAGCCCGTAGATCTGCTGAAATTCGAAGGCTTCGGTGTCGGCGGTGCCGGTCATTCCGGCGAGCTTGCCGTAGAGGCGGAAGTAGTTCTGGAATGTGATCGACGCGATGGTCTGGTTTTCCTCGCGGATGCGCACGCCTTCCTTGGCTTCGACCGCCTGGTGCAGGCCGTCCGACCAGCGCCGGCCCGGCATGGTGCGCCCGGTGAACTCGTCCACGATGATCACCTCGGCGCCGCGCACGATGTACTCGACATCCTTGTGATAGAGCGCATGCGCGCGCAGCGCCGCATTCAAGTGGTGCATCAGGCGGATGCTCGCCGGATCGTAGAGGCTGTCGCCCTCGCGCAGCAGGCCGGACTGCTGCATGAGCTCCTCGGCCTTCTCGAAGCCGGCCTCGGAGAGGTGCACCTGGCGCGACTTCTCGTCGGCGTAATAGTCGCCCTCGCCCTCTTCGGTCGCCTGGCGCCGGAATTGCGGCACCAGCTCGTTGATCTTCACGTAGAGCTCGGTGCTTTCCTCGGCCGGCCCCGAGATGATTAGGGGCGTCCGCGCCTCGTCGATCAGGATTGAGTCCACCTCGTCCACGATTGCAAAGTGCTGGCCGCGCTGGACGCGATCCTCGAGGCGGGCCGCGAGATTGTCGCGCAGGTAATCGAAGCCGAACTCGTTGTTCGTCCCGTAGGTCACGTCGCAGGCATAGGCCGCGCGCTTCTCCGCCTGCGGCTGGCCACTCGTGATGACGCCGACCGTGAGCCCGAGCGCGCGGTAGATGGGACCCATCCATTCCGCGTCGCGCTGCGCGAGGTATTCGTTGACGGTCACGACGTGGACGCCATTGCCCGCGAGCGCGTTCAGATAGACCGGCAGCGTCGCGACGAGGGTCTTGCCTTCGCCCGTGCGCATCTCGGAGATCTTGCCCTCGTGCAGCACCATGCCGCCGATCAGCTGCACGTCGAAGGGCCGCATGCCGACCGTGCGCGTCGCCGCCTCGCGCGCGGTGGCAAAGGCTTCGGGCAGGATGTCGTCGAGCTTCTCTCCGGCTGCCAGCCGCCCGCGGAGCTTGTCGGTCCGGGCGCGCAGCCCCTCGGCGCTCTCCGCAGCGAGCTCATCGGCGAAGGCGTTCGCCTGCTTCACGCGTTCGGCGTACTGGCGCAGCAGCCTCTGGTTACGGCTGCCGAAAATCTGCGCAAAGATATTCAACACGCGACTGGAACCTCGGACCGGGGGTGCGGCGAATAAAGCCCCATGCTATGGGACCCCGGCTGAAAAACCGGTAGTTTACTACGACAGAAGCCGGGCTTTTTTGTTCTGGCCTAGCGCCGCACGAATGACAGCGGATTCATCGGGCGCCCATCGCGCAGCACTTCGAAGTGCACGTGCGTGCCAGTCGAGCGTCCCGTGGATCCCATCAGCGCGATCGCGTCGCCGCGCTTCACTTTGTCGCCGGGCTTGGCGAGCAGCTTGGCGTTGTGGGCATAGCGCGTGACATAGCCGTTGCCGTGCGTGACCTCGATCAGGTGGCCGTAGCCCCCGTCCGGTCCTGCATGGCTCACGATGCCGTCCGCGACCGCGAGCACGCGCGTGCCCGGCGCGCCGGCGAAATCGAGACCGTGGTGACTCGCCTGGTTGCCGTCGAACGGATCCGTGCGCTTGCCGTAGAGCGACGAGATGTAACCCGATTCGACCGGCCGGCCGCCCGGGACGATCTGGCGCGCGAGTTCGCGCGTAAGGATCAAATTCTGCAATGCCGTGAGCTGGCGGCGGCGATCGTCAATCTGCTCGTCCATCGCATCGAGCATGGCGTCGAGCGCGGGAACCACCGGCCCTTCGCCTGGCCCGGACTCCGGACCGCCGAGCGCCGGCGGCTGATCGAAGTCGAATTCGCCACGCGGGAGCTTCGCGACTTCCGTCAGGTGCTTGCCGAGCGCGTCGAGCCGGATGAGCTGCGCCTGCATTCGGCCGACGCGTGTTGCGAGCGTCGCGACCTGGTCGTCGACGCCTTGCTGGATGCGCGCGAGCTCGTCGCTTTGGGCCGCGAGGTCCTTATTCCAGCGCGCGAGAGTGAATTCGCCGAGCGGACTTTGGGCGCCCCAAATGCCGCCGGCGAACCAGGCACCGGCCATGAGGGCGAGAACCGAGACTCCGGCAGCGGTGTACGCGAGCAGGCGTTTGAAGCTCATAATGGTCGGACGGGCCTCTCCGGGCCTTTCAGAACCTCCGCACCATGCCAAAAAAACCCTTGCGTCTCAAGTGCTTTCATTGCCCATTCACAAGGTCAGCCGGCGCCTACAAATGAAAAAACCGACGGTTGTCAGCCACTTGCTGGAACAGGGACAGGGCATGCTGCAACGGCTGCGCGAGGGAACGGCCGACGCCGAGCGCACCTGCATGGCGCTGAAGAGCATCCTGCCGGCGGAACTTGCGGAGGAAGTGTGGAGTGCGGTGCTGCGCGAAAGAACGCTGACAGTCTTCGTCCGCTCGGCCGCCTGGGGCACTCGCCTGCGTTATGTCATGCCTGGCATCACCGACGTGCTCGCCGCCAGGCTCGGCACTGCGATCGACGAGATCAAGGTGAAAGTGCGCGCGCGGCCCTGATCAGGCGGTCGCGCTCGCGGTCGTATAGGAAATCGGCGCCGCACTCTCGTCGCGGAACGTGACCTCCTCCCAGGCCTCTGCATCCGCGAGCATCGCGCGCAGCAGGCGATTGTTGAGGCCGTGACCCGACTTGAAGCCGGTGAATTCTCCGATCAGCGAGTGGCCGAGGAGATACAGGTCGCCGATCGCATCGAGGATCTTGTGACGCACGAACTCGTCCTCGAAGCGCAGCCCGTCTTCGTTCAGGATCCGGTAATCGTCGAGCACGATCGCATTGTCGAGCGTGCCGCCGAGGGCGAGATTGCGCCCGCGCAGGGATTCCATGTCGCGCATGAAGCCGAAGGTGCGCGCGCGGCTCACTTCGCGCAGGAATGTCGTGGTCGAAAAGTCCATCGTCGCGCGCTGCGAGTGACGGTGAAACACAGGGTGATCGAATTCGATTTCGAAGTTGACCCGGAAGCCCTCGTGCGGGTCGAAGCGCGCCCACTTGTCCCCGTCCTGCACTTCGACGCGGCGGCGCACGCGCACGAACTTCTTCGGACTCGCTTGCACCTCAATTCCGGCTGACTGGATCAGGAATACGAACGGCCCGGCGCTG
>Ga0302046_10003622_pt1 | contig 13937 bp, 11 predicted proteins | sample RVTome_11_FD_200261 | JGI IMG/M metagenome (GOLD analysis project Ga0302046, IMG submission 200261) | Soil microbial communities from uranium-contaminated site in the Upper Colorado River Basin, Wyoming, United States - RVT147D111 (version 2) ...
CACGGGTCAGGGTCCCGACCCCAGCCCCAATCTCCAGGACGCGATCCTCTGGCTGCAGGTCCCCTGCTTTCAGGATCTTGCCGAGGATGTTGCGGTCAACGAGGAAGCTCTGGCCCAAGCGTTTCCGAGGCCGCAGGCCATGGCTGAGTAGAAGCCGACGAGTCTCTGCCAGAATCGAGGTCATGGGCAGCGGGGTCAGTCTCCCGCGCTCCCCTCCCGGGCCATTCGGACGTAGATTTGGGCCAACACATGGCCCGGATCGGCGGTCAAGGCTCTTTCCCAAACCGAAACCGCCTCGGAGGTCTCACGCCGCTGAAAATGGATAACGCCGAGCTGCACCAGGGCATCGGCGTACGTCGGATGAATCTCTAACGCCCGTGCCAGGGCGGCCTGTGCTCGGACTGGATCTCCCGCCTCCATGTAACACCGAGCCAGGTTACAATGAAGATCGGGAAAATTCGGGGCCAAGGCGATGGCCTTTTCATACTCCTCGATCGCCTGGGGATAGAGGCTGAGCTCCAGATATGTTTTGGCCAGTGCCGCATGGGCATTGGCCAGGCGTGCTTGCACATGCGTGGGGAGGCTCGGGTCCTTGGCCAGCTCCCGGTCCTTGGCTGCCCCATATTCCTGGAGGGCCTCGGTGTACGCCCCCATGTCAGCCAGCGTGATCGCCAGATTGAGGCGCGCTTCAGTGTACTCTGGATTGATACTCAAAGCCTGGCGGAACAATTCCACGGCCTTCTCGGGGGCGTCGCGTTGGGAATAGATGAAGCCTAACATGTTGTAAATGTTGGCATACATTGGCGTCCGTTTGACGATCTCTAAGAGCAAAACCTCGGCTTCGGCGTAGCGCCCCGCCTGAAATAGGAGCGTTGCCTGCTGGATTTGGTGCTTTAAAGGGGAGGGATCCATATAGCGGGGATTACTCGACGCTGGGGGATTGTAGGGTATTCCGGAAGGCGCTCTTGATTTCGTCCCATGCTTCCCCGAAAAAGCCCCCGAGCCCCCTGCTGGACTCGTCGGGGTATTTGTTGTCCTCGCTGGGCGTGCGGACCACGACTTGAACCCCGAGGTGGTCTGCCGCTCTCGCCCCCCAAGGAGAATCGGGGTACCTCTCCAGCACCTGCCGGTAGGCCTCTTCGGCGTCTTGACTCTCCTCCAAAACGGTGTAGGCCTGGCCAAGATAAAAGAGGGCCTTGGGCTCGAGGCCAGTGCCGGGGTACTGGTCCAGACAGCGCTCGAACCGGCCCTTCGCCGCCTCGTACTTCGCCCGTTTCATATAGTAGAGACCGATATCGATTTCCTGTGATGCAAGGCGGCGGCGAGCGATGAGGGTTTTTTCCTCAGCATCTTGGCGGTACGGGGTGTCCGGAACCTCGGTCATCAGTCTCCGAAACGCGACGACCGACCGACCGGTGGCGGTCTGGTCCCGGCCCACCTTTTCCATCTGCTGGAAATAGCTGAGCCCGATGTAATAGAGGGTCTCATCCAGGCGCTCATGGCGGGGATGGAGTGCCAGGAAGCGCTCATATTCCACCCGCGCCTGTGCGTAATTGCCCTCTTCGAAGAAGGTCCGGGCAATCCCGAGACGAGCCTCGGGCACGGCCGGGTTGTCTGGAAATTGGGCGACAAAGAGGCGGAGCTTCTTCCGAGCCTCTTCATACCGTCCGCGCATGAAATCGTAATTCGCCCGCCAGAACAGATCCTCTGGGGTTTGCGCTGCAGCGGTCAACGAATCACCACGTCCGAAAAGGCCCCCAAGGAAACCGCCAGAGCAGCCACCCAGGAACAGGGACAGGGCGATGAAACACGGGACCACCGTCCGGAAAGGCCGTTTTGGAGGCATACAGCTACCCTCCGGCGAGGGACAAACGAGAGAAACACGAATCGCCCAAGAACCTACCGAATAGAGCGTAAACTGTCAAGAAAAAAAGGGAAGAAGGCCAAAGCCGATGCAAGTCGGGCCTCGGTTCAAGCCGATTCGGCCTTCTTTTTGTGGTAGAGCAGGATGGGACGTTTGCGTTCCAGGATGGATTCTCGACCGATAACGACTTCGGCCACTCCGGTCAGGGAGGGTATCTCGTACATGACATCCAGCATGATATCCTCGAGGATGGACCGAAGACCCCGAGCTCCCGTGTCCCGGCGCACGGCTTCCTGTGCCACGGCTTGCACCGCATCCTCGAGAATCGTAAGCTTCACTCCCTCGAAGCCGAAAAACTTCTGGTACTGCTTGATGAGCGCATTTTTGGGCTCGACCAGGATCCGAATCAGGGCGGCTTCGTCGAGCTCGTGGAGTGCCGCCACCACCGGCAGCCGGCCGATCAGCTCGGGGATCAGGCCGTACTTGAGCAGATCCTCCGGCTGGACTTCGGCCAGGGTTTCCCCGATTTTCTTGTCGCGCCGTCCCTGGACCGTCGCCCGGAACCCCATGGATTTTTGCCCAATGCGGCCTTCGATGATCTTTTCCAACCCCACGAAGGCCCCGCCACAAATGAAGAGGATGTTGGTGGTGTCTACCTGGAGGTACTCCTGCTGGGGATGTTTTCGCCCTCCCTGGGGCGGAACGTTGGCGACGGTCCCCTCGAGGATTTTCAAGAGGGCCTGCTGGACTCCCTCCCCGGACACATCGCGGGTGATCGAAGGATTCTCGGACTTCCGGGCAATCTTATCGATCTCGTCGATATAGACGATCCCCCGCTCCGCTCGCTCGATGTCGTAGTCGGCCACCTGAAGGAGCCGGAGAATGATATTCTCCACGTCCTCCCCCACATATCCCGCCTCCGTGAGCGTCGTGGCATCGGCGATCGTGAACGGGACATCCAGGATCTTCGCAAATGTCTGGGCGAGCAAGGTCTTCCCGGAGCCCGTTGGCCCGATGAGGAGGATGTTGGACTTGGCAAGCTCTATATCGTCAAAGCGGGTGCGCGCGCTGATGCGCTTGAAGTGGTTATACACGGCGACCGATAAGGTGCGCTTGGCCCGGTCCTGCCCGATCACGTACTGGTCCAAGATCGCCTTGATCCCCGCCGGCTTGGGAAGATCTCCCAGGGCCTTGCCGCGCTCCTCCTCGAGCTCCTCAGCGATGATGTCGTTGCACAGCTCGATGCACTCGTCGCAAATGTAAACCGTGGGACCGGCAATGAGCTTGCGGACGTCATCCTGGCTCTTGCCACAGAAGGAGCACGTCAGCTTTCCACCCTGCTTGATCGGTTTGGCCATTTCCCCCTCCTGTTGCCTTTATCCCCGCACCAGCGTTTCCGTTTTGAGCCTCCCCATGTCCCGGGAGACGATCACCTCATCGATGATGCCGTACTCCTTCGCCTGCTCGGCGGTCATGAAGAAATCCCGCTCCGTATCGCTCCGAATCTTCTCGAGCGGCTGACCCGTGTGTGTGACGAGGATGCGATTCACCTCGTCGCGGACCCGGAGGATCTCCCGGGCCTGGATGTCGATGTCCGTGGCCTGCCCCTGCACCCCGCCCAAGGGCTGGTGAATCATAATCCGGGCATGGGGCAGCGAGTAGCGTTTCCCCTTCTTGCCGGCCGAGAGCATGAGGGCCCCCATGCTGCTGGCCTGCCCCATGCAGATGGTCTCCACGTCCGGCTTGATATACTGCATCGTATCGTAGATGGCAAGGCCTGCCGTGACGGAACCGCCGGGACAATTGATATACATGTGGATATCTTTGTCCGGATCCTCAGCTTCGAGAAAGATCATCTGGGCGATGATCAGGTTGGCATCCACGTCGTCAATCGGCTGTCCCAGGAAGATGATCCGATCCTTCAATAACCGGGAGAAAATGTCGTAGGCGCGTTCTCCACGATTGGTCTGTTCCACGACCATGGGCACAAGATACATAGCCGAATTTCCTTTCCCCCCCGGCGCGGAGCCGGGAAACCTTTCTTCACGGAAGGGTAATGAGGTCATGGCTGTCCAGAACCCTCGCTTGACCCATCAGGAAATTGAGTGCTTTCCGCTCGACGAGGCCGGCCTTGAGCGCCTCCAGGCGCCCTTCGCCGCCCAGGTGGGCCCTGAGCTCATCCGGCTGCTGGCCCATGGCCGCGGCCAGCCGCGCCACCTCGGCCTCCACTTCCTCGGGACCAACCGCGATCCCTTCCTGCCGTACCACCGCCTCCAGAATCAGGGTGTGCTTCACGCGCTTCCTGGCCGATTCTTCCAGCTTCAAACGGAAGGAGACATCGCCCTCCAGGCGCTCCGGGCGGATCCCTGCCGCGTGGGAAAATTCGTGAAGCATCCGCTCCATTTCACGGCGGACCATACCTTCGGGAACTTCGAAGGGGTGCGCGGCCGCAATCTTTTCGACCACCTCCCATTTCAGTCGCTGCTCTTCCTCTCGCTCTTTCCTTTTGAGAAGCTCGTCACGCACCTTCTCTCGGAGCTCCACCAACGTCTCACACTCCCCCACCGTCTTGGCAAAGGTGTCATCCAGCGGTGGAACCCTCTTCTTCTTGATCTCCTTTACGGTGATTTGAAACACGACCTCCTTGCCCCGCAGGTCTTTCCTGGGGTCGTCTGGCGGATAAGTCACCGGGACATCCCGAACCTCCCCCTTCTGGACGCCCGCAAGCCGCTCGTCCACTCCGGGAAGGAACTGTCCCGCTCCCAGCGCGAGGGGCAAATCGGTCACCTGAAGATCTTTCACCGGCTTCCCATGCAGGAATCCCTGCACGTCGACGATCACCCGGTCTTCCCGGAAGGCCGGCCACCCCTCCATCGGGACAAACTCCGCCGCCTGCTCCTGGAGGGCCTTCAATTGGTCTTCCGTCTCCTGGTCGCTCACTTCAATCTTTTTCCGGGAGACCGTCACCCCCTGATAGTCCTTGACATCCAGGAGGGGCTTGACCTCGACGACGGCCCGGTATCGGAGCGGCTCCCCCAGCTGAAAAGAGACCTCGTCAACTGTGGGGAGGCTCACCGGCGCGAGATGAGACTCCTCAAGAGCCAGCCGATACGTGGAGGAAATCACTTCTTGCAGGACCTCTTCCCGGACCTCGTCCCTGAACCGCTGTTCAAGGATATTCCTGGGAACCCTCCCGCGCCGAAAGCCCGGAAGTGTGACTCGCTGGCCCAGCTTCTTGTACACGCCCTCGACCGTGGGGCGGACCGCTTCGGGGGGGACCTCCACCGTCAGGGCCCGCTTGGATCCCGAGAGCTCCTCCACGCTAACCTTCATCACTCATCCAGCACTCATCACGTCGTTCGTGGTGCGAGAGGAGGGAGTTGAACCCCCACGGTTTTACCCACGGGATCCTAAGTCCCGCGCGTCTGCCAATTCCGCCACTCTCGCCTTTCCTCGCCCCCTCGTGGCGAGGTCTTCTGACATGCCAACAGGCGCTCGGGAGCCCCCGAGACACCCGTCTAAACCGCTGTTGATCTAGTATACCCCACTGAAGCCATGTTCAGCAACTGTCCGGACTTCAGGAGGCAGTCACGACATGCCTCATCGACTCAGTGGCGAGATTTGCTGGTCGGAAGACCTTCGCGATAGGTCCTGCGTTGCGCGAGGAAGGGATCGGACATCCCGCGTAGCCGCCCTCGAGGGCGCCATGGTCGTTTCGCAATCCCAAACGTTTAGGGTAGGAGGGTCCGGATGTCAAGCAGAAAAATTGGCATGGGGACAGAGGGCGCAGTGCTGCGCGTTTAGGCGGGCGGTCACATCCCTCAAGGCTCCTGACTCTTCATCGGAAGCGTGGGGAGGGTAAAGGTAAAGGTGCTCCCCTTGCCCACCTCACTCTCGACCCAAATTTTTCCCCCATGAAGCTCCACCAGCTTTTTGGTCAAGGCCAGCCCTAAACCGGTCCCCTGCAGCTGGCGCTGGTGCGCGCCTTCCACCTGTTCAAACTCCAGGAAGATCCGCTCTTGATCTTCCGGTCTGATCCCGATCCCCGTATCCTGCACCGCGATTTCGATAGAATCTCCGCGTGGCTCATAGTTCATAGTCGATAGTTCATGGTCAGTCCCCTCCGGTCCCTGAATCCTGAACGCTGAACCCTGAACGACGCGGCCGACGACCGTGATGCGTCCCCCGGCTGGGGTGAACTTGATGGCATTCGAGAGGAGATTGTAGACGATCCGTCTCAGGTGCATGTGGTCGCCCCACACGTGGACGTCCTCCGGCTGCACGCGCAAGGTAATGGCCAAGTCCTTCTTCAGCGCGAGGGGCCTCACCATATCGATGTGGGCCTTCAGGGTTTCCCCGAGGGGGACCGCCTGCGGATGTAGCTTCATCCTCCCCGCTTCAATCTTGGAAAGATCCAAGACGTCATTGATCAGCGCCAAAAGGTCTTGCCCGCTGGTGTGGACATGGCGGACGTATCTGGCCTGTTTCTCGTTCAAGGGGCCAAAGGTCTGGGTCAAGAGGAGATCCGAGAAGCCGATCACGGCATTCAACAGGGTACGAAGCTCATGAGACATGTTGGCCAGGAAATGGGATTTGTGACGGGACGCTTCTTCCAATCGCTCGATGAGCAACTGTAACTCCTGGGTCCGCTCTTCGACCTTGGCTTCGAGACCTTCCGAATACTCCTTGAGATCTTGGTACAGACGCGCCTTTTCGATGGCGACCGCGGCGTGGTTCAAGAGGATAGTCAGAATCCGGATCGTGTTATCATTGAAAATATCGGGGCCGAGGCGGTGAAGGGCGAAGAGGCCGATGACCATGTCGCGGCTGACGATCGGCAGGTAGAGCGACGGCAATTTCCCATCTCCCGTATCCGTAGCGAGGATCGGCCGCTTCTCGGAAACCGCCCGCCGCACCGCATCCTGTTGGAGGAGGAGGATGACGGGCGAACCAGTCCCATCCCGGCCCTCGCCATTTGCGGAACACCTGGTGGTCTTTACCTCGAGTGATCCGGAGGTCGGATTCCAGAGCATCAGCGTGCATCCCTCCGGCCGGACCCGCTCCAGCACACTTTCTACCAGGGCTCGACACGTGCTGTCCAGGTCCAGCGCCTTCCGCAGGAGATCGGAGGTCCGGCGGATGTGGGAAAGCTCCTCGATCTTTTCCTCATACCGGCGCGACACTTCAGCCAGTGTTTTGGCATACAGGTTCCTCTCACGCTCCAGTCTCTTGATGACCTCGCTCTGAGGGAGGCTGCTCCGCGGCGAGACCCTGGAGTCGCGATCGAAGGCGACTCGCTCGGCAGGGAGAACCTGCCCTGGATGCTCCGAAGAGATGTCGCCGGCCATGGTTCTTTCCTCCCAGGAGACACATCCCCCAACGCTCGTCCGGTGCCTCCAGGACCGCCTTCTCAGTCGCCGCCCACGCGCGCCCTTACCGAATGCCTTTGCTCCCCGCCGGCCCCCACCCGCGCATCAATGGCCTCCATGATGGCGGGATCCGCCTCATATGAGATCCTGAGGTCCGATGCCGCGGTGACGCAATCGTGTCCGGAGCCGGAGAACGGCTGAACTGTGGAGTTGCGACACGCGGGATTCGGAAACGTCCAGGACCGCCCCGACTTCCTTCATCGTCAGCCCCTCCTGATAGTAGAGCCCGATGACCATCTTCTCGTCAGCGGGGAGGGTGTCGATGAGCTGTCCCAGCAGGGCCTGGCGCTCCCTGGCCAGGAGTTCCCGTGGTACCCCGTCACTGCCCGGATCCCCAACCGAATGGGAGAACGAATCCGACTCGTCTTCGGCCCGTCCGGTCCGCCGGTCATCCCAGGCATGCAGGCCGAAGCCGTTGCCGTCGCCCAGCATCTCATAGTACGCATCGAGACTCAGCCCGAGGTGATTCGCAACCTCTTCATGCTCTGGCTGGCGTCCCAACCGCTGTTCCAAAGCCGCCAACGCCTTCGCGATCCCCTTAACCTTTTGCCGGGCCGAACGGGGGAGGGGATCCAGCTTCCGCAGCTCATCAAGGATGGCACCCCTGATGCGGGGCTGGGCGTACGTCGAGAAATCAACCCCATGATTCGGATCAAAGCCGTCAACGGCCAACAGGAGGCCAACGATCCCCGCGCCTTCGAGTTCCTCAATCCGAAGGTGCGCCGGGAGAGCAATGCGCATCCGCCCGGCAATGAAGCGCACCAGATGGACGTAGCGCTTGATGAGCGCCTCCTTGAGGCAGGGGTTCTGGGTCTCATGATAGCCCTGCCACAGGGCCGCAACATCTTCTTCCGTTCTGCTTCCTGAGATTCCGGTGATTCTCCGCATCCGTGAAAACCGGATCTATCCTTCCCGCTCACTTCCAGCACAGCGACGTGCCCTTGCAGGGCACGACCACACGAGTTCCCTACCGCCGCCCCCCGACTTCTCGACGGTACTCGCGAAGCCGGTTTCGAATGGTCCTGACCGAGAGCCCGAGAAGCTTGGCCGCCCGCGTCCGATTGCCCCCCATCCGCTCCAATGTCTCCACAATCAGCTGTTTCTCCATCTCCCGGAATGAGCCGGGTGATATTGAGGAAGTGTTCTCGTCGAGCGAGAGGCACTCAGGCTGAATTGTGTCCCCGGGTGTCAAGAGGATGGCCGCATGGAGACAGTTTTCCAACTCACGGATGTTGCCCGGCCACGGATAGCGCTCGAGCTTGCTCATGGCCGCTTTCGACACTTTGAAAACCTGCCCTCCCCGGCAGTGCTTCGCCAAGAAATGGTCGACCAGAATGGGAATGTCGCCAGGACGCTCTCGCAGGGGAGGAAGGGTTACGGTCACCACCTTGAGCCGGAAAAAAAGATCCTGCCGGAAGCGGCTGGCCCGCACCTCCTCGTGAAGATTCCGGTTGGTGGTGGCCACGACCCGTACGTCGATCTTGACCGGCCTGGTTCCCCCGACCCGATCGACCTCTCCCTCTTGGAGGGTCCGGAGAAGCTTGGGTTGAAGAGGCAGGGGGGTTTCGCCGGCCTCATCGAGGAGCAGCGTGCCGCGATGCGCGGCCTCGAACTTCCCCACGCGGCGGGCGATGGCCCCGGTAAACGCCCCTTTTTCGAAGCCGAAGAGTTCAGATTCCAAGAGGGACTCCGGAATGGCCGCACAGTTCACGACAACGAAAGGACCGGACCGCTTACTCCACACGTGAACGGCACGAGCCAGCAATTCCTTTCCGGTTCCGCTTTCGCCCTGAATCAACACGGTGGCAGAGCTTGCAGCCACGCGCTCGAGGATCATCATGATCCCCCGGATCTTGGGATCGCGGCTGACGACGCCCAACACGGAGTGGGGCTGGTCCTCCTCCCGTGCCGGCGTCCCCTGACCACGTGGCCCCAACATGCGATTGAGGATCTCTTCGACTTTCGTCATCGAAAAGGGCTTCATCAAGAAATCCGTGGCCCCGGCCTTCATGGCTTGGACGGCGGTTTCCACCGATCCGTAGGCGGTCATCACGACGACCAAGGCCTCCGGCCGGACCGTCTTCACGCGTTTCAGGAATTCCAACCCGTCCATTCCGGGCATCCGCATGTCGGAGAAAATCAGCCGGCTCGGGCTCCGTTCGAGGTGCCGCAAGGCCTCCTTGCCGCTCCCGGCCGAGGTGGCCTCGTAGCCCAAGCGCTGGATTGTCGTGGAGAGGGACCGGCACATCAACGGCTCGTCGTCAACCACCAGAACCTGGTGAGGTATAATCATCCATTCCTCCTCTGCTCCTGTCTGCAGGCCGCGTATGTCATGCCGTTTCCAGCATGTGATCACTCATGGGGAGACCCCTTCGTCCCGGATCCCTGTCACGGGCCACGCGGTTCATCGCGCCTGGATCCCCTCCGGTGCATCGGGGAATACAATCGCGAATACCGCCCCCCGGCCGAGCTCACTTTCCACGTGGATGGTCGCCCGGTGCTGGTCGAGGATCCGCCGAACGAGTGCCAGACCCAGCCCGGTTCCTCGAGCCTTCGTCGTGAAGAAGGGCTCGAAGATACGGCTGAGGTGTTCCGGGGGGATCCCCATCCCGGTATCCTCGATACTCACCTCGGTCCTTCCCGTGCCGGATTCGTCATGACTCACTTGTGTGGAGATCGTCAGGCGTCGATCTTCGGACATGGCCTGGACCGCGTTCAGGATGAGGTTCAGAAAGACTTGCTTGAGCAGTTCCCTGTCGGCAACCGTCACCGGATCGGCGGGCGCATACTCTTTCACCAGCGTAATCCGCTTCTCCTTGAGTGCATAGCCGGCGCAGACGATGGCCTCGTCCAATACGGCGTGCAGGGCGACTCGGGTAAACAGGGGACGACAAGGATGCGCAAAAGTCAGCAGGTTCGTCACGATGCCATTGAGGGCATAGACCCCTTCGATTAGGGTCTGAGCCAACTCTCGCCGCTGCACGTCGTCCTTCAGCTCGACGGCCAGCATCCCGGCACACAGCTCCACACTCCCCAAAAGGTTGCGCATCTCGTGGGCGAGAGTGACTGCCATTTCTCCGAGGGCGGACAACACAGAAGCCCTCTCCCGTGTCATCTTGCCTCTGTCCTGGTCGGCGAGGCGAACGGAGAGGGTTTTGGGCGTCATGCGACACTCCCGTTGAGGGAGGAACCGCTTGGCTCCTGACTCGCCTGGATGACACATCTCATGGAGAGCACGCAGGCCTCGGTGCGACGGGATGAAAGGCCACTCGCCTTGTCAGGGCGAGCGGCAGGGTCGCTCTCTTCAATGATCGATTCAGGACCCCACACGTGGTGCCATGCTGACAGTGACAAATGTGACGTGCAGTGTATCTGTTGGTCTTCGACGCTCCGGTCTCCTGCGGGAGGCAACGATCATGCCATTCGACGAACCGCAGAATCTCTTGATTTACCGGCCCCACTCGGATGATCGTCCACGAGAGAGAGAAGCAACAGGACGGCAAGACATGCCGGGCTGGGAAAGTTTGACCGCGCCGTTTTGTCTCTGTCTGACGACAGGAGCGTGATGAAGGCGGTGACACGATCCGATTCGGAGAAGATGCGTTGACGGGAGACGTCTCTTCACTAGAGCGAACGCTGGCCGGCATGGTTGATCTTCCTCCGCACAATCCTCTGTCAACTTGTCCGGTCAACTTGTCGTGCCAACTTGTCCGGTCAACTTGTCGTACGTCATGGTGAATCACGAATCGTGTCGTAAAGCACGGATTGTGCCATCGGCACGGGGATGCCCGGAACGATCAATTTTTGCGGGCCTTATGGGGTGCTACGCGCTTTACGTGCGGACCAGAAGCCGATGTGTTGTCATCCATTCGATGGCAGCAAAAACAGACGAAGGGAGCACAAAAGCCCAAGGATCGCGAGGTTTGCTCGGGGAAGCTGATGCAGGCAACTGCCAGCTTTCTGTTGGCACCCAGGGCCCGGATCATCCCTGCGCATGAGCCACGAAGGGACTCCGGGCATGAATAGGGCGGGCTACCGGTATTTTTTCGAATGAATCCCGGCCCGCTTCATGAGCCGCTGAAAAGACTGCCGTTCGAGGCGACACTCCTCGGCGGCTTTTGTGACGTTGCCCTGGGTTCTGAGGAGTGCGGCAGCCACGTACTTTTTGTTGAACGCGTCCAGACTCGCTTGCCGGGCCTGCCGGTAGGGAAGGGCCAGATATGACACGTGGGTGCTGGCCCGAGGAGAATCGGGTGGTAAGAGGTCCTCCGGCGTGAGGGTCGCCTTTTGACTGAGAATCAGGCCGCGTTCGATCACATGCTCGAGTTCACGCACGTTCCCCGGCCAATCATGTTGCACCAGCCACGCCAAGGCCTCGCCGGAGATCGCCGGAACCCCCCGTCCCAGGCGCCGGGAATGCTTTTTGAGGAAGTGATCGGCCAATAAGAAAATATCCTCTTTCAGCTCCCGTAAGGGGGGAAGCAAGATCGGGATGACGTTCAGGCGGTAGAAGAGGTCCTCACGAAACTCCCCCGCTTTCACCCTGGTTCGCAGGTCTCGATTGGTGGCGGCAATGATCCAGGGATCTACCCCCCTCACTTTCGTCGATCCCACGGCCATGAACTCGCCTTCTTGAAGCACGCGGAGCAGCTTTCCCTGAAAGGCCGGGCTGACGTCGCCAATCTCATCGAGGAAGAGGGTCCCGCCGTCCGCCTCCTCCACGAGGCCTCGCTTGTCCTTGATCGCCCCGGTGAAGGCACCCTTGACATAGCCGAACAACTCGCTCTCCAGCAAGGCTTCCGGCAGCGCCGTACAGTTGATGGCGACGAACCGGCGCTCGCGCCGTGGGCTCAAGAGGTGAAGGGCACGGGCGACCAACTCCTTTCCCGTTCCGCTCTCGCCGGTGATGAGGATCGGCGAGGAAGTTGGAGCGACCTGCCGGATAAGTTCCCGCACCTTCTCGATGGCCGGGCTCCTGCCGATAATCTGATCCAAGCCCTCCCGCGCAACCCGATCCCGGTGTAGATACCGTCGCTCCTCCAGAAGCCGCACCCGTTCCAGGGCCCGCTCGACCCGCATCTGGAGCTCGTCCTGCTCGAAGGGTTTGGTCAGGTAATCATAGGCCCCACGACGCATGGCTTCCACGGCCGTCTCGATGGTTCCAAAGCCGGTGATCATGATTACCGTGAGCCCCGGGTTGATTGCCTTGATCTGCTGCAGGAGGTCCATGCCGTTTATCCCGGGCATGACCAGATCGGCCAGGACCAGATCCAACGGGGTCTGCCGGACCCGCTTGATGGCCTCCTCGCTATTCTTCGCCGTGCACACCTCATACCGGTTCGAGTCCAGGCTTCCCTGGATGAGGGTGAGAAAGTCTCTTTCATCATCCACGACTAGGACGCGTGCCTTCATACCGTGCACCTCGCCGGAAAAAAGGTTAACGTTCGATCGTCTGGATTCCGGACTCCGAAGCCTCGAGAAGCGGAAGAAGGATGCGGAAGGTGGTGCCCCGTCCGACCTCGCTCTCGACCTCGATGCGGCCCCCATGGTCCTCTACGATCCTGACGGCGAGCGACAGGCCCAGGCCCATCCCCGTACCGGCCGGCTTCGTCGTCACGAAGGGGTCGAAGATCCACCGCAGGTGCTCCGGGGCAATCCCGACCCCCGTATCCGTCACGGCGACCTCCACCGTGTGCTGCTGCTTCACCTGGCTGGTAATGGTCATCGCGCCTCCCTCAGGCAAGGCATCCGCTGCGTTGGTGATCAAGTTGAGAAGCACCTGACCGAGGAGTCGACGATCAGCCGACAGCAACGGCAGGTGGGGATCCGGGATCAGGCTCACCTGTACCTTCCGCAAGGCCAGACTGTGTTTCAGGGGTTCAAGGGTCTCTTGGATGAACTGGTTGACGCTAACGCGCTCCCGCTTCAGGGGAAGCGGGCGGGCGAGATGACGGAGATCATCCACGATCTGCCGGCACGCCCGGGATTGTTTTTCGATCAGCTTGAGGTCGTGATAGATCTCACTGTGGGGATCCACACGCTTGAGGAGGAGTTGGGAGAACCCCAGGATGACGCTGAGGGGATTATTGATCTCATGGGCGACCCCGGCCGCCAGGTGTCCCAGCATGGCGAGCCGCTCTCTCTGCCGCTCAACTGTAATGTCCCGGATCACCAGAATGGTTCCGGCGGCCAGTTCCGCCTGGACCGCATCCCACGGCTGAATAGGGAAGGCCGTCAGGCCCAAAATCCGGCTCGACGCCGGCACCCGGGCGTCGGCCGAGGCGGGCTGCTTCGTTTGCCAGGCCACACAGTGAGGGCAGGGCGCCCCCAACTCGAGCCGCGCAATCACGTCGTGCCAGGTCGCGCCAATGAGTCCCTGAGGCGATGCCTCCCACAGAGCGCCAAACGCGTTGTTCGCCCGCACCACCCTGCCTCGTTCGTCCAGAAGCGCAATTCCATCGGCGATGGTATCGAAGGTGACATCCCACTCCCGTTTGGCCTTGGCGATTTGCTGGAAGAGGCGAGCGTTTTCAATGGCGATCGCCGCCTGTGCGGCGAAGGAGACGAGGAGAGTAAGCTCCTCCGCTTGAAAGGGTTCGGGAGTCCGGCGCGCGGCTGCGAGAACCCCCACGGCTCGCTCCCCA
>Ga0302046_10003623_pt1 | contig 13936 bp, 16 predicted proteins | sample RVTome_11_FD_200261 | JGI IMG/M metagenome (GOLD analysis project Ga0302046, IMG submission 200261) | Soil microbial communities from uranium-contaminated site in the Upper Colorado River Basin, Wyoming, United States - RVT147D111 (version 2) ...
GCCCAGTCGGCGTCCGCGGACAAGCTCAACAGGCGGGCCTTGAGCCAGTCCGCCTCGCGCCGTGGCGACATTGTCCGCGCCGCTTGCACCAGGGCAGCGCGGACCCGGGTCGCATTCGCTACCGGGTCGTCGTCGAGCAGGTCCCGCAGCAGGGGCAGTGCCCGGGTGGCGAGGCAGGGAAAGTCGCGGTTGAAGTTGCCGGAGCCGCCGAAATCGAAGCGGCCCGAGAGATGACCATTCAGATACTGCGACAAGCCTATCGGATTGGCGAAAGGGACCACCACCACTTGGCCATGGACCCGCCCTTGTCCCTGCAGCAGGTGCAGGCGTGCCAACAAGTGTTGGGCAACCAGGAGACCCGGCCATTCGTCGGCGTGCAGACCGGCCTGGATGTAGGCCTTGGGGCGCGCGTCCGGGCCGCCGAAGCGGGCGGCGAGGAGATGGCGCTCGGTGCCGGGCGCCGGTGAGGCCAGGAGAATGCGCTCGATCTCGCCGCTCAAGTCCCGCTCCTCGCCGCGCCTGCCGCCGCGGACCATGCGCTGTGGCGCATCGATGCCGCCGGGTCGCAGCCGCCCGGTCGGCTCGGGGTCTCAGGCTGGCGGGATGTCCGGGGGCAACCGCCGTGGTCCGCGAACCCGCACACGCTTGTCCTTGGCGCTCGCTCCCGCCTCGATGAGCACATGGCTCTTGGCCACGCCGAAGGTCTCCGCCAGGAAAGCCACCAGCCGCAGGTTGGCCTGTCCCTCGATCGGTGGCGCCGCCAAGCGCAGCTGCAGCCGCTCGCCCTCGACGCCTTGCCAGAGGTCCTTGCGCGCTCGTGGCCTCACTCGAATGCGCAGCAGCAGGTCGCTGCCCTGCCATGCCCATGGGGCAGGCATACTGCTACAGTCCGCGGGGCAGACCCGCCAGGTCGGCAATGGGGGTCACCAGCAGCATGCGCAGGAGCTGGATTCCGACCAGCGCCACCAGCGGCGAAAAATCCAGGCCCCCCAAGTCCGGCAGTACCCGCCGCACCGGCGTGATCACGGGATCGGTCAGGCGCTCCACCAACTGCAATGCCGGGTGGTAGGCATTGGGGCTTACCCAGCTCGCAATCACCCGTATCAAGATCGTCCATAGGTAAATGCTGAGCAGCAGGTCGAGCAGCTTGGCGACCGAGCCGAGCAGCAGCGTGGCGGCGGGCAAGCTGATCCCGATCAGCCACGCGACTATGAGCAATTCGACGATCTGCAGCAGCAGCAGCAGCACCAGCGCCGCCGTATCCATCCCGGCGACGCCGGGCACCACTCGACGCAAGGGTTTGAGTGGCGGGTCGGTGAGCTTCACCAAAGCCTGCACCAGAGGGTTGTAGTAGTCGGCGCGCACCAACTGCAACAGCAAGCGGAGCATGACCACCAGGAGGTACAGGCCGAAGGCCACGTGCACCAGGAAGACCCCGGCGTTTCCCATGTAGCCGCTATTCAACCGTCAGCTCCGAAGGCCTCGGCCAGCTCTTCCGAGCGGATCTTCGCCGCCCGCACGGCATTGCCCACCAGCTCGGCGAAGGCCCCGCTCTGCAGGACTCGAATCGCCTGCTCGGTGGTGCCGCCCGGGGAGCTCACCTGGCGGCGCAGCATCGTCGGGTCCTCGTTGCTTTCCAGCGCCAGCTTGGCGGCGCCGAAAGCGGTCTGCATGGCCAGCAGCCGAGCCACCTCGGGACTGAGCCCGAGGTCGCTGCCAGCGGCCTCGAGAGCCTCCATGAGCAGGAAGAAATAGGCTGGGCCGCTGCCGGAGACGGCTGTTACCGCGTCCAGCAGGGCCTCGTCATCGACCCAGACGGTGAGGCCCACGGCGCGCATCACGGACTCGGCGGCGTCGCGCTGGGGCGCGCTTACGTGGCGATTGGCGAAGAGCGCGGTGGCGCCGCTGCGCACCAGTGCCGGCGTATTTGGCATGGTACGCACCACTGGCAGCTTGCCGCCCAGCCAGCGGCTGAGGTCTCGCTCGCGGATCCCGGCAGCGATGGACATCAGTAGCGGCCGCTGCGCCACCAGCTCGCTGCCTAGCTCGCTCAGCACCTGCCGGACCATCTGCGGCTTGACCGCCAGCAGTACGATCTCCGCACCCCTTAATGCTACAGCGTTGTCTTGCAGCACCTGCACGTGGAAGGCCTGAGCCAGGGCGTCGAGCCGCTCGCTATTCGGATCGGCAACCCGGATCTTCGCGGCCGGCCAGCCGTCTGCGACCAGGCCGCCGACCAGGCTGCGTGCCATGTTGCCGCCGCCGATGAATGCAATGGTGTGAGTGGACATTCCGAAACTGGTGGGAGCAGTGACGACAGTACAGTAACCGCCACAGTGCGCCGGTGGCAACCGGCCGGCGAGCAGATCGGCTGAGTAGGCGTCCGGTGTGGCTCTCGCTTACCTCAACCGTTCCAGCGTCGCGGTGCGTATGGAGGCGATGTGCGGGTCCCGGCGATAGCTCTGGTAGACCGTATCGCGGTCGCTTGCCTCGAGACTCTGGTAGAACACGTAGGTGCCGAAGTAGCGTGCCTCGAGCAACTGCTCGAAGGCAGTCAGGCTCAGCCCCGAAGGCAGCTCGTCGGAGACCGCGAGCTCGGCGAAGCGCTCGCGCAGTCGTGGTGGGTCACCGGCCGCGCTGTCAACGGCCAGCGTGAGGTCGCCAAAACCCAAGAGCAACAGCAGCGTGACGGCGGCTCGGCACCCTGCAGGGATGCGCGTACTGGGCGGGGGATTCGGCATCGGCACTCGATTCGGGCCAGGATTCCAGAGGGGACGGCCAGAGCGTAGCGCCCGCCTGGCCTGCCTCGCTACTGAACATTTCGCAACCCGCAGCCGGAAATCCGCTCAGCCGCCGCCGGTGGGACGTGGCCCGAAGATCGCGGTGCCCACCCGGACGAGGGTTGCGCCTTCGGCGATGGCCGCCTCCAGGTCGCCGCTCATCCCCATTGACAAGGTATCCAGCGCCAGTCCCCGCTCGCGCAGCGACTCCTGCAGCTGGCATAGACGTCGGAAGGGGTGACGTTGGGCATCAGGGCTCGCACTGGCCGCCGGAACCGTCATCAGACCTCGCAGCCGCAGTGCCGGCAATGCCGCCACCGCGGCCGCCAATGCCCACAGCTCAGCGACGTCCACACCATGCTTACTGGTCTCGCCGCTGAGATTGACCTCGATGCAGACGTTCAGCGCCGGGGCACCGGCTGGGCGCAGCTCGGAGAGGCGCCGCGCCACCTTCAGCCGGTCGATGGTATGAGCCCAGGCGAAATGCTGAGCCACGCGGCGAGACTTGTTGGACTGCAATGGGCCGATGAAATGCCAGTCCAGGGCCAATCCTTTGGTGGCCTCGATCTTCTGCAGCGCCTCCTGTAGGTAATTTTCGCCGAAGGCGTGCTGGCCGAGCCCATGGCAGGCCCGAATCTGCTCTGCTGCAACGGCTTTGCTGACCGCCAGCAACGTCACCGAGCCCGGCGCTCGCCCGCAACGGGCTTCGGCCACACGGATGCGCTCGCGTACCGCCTCCAGCCGTTCGGCAAGTTCTTGATAATAGATCATTCCCGTTGCACTTTGCCGACACCGCCGCGATCACCGGCCGGGACCTTGGCAGGCCGCGTGGCCCGTGCTTTGCTTCGGAGCGCGCGGATCCCCGACCCACTGCCGACGGACCTAGTGCGATGAATATCGACGATTTGCTCGCTTTCGGCGTCAAGCACGGCGCTTCCGACCTGCATCTTTCCGCCGGCCTGCCACCGATGATACGGGTCGACGGGGACGTGCGCCGAATCAACCTGCCGGCCATGGAGCACAAGCAGGTGCATGCGCTGATCTACGACATCATGAATGACAAGCAGCGCAAGGATTACGAGGAGTTTTTGGAATGCGACTTCTCGTTCGAGATTCCGGGCTTGGCGCGCTTCCGCGTCAATGCCTTCAACCAGAACCGGGGAGCCGGTGCGGTGTTCCGCACCATTCCCACCAAGATTCTCAGCCTCGAGCAGCTCGGCTGCCCGCAAAGTTTCAAGGACATCATCGATGTGCCGCGCGGCCTGATCCTGGTGACCGGCCCCACGGGCTCGGGCAAGTCCACCACCCTCGCGGCGATGATCGACCACAAGAATGGCGACGAGCATGGGCACATCCTGACTATCGAGGACCCCATCGAATTCGTGCACGAGAGCAAGAAGTGCCTCATCAATCAGCGCGAGGTGCATCGGGACACGCTCGGCTTCAGCGAAGCCTTGCGCTCGGCGTTGCGAGAGGACCCAGACGTGGTCCTGGTGGGGGAAATGCGTGACCTTGAGACCATCCGCCTGGCGTTGACCGCCGCCGAGACCGGACACCTGGTGTTCGGCACCCTGCACACCAGCTCGGCCCCGAAGACCGTCGACCGCATCATCGACGTCTTCCCCGGCGGCGAGAAGCCCTTGGTTCGCTCCATGCTCTCCGAGTCCCTGCGTGCGGTCATCGCCCAGACCCTGCTGAAGAAGCAGGGTGGGGGGCGGATTGCGGCGTGGGAGATCATGGTGGGCACGCCAGCCATTCGCAACCTGATCCGCGAGGACAAGGTGGCGCAGATGTACTCCTCGATCCAGACCGGCAGCGCCCACGGCATGCAGACCCTGGATCAACACCTGACGCAACTGGTGCAGCGTGGTCTGGTGGCTCTCTCTGACGCCCGGTCCAAGGCCCAGAACAAGGACCAGTTCCGGTAATCGAGTGAGCGGCCCGAGCGCGCCGCCGGGGCTTGGTCACAATATAACTGCGGCCGCGATCGGCGATGATCGCCGCGCCGGCTGCCAGGCCGGGGACGATTGACGGTGGTCGCCGGCGCCGCCCTCAAGGCTTGGGGGCGTGCACCACCCGGCCTTCCAGCAGGGTCCACTCCACCCGGCCCTGCAGCGTCGCACCCTTGAAGGGGCTGTTGCGGCCCCGGCTCAACATCCGCTCGCCGTCCAGGCGGTAGCTCGAGTCCACATCCACCACGCAGAGATCGGCGGCCGCGCCGATCCCGAGATGGCCCAGGTCCAGCCCGAGCACTCGCGCCGGTCCGGCGGTCAGACGCTCGATCGCCACCATGAGCGACAGCTCGCCGCGGCGAGCCAGCGCCAGGGTCAGCGGCAGCAGCGTTTCGAGGCCGGAGATCCCAGGCTCGGTGGCGCAGAAGGGCTGCTCCTTGGCATCGGCGTCATGGGGCTGGTGGTCCGAGCAGAGCGCGCTCAGCGTGCCCTCGCGCACGGCGCTGCATAGCGCGGCCCGGTCGGCCGCGGTTCGCAACGGCGGATCGACCCGGCAGTCGCTGTCGAAGCCGGCGACCGCCTCCTCGCACAGGTGTAGCTGGTGGGCGGCGGTGTCGGCGGTGACCTGCAGGCCGCTGGCGACCGCCCCCCGCAGCAGCTCCACGCCCCGTGCGGTGGAAATCCGGCCGAAGTGGGCGCGCACGCCGACCTCCTCGACCAGCGCCAAATCCCGCGCCAGGGCCGCGGTCTCGGCAGCGGCGGGAATGCCCGGCAGCCCCAGCCGGGTGGCAACGGCGCCTTCGTGGACGCAGCCCCCCTGATACAACCAGGGATCGCGCGGGGTCATGAACACGGTGAGGTCATAGGTGGCTGCATACTCCAGGGCGCGCCGCAAGACCAGGGTATTCTCGATCGGGCGCAGGGCGTTGCCGACGGCGACGCAGCCGGCCTCGCGCAGCGTCGCCATCTCGCTCAGCAAGGTGCCTTCCAGTCCGCGGGTCAAGGCGCCCACGGTGACTATGCGGCAGAGGCTCCCGGCAGCGGCATTGCGGGTACGGATTAGCTCCACCACCGCCGGCTCGTCGATCGCCGGGTCGGTGTCTGGCGGCATGCACAGGGTGGTGATGCCGGCGGACACTGCCGCCCGGGTCTCGCTGGCGATGTCGGCCTTGTGCTCGGCGCCCGGCTCGCGCAAGCGGGCGCAGAGATCGACCAGCCCCGGGCAGACCAGCTTGCCGCTGGCGTCGATCTCGAGCTCCTCGCGGAAGTCCGAGGGGGCCTGACCCAGCGCCACGATTCGCCCGTCAGCCACATACAGGTCGGCCTGGCGGTCGACACCGTGGGCTGGGTCGATCACGCGGCCTCCGACAATCCGTATTTTCATCAGTGGGCCCCACGGGAAGCCTGGGCCTGGGCGCCGACCACCATGGCCATTACCGCCATGCGCACGGCGATGCCGTTGGTTACCTGCTCCAGGATCACCGACTGGCTGCCGTCGGCCACCGCCGAGGAGATCTCCACGCCGCGGTTGATGGGCCCTGGATGCATCACCAGGGCGTCCGGCCGCGCCAGCGCCAGCCGTTCCTCGGTGAGTCCGAAACAGCGGTAGAACTCGTGCTCGGTGGGCAGCAATGCCCCCTGCATTCGCTCATGCTGCAAGCGCAGCATGATCACCACGTCGGCGTCGCGTAGCCCGCGGACCAGGTCGGTGTACACCTTTACCCCCAGCTGCTCGACACCCACCGGCAGCAGCGTCCGCGGCGCTACCACCCGCACCTCGGCGCAGCCGAGGGTGTTCAGGGCATGGATCTGTGAGCGTGCCACCCGGGAATGGAGGATGTCGCCGACTATGACCGCCCGCAGCTCGCCGAACGAAGGCTTGTGCCGGCGAATAGTGAATACATCGAGCAGCGCTTGGGTGGGATGGGCGTGGCGGCCGTCGCCGGCGTTGAGCACCGCCACCTCCGGCTCGCAGTGCTGGGCGACGAAGTGCGCCGCGCCGCTCAGGGCGTGTCGTACCACGAAGACGTCCACCTGCATCGCTTCCAAGTTGCGCAGGGTGTCCAGCAGGGTTTCCCCCTTGCTGGTGGATGAGTGCTCGATACTCAGGCTCAGCACGTCGGCCGAGAGCCGCTTGGCCGCCAGCTCGAAAGTGGTGCGGGTGCGGGTGCTGGCCTCGAAGAATAGATTGACGACGGTCTTGCCGCGCAGCAGCGGTACCTTCTTCACCTCCCGCCGGGTGACGCCCATGAAGGATTCGGCGGTATCCAAGATGGCGATCAGATGCTCGCGGCTCAGCCCGTCCAGGGTCAGCAAATGTCGCAGCCGCCCATGCTCATCGAGCTGCAGCTGCCGTGGCTGGATCACCCGCCCAATACCACGAGTCGCAGCGGCTCTGGCCCTTGCAGCTTTAGCTGCTGGCCGGCCGGCAGCGCCAGCCGCACGCCGATGACGTCGGCGCAGATCGGCAACTCCCGACCACCGCGGTCCACCAGGGCCACCAGCAGCACCGACGCCGGGCGTCCGTAATCGAAGATCTCGTTGAGGGCCGCGCGGACCGTGCGGCCGGTGTGCAGGACATCGTCGACCAGCACGATGCTGCGATCCTGCACCTCGAAGGGCAGGCTCGAGGGACTCACCTGCGGCTTCATACCGGCGCGGCCGAAATCGTCCCGGTAGAAGGAGACGTCCAGCTCTCCCACTGGGGTGGTGAGCGCCAAGGCTCTGGCCAGCCGCTCGGCCACCCACAGGCCGCCGGTGCGGATTCCGATCAATGCCGGCTGACTCAATCCGCGGGCGCTGAGCAGCTCTCGCAATCGCTCGGCGGTGTCGGCCATGATCTGGTCGACGTCGGCGAACGTGCTCATGGCCGCACTCCTCCACTCTCCAGCCAGGACTCCAGTATGACGCTAGCGGCCACCGCGTCCACGCTGGCGGACTTGCCGCGGCCGCGCCTTTGGCCGAGCCGCGCGCGCGCTTCGGCCGAGCTCAGGCGCTCGTCGACCAGCGCCACCGCTCGCCGAGTGCGGCCGGCCAGCTGACTGGCGAAAGACCGCACCTGTCGGGTGAGCGCGGTCTCGCCGCCGTCGGCCGGGCGCGGCAACCCCACCACCAGGATGTCCGCTTGCCATTCGGCGACCAGAGCCTCGATCGCCCGCCAATCCGGTAGACCGGCAAGGCAGGGCAAGGTGGTCAGTGGGCTGGCGCAGCCAGTCGTGCTCTGGCCGACGGCGACGCCGATCTTGCGGCTGCCGAAGTCGAAGGCCAGCACGCAGCGCCAGCCGCCGGCAGCGGCCATCAGGCGTGGCCGGGATCGGTCGCCAGCAGGCTGAGCTCCACGCCGAGCAAGGCTGCGGCGGCATGCCAGCGTTGCTCCACCGGGGTTTCGAAGATGATGGTGGGGTCGGCAGGTCCGGCCAGCCAGGCATTGGCGGCCATCTCCCGTTCCAGCTGCCCGGCCCCCCAGCCGGCATAGCCGAGGGTCACCAAGACCTTGTCCGGACCTTCGCCGCGAGCCATCGCCAGCAGCACGTCCCTGGAAGTGGTGAGGCCCAGGTGACTGCCCACCGCGAGGCTGGATTCCCATTTGCCGATGGGGGTGTGCAGCACGAAGCCACGATCCTGTTGCACCGGCCCCCCGATCATGACCGGGGTCGCCGCCACCGCCGCCGGGGCTTGCTGGTCACCTAGATGCTGGAGCAGCTCACCCAGGCTCACATTACTGGTGCGATTGATGATCAGGCCGAGGGCGCCGTCCTCCGTGTGCTCGCAGATGTAGGTCACGGAATGGGCAAAATTGGGATCCTTCAGCCCAGGCATCGCGATCAGGAAGTGGTCGCTCAGAAAGCTTTGCTCGGCCATGTCGCTAGCCCGGAGAGGTCGAGCGCGCGCTGGCGACAGCCAGGTCGCTGGCGCTGAAACGGAAAGCTGCGATCGACATCGCCATCACCCATCATGGTGGTACGCCTTTCTCCCGCCGGCCGCATGCCGTCGCTGCGCTCACTGGACCTGGCGCGCCCCGCGCGCGCCCGCTATCGGCACCGCGTAGCACCCAGCGCACGCCCAGCCCGCCACGCCATAGTGACGTTGACTGGCGCGGCGGAGCGGTTGCCCGTCCTCGCCCATGAGCCACCCGGGCTAGTATCGCGGAGTGCTCATAGTCGGACAAGCGAGTCAGCCCGAGCTTAGGCGGCTGCCCTGCAGAAACTGCCAGGTACGCTTGATGCTGAAAAAATCGCCCTGCTGCTCCCTCAGCTCCGCGGGAAATGGGGCGAAGGGCGCCGCCAGGTGCACGATGCGGAAGGCCGCGTCGTCCAGTGCCTGGTGGCCAGAGGAGCGCAACAGCGTGATCTCGTGAATGCTGCCATCGTAGCGCAGGACTACGTTCAGGGTGAGGCTGCCGGTGAGGCGCTGGCGGCGGGCTTCATCCGGAAAATTCCTCGTGCCCCAGTCCTCGACCTTGCGCACCCAGGAGTCCACATAGGCTTCCGCCACCGAGAAGCGAGTGCTGAGCCCCGAGCGCTCCGGGCTGGTCCCACGATCGCTTGGCGCCATCACCTCCGGCAACGAGGTCGACAGGCGGGCCAGTCGCCGCGCCTGGCTCATCAGTGCGCTGGCCGAGAGGGCTGAGCTCGGCGCTGGCGCTGCCTGAGGCTGCGGCTCGGGCGCGGTAGTGGCCGCCGGTGCCGTGCGAACGGTCAGTGTGGTAGTTGTCTCCGGGACCCGCGCTACGCGGGCGCTTGGCTGCGACGGCGCCGCCAGCAGCTCCGGCTCCCGGGCCGGAGTCGGAGCGACGGCAGCTGGCTCGATGGCCCGGGGCAGCTGTTCGCTCTGGCTTCCGCCGCCCAAGTGGTCCGCCGCCGCCTCTGGTGCTCGCGCGTCCGGGCGCTGCCGGTTCGAGACCTGGGAGAAGCTCACGCTCAGGCGCTCCACCTGCACCGGCTCGAGGCTCGAGAGCTCGAAACGCACGGCCGCGATGACGGCAGCGTGTAGCAGCAGTGCCAAGCTCGTGGCCGCCAACAATCTCCGGGTAGGGTCCACCCCGGGCTGGGGCAAGCTGATCATCGACCTTGGTAGGCACTCGGCATGGGTCGGCGATTATACGGCCAGGACCCCGGAGCCGGTCCCCACAGCGGGCAACTAGCGACCCTGCCGAAGCCGTAGGGAGAGCGCATCGAGCAGGTTGGCAGCGATGTCGGTGCCAAACTGAGCGTCCAGCTCGCGAATGCAGGTGGGGCTGGTGACGTTGATCTCCGTGAGATAGTCGCCGATCACGTCCAGGCCCACGAAGAGCAGGCCGCGCCGACGCAGTTCAGGGCCGACCTGCGCGCAGATCCAGCGATCCCTCGGCGTCAGCTCCACCCCTACACCGCGGGCGCCGGCAGCCAGGTTGCCGCGGGTCTCGCCTGCTGCAGGCATCCGCGCCAGGGCGTAGGGCACCGGCTCGCCATCGATCAACAGGACTCGCTTGTCGCCGCTGACCGCGATGTCTGGAATGTAGCGTTGGGCCATGGCAAAGCGTCGGCCGCGCTCGGTCAGGATCTCGAAGATCACGCTGCGATTGGGGTCCTCGACCCGCACCCGGAAGATGGAGGCGCCTCCCATGCCCTCCAGGGGCTTCAGCACGATGTCCCGGTACTCCTCCAGGAAGGTGCGCAGCTGGCCGCCGTCCCGGGTCACCAGGGTGGGCACGCAGCATTCGGGAAACCAGGCGGTGAACAGCTTCTCGTTGGCGTCGCGCAGGCTCTGTGGCTTGTTCACCACCAGCACGCCCTCCAGCTCGGCGCGCTCGAGCAGATAGGTGGTGTACACGTACTCCATGTCGAAAGGCGGGTCCTTGCGCATGAGAAGGAGGTCCAGACCGGCCAGGGGGCCGTGGCTGGCGCTGCCGAGCTCATACCAGCGCGGCGCTCCGTGGTGCAGCAGCAGCGGGCGCTGGACCGCGTAGGCTCGGCCGTCTCTCAGGTAGAGGTCGGACTGGGTCATGTATCGCACGACCCAACCGCGGCGCTGGGCGGCCAGCAGCATGGCGTAGGTGCTGTCCTTCTTGACTTGGATGGTCTCCAGGGGATCCATCACTACCCCGAGCCTGGTCGTCATTGCGGCACTCCCGGGCCGAGCAAATCGGCGCGACCCCTGACTGATACTGGTCTGCAGGCCATCGCTGCAGGCGCACGGTGGCGCTGCATTGCGGCCACCGAGGTGAGGCATTCGCGAAGCCGTGGTCGTCGCACTCGAGCGGTCACGGAATTCTTACCCGCCCGCGCCAGCTTTCCTACCGTGTCGAAATTTTCCTTCGATTAACCTACCGGCAGTCGAGCGGTGGTCCATCGCTCGGCATGCACGCGGCCCGATATCCGCCGCCGGGTGGCCTGGAGGGTTTGGTATTGACAAGCGAATTAGAACTGCTCGCGCAAGGCTCCCACGTCTCGGCGACGACAGCAAAGGTGATGGTGGTCGACGACAGCGTCACCATCCGCCGCACCGCCGAGTCGTTGCTTCGGCGCGAGGGTTTTGAAGTCGTGACCGCCGAGGACGGTTTCGAGGCGCTCTCGAAGATCGTCGAGGCGCGGCCGGACATCATCTTCCTCGACATCATGATGCCGCGCCTCGACGGCTACCAGACCTGCGCGGTGATCAAGAACAACCAGGAATTCGGCAAGACTCCGGTGATCATGCTTTCCAGCAAAGACGGCATATTCGATCGGGCGCGGGGGACCCTCGTCGGCTCCGCCCATTACGTAACCAAGCCCTTCACTCGGGAGGAGTTGCTCGAGGCCATCCAGGATCACTTGCCGCTGGCCTCCTGATACCGGATGGCAGTGATTGCTGGTTGGATCGAGCACACCCGTGCTCGGGACCATAGACGCTTCGGGAAGCACACATGGCGCGCATTCTGATCGTTGACGACTCTCCTACGGAGATTTTCGCTCTCAAGCGCATGCTCGAGGACGCCGGGTTTCAGACCGCGGTGGCCTCCAGCGGCGAGGAGGGCATCGAGAAGGCCCGGCGGGAGAAGCCCGACCTGATCCTCATGGATGTGGTCATGCCTGGCATGAACGGCTTCCAAGCCACCCGCCGTCTGTCCAAGGACCCAGAGACCGCGGCCATCCCGATCATCATGATCACCACCAAGGATCAGGAGACGGACCGGATCTGGGGCTTGCGCCAGGGCGCCCGTGACTACCTGACCAAGCCCGCGAGTGGCGCCGCACTGGTGGGCAAGATCCAGGGTCTGCTGGCCGAATGACGGGCATGCCGGCAGTGGAAGGCGTCCAGCTGCGGACCCTGCACCCCTTCGACCAGCTCGCGGCGCTGGAAGGGCGGCTGCAGCGGGCCTTGGCGCCGGGGCACAGCGGCCTCGGCGACGTGGTGCTCAGCGGTCTCACATTTCGCGTCGGCCACTGGCACCTGGCGGTGCCCATGCAGAGCCTGACCGAGATTCTGCGTCCGGTCGCGGTCACCCGCGTTCCCGGGGCCAAGCCCTGGTTCCGCGGCATCATGAATCTCCGCGGCACCCTGCTCTCGGTGACCGACCTCGGCCTCTACGCCGGTGTCGAGGCAGTCGGCGCCAGCCGGGGCAAACGGATCTTGGTATTGCATGGCGATGCCTGGTCGGCGGGCTTGGAGGTGCACGAGGTCTTCGGTCTGCGCAGCTTCCACGACGGCGAGCGGGTCGCTGCCCCGCCGGCTACTGGGACGCCGCTGGACGACTACCGTATCGATGCTTTTCGCGCCGAGGGCGAGGTCTGGCTGGTGCTGGATCCCACTCGGCTCTTGAGCGATTCGCGATTTCGCGCCGCCGCGGCCTGAGCCCGGGTGGCAAGCGACTGCGTCACAGGAGAATTGGAATCCATGAGTGCAAACCAGGAGAACAGCAGCCCACGGGCTCAGGGCTCCATCCTCAGAGCCCTGCTTCTGTTCGTGTTGGTGGCCGTGGCCATCGGCTTGATCGGTACCGTGTTCGTGATCCAGGCCCAGCAGAGTACCCGGGACAAAGCCTTCCTGGGTCTGGTCGGCGAGCTGCGGCAGGACTCACTCAGCCTGGTTACCGACTCCATCGAAGCGGCGCGCGGCCAGTCCGAGGCCTTCTCCCGCCTACGCGCAACCCGCGAGCGCATGGAGGTCGGGGTGCAGACCCTACGCCAGGGGAAGCGCGCCGACGGCGGAGTTGGCGGTGGCGGCAGCACCCTGGAGCTCGCCGCGAGCGATTTGGAGAGCAGCTGGCGGCGCGCCGCCGCGCACGCCGACCGGATCCTGCGCGGCGGGGAGGCGGTGGACTCAGCCAATGACCTGGTGGCAACCGTCGAGGAAGCCATACCCGAGATTCAGATCCGCGCCGACGACGTGGCCGTGGCCCTCATCCAATCTGGCGCCGGCGCCAACGAGGTATACATCGCTACTCGGCAGCTGTTGTTGCTGCAGCGGCTGGAGAACAACGTGGCTCGGCTGGTAGGTGGCGGAGTGGAGAGCGCCAGCGCGGCAGATCGTTTCGGCCGCGATTTGGCGCTCTTTGCCAGAGTCCACGAGGCCATGCTGCAGAGTGATGCCGACCTCGCAATCGCTCGCGTCAGCGACCCCGGCACCGTGGAGATCCTCAACGAGATCTCGGCCCTCTTCGCCGGCGTCGAGGAGGCCGCCTCGCAGCTGCTCGGCAAGTCGCCCGAGCTGTTCCAGGTCGTGTCGGCCTCACAGGACATCATCGCCGCGGCCAGGCTGCTGCGTGGCGCGGTGGAAGAGCTGGCGCAGCACTACATCAATGTCGCCAATCCGCGCGGAGAGCTGGCCTACTTGCTGGGAATTCTGGCCGCAGTCCTGCTCGCCGGAGTTGCCATCTGGCAGATCATCGAGGCTCGCGCCCGCGCCCGAGAAAGCGAGCACCGCAAGCTCGAGATCACCGGCCAGAACGAGCGCAATCAGGAGGCCATCCTCAAGCTCCTCGACGAAATGGGCGATCTGGCTGATGGCGACCTGACGGTGCGGGCGAGCGTCACCGAAGATCTCACCGGTGCCATCGCCGACTCGGTGAACTACGCGGTGGAGGCACTACGCGAGCTGGTGGTCACCATCCACCGGACTTCCGAGCAGGTGGCCTCGGCATCGCTGGAGACCCGCCAGATTGCAGAGCGACTGAAGGGCGCGACCTCCACCCAGACTGAGCAGATCGCCTCCGCCGCCGGCTCGGTGGACGTCATGACCCGATCC
>Ga0302046_10003624_pt1 | contig 13934 bp, 24 predicted proteins | sample RVTome_11_FD_200261 | JGI IMG/M metagenome (GOLD analysis project Ga0302046, IMG submission 200261) | Soil microbial communities from uranium-contaminated site in the Upper Colorado River Basin, Wyoming, United States - RVT147D111 (version 2) ...
ATGCTGGTCAACGACGTGTCGCTCAGGAACCTGATCCCGGGGGAACTCGCCAAAGGCTTTGGTTTCTACCAATCGAAGCCGTCTTCGGCATTTTCGCCCGTGGCGGTTACGCCGGACGAACTCGGCGATGCGTATCGCGATGGCGTCGTTCATTTGCCGCTGCACACGATACTTAACGGCAAGTTGTTCGGCGAACCGGATTGCGGAACCGACATGACCTTCAATTTTCACCAGTTGATCGGGCACGTCAGCCGCACGCGCCGCCTCGGTGCCGGGACGATCGTCGGTTCGGGCACAGTCTCCAACTACGACCGCTCGAAAGGCTCGAGCTGCATCGCGGAGAAACGCATGCTGGAAACCATCGAGCACGGAAAACCGCTGACGCCGTTCATGCGTTTCGGCGACACAGTGCGGATCGAAATGCTGGATCGAAGCGACAGCAGTATCTTTGGTGCCATCGACCAGACGGTTGCGAAGGCGACAGTGCCATGAGCGAGTTGCAGTATTTAAGCGGCTTTGCCAATGAGTTTGCGACCGAGGCGCTGCCCGGTGCCTTGCCGGTCGGGCGCAACTCGCCGCAGACACCGCCCTTCGGCCTGTATGCCGAGAAGTTCAGCGGCACGGCATTCACCGCGCCGCGCGCCCGGAATTTCCGCAGCTGGTTCTACCGGCTGTGGCCCTCGGTCGTTCACGGCGAGTTCCGGCCGATCGACAACGGCCTGATACGTACCGCGCCCGACGCTGAGGCCATCGTCTCGCCGAACCAGTTGCGCTGGGATCCTTTGCCGATGCCCGACAAGCCCTGCGATTTCATCGACGGGCTGGTCACGGTCGCGACCAACGGCGACGCCCGGGCACAGTTCGGCATCGGCATCCACGTGTTCCGCGCCAACCGTTCCATGCACGAACGCTTTTTCTACAACAGTGACGGTGAGATGCTGCTGGTGCCAGAGCAGGGTCTGGTCACGCTGTGCACCGAATGCGGCGTCCTCCGGGCCGGCCCTGGTGACATCGTAATCATTCCGCGCGGCATGAAGTTCCGCGTCGAGGTTCCGGACGGCGGTGCACGCGGCTACGTGTGCGAGAATTACGGTGCGAAACTCGAACTGCCGGAGCGCGGCCCGATCGGCAGCGATGGTCTCGCCAACAGCCGCGATTTCGCGTCGCCGGTCGCAGCGTTCGAGGACCGGGAAGGTGATTTTGAACTGGTGACGAAACTGGACGGCCGGTTATTCGCCGCCGATATCGGTCATTCGCCGCTGGACGTGGTCGCCTGGCACGGCAATCTTGCGCCGTGCCGTTACGATCTTCGCGATTTCAACACGATGGGATCGATCAGCTACGACCACCCGGATCCGTCGATATTCACCGTGCTGACGTCGCAGTCGCAGACGCCCGGCACGGCCAACATCGACTTCGTCATTTTCCCGCCGCGCTGGCTGGTGATGGAGGACACGTTTCGTCCGCCCTGGTACCACCGCAACGTCATGTCGGAATACATGGGCCTTATTTACGGCGAGTACGATGCCAAGACAGGCGGCGGTTTCGTGCCGGGTGGCGCCAGCCTGCACAACAGCATGTCGGCGCACGGCCCGGATGTGAAAGCATTCAAAGCGGCGAGCAGCGGCGAGCTCAAGCCGCAGAAACTCGCGGCAACGATGGCTTTCATGTTCGAGTCCCGCTACCTGATACGGCCAACGGCCTATGCGATATCATCGCCGGCGTTGCAGAAGGATTATCGTGATTGCTGGAAGGGCCTGAAAAAACATTTCCGCAACCAATCCTGAGTCTCCCTAACGGCAAACACGCCTGCGCCGTTCACGAAGACGGCGCAGCTCGTCATCCAGTCTGATTCCCTCGCTGGCCGTGTACCCGTGCCGCATCTTCGATTCGATACGGCGGATCTTGTCTTTCGTCTCGGCACATTTGGTCTTGCGCTCGTCCACCGGCGCAGGCGCGGCGGGAGTGGAATACACCAGGCAAAGAAGAAGAGTGAGCAAAAAACGCACGTTGCTGGTCCGGTTCGAGGGGTGCGTCCACTCTGCCGGATCGGTTACGGCATGGCGATCAGCAAATCGGGCCGTTAGTCGGAGATTCGTTCCTGACGGTTTTGCGAAGCCTGTCGCCTGTCCTCGGCGTTTCCGAGCCTCCAGGCATCGACGATGCCGAATAACCAACAGGCGCCGAGTACGATCAGCGATGCATTTGCGGCCCGATTATCGGCCTCGTTGGAGGAGGCGATGATCGCTTCGCTGATCGCCTGCGTATCCAGTGCCACTTCACCGCTGTTGATGCGATCGACAACAGCCATTGCCTGGTTGATCGTGGCTGTCGTTAGCACGTACACCGCCGCCAGCGAAGCAAGTACCAGGACCGACGCACGAAAATACTTTTTCAATGCCAGGTGCCCGATACCGGGAAAAACCAGGCCGGACAGCAGTACTGCCTTGGTTGATAGGTTCACATTCGTACTATAGGCTCATTTTCGCCAAGCTGTTTGTACATGATATGCGCATCGACATAGCCCTTTGATGGGTGCAGGAACGCACCGGGCAGCGTGCCGACGATGTCGAAGCCGTGTTTCTGCCACAGGCGGACAGCGCTCTCGTTTGTCGCCACGACCAGGTTGTATTGCATGGCGCGAAAGCCCATTCGCAGCGCTTCGTCTTGCGAGTGCTCGCACATGGCCGACGCAATACCCTTGCCACGCGCAACTGCGGCGACAATGTAGCCGCAATTGCAGACGTGGGCCCCCTGGCCGGGCTGGTTTGCTTTCAGGAAATAGGTGCCGACGATGCGCCGTGAGTCATCGACCGCAACGTACGTGGCTGCCGGCGTTTTCACCCAGGCGTCAAATGCCTGCTCCTCGTTGATATCCCTGGCGTAGCTGTAACTCTCGCCCGCACGAAAAACGGGCTCCATGATGCCCCACGTTTCCTGCCAGTCGCCGTGCCGGATGCGGCGTATGTCGATGTCGTGGGGAATGTTCATGCCTCCGTTGCTAATGTAAAGATGGCGACTAACGCTCCGGCTCCACAGCTCCGGTCTCGTTATCAATGGCAATATCGAAGTGCAGCACCTCTTCGCGAGTTCGCAACTTCGTATACAGGGCAATTGCCGGTTCGTCTTCAATGTCGGTGTCGGCCTGAACGAAAATCACGTATGCTCCGTGCCTCGCAGCAATCTCCCTGAGTTTCCCGATCAAAGCTGTTGCGATTCCCTCACGCCGATGCAACCGCCAGATCGTAGATATAGATCTCGCTGCGCTCCTGTTCGAACTTCTTCAGTTCATAGGCCGCGAGACCGCCGACCGCGTCACCGCCTTTAAATGCGACCACTGCAATAAAGGACGAGCGTCGTCGATGGTTCATTGTTCCAGAAACGCACGAACCTCCCTGACGAATTCCACAGGTGCCGTCAGCATTGCATAGTGCTGTTGGCCGGGCATCACCACCATGCGGCTCGCCGGAATCGCCTTTAGAAGATCTTCGGTGCCGATTCGCTGAAACTCCGGGCTGTCGCCTCCCAGCAATAGCAACGTGGGGATGTCGAGAGTACTGAGGACGCGCGCATCCAGTTTGTATTCCTCCACGGCCTGTATCTCGCGCGGAATCGTGCGCGCAGTCTCGACCCGGGCCGGCCAGGTGGGTTGTGCTCGCAGGTCCTCGATCTCGGTTTCGGAAAGTCGCACGTTTTCCCGCAGAAAGCGCAACAACATGGTCTGCAGCTTCCCGTCGGCAATGAGCCTTTGATAAACCGAGATATCGTCGTTGCGCGGAGCGGCAACCGGTGGTTCGTACAGAATGAGCCGTCTGATCCGCTGGCTTCGAACAGCGGCCTCCAGCGCACAAATGCCGCCAAAGGAGTGGCCCAGCAGGAACACGGGACCGTCAGCGGCGTCGATCACCGCGAGTATGTCTTCGGATTCCGCTTGTAGCGAATAGTCGGGATGGTCGCCACTGCCCCCTCGACCGCGCCGATCCATGACGTACACCGTAAATTGCCGGGCAAGTGCTTCTGTCACGGGTGCAAAGCGCGTGTGATCCGAGCTTGCGCCATGCACGAGGATAAGTGAGGGTCCGGTTCCCGATACCCAGTACGCGATCTCGGTACCGTCGCGCGAAGTTGCGGTCGCCATGGTTGTCAATGCCTGCGTCTCTGCGATTGCAGAAACAGTAATTGGCAGCAAGGTGGCCAGAATAATCCGGGCCGCGGGAAATCTCGTCATACTCGTCAATCCAGGTACTGCCAGGTCTTGGCACCGTCAAACTTTCGGATGCGCACCGTACCCAGTTCGCCAGGCTCAAAAAGCCTGGCGTTGACACCCATCTGGCCGTCGGTTTCAGCGGTCATGGGTTCTCCGTGTGTCAGGCATCCGCAATGCTTGCAACGCACGAAGCGCATGGTTTTGTTTCCCCACACATACTCGCTCGTGTGTTCAGGCCGGCCACGGATCGTCACGTCTTCGATGTTGTAGTAGGCCCATAGCACACCGAGGCGCCTGCAGATCGAGCAGTTGCAGTCCGTGAGTTCTTCGGGCGGACCAGGTACGGATACCTGAACTTGTACGCAATGGCACGAGGCAGTGAGCATAGTTTGTTCCTTTGACACCTGTCGTTCAATTTCACCGGCGCCAGCGGCCAGCAGCGGCTACGAGGGCCGCTCGGGCGCTATCGCGCGCAATCTGATCTGCAATTCAGCGTTGGAGATTCCACTTATCTCGAGCACTTTTCTCGCGGAAGAATTGCCGCTGACAATCCGGGCTGAGCCGGCCGGAATGGACAGCATTTCGCAAATCAGTGCCTCCGCCTCGCGGTTCGCCTTGCCTTTTTCGGCCGGTTTGGTCACCCGGATCTTCAGATCTTTTCCCAACCAGCCGACGACTTGTGACTTCGATGCACCCGGCACCACTTTCACACTCAATCGGGTCGCGTCTCGTTGCTGCGACATCGGTCGTAAATCCGGTTTGTTCCTAGGTGGCCAAAAGCTGCCAGGACCAGTAGACGGCAATTGCTATCTGCACCGCAAATGCAGCAAAGCGAAGGTTGGCGGCGACTATGCTCGTCGATACAAAGTGAATCGAAGATTGCGCGAGCCGGGCGACGAGCAACCACGGGGCCTGGGGATCGGTGACGCCTGTCTGACCTGTCAGCAGAGCGACCACCAGCAGCCCACCAATTATCGGGAAGCTCTCGATGCAGTTGGCGTGAGCGCGAGCCAGGCGTTGCATGAACGGAGGAAGATTCGAATTGTCAGGCTTGAACTCGTTGGCGGCGACGGTCTTCGTCAGCAGGAAGCGCACTCGCAATCCTTCCATGAGAATCAGCAGGAACATCGTCCAGACGATGATTGAGGTGAGTACGACTGCGGAGATGCTTTGCATGGCAGATGTCCTTTGTCAGGTGGTGATCTTGTGTGTTGACGTCATATATGTCGATCGAGCGGGGTGGATATGATGCGCTGGAAAGGCACCGTATCACTAGATATGTGGTGGGAAACACTATTGGCTCGTTGCTGTTGTCAGCCGACGGTGCTATTCGATTGCTCCAAAATGTCCCGCAATGTCCGGAGGTCGGCCCGGACCGTTTCGAGATCGACCTTGAACTGCTCGTCACTGCTTCCAGGCAGTTGCAACAGGGTGAAGAGAATTTCGCACCCGGAGCCATTGGGTATGACGCGCATCGGGTTGTGAAACGTCCCGGTCGGCAGCTCTACATCGTGATCCAGAATGCCATAGGCATTTGCGGGTGCAAAGCGGAACCTGGCTGCACCGAGTGTTGTTTGTGCGATCCAGACATCATCGCGCCATTGAATGGACTTTATGAATCCCGGCGCCCATAAGGGCAAATTCGTCGGATCGGAGATGTAGGCGTAAGCCGCGTCAGGTCTTACGCCGACGGCAACGGAAACCGTGTGAGCCCTGTGCATGCGTCAACCCCGGTCGCCTGTTGTACCGCTCAGAGCCGTAACTGATGCAGTTAACGGGCCTGTCAGGCGCAAAATCAGGTTACTCATGTGCAGGGCCCTTCGTACGCGATTCGTCGCACCGCGTCCTCGCCATCGATACTGAGTGCGTGACATCGAGGATACCCGGAGTCGGGCATTTCCTCCAACACCGCAGAAGGGCAGTTAACCGGTTCGTCCTTCTGGATCGGTGTTTCCACGATTTCAAATGTACCGTCGTTGCTGATCGCAATGGATCGTTCGAAAGCAAACGGCAAAAGCACGGCGTTACCGACAACAGCCTGAACGTATCGGTTAATCGGGACCGACCAGCGCCGAACGATCTCGCCGCTCCCCGAGTACTCCAGTACCTGCTCCGGCTCTATTCCGGTTAGCTCGCCGACTTGCGGTATCCGCGACGAGCTGAAGACGACCACATCGCCCGAGCAGGCATGATGTTCATGTATGGTCAGGACTCCCTTGTGATTCTGCGCTCCGTCCGTCGCCCAATAGCTCAGCGCAACGGCCGGTCCGGGCTCGGAACACCCGCCAATGAGAAAACAACTGACAAGAAGCGTTTTACGCATGGGCATATACCTCGCCAGGTTACTGATCCCTCGGCGTCCCTTGTTGCGATACGTCGAAGCCGCGTCGCAGCGCGATCTCGCGTACCCGCCGGTCATTCAGCACCGTGTGGTAGATCCACTGGTAATGTCTGGTCGCTGCGAGGGTTTCCCGTGCTGTCGCCGCACCAACAAGCGCAGTCATTGCCTGGTACTCCAGGTCGCATACGAGCAGGTGGCGGTAGGTGCTTTGCACGTCGCGCGCACCACCTTCGGCGGCCGACGGCGCCTCCGGAAACTGCGCCTCGAAATCCTGCATGGCGGCCTCAAAGTCAGCGCGCCACGGTTCCTGATCGAGCCAATGGAGCTGCTCGTGGACGAACGTGGCAAGGAGTTCAAGCTCTTCGCCGATGTGGCGCGTGTGGATCGTAAGGATGGGGTGCGAGTGGGGGATCTGGTTCTCATCGATCAAAACGCTACGCGTGAGGATCCACGGCTCGACGTCGTACTTTCTAATCAGCGCGCGAAGTTCTGCAGCCATGGTGGCTTCGGCCTCCGTTCCGTTCGCAAGGCCGATCCAGACAACGCCCGAATTCGCAGCCGGCTCATCCTGCGACTGCGAAGCCGCAAGGATGGGCAGCAAGGCCACCGCCATTGTCATTACGATGCCCGGTACCGGTCCCATGTGTCTTCTCTTACCGATGCGATCCGCGCTGTACGTCATAGCAGGATTCTCGCCTGAACCAAATGAACTGCCCGACGGATGCGCTGCGCCGAGCCAATTCATATCCTCGTATCGCTCAGCCAGCGACGTCTCGCTGCCAGTAAAACCCTTCCGTCAGGTACGCCGACACACCGCAGCGGGCACAATGGAACAGCTTCCTTTTTGTTTCCTCGAATGATATCCGGAAGTTGGTCATGTCAGCACGGCACTTCGGACAAAGTGTCATAGAAGTCAGCAAATGGTAGGTGAGAGCGCCGCCGACGGTGACAAATCCGAACAGGGCGATTATCCATCCGTTGGCCCAGCTCGATGTCGCGACTGCCAGAACCACAAGTGCCAATCCGACCGCGGTGCCGGCGACACGATACGCGATCGCAAAGCGATGTCGATTTTTCAAGTGTATAGCCTCGTCAGGTTCCATTAATCGACTCGGCCAGTTGCCTGACGTTGACGTAAGGATATCAGGATCGCCGTCGAAGTAGATCCTAGTCGGCAAGTCCCGGGACTGCGCCACAGCGACAGATGCCTGACCCGCGCGAGACGTTCGTCCCGGATTTTCGACGGCAACCCGATGTAGAATTCCAGGCCGAGCGGCGTCGCCGATTTCACCGCGTTCGGCGATGTTGCGCTCGAGCTCGGCGCGGACTTCGCCGAAGCCCGGAGAACCCAAACCAGCGACCTGGGTTGCACTGGTCATAGGATCAGCTGCAACTCGCGGACAAAGCGCTCGTGCAGCGACATGAGTAGCCATTGCTCACGCCTTTCGGCCAGTAACTTTTGGGATGCCTGAGGTTGGTTTCCCAAGTGCAAACTGATCCACGACCCAAAGCCAGCTTCCATCTGCCTGACGCCTGGCAACTTCCGCGGTGATATCACCGTTACTCAGGCGGGACGAGGTGAGTGCGAGGTCGCCACTGCACAGCGCTGCCGCTTGAACGCTCGGGTCAAGTGTTGGGCGACTGGCCAAGAACCTGACGAAGAATTCCCGAATTTCATCCAGCCCCATCGCGACCTCGCCGTCGCCGTTAACCAGTATGGCATTGCCTTCATAGAGCGCGACGAGTCCTTCGACGTCACCTGCATTAGCCCGCTTAACGAAAAACCGCTCAAGATCATTTGGGTCCGTTGCAGGTTCACGCATCTAAGGATCCTCGAATACCTGCAATTTGGCCTAACGCCCGAGCTCAGCGGCGTTGCAGCGATTTGTCATAGGTCACGTCGCCCATTTCATGTTCAACTTTCTGTTCGATGCCGCACATTCACGTAAATACAGGTTGATTAGACTTTGATAGGGAATTCTAATGTCCTCGGACAGCGAACGAAAATACTCAATGGTGTCTTCATCAAGCCGAATAGTAAGCTGCTTCTTCGATTTCCTTACGTACGGATTTCGAATGGACTTGGAAAAGTCGTAAGATTTTCTCATGATAGATACTCTGCATATTGCCTTCGTTCCGACTTATCCGCTTTTCGAGCAGAAATAATTCGAATTACATAATCGTCTGGTCTAAAGCAGTGACATACGAGCAGAAGACGGAGTTGAATACTTGGCCCGAGCAAAACGAAGCGATCTTCGTCCTCGGGATTTTCCGTATCGGGAATCAATCGTGCATTTTCGTCCAGAAATGCGGACTTTGCCTCGTCAAAAGAAACGCCGTGCTTGCGCTTGTTCTCAGACGCTTTCAGGCTGTTCCATTCAAACTTAATTTCAGCCATTGGTAGAGTGTAACTACATTGTAGGGCATGTTAAGGTAAAGTATAAGGGCAGAGCCCAGCGGCGGCGCGCAGCGCCGTCCGCGCTCGCTGCTGTTGATAGCACCCATGCCCCGCAAGCAGCTTCCCGTAAATTATCGCAGTGATTCAAGTCGGCCCTGCAACGAGGACCACAGATCGCCTACCTTGTTCCATATGACCGATGAGTTCTGGCACAGACCCGCAGCTTGAGGACTAATCCACTGTTCGTAAGGCGATGTCTTGATCGTCGCGAAAGGCGTCCAGTCAGCCTTGGCCCCTTTTCTGTGCCGGCAGAAACTCGCCGCACAACAGGTACTGTGCTGCTCCACGAGAAGTCATGACGTGCCCAATGCGCACTTCCCGAAAGCGGACAGGATCCGGTGGGCAGTGCGTATGAAAAAAAGTATCTCATTCGGGAACGAGGTGTTGGCATCGAACGTTTAAGCTGACCTGCGCCAAGTATCTGGCGCGGCGGTTGCGGCTGCAAGCGCCGTGACAGATACGGTAAGGCGGCAGGTCCAGCGCATTGTTAGGCGACTGCTTGGGACATGTCTTGGAACTTTCTGCATAAGAACTACAGCATTCCCAACGTTGAGTGCACAGAAATGATGATGCCCAACTCGACCACCGCAAAGATCAACAAGAATTGCGATTCAGGAACGGGCCCTCCCGCGCGTTTGAAATAGCCGAATGCCAAACCCAAGTACACGACAGCCCCGACTCCCAATTTTGCCGCTGTCCAAAGATATCTAGACAATCCGTCCGACTCGTAACCATTCGGGTCAGCAGAAACACCGGTCAAGTCTGCGACTACACGCAAATAGAGTAGCCCAGCGGCCAGAGAGGGCTCCAAACAATGTAAAAGTGACGCCGCCTCGACCGAATGGTTAGGCGTCAGTTGCCGGCGAGCGCGAAGCGGCGGATGCATAGCGCAATGGGAACACCAACCAGGAATATGTGGACGGCAAGGCCCTGAGCAATGATCCAGGGCGAGTAGGTCATCTTGAACGGGATTGCCGACAGAGGCAGGACAACTGCGTGCATGAAAGCATAGACGAGAGCGCCGAAGATCACACCTGCGAGCACTGGATTCTTGCGTTGTATCGAGCAATGCTCGTAACCGACAAGGAAGATGCCTGCCGCAGCAAGCGTGATGACGAAGTGGCAGGCAAGACCAATCAATCCTGCCGCGATGCCACCTTCGAATGCGACCGGACCGAGGAGGCCGCTCGCAACTGCCTGGAGCACTCGGAGAGGACTTCGTCCGTTGAGCCCTGCCTGAGCGAACGCGTAGAGGATGTCGAGAGCCCCGGCAGCCAAGCCACCAAGTGCCGCGCCCAGTAGCGGGCGGGTGCAGCGCAATGTTAGGCGGTACCTCTCTAATCTCATCCGGTGCACCATCACGGACTTCCCTTAGTCCTCGTTTGCAGAAGTAGGTCTTGAACCTGGTCCTCGGAGCTGATGAACTTTCGCAAATCCTCATACGCGGCAGAGCTTGCGGCTTTTTCACCGCTCCCTTCTCCTTGAAGAGTACGAGAATTGTCTTTAATGGTGCTGATGAAGTAGAACGGTGCCGCAGGATTTCCCTCAGCAGATACCACCACAAATGTATTCTTATCGTTGCAGCTGTACACAATCCAGTCGCTCCCACCGAAGTTTCGACTGATCGGGCCAACGTCGCAGCTAAGCTCTGCTTGGGCCTCCTGATTTTCTTCGGTATTCCCCGCAGGCGCTACGAGAACGACCAACGACAAGAGCGACAATGTAAGGATTTGGTAATTCACGTTCGTACCGCCTAACGACCAAGCTCAGCGGCAAAGTCAAGCTGGCGTGGCTTTTGCGATTGCCAAAGACATGACAGATTGCCTTTGTCCGTCTGCAGCGCCTGGTTAGACGGCGGCTTACCGTTCCGTTCCAATGACACTGTCCGGGTTCTGCCTGAGTTCCGCTAACACCTTGATTTTCAGTTGCGGCCCTTCGTTCTTGCCGTAAGCCACATGAAGCAAAATTGCTTCCTGATCGTACTCAAGCTGGGGCGGCTCGATGCCATATACGGAGGACCACGAGTTAGGGATCTCCAAGGTTGGCCGAGCAACTGAGGTCCCTTGTTCACTGTCGCGACGATAGCGTATGAACCTGAAGGTAAGTGAACCCGCCTCCTCAACCTTCCACTGGATGGTGAGCTGCTGCGGTCCAGCCAAGTCGCAAATTCCACCTCCATCGTGTCTGGTCTTACCACCCGCGCCATCGATCTCGTCCACGATGAAATGCACACAGTGCGGTTCAGCAGTTTCATAGTCAAAGATCTTAAATCTAATGCCAATGGCTGCGGCTAGGTTTGCCAAGTCTTGAGCACGGAGGTCGCGATCAACCGGGGCCAGTTCGATGGCATCGCCAAAAGCGGGTGTGCCCCCCAATATCAAAGCGGCTGTTGAGCAAAAGGACAGCAGAGTTCGCTTAACCATTAGCGTTCCTCCTGAGTGAAGTTAGCCGTCTAACGCTTGAGGTCAGCGGCGCCAGGCAGCTGGCGCGCTTGTTGCCCGCAAAAGAGTTCAGAGCACTGCAAGAAGCGCGACAGATGCCGCCCGGCGGCCGTTGAAGCGATTTGTTAGGCGACACTTTGCAGGCGGTTAGCGAGATCGCGGCCAGAGGTTGCCGGAGGCAGTGGCTTTCCGTCTTTTTTGTAAAGGGCAATCGCTTCCTCGACGATTTGACAAAGCTCTTCAAATACAGCTCGCTCATCGTTGCCATGGCACCCACCAAGGATTAGACCGGGGGCGCTCCCGACGTAGCAGTCATCCTCGTCGGACCACTCCACAATCTTTGCGTATCGGGCACTAGCTTTCATTTCTCAAGCTCCGCAAGGGCATTTCGTACGACTTTGACCTGATATTGTTTCGCATCGTCACCAAGTTTGCCGGAAATTGTTATCGGTTTCGACAAATTCGGATGAACATAATTTCTATGGCTCCCCTTTCCGCCACGATCCTCGAAGCCGGCACGCTCGAGCTGGGCTATAAGCTCTCTGATTTTGGGCGGCAGTGCGCAGGGGCCCGCTCGTGCTGCCTAACGCTCGAGCTCAGCGGCGCCAGGTAGCTGGCGCGCTTGTTGCTCGCAAAAATAGAAAGTACTGCAAGAAGCGCGACAGATGCCGCCCGGCGGCCGTTGCAGCGATTTGTTAGGCGACCGGATCACTCCGCAAACGGCCCCTTTCCCTCAAGAATATTCTTGAAGAGCATCACCGCCTCATCCAGTGTGACTATTGATTTTGGCAAAGAATCCGGACTCTCCGAGATTATTAAGCACTCTGCGGAATTCTCCCGCCCAACCTCCGGCGCGAGCCCAAATCTTGAAAAGGAAACTGAATCTTGAAAATAATACGTAACCTCTTTCTCGTCTACGTCGTCTTCAAGAATATTCTCGCCAACATAAATGACTGGCTTCAAACCGGGCACCCACAACTTGGGATCCACAAATGTCAAGCGATAATAGTAGCTACCAATCTCAAGCCGGGATGGGTGCATGGCAAGGTCGCCTAACGCTCAAGCTCAGCGGCGCCAGGCAGCTGGTGCGCTTGTTGCCGGCCAAAATTAAAACAAACGCAAGAAGCGCGACAGATGCCGCCCGGTGACTGCTGCAGCGGTTTGTTAGGCAGCATCACGCACTCGGATTATTCGATTGCGTCTGAGTCGCCAAAGCACGAGTCCCGCAAGTGGGATACAAAGAGCAACACTCAGCATCCAAATGAATGTTGGCAATTCCAAAGCACGGAACGTCCAGGCCAAACCGAGATAGCTGAAGTAGTACCCGAAATCAGTGCCCATGACGAGAGCGTAGGCGAGCGTCCATGCGACCAAATAGCAAATGAGTAGTATGGCCAAAATGTGTGCAGCGGTCTTCATCGTGCTCCGATCCAATGCTGCCTAACAGGCCGCTGAAAAACGGCACGAAATGACATTTGAACGTGGAATCCGTGATTGGGTGAGTGCCGGCGAACGGCGGAAAGTCGTTCTTGCCGATGAGGATCTGTTTACTGTGGTGACGAACATGCCGAAATCCTCCGTCTCATGTCGGCAACGGCCTCAGTTTTGCCATGCGGGTCAGGTTGTAGGCACTCATCGCCATCAGTGCATACAGCTCGGTGCGTGCACGACCGAAGAAGCGGCTCTTTCTCAATCCCGCGATGGCCTTGAGCCAGCCGAACGCCTGCTCGATGAGTTTTCGTTTGCGCAGCGACAGTTGGTAGTTGGCATGGCGCATGGTGCGGTGATCGAGCCCTGGAATCCGTCGCCCGTCAGCGATGAAAGCAATGTGCGGACGAATGCCCCGCTCACGCAGAGTGGCGACGAAATCCTTGGTGCAGTATCCCTTGTCGCCGGCCACGGTCTTGATGCGTCGATGCTTGCGGCGCGTCAGCTGTCGCAAGGCGCTCGACCGCTCGCCGGTCAGGATGTCGTCGACCGAGAAATCGACAATCAGCCCGCAGCGGTTCTCCGCCACGGCATTGCCCGAGAAATACAGCTTGGTGGCCGCCGCCCGGCTCTTGCGAAACAGTCTGGCTTCCGGGTCCGTGACCGAGGCGTGCGTGGCGTTGCTGCGGCGCTCGCCGTGGAAATCCACGCCCTGGTTGTCCGGATCGATTGGCCCGCCCTCGTCATCGTCCTTGCGCCGCACGCTTTTGAGCGAGGCCAGCGACTCGATCAGGGTCCCATCCACCGTGAAGTGCTCCTGCGACAGCAGCTGCTCCGCCCTGGCCTGGCGCACCACTTCGGCGAAGAACCGCGGCGCCACCTCATGCTCGAGCAGCCGCTCCCGGTTCTTGCTGAAGGTCGAGGCGACGAACCCCGGCTCATCCATGGTCATGCCCAAAAACCACCGATACAGCAGGTTCCAGGCCAGGCTGTCGCAAAACTGCCGGTCCGAACGGATCGAATACAGCGCGATCAGCAGCTGCGCCTTCAGCAGCCGTT
>Ga0302046_10003625_pt1 | contig 13933 bp, 14 predicted proteins | sample RVTome_11_FD_200261 | JGI IMG/M metagenome (GOLD analysis project Ga0302046, IMG submission 200261) | Soil microbial communities from uranium-contaminated site in the Upper Colorado River Basin, Wyoming, United States - RVT147D111 (version 2) ...
CCAAGCCGGCCGCCGAGGTGACGCTCGCGCTCGGGGACGGCCGGACGCTCGCGCTCCAGCTGGGGGCCAAGAATCCGACGGGCGTGTGGGTCTACGCCCGCGAGCGGGACAAGCCGGCGGTGTTCGTGCTGGGCGAGAGCGTGCTGCGCGACGTCACCCGGCCCGTGGCCGACTTCCGCGACCGCACGATCCTGGCGTTCGACGCCAAGGCGGTCACCGGCTTCGAGGTCGTCCTGCCCGAGGAGACGCTCGCGGTCGAGGGCGCTCCCGGCGCCTGGCGGATCACCCGTCCCGTCGCCCTCCGGGCCGACAACGAGACCGTCGGCGAGTTCCTCGACAAGCTGGCCGCGCAGAAGATCCGCGACTTCGTGGCCGAGGCGCCGGCCTCGCGCCAGCCCTACGGGCTCGAGCGCCCGGTGCGCGTCACCATCCACACCGGCCGGGACAAGGACCGGGTGAGCCGCACGCTGCTGCTCGGACGGGTCGACGCCGGCAAGAAGGGCGTCTACGCCATGCGGCCCGACGAGTCGACCGTGCTGCTGGTGCCGGAAGAGCTCTGGAAGCAGGTCCCCAAGAACGTCGCCGTGCTGCGCAACAAGGTGGTGGTGGAGGTCGACCGCGACAAGCTCACCCGCGTCGAGATCGAGAGCGCCAAGGGCGCGGTCGTCGTGGCCCGCGAGAAGGACGAGTGGAAGATCGTCACGCCCGAGGTGCTGCCCGCCGACCAGGTCGAGGTCAGCGCGGTGATCGCCAGGCTGCGCGACCTCCGGGCGCAGGGCTTCCTCAGCGACGACGCGGGCGGCATCGCCAAGTACCTCGCCAAGCCGGAGGTGCGGGTGGCGCTGATCGAGCAGGGCGGCGGCCGGACGACCGTGCTGCTGGCGCCCTCGCGGGAGACGCGGGACGGGGCGCCGAGCGCCTACGCGGCGGTGGCGGGCAAGGGCCCGGTCGTCCTGGTCGAGGGCAAGACGCTCGGCGACCTCGCCCGCTCGGTCAACGACCTGCGCGACCGGCGGTTGCTGGGCGCCCTCGAGCCCCGGGACATCAAGCGCGTGCGGGTGCAGGCCGGCGGGCAGACGGTGGTGCTGGAGCGCAAGGGCGACACCGAGTGGCGCATGCTCGAGCCCACCAAGGGCGGCGCCAGCGGACAGAAGGTCGACGACCTGCTGTACACGCTGCGGGCGTTGCGGTGGAAGGAGATCGTCGCGCCGCAGGGCGCCGAGCCTGCCCGCTGGGGGCTGGACGCTCCGACGCTCGAAGTCGCCCTGTTCCGCGGCGACGGCGGCGAGATCGCCACCGTGCAGGTGGGCAAGCGTGAGGGCGACCTCGCCTACATCCGCACCAAGGCGGAGCCGGCCGTCTACAGCGTGGAGGACCGGGCCCTGGGCCCGGCGCCCAAAGTCCCGGACGACTTCAAAGGCTGAGTTGGGGTAGACTTGCCCGCTCATGGGGCGGGAACTCTTCATCGTGAGCCGCGGCCGGCCGGAACTGTACCGCTACCTCAGCCAGACGTTCGCCGACGCCGACAAGGTCGAGGTCATCTGGGACCGCCGGATGAGCGAACGGCGAGGCCCGCCCAAGAGCGCCGTCCCCGAACGCCGCCGCGGCGACCGCCGGGCTCGGCCCGCCGTCGACGAGGAAATCCGCGCCGTCGGCTACGCCTTCCTCGCGTTCTGATGACCAAGTCCTTCGACGAACTTCCGGGCTGAGGTAGCATGGACAGCCTCGGAGGGCGGAGCCCGATGGCCGGCGGCGGGATCTATCTGAAGCAGCTCGAGCTGGGACCGATGCAGAACTTCGTCTACCTGGTGGGCGATCCGGCGGCGCGCGTCTGCGTCGTCGTCGATCCGGCCTGGGAGATCGACACGATCGTCGACACGGCCGCCGCCGACGGCATGACGATCACCGGCGCCCTCGTCACCCACACCCACCAGGACCACGTCGGCGGCAGCCTCGCCTCGTGGGGCATGCCCGGCCGCATCCCCGGCGTCGAGGAGTTGCTGGCGCGAGTCCCCGCCCGGGTCCACGTGCACAAGGCCGAGCGCGAGTTCCTGCCGGGCCTCGGCTCCGACCTCGTCAAGGTCGACCATCACGACACGCTCGCCGTGGGGCGGCTGACGCTGACGTTCCTGCACACGCCCGGCCACACACCGGGCTCGCAGTGCTTCCTCGTCGACGGCCGGCTCATCTCCGGCGACACGCTGTTCATCGGCTCCTGCGGCCGCACCGACCTGCCGGGCAGCGACCCCCGCGAGATGTACTACTCGCTGACCCAGCGGCTGGGGGCGCTGCCCGACGACACGCTGCTGTTTCCCGGCCACAACTACGGTGGCCCGTCCTCGACCATCGGTGACGAGAAGCGGCAGAACCCGTTCATGCGCTTCGCCTCCCTCGGCGAGTTCCTGCGCACGATGGGCGGCAGCCGCATCGTCGCACCCTGAGCCCCGGACTGCCGTGATCTCCGGCCGCGAGTTCGCCGCCCGTCTCGAGCGCCACGGCTTCGACTTCTTCACCGGCGTGCCGTGCTCGCTGATCGAGGATCTCATCGCCGCGCTCGAGGGTGGCTCGGGCGCGCCGTACGTGGCGGCGGTGCGCGAGGACGCCGCGGTCGGGGTGGCGGCGGGCGCCTGGTTCGGCGGCCGGCGGCCGGCGGTGCTGATGCAGAACTCGGGGCTCGGCACCAGCCTGAACGCGCTCGCCTCGCTGTCCCTCATGTACGGCCTACCCGCACTGCTGGTGGTGACGTGGCGCGGCTTCGGCGGCAAGGACGCGCCCGAGCACATCCTGATGGGCGAGATCTCGCCGCGCCTGCTCGAGCTGCTCGGCATCCCGCACCGCGTGCTGGCCGCCGACTCGGTCGAGGCCGACCTGGCCTGGGCCGCCGCCGAGATGGACACGCGCATGGCGCCGGTGGCGCTGCTGGTCCCGCCCCGGGTCGTCCAGACCGGCGGCGTCGAGCCGGCCGCGCCGTCACCGGCGACCGTGCCGGCGGCCCTGCTCGATCCGGCCGGGGCGGCGCCCGGGGCGCTGCCGCCCTCCACGATGTCGCGGCTGACCGCGCTGGAGATCGCGCTCAAGGCCGCCGGGGACGACCCCGTCACGCACGCCAACGGCTACATCTGCCGCGAGAGCTTTTCGCTGGCCGACCGGCGGGAGAGCTTCTACATGATCGGCTCCATGGGGCTGGCGCCGGCGATCGCGCTCGGCCTGGCGCTGGCCCGGCCGGCTCGCCGCGTCGTCGTGTTCGACGGCGACGGCAATCTCCTGATGAACCTCGGGATCCTGGCCATGATCGCCGCGCAGCGTCCGTCCAACCTCGTGCATCTCGTCTTCGACAACGAGGTCTACGGCTCGACGGGCAACCAGACCTCGCTCTCGCGAGACGTGCGGCTCGATCGACTGGCGGCGGCGGCGGGGTTCGCCAGCGCCGCGGCCGTGAGCGACCCGTGGACGCTCGACGCCGCCCTCGGCGCGGCCCTGGCCACCGCCGGTCCCCACTTCGTGCTCGTGAAGGTCACCGCCGAGGAGGCCGACGTGCCGCGCATTCCGTACACGCCGGCGGCGCTCCGCGACCGCTTCCGGGCGGCCGTGCAGGGAGGCTGAGGTGCGACGGACGACCGCGCTGCGCCGCCTGGTGACACGCCCGGAGACCGCGTTCCTGATGGAGGCGCACGACGGCCTGTCGGCCCGCATCGCCGCCGAGGCCGGGTTCGAGGGCGTGTGGGCCAGCGGGTTGACGATGTCGGCCTCGTTCGGCGTCCGGGACAACAACGAGCTGTCGTGGTCGCAGGTCGTCGACCACGTCGGCTTCATGGCCGACGCCGCCGGGACGACCCCCATCCTGATCGACGGCGACACCGGCTACGGCAACTTCAACAACATGCGCCGGCTGGTCCGCAAGCTGGAGCAGGTGGGCGCGGCCGGCGTCACCATCGAGGACAAGCTGTTCCCGAAGACGAACTCGTTCCTGCGCTCCGAGCAGCAGCCGCTGGCCGACGCCGAGGAGTTCTGCGGCAAGATCAAGGCGGGCAAGGACAGCCAGGCCGACCCCGACTTCGTGCTGGTCGCACGCGTGGAGGCGCTCATCGCCGGCTGGGGCCTCGCCGAGGCCATCCGCCGCGCGGAGGCCTATCACCTGGCCGGCGCCGACGCCATCCTGATCCACAGCCGCCAGTCGAGCGCGGCCGAGATCTTCGCGTTCCTGGACGAGTGGGCGGGCCGGGCCCCGGTCGTGCTCGTGCCGACCAAGTACTGGCGCACGCCCACCGCCGAGTTCCGCGCCCGCGGCGTGAGCCTCGTGGTGTGGGCCAACCACCTCCTGCGCGCGGCCATCGGCGCCATGCAGGCGACGGCGCGGCAGCTGCGGGTGGAGGACTCGCTGCTGAACGTCGAGCCGCAGGTGGCGCCGCTGCAGGAGGTGTTTCGACTGCAGGGCGACGAGGAGCTGGAGGAGGCCGAGCGACGCTATCTGCCGGTGGCTCGCGGGGACGCGCTGTCGGCCATCGTGCTGGCGGCCGGCGCCGGCGCCGGTTTCGCCGGGCTCACCGCGGCCGTGCCCAAGGCCATGCTGAAGGTCCAGGGCCGGCCGATCCTGGCCCGGCTGCTCGACGACCTCGGGCACTTCGGCTGCCGGGCGGTGACGGTCGTGCGCGGGTATCGCGCCGAGGCGGTGGACGTGGCGGCGGCGCGCTTCGTCGACAACCCCGACTTCGCGACGACGGGCGAGGCTCACTCGCTGGCGCTGGCCGAGACGGCCCTCGTCCCCGGCACGCTGATCGCGTTCGGCGACATCGTCGTCAAGCGTCACATCGTCCAGGCGCTGCTGGAGGAGGCCGGCGAGGGAATCACGCTCGCGGTCGACAGCACGCTGGCCGGGCAGGCGGCGGCCGACCGCATGCAGGGCAGCCGCCCGGACGCCGGCCGCTTCAGTTTCGAGCCCGTCCACCTGGCCGCCGTCGGGGACAGCGTCCAGCCCGAGGCGAGTCACGGCGCCTGGATCGGCCTGCTGCACGCGGGCCGTGACGGCGCCGTGTGGCTGCGCGAGGCCATCGCCGAGGCGCGTGCCGAGGGCGTGCTTGCCCGCGCGCGGCTCTCCGACCTGCTCACCCGCGTGCTCGCCCGGGGCCGTCCGGTGACGGTCGTCTACACGCGCGGCGGCTGGGTCAACGTCAACAACCTGTCGGATCTCATCGACGCCTCGGCAATCTAGTCGGAGGGGGCCGCGACGGCCCCCTCCGACGGTCGTCGCACGCCGTACGGCGTGCTCCTCCCTGCCTCCCCCAGAAAGAGACAGGATTGCGCCGGCAAAGCCGGCGCTCGGAGGCGGCCGGTCAGGCGGTTTCGCCGCCGTCGACTCGGAGGGTCTGGCCGGTGATGTAGGTGGGGCAGGTGGCGAAGAAGACCACGGCGGCGACGACGTCCTCGGGGCGGCCGGCGTGGTCTCTGGCGATGCGGCGCCAGCGGGCGGGCGGCAGCCAGTCGGGCTTGAGCACGGCCCCGGGGGCCACGCAGTTCACCGCGATGCCGCGCGGTCGCAGCTCCACGGCGAGGCCACGCGTCATGGCCTCGATCCCGGCCTTGGAGAGCGTGTAGGGAACCCAGCCGGCCCGCGCGAGCTCCGTGATCACGTCACCGACGTTCACGATGTGACCGCCCCCGGCCATCGCCGCCGCCGCCGCCTGGGCGCAGAAGAAGGCGCCACGCAGGTTGACGTCGAGCAGGGCGTCGTACTGCGCGGGCGTCGCCGTCTCGAGCGGTGTGCGGGCGAAGCGGGCCGCGCTGTTCACGAGGACGTCGAGCCCACCCAGCGCCCGTCCGGCCGCCGCCACCAGGCGGCGGGCCGCGCGCGGATCCGCCAGGTCGGCTCGCACGGCGACGGCGCGGGCGCCGGCCGCCTCGAGGTCGCGCACCGTGGCCCGGGCGGCCGCGGCCGAGCGATGGTAGCCGATCGCCACGTCCATTCCCGACGCCGCCAGGCCCAGGGCGATCGCGCGACCGAGGCGAATGGCGCCGCCGGTGACGAGCGCCCGCGGCCGTGCTTTGCGCTCCTGGCGCTTCGATGTCATGATCGTTCGCATATGAGCGATCGCGCGGGACTGAGGACCTGGCTGAAGCTTCGCTTCATCGCCGGGATCTTCGTCACCCTCCCCGCCTTCGTCACCGCCTGGATCCTCTGGATCTTCTGGGTCAAGATCGACGATTTCTTCGCCCCGATGTACTCGCAGATGTTCGGTCGCCCGGTCCCCGGCCTGGGGTTCCTGACGGCCCTGGCCATCATCCTACTGATGGGCACGATCGCCCGAAACGTCGTCGGCCGGCGGGTGCTGGCCCTCGGCGACAAACTGCTGCTCAGGGTCCCGGTGTTCCGCCTGCTCTACCCGTCGATCAAGCTGCTGATCGATTCCTTCTCGCCCGAGCGGCGGGGCTCGTTCAAGGCCGTGGTCCTCGTCCAGCATCCCCGCGAGGGTACCTGGGCGTTCGCCTTCGTCACCAGCGAGCTGGTGCTGGAGTCGCCGGTCGGCAAGGGCGAGATGGTGACCGTCTTCGTCCCGACCAACAACCTCTACCTGGGCGACGTCGTGGTCGTTCCCCGGAGCGACGTGATCTTCACCGGCCTCACCGTGGAGGAAGGGCTCAGGGTGATTCTCTCCGCGGGAACTGCCACCCCGATGCGCCTGCCTCGAGTTTGATTGCTCGATTCCATGGGGGCCCCGAGATGGCCCCCAAACCCCCCGACGCTCGTCGCGCCCCGGCGGAGCCGGGACGCTCGATTGATTCCATGGGGGCCCCGCGACGGCCCCCAAGCCCCCGACGCTCGTCGCGCCCCGGCGGAGCCGGGACGCTCCTCGATGATCCCCACCCAGGCCCCGCGATCGTGCCAGCGCCGCGCTATCTCGCACGCCGTCGACCGGGGTCTAGGCGGTCAGCTTCGACGCCCAGGTGTCGAGGGCCGCGGCAAGCTGGTCGTGCCCGGAGTGGAAGAAATGGTCGGCGCCGTCAATCACGGTGACGGTGGCCGCCGGCAGCGTGCGGGCCAACGCGGCCAATGCCTGGCGGGGGCAATACGTGTCCTCGCTGCCGGCCACGATCAGCAGCGGGCCGTCGATGGGGAGGGCGCCCGGGCGTTGCCAGCCGGGAGACGACACAGGCGGGGCGATCAGGGCCAGGCCGGCTGGTGATTCGCCGCCGGCCACGACGGCGGCCGCCATGGCTGCCCCGAACGAGTAGCCGGCCAGCGCGACCCGGGCCGTCGATCCGAGCAGTCCGCGAAGATAGGCGAGCGCCGCCCGCACGTCGTCCTGCTCGCCTCGACCCCCGTCCCAGGCGCCCTGGGAGCGACCCACCCCGCGGAAGTTGAACCGCAGGGTGGCCAATCCCCGGTGTGCGCAGGCCTCGGCGGCCGAGGCGACGACGGGGCTGTCCATGTCGCCGCCGTGGCGGGGATGGGGATGGCACACGACCACGCCCGCAGCAGCACCGGCCGGCCGCGCCAGGGCGCCCTCCAGGGTGATGACGGCTCCAGGCGCGATGGTGACGGGACGTTCGAGTATCATCGAGTCACGAGAATAGCGAGGGGGGAGTGGCCGTCCAACGGACGTGTTGACCTGTTACCGGACTCGGCGACGCATCGGCGCCTACCTGGACGAGGCTCTGGACCAGGAGACGGCGCGCTCCACGGCCGCTCACCTCGCTTCTTGTGGGAGTTGCCAGCGGGAGGCCGAGGAGTTGCGCCGTCTCCATGGGCTCCTGCAGCGCACCCTCAGCCCGGCCGAGCCGGACTGGACCGGCTTCTGGCAGGGCGTCGTGCGCGGCATCGAGGACCGCCGCGAGACTCGACCGGAGCCGGTCCGCCGGAACTGGTGGCAGACGGCGTGGCGCCCCCGCTGGGCGCTCGGCGGCGCGCTCGCGGCCCTGATGGTGGCGGTCGGCGTCTGGCAGTGGGCGCCCGGTCCTCGTCCCTCCGAGGCCGGTGTCCTGGTCACCTCGGCCAGCACCGAGGACCCGCGTGGGACCGTCATGGTCTACTCCACCAGGGAGCAGGACGTCGCCGTCGTCTGGGTCTTCGGCCTGGATTAGTGACGTGGGGGCCGCCGACATGGCCCCCCAGACCCCCGATACTCGTCGCGCCCCTGCGAATCCGACTTCCACTGCGGGAACTGGCTAAGCCGGGGCGCTCCTCGTCATCTCGACGGCCGGTCCTACTCAGCGCGCGTCTTGATCGCGGCGAGGCGCTCGCGGGCCAGGGGGGTCTCTTCCGCCTGCGGGAAGTTCGCGACGAGATACTCGAGCCGCTGCTGCGCGAGCCCGGGTTGCTTGAGGTCGAGCAACGCCAGCGCCTCCTTGTACAGGGCCGTAGGCGCCTTCTCCCCCCTCGGATAGTTCGCCAGCACCTTCCGGAATTCCTGGACCGCTTGCTCCAGTTCCTGCGCGGCCTTGTCCGTCTGCCCGGCGTTGACGTGGCCGCGGGCCAGGCTGAAGTGAGACTCCCCGATCCAGTACTGGGCGTTGCCGGCCAGCGGATGCTCGGGGAAGCGGCGGAGGAACTCGCGGAAGCCGGCCATGGCCAGCGGGTAGCTGCCCTTGCTGAAGTCGATGTAGGCCGCCTGATAGATGTCCTGCGGCTGCAGTGCGTCCGTGGCCGGACGCGTTCCCGCGGGGGCGGGTGGCGGCGGGGTCACGGCAGGGGCCACGGGGGGGGCCACGGGAGGGGCCACGGGAGGGGCGGGCGTCGTGGTCCGGGGAGGAGCGGCCGGTGGGGAGGCCTTGAGCTGGCGGCCCACCGTGTCGACGCGCGTGGACAGCTCCTCGACGCGCGCGGCCAGATCGGTCAGCGAGGTGGTCAGGCCGTCGAGGCGCCGGGTGAGCGCGGTGAGCTGACGCTCGCTCTCGGTGCTCTGAGCCCGCAGCCGTGCTTCCACGGCGCGCGCCGCGGCGCCCTCGACCTCGGTCCTGGTGCGCTGCGCGGTCTGCTGGGCGGCCGCGATCTCGTTGCGCAGCTGGAGCAGATCCCCCTGGGTCGCGGTGCCGGTGACGTCGGCGACGCTGGCGCAACCGGCGAGGAGGACCAGGCCGACGGCGGACAACACGCCGGCGCGGCGGCCTGCCCGCCGTGCCGGCGACCCGGCAGGCGTTAGCGCGGCTTGACGAGGAAGTGCGCGCGGCGGTTCTTGGCCCAGCACTCTTCGTTCTTCTGCGCGCACGCCGGCCGCTCCTCACCGTAGCTGATGATGGTGATGCGGCTGGCCTGGACGCCCTGCGAGACGAGGTAGTTCATCGTCGACTTGGCGCGGCGCTCGCCGAGGGCGAGGTTGTACTCGTTGGTGCCGCGTTCGTCGCAGTGGCCCTCGATGAGGATGAGGTGGTTCGGATTCGACTTCAGCCAGTTCGCGTTGCCGTCCAGGATCTTGGCGTCGGTCGGCCGGACGTCGTACTTGTCGAAGTCGAAGTGGATGTCCCGCAGCTCCGGGACCGGCACGAACACCTTGGGGTCCGGGCGTGCCGGCGCCGCTGCCGTTGCCGGGCCAGGCGCCGTCGGTGCCGCCGTGGCCGGACCACCCGCCCCCGCGCCCGGTCCCATCCCCGTGCCCGTGCCCGCGCCCGCCCCCGTCGAAGGCTGGGCCGTCGCCGCCGTGGCGGGGGTGGACCCGGGGGTGGTCGCTGCTGCGCCGGTCGGCGCCGGTGCCGCCGCCTGGGTGGTCGCGGGCCGCTTCGCGCAACCCGCCAGGATCACGCCGGCGATCAGCAGAGACGCCATCGTCACGTGCGCACAGCGGCTTAGCATCGTCGTTGCCTCCTTTGTTGACCTGCACCTGAACGCCCGCAATCGTATCACGGCAGTCGCGGCGACCAGGAGGGACTTGTGCTCTCGGCGGCGCCGCGGGTGACGGGTGCCGGCGCCGTGCCGTCGGCGAGCATGGCGAAGATCTGCCAGCGGCCGAGGCGATTGCTCTGGAACGCGAGGTGGCGTCCGTTCGGTGCCCACGTCGAGCCCTGGTTGTCGCCGCCGGACGTCAGGCGGCGGGGATTGGAGCCGTCGACGTCGACCAGCCAGATGTCGTGGGTCCCGGCGCGCTGGGTGTAGGCGATCGTGTCGCCGCGGGGCGACCAGCGCGGCTGGGTCTGGAATCCGCCGCTCGTGAGCTGGCGGACGTTGGCGCCCTCGGCGTCCATGACGTACACGTGCGGCGTCCCGGTCCGGTCGGAGATGAACGCGATCTGGCGGCCGGTCGGCGACCAGGTCGGCTCGGTGTCGATCCCGGCGTGCCGCGTGAGCCGGCGCATGGTCCCGGTCGCGAGGTTGAGGACATGGATCTCGGGATTGCCCGTCATGCTCAGGGTCATGGCGAGGCTGCGCCCGTCGGGGCTGAAGGCCGGCGAGCTGTTGATACCCACGAACGCCGCCAGCGTCTGGTCCGGACGCCGCTCGAACGGGAACGCCCGGTAGAGGTCGGGGTACCCCTGCTTGTAGGACGTGAAGGCCAGCGAGCGCGCGTCGGGGCTCCACACGGGGGTGAGGTTGATCGAGCCGTTCTTGGTCACCGGCGTGGCGGCCGCGCCATCGTAGTCGGCCATCACGATTTCCTTGGCGCCGAGGGGACCCACCACGTAGGCGATCTTGGTGTCGGCGGTCCCCGGCTCGCCGGTGAACTGCAGCACCACCTCGTCGGCCACCTTGTGGGCGAGCCGCCGCATCTGGGCGGCCGGCAGCTCGAACTTCTTGCTCCCGATGAGGCGGTGCTCGGGCGTGGTGAGGTCGTAGAGCCGCATCTCGACCTCGGCCCGCTCCCCGCGCAATGCGAGCAGCCCGTGCACGCCCGCGTGGGCGCCGGCCGCCGCGAACTCGGTCCACGACCGCCGCAGCGCCTCCGGGTTGTTGGCCGGTATGGCGCCGGTGGCCGCCACCACGCTGAAGAGGCCGGAGAACGTGAGATCCGAGCCGACCACCGCCGCCACCGTCTTGCCGGCGCCCGCCGGATCGGTACCGGTCGTCACCGTGAACTCCGGGATCGCGATATTGAGCTTGCGGGCGCCGCCGCCGGTCACGTTGAGGAAGACATCGACGGCCTGGGCGCGGGCGGGCGGCGGTGACGCAATCGGCCACGTCCCGGGCAGAGCCAGCAGCGAGATCGCCAGCAGGAGCGCCAGCGGACGTCGGACTCTCATGCCATCAACCTCAATCCTGCGAGAAATTGAACCCGATCCCGATGACGAGCTTCGGGCGAGGCCACTCGGCCGGCAGTTCGGGGAACGGCGCGGCGTCGGCGACCGCGCGCATCGCGTGGCGGTCGTAGTACGAGTTGCCGCTGCTTTCCTTCACCGCGACGTTCGACACCTGCCCGTCGCGTGCGATCTCGAATACCACGACGGGCTGGCGGCCCGGCTGCGCGCGGCGTCCCCAGTGCTCGACGATCTTCCGCTGGACCGCCGCCAGGTACCACGCGAACGGGAAGTCGGAGACGTCGAGCGTCAGCGCCCCCTCGCCCTGGGCCGAGCCCGACGGTCGGCCGAGCGCCGGTGGCGGTGGCTCGGGGCGGCTGACCGCGGGGGCGGTCGGGACGGGCGCCCGCGGAGCCGGCACCGGGGGCACGGGCGTGCTGGCGACGGCAGGCAGCTCCTTTTCGCCGGCCCGCGGCGCCGCCGGCGGCCGCGGCGCCAGCGGACGGTCGGGCAGCGCGCGGTCGGGGAGTGCGCGGTCGGGGAGTGCGCGCGGGGGGAGTGCGGCGGTGCGCGTGGGCGGGTCGGGGAGCGAAGGAGATCGCGCCGGCAGCTCGGGCGGCGGCGCCGGCGCCCGGGCCGGCTCGCGCTCCGGCAAGTCGCTCGGCGGGCGCGGCGTCACCCGCGGCGGCGGTGTTTCGGCCTTCGGCTTCGGCGCCGGCCGGACCTGCGGCGTGCCGACCGCGGCCACGGCGGGTACGAGATTGACGACGTACGTCTTCGTGGCAGGGGTGCTCCACACGGTGGCGGCCAGGATCGTGACCACGGCGAGCGCGGCGTGAAACATCGCCGACAGCACCGTGGCGGTGACCGGCAACGGCGCCGGCCGCAGCGCGGGCCCGCCCCGGTGGCGCAGGCGCGGAGTGAGCAGCAGCAGAGCTGCGGCGCCCACGCCTCAGCGCTCCCGCGTGGGCTCGGTCACCATGCCCAGGCGCTCGATGCCGGCGCGGCGCACCTGGTCCATCGTCTCGATGACCGCGCCGTACGAGAGGCTCGCGTCGGCCTTGAGGTAGAGCGTCTTGTCGGTGCGGCCCTGGAATGCCGCCCGCAGCCGCGAGTCGAGGCCACCCGGCGGCACGCGCTTGTCGTTCAGGTACAGGGCGCGGTCCTTGGTGACGGTGAGGACCATGCGCTCCTCGACGGCCGTCGGCCGGGCGGCCGCCCGCGGAAGGTTGACGTCGATGCCGCGGTACATCATGGGTGCCGTCAGCATGAAGATGAGCAGGAGCACCAGCACGACGTCGACGAGCGGGATGATGTTGATCTCGGCCAGCGGCGTCCCCAGGCGCCGCTCGCCGTCCGGCGCGCCCGCGCTAAACGCCATCTTTGGCCGGCCGCGCCAGCTTGCCCATCGGGCGGCTGAGGACGTTGAGGAGGTCGAGCATGAAGCCGTCCATCTCCGTGGCCCAGTGCCGGACGCGGTTCACGAAGTAGTTGTACCCGATGACCGCCGGGATGGCGGCGGCCAGGCCGGCGGCCGTCGCGATGAGCGCCTCCGAGATGCCGGGCGCCACCACCGCCAGGCTGGCCGAGCCCTGGCTGCTGATGCCGTGGAACGACGACATGATGCCCCACACGGTGCCGAAGAGGCCGATGAAGGGCGCCGCGCTGGCCGTCGTGGCGAGGAAGGGCAGATAGCGCTCGAGCTGCGCGACCTCGATCCCGGCCGCCCGCCGCATGGCGCGGTGCACGGAGTCCAGGCGCTCGGGGCCCAGCCCCTCGTCGCCGTCGTCGACGACGGTGTCGAGGACGTCCGGAAGCCCCGAGATCTCCCCGTAAGCGGCGGCGTACAGCTGGGCCAGGGGACTGTCACGGAACTTCCGCGCGGCCGAGTGCACGATCGAGGGCCGCCGCCCCTCGCGGAAGACCTTCACGAAGCCCAGCGTCTGGCGGCGCACCCGCCGGAGCTGCCACCACTTCTCCACGATGAGCGCCCACGAGACGATCGAGAACAGCAGGAGGATCGCGAGCACGAACTTCGCGACCGGGCCGGCGTTCAGAACCAGCTCGAAGATCCCGGAATTCAGCGCGTCGGAGGTAGGCACGCAGGCTCCTTTGCGTTTCGAATCGGCCAGCCTCGATCATACGAAGCCCGTTGCGGGGCTGTCAACGTTTTGCGAGGACTTTTGCGACCTTACACGATATAACAGACGCGTGGCGTCACGCGTTGCGGGCCTGCTGGCCGCCCTGCTCCTGCCGTGCGCGGCCCTGGCCGCCGACGGGCGCGCCGCCGTGGAGGCGTTCGTCGCCCGCCTGGCCGGGGCGTCCGTCACCGACCTGACGATCGAGCAGACGTTCACGCTCTACCATCCCGACGGCCGCCACCCCCGGTCGACCGGCGAGCAGCGGGTGTGGGTGAAGATCCCACGGCGGCAGCGCGTCGAGCAGCTGATGGACGGCCGGCGCGAGGTCCGGCTGGCGGTCGGCGACCAGGTGTGGATCCGGACCGGCGACGGCCGCGTGTACGAGGCGCCGCTGGAGCGCGAGCGCGACCGCACCCACCTCGTCATGCCGTTCCGCCGGACCGCCGCCGACATGCTGGCCGAGTGGCGCGCGCTCGGCGTCCGCGACGACGTCAGCCACGTCACCCGCCTGGCCGGTCGCTCCGTGACGGTGCTCGGCGCCCGGCCGGGCGAGCGCGCCACCCCCGCGGTGTGGGTCGACCCCGAGCTCGGCGTCGTCCGGTTCATCCGGCGCGAACGCCTGCCGACCGGCGAGG
>Ga0302046_10003626_pt1 | contig 13930 bp, 13 predicted proteins | sample RVTome_11_FD_200261 | JGI IMG/M metagenome (GOLD analysis project Ga0302046, IMG submission 200261) | Soil microbial communities from uranium-contaminated site in the Upper Colorado River Basin, Wyoming, United States - RVT147D111 (version 2) ...
CGGCCCGGTTGTGCCACCACGGCGAGGCTCTTTGGACAGCACCTCCGCGACATTGCCCGCACCGCGGATCGCGGCCTCGACGACGGACCAGTCCGCGGTCTCGGCCAGGAAGACCAGGATGTCGCCGTGGCCGGCACCGCCGAGGTCGGTGCCCGTGACACCCGCCAGCGGCCGGACGGCCCGCTCGATCAGCATGGCGCGGGCTTCCGGCAGATCGGCGCCCGGCTCCAGCCTCACGTGCGCGACCTTGACTGTACCGGGCGGGGCTTCGGCGGGCGCTGCAGACGAGGCCGCGCCGGCGCGGCTACCACGTCCCGCACCCGATTCGGCTCGGCCACTGATGCGCCCTTCGTCGCGGCCGGCCGAATCGGAGGAAGGCGAAACAATGGCAGCTGGCGCGCCCGTGCGGCGGCGACGTGCCGGTGGCGCGGGTTCGACGCCGCGGAGCGCAGCGTCGATCGCCGATTCCAGCTCATCGGTGCCGGCGAACAGCTCGTCGCCCAGCCGGCCATCGAGCGGAACGTCTCCCGAACGAACGCTCGAGAGCCGGTCTTCCAGCCGGTGTGCCACCGCCGCTGCCGTCTGATGCCCCATGGCCGCGGCGAGGCCCTTGATCGTGTGGGCCGCGCGGAACGCCTCCTCGACCGCGACCGCCTCGCCCGACTCGATCCGCAGAATGCTGCGGACCAGGAGCCGGAGATGCTCGCGCGTCTCGGAAACGTAGAGGTCGAGAAACCGTTCGGAGCTCACTGCCGTCGGATCAGCCCAGCACGCGCTGCACCGCTTCCAGCACCCTGGCCGGCTGGAACGGCTTCACCACGAAATCACGGGCGCCGGCCTGGATCGCTTCGATCACCAATGCCTGCTGGCCCATGGCGCTGCACATCACGATGTTCGCGTCCGGGAACTCATTGATGATGGACTTCACCGCCTCGATACCGCCCATGTCCGGCATGATGATGTCCATCGTAACGATGTCCGGCTTCAATTCGCGGTACATGCGGACGGCTTCTGCACCCGTCGCTGCCTGTCCCACCACCTCGAAGCCGGCCTGCTCCATGATCTCGGCGAGCATCGTCCTCATGAAGAGCGCGTCGTCGCAAATGAGAACGGTTCGTGCCATGACCTCCCCTTGTGCCGCCCTCAGGCGAGCAATGGACCGACAATGCGGTCCGGATCCAGGATGATGAACGTGCGTCCACCGACGGCGAGTGCGTCGCGGCCGTGGTCGGCGCCCCCCTCGATCGTGATGGGCTGGACCGCTTCACCCAGCGCACCGATCGTCACAAGCTCGTCCACCGCCATACCGACCACACGATCGCCTCGGCGCACGAGCAGGATGCGGTAGTCCGGCCGTGCAGCCGCGGGCTGGCCGCCTGTGAGCACACCCAGGTCGAACACGGTGATCAAGCGGCCGCGCAATCCGATGAGACCGCAGATCGCGGGCCCGCACCCCGGCAGCCGGGTGAGCGGCTGAGGCGGCACGATCTCGTGAATCTGCTCCAGGCGGATCGCGTAACCCCTGCCGGTACACGCGAAGAAAGCCCATGGCGCCGCGGAATCCGCACGCGCCACAACCTCGACCGGAGACGTCGGTTCACGAACCATCTCGCGATCGCTTTGCCAGCGGGGAGAACCTCGAAGGGCAGGTCGCCACAAGAATAGCGCGCGTTCGACGTGGCGGTCAACGTCAGGCCGCGCCCGAGCTGGCGCGCGCCCATGCGGCGGCAGCCTCGAGATCGGGCGGCAACGGCGATGCGAATTCCAGCATGCGATGCTCCGTCGGGTGCACGAACGCGAGCCCGGTCGCGTGCAGGAACTGGCGCGGCGTGCGGCGGGCCAGCTCGCGCGCCCAGCCACGTACGCTTCCACTCATGCCGCGGTCGGCCGCAGCGCCGTATTCGAGGTCACCGACGACCGGATGGCCGATCGACGCCAGATGCACACGGATCTGGTGCGTGCGTCCGGTTTCGAGGCGAACATCGAGCAGGTCGGCGGCGACCCAGCGTTCCAGCCGCCTGACGTGGGTGATCGCGGGCCGGCCACCGGCCACGACGGCCATTCGCCGGCGGTCCGATGGCGAGCGCCCGATCGGTGCGTCGATCGCCTGTTCGTCCTGCCGCAGGTGGCCCCAGGTGACTGCCGTGTAGGTGCGGCGGATTTCCCGGCGCTTGAGCGCCGCCGACAGCCTGCGATGCGCGACATCGGACTTGGCCACGATCATCAGACCGGATGTGTTGCGGTCCAGCCGGTGCACGAGGCCGGGCCGGCGGACGCCGCCAATGCCGCTCAGGTCGCCCACGTGGTGGAGCAGTGCGTTCACCAGTGTCCCGCTCGCATGACCGGGTGACGGATGCACGACGAGGCCGGCCGGCTTGTCGATCACGAGCAGCTGCGCATCCTCGAATACGATGTTCAGAGGAATCGCCTCCGGCTCGAGCGTCGACGGCGCCGGCGGGGGTATGTCGATCTCGATCACGTCGCCCGCTGCCGGCTGGTCCCGCTTGCGCGGCGGCTTGCCGTTGACCAGGACGCGGCCTTCCTGGATGAGTCTCGCCACCTGTGTCCGCGACTGGTCCGCCAGTCGGCTGGCGAGCCAGCTGTCCAGCCGCTCCTGCACGGCATGATCGACGACCACGCGGATGACGCTGCCCTCGAGTGCCGGATTCATGTTTCGCTTCCCTGTCCGGCGCTCGCGGCAGGCGGCCGTTTCTCTTCGCGCCAGAGTGAGATGGCGAGCACGATCGCGCCCATCGTGACTGCCATGTCCGCCACGTTGAAGACCGGCCAGCGCAGGCTGCCCACACCGACATCCACGAAGTCGACGACACCGCGCGGCGATCGGATGCGATCGATCAGATTGCCCAGCGCACCGCCGCAGATGAGTGCAATCGCCCAGCGCCGGACGCGGTCGGGCGCCGGCGTGTACGCGTACATCCAGAGCAGAACGACGAGCGCCACGGCAGACAGCGCCATGAAGATCACGCGCGACGATGCGCCGACGTTGATGCCGAAGGCGGCGCCCGGATTGTGGATGTAGGTCAGCCGGATGAAGCTGCCCAGCACATCCACCCGTTCGTTGACCAGGAACGTCCGCTCGATGATCGCCTTCGTCACCAGGTCCACGGCCACGACGCTGGCCAGGATGATGACCAGCAGACGGTAGCCGCCCGTCGCAGCCGTCATGCCTGCACCCGCGACAGGCCGATGATCGCCATGATGCCATCGAGGTCTGCTGACTGCATCGAGTCATGACTGCCGGCCGGCTCCTTGCCCGTCTCGAGGTCGACCGCCAGCGTCTCGTGCATGATCGAGGCGCGGTGGCGCGTCGCCGCATCGATGATCGACGGCTCACCGAAGATGCCCAGCCGGATGCGATCGCTTACTTCGAGTTTCGACTCGCGGCGCTGGCGCTGAATACGGTTCACCAGCTCACGGGCCAGACCTTCCATGCGCAGCTCGTCGTCGATCGTCGCATCAATGGCGACGGTGTACCCGCCTTCCGTCTCGACGACCAGCTCGCCACGCGGCTCTTCCCTGATCTCGATCTCCTCCCCGCTCAGTGCGAACGGCTCGCCATTGACGACGATGCTCAGACTTCCGCTCTGCCGGAACGCCGCCACCATGTCCGACGGCAGCTCGCGGATGCGCGATGCCGCTTCCTGGGTGCGCCCGCCGAACCGCTTGCCCAGCAGCCGGAAATTCGGCGTCGCCTTCCATGACAGCAGCTCTTCGGCACGGTCCGGGAATCGCACGTCCTTGATGTTCAGCTCGGCCTTCAGCAGCTCGATCAGATCACCATCGACCGTCGCGCCGTCCGGCATGACGGCATACAGCGTGCGCAGCGGCTGCCGCACGCGGATGCGCACCTTCTCCCGTACCGCCCGGCCCAGGCGCACCAGCTCGCGCACGGCATCCATGGCCGCCTCGAGCGGCGCGTCGTGCAGGCCGGGCGCCTCACCTCCGGCCTCCGCTGACGGGAACCGTTCCAGGTGGACACTGCGATCATCACACAGCGCGCGGTGCAGCCAGTCCGCATGGAACGGAACGAACGGTGCGAGCAGCTTCGTCACGGCGACGAGCACCTCGCGCAGTGTCGCGAATGCACCGCGCGTATCCGCTTCGTTGCCATGACCGGCGCGGCCGTAGAAGCGGTCGCGGCTGCAGCGCACGTACCAGTTGGACAGATCGTCGACAATGAACTCGCCGATCGCGCGCGCCGCGCGTGTCAGGTCGTACCCGGCCAGGTCCTCATGCACGAGTGCGGCGAGTCCGGTCACGCGCGAGAGCACCCAGCGGTCCATCGTGCTGCGCGCCGCCAGAGGAGGATCGGCATCCGTTGGCTGCCAATTCTCGAGGTTCGCGTACAGACTGAAGAAGCGATAGGTGTGGGCGAGCGTGTCGAAGATGCGGCGCACACTCTCGCTCATGGCATCCGCATCGAAGCGCTTCGGCACCCACGGCTGCGACACCGTCACGAAGTACCAGCGAATGGCGTCGGCGCCGTGCACGCCGATCACCTGCCACGGATCCACGACATTGCCCTTCGATTTCGACATCTTCAGACCCTGCGCATCCAGCACCATGTCATTGACCACGACGTGCCGGTACGCGGGTCCCAGGTCGAGCAGGGTCGAGATCGCCAGCAGCGAGTAGAACCAGCCCCGCGTCTGGTCGACTGCCTCACAGATGTAGTCGGCCGGAAAGTGTCTGCGGAACTCGTCCTGGTTCTCGAACGGATAGTGCCACTGCGCGTATGGCATGGCGCCCGAGTCGAACCACACGTCGATCACTTCCGGTGTGCGACGCATGGTGCCGCCGCACGCGCCGCCCGTTTCACCGCTCTGGCGGCAGCGCCACATCCATTCGTCGATGTACGGCTTGTGGGGATCGAAGTCGGACGGTATGTCGCGACCCGCGAGTTCGCCCAGCCGTGCATACGAACCCACGAAATCGATGTGCCGCGCATTGCGGTCGCACACCCAGGCGGGCAGCGGCGTGCCCCAGTAACGCTCACGCGACAATGCCCAGTCCACGTTGCCCTCGAGCCACTCGCCGAACCGGCCCGCGCCGACTTCCGGCGGATGCCAGTCGACCTGCGCGTTGTGCTCCAGCAGCTTCGCCTTCGCCACGGTCGTGCGGATGTACCACGACTCGCGTGCCACGTAGAGCAGCGGACTCGAGCAGCGCCAGCAATGCGGGTACGTGTGGACTTCCCGTGTCGAGCGGAATACCAGGCCCCGCGCCGTCAGGTCCTCGAGCAGTACATCGTCCGCCTCCTTCACGAACCGGCCGCCCACCAGCGGCACGTCGGCGAGGAACTTCCCGGCATCATCGATCGGCCGCAGGAACGGCAGCGTGTGCTTCTGGCCGGACGCGTAGTCGTCAGCGCCGAACGCCGGCGCAATGTGCACGATGCCGGTGCCCTCTTGCGCGGTCACGAACGTTTCCAGCACGACCCGCCAGCCGGCGTCGCTGGCCGGCGGCGCGGGGACCAGCTCGAACGGCCGTGCGTAGCGCTCGCCTTCCAGCTCGCTCGCCCTGTACCTGCGCACCGTGCGAACACCGCTGTCAGCACCGAACACGGGCGCCACGCGTGCTTCCGCCAGCACGTAGCGCCGGCCCTGCCACTCGACGTCCGCGTACACCAGGTCCGGGTGCAGTGCGAGCGCGGCATTGGACGGAAGTGTCCACGGCGTCGTCGTCCACACCAGGAACGAGCGGCCGTCCGGATCCGGCTGGCCGTTCGCCTGCAGGAGCGGCACAACGAAGAAGAGCGACGGATCTTCCACCTCCTCGTAGCCGAGCGAGACCTCGTGCGAGCTGAGCGCCGTGCCGCAACGCGGGCAGTACGGCACGCTCTTGTGACCGCGATAGATCAGGCCACGCTCGTTGAACTCGTTCAGGATCCACCAGACCGACTCGATGTAGTCCTTCTCGAACGTGACGTACGGCTTCGAATAGTCGAGCCAGTAGCCGATGCGCTCGGACAGCTTCTCCCAGTCCTCCTTGTACGTGAAGACGCTCTCGCGGCAGGTCGCGTTGAACTTCGCAATGCCGAGTGCCTCGATCTCGCGCTTGCCGTTGATGCCCAGCTTCTTTTCCGCCTCGATCTCGACCGGCAGCCCGTGCGTGTCCCAGCCGGCAATGCGGGTCACGTGCTGCCCGCGCATCGTCTGGAACCGGCACACCAGGTCCTTGATCGTGCGGCTGATGACGTGATGGATCCCCGGCCGCCCGTTCGCCGTCGGCGGGCCCTCGTGGAACACGAATTCCCGTCCCGACGCCGTCGCCTCCAGCGTGCGCCGGAACAGGTCCTCTTCACGCCACCGTTCGAGAACGAATTGTTCCAGCGATACGGCGCTGGTGGGGTAGTCTCTGTAGTTCATCGATTCTCGTCGTTCTGTCGAGAGATTGTGGAACGGCGTTCAAAACGGTCAAGCCCGCGATACCACCACCCCGACAAGAGCAGCCAGCCTCGGCTCCGCTTCCCCCGCCGTCCGTACAATGACCTCGATGTCGGCCGGCTCGAGCGCGTCGGGCAGGCATTGATCCGTGATGATGCTCAGGCCGAAGACGCGCATGGCGGCGTGCCGTGCGACGATGACTTCGGGGACCGTGCTCATGCCGACGACATCGGCGCCGAGCGTACGCAGCATGCGATACTCGGCACGCGTCTCGAGGTTGGGTCCGGTCACGGCGACGTAGACGCCGCGGCGCAACGGGATGCCGAGCTCGAGGGCGGCGGCTTCGGCGAGCGACTGGAGCGCCCGGTCGTACGGTTCGGACATGTCCGGGAAGCGGGGGCCCAGCTCGTCGAGATTCGGACCGACCAGCGGGTTGTCACCCAGCAGGTTGATGTGGTCATCGATCAACATGAGATCGCCGGGCCGCCAGAGCGGGTTCATCCCGCCGCTCACGTTGGAGACGATCAGCGTGTGCGCACCGAGCAGTCGCATCACGCGCACCGGGAACGTGACCTGCTGCAGTGAATACCCCTCGTAGCGATGGAACCGGCCCTGCATGGCGATGACGTGCCGGCCGGCCAGCCTGCCGGCAATCAGCCGGCCCGTGTGGGTTTCGACCGTGGCAACGGGGAAATGCGGGATCTCGGCGTAGGCAATCGTCGCTTCGGCCTCGATGCCGGCCGCGAGCCGGCCGAGGCCGGTGCCCAGGATGATCGCGAATTCGGGTGTAGTGCTGATGCGGCCGCGGACGACCTCTACCGCTTCCCGGAGTGCCGCCCGCTCGCGTTCAGCGCCAGCCGTCACCCCTCGTCTCCGGACGACGACCAGCGGTCGTGCCGATCTTCCTTCCGCTTCTCCTCCGACGGGTGGAGCAGGCCCGGCAGGTCAGGCGAGTCCTGATCGAAGAACATCGGGTGCAGTGTGAGACCCGACGTGTCGCCTTCATTGCCAGCGCCACGGCCGGGCACGATTTCGCTCATGCCGTACGATTCGACACCGGTCGCGCCCGGGCCCGCCTCGTCGCCGGTGTCATCCGGCCGGGTCGCCGCCTTGAGCAGCTCGTCGAACGTCTGCTCGCGCTCGGCGTTATCGGTCGGCGGCGGCGGCTCGCCGAACGCGTCGTCCAGGTCGATCATGCTCTCGTGGCCCGAGTCGCTCATCGCGGTGGTGACTTCGTTGCGGCTCGCTGCGTCATCCATTGGATCGGTCGACGACGCCGCGACCGGCGCCTCCGGCACATCCTCGAGCTCGATCTCGAAATCCTCCTCCTCGTCCTCCTCGGCGAGCAGCTCGGCAAGCTCCGCCTCGAGATCGTCGGAGTCCTCCATTGTCTGCGGCTGGCCCATCGCACTCGGATGCACCACGCGCGGCGGCTCCGCTTCGGTGGCCGCGTCGACTTCGCCCCGGCCGCCCACCATGTCGTCGTCGGACAGCAGCAGCTCGAGCTCGTCGGCCAGCGCTTCCGGCGATTCCTCGATTTCAAGCGCTTCTTCATCGTCCGGCTCGGCAATCACCGACCTCGCCGCCTCGGCCGGCGTCTCTTCCAGCTCGGGCTCCCACCGAGCCAGCGCCTTTTCCAGCTGGGCCTCCAGCTCGTCCGCTCCGCCTCGCCCACCGGCAGCCGGAACGGCCGGCGGGGGCGCCCATGTCCGATCGGGCTCGGTCGCGACCGCTGGCTCGACGTACGTGGGCGCAGGCGACGTCGTGCCGGCCTGCGCCGATGGCGCCGCGGCCGGCAAAGTCGGACCTGGCGTGGCCGCCTCCCGGTCATGCGACGGAAAACCGCCGGCCGTCGGCTCCGTCGGTGGTGGCTGGACCGCCGGCAGAGCGGGCGGCGGCGCCGGTGGCCGTGGCGCCGAGACGGCGACGCCTGAGCCGTACACCTCGAGCGCCCGCGTCATCGACTGCAGGTCCGCCAGCTCCTGCTCGAGGAACGTGCGGTAGCTGGACAGGAACTGGACCTGGCGCGTGCGCAGCTGGCGCAGCGCCTCCTCCTCGCGGTCCCTGGCATTGACAGCGTCGGCCTTGATGGATTCCGCTTCCTGCTCCGCCCGCTTGCGGATCAGCTCGACCTCGCGCGTCGACTGCGTCCGCATGTCCTCGCGCATCTGCTGCGCGGTGACCAACGCTTCGGTCAGCGCCTTCTCGCGGTCGCGGTAGTCCGCGACCTGCTGCTCGAGACGGGAGACCCGCTCGTGCACGGACGCGGCCGCCCGGACCACCGTTTCGAGGCGGTCCGCGACGATATCGAGAAAATCATCGACCTGCTGGGGCTCGTATCCGCGCAGTCCGCGGCGGAAGTCCCCCTTCTTCTTCCGTACGTCGAGTGGCGTCAGCTCGATCATGGCGTACGCTCCCCGAACAGGACGGTGCCCAGCCGGACCATGGTGCTCCCCTCCTCCACCGCCATGTCGAAATCGTTCGACATCCCCATGGACAGGTCCCACGCATTGAAGCCCGGAACCTCCCCGGCGCACGTGTCGAAGAGCGTACGCGTGCGTCGGAAGGTCTGGCGCAGCACCGCCTCGTCCTCCGTGAACGGGGCCATCGTCATGAGGCCCCGCACGTGAAGTCTCGGCAACATCACCACTTCCGCGATAGCATCCAGCGCCGAATCCACGTCGAAACCGCCCTTCGTGCCTTCACCGGACGCGTTCACCTGGATGAGCGCGTCGACATCGCGAACCGCCCGCTCCGCCTGGGCCGACAGCTCCTGCGCCAGCCGGACCGAGTCGACCGAGTGGATCAGATCGAACGCGCCGAGCACGGAGCGCACCTTGTTGCGCTGGAGATGACCGATCAGATGCCAGCGAACCGGACTGCCGAGTTCGGCGCGCTTGCGCACCAGTTCGGCCGCCCGGTTCTCGCCGCAGTCACGAATGCCTGCTTCGGCCGCCGCACGCACCGCATCAGCCGGGTGGCCCTTGGTCACCGCCACCAGCGTCACGTCGCCCGATCGGCCCGACCGCTCGAGTGCACGCGCGATCCGTTCCTCGACGCGCGGCAGAGCCTCGCGCAGCCGCGCTCCGAACATGTCCCGAAGTGTACCCGTCTGATCACCAGAATTCAACAACGAACGCATCGTGCGTCCCCGTGGGTCGGATCGAGCCGCCGCCGTTCCCTGGCAGCGCTACGCCTTCTGACTGGTACCCCGACTGTCCCGTTTCTATCGCCCGCCTTCCGTCAGCCGCCGCTCCAGCGTCGTGTAGAACGCAACCCGGGTCGCGCCCGCCGCCTGCAGCTCGGTCTGTACTGCATGAACCCAGCGCCAGGCCACATCCTGATCCGCCCGGATCACCACGAACAGGGACGGATTCTCTTCCTTCATCGCAGCGGCGATCGAGCGGACCTGTTCGACGGGAACGCGCGCATCGTTGATGTACACGGCGCCGTCCCGCTCAATGAAGATGTGCACCACGTCGCGCGACGCGCCGCGGAACCGCTGCGTCGATTCCGCCTCCGGCTCGATCACGTCGCGCGGCTCCTCCTTGCGGAACGTCGTACTCACCATGAAGAAGATGAGCAGGAGGAACGCCATGTCGGCGAGCGACGACGAGGGGATCTCGCTCACCGGCCGTGACTTCCGGCGCAGCCCGCGCCGCATCATGGTGACGGCTCCGCGATCTGCAGCGAGACCCGGCCCGCGTTCACGCGCTGCAGCGCATCCAGCACATCGATCATGAAGCGGTATGGCGCGTCGGGCGCAGTCCTCACGGCCGCGATCAGCTCCGGATTCCCGGCCGATTCACGCTGCCAGATCTCGCCCACTCGCGATGCCTCGACGATCTCGACCGCCGGCGAAGCACCCACCCGCACCTGCACCTGCCCATCCTCACGGACCACGAACTGCAGCAGGTTCGCCTCCGGCACCTCCACCATCTCCTCCCCCTCCGGCAGCATGATTGCCAGCCCACGCTCCTCGTCGAACACGGTCGTCACCAGGAAGAAGATCAGCAGCAGAAACGCGATGTCCGCCATCGACGAGGTCGGGATCTCGCTGGCAATGCGGCTGCGGCGGCGGATCAGTGGCATCGCGTCACGCGTTCATCCGTCGGACAGATCCCACGCCAGCCCCAACACCTCGAGCGCCCCGCGCTCCATTTCCCGGATCAAGGCATCGATCCGCGTGACGAGGTAGTTGTACGCGACATTGACGGGCACGGCGATGAAGAGGCCGGCGGCGGTCGTCAGCAGGGCAACCTTGATGCCGCCCGCGACGAGGCTGGCATCGACCTGGCCGGCGGCGGCGATCGAGCCGAACGCTTCGATCATGCCGGCGACCGTCCCCAGGAAGCCGAGCAGTGGTGCGACGTTCGAGATGGTCGCGAGAATGGAAAGCCCGCGTTCCAGAAAGCCCAGCTCGATCGTGCCCGTCGACTTGATCGCCTGCTCGACATCACGGGTCGACGTTTCGCCCGTATGCACGCGCAGCAGACCCGCGTGCACGACGGCCGCGACCGGACCGGGCGTTGCTGCGCAGAGCGCGAGCGCGTCGGCGATTTTCCGCTCCCTGATCAGCGTCTGGACGGCGGCGAGCACCGTGCGCGACGCATGCCGCGCGCTCCACAGTGCGTACGACTTCGCCATGATCACGGTCAGCGCGATCACCGAGCACGCGGCCAGCGGGTACATGAACGGGCCGCCGTCGCGGAACAGATCGAACAGTGTGAACGTGCCCATGTCAGGCAGGGCTCGGATCCGTGGTCGCAGCGACCGTCGTCGCCGGCGTTGCACCACCGAGCGCGTGGCGCAGCCGTTCCGCAGTCGCGCGGCGCTCGAGCCGGCCGTGCTGCGCGATCGAGATGATCGAGCTTTCCTCGCTCACCACGATGACCAGCGCGTCCGTCTCTTCCGACAGACCGATCGCCGCACGATGGCGCGTGCCCAGTGTGCGGTCCTGCACGGGAAACTGCGTGAGCGGCAGGATCACGCCGGCGGCAATGATCGTGTCGCCCTGAATGATCACGGCGCCGTCATGAAGCGGACCGTACGGCGAGAACAGGCTGAGGATCAGATCGGCCGACACCTTCGCCTGCAGGCGCGTACCCGTGTTCGCATATTCATCCAGTCCGACTTCGCGTTCGACGGCAATGATCGCACCGATCCCGGCGCGTGACAGCCGCTCCACCGATTCCACGAGCTCGTCCGTCACCTGCCCCATTTCCAGGCGGTTGAACAACCGGAACATCCGGTTCTGACCCAGCCGTGCCAGCCCGCTGCGCAGCTCCGGCTGGAACACGATCAGTGCGGCAATTGCGCCGTACTCGAAAACCTTCTCCAGGATGTAGCGGATCAGTGTGAAATCGAGGAATCGCGCAACGAAGTAGACCAGTGCGAGCACGAGCAGACCGACCAGCATGTGCAGTGCGCGGGTCGCCGCCAGCAGTCGCAGCAGGTAGTAGAGCGCGACCGCGACAATGCCGATCTGCAGCAGATCGCCCAGGCCGGGCAGTGCGAAGCCGAATCGATCCCAGAACGATGTCATGGAGCCGCCCGTATCGCTTCGGCGACCGCGAGTGCGCGGTGTGTCGCGCGTACATCGTGGACGCGGAACACGTCAGCTCCGCGCAGCCGCGCGGCCACGCACGCGGCCAGTGTGCCCTCCAGCCGCTCCGACGGCGGCAGTGGCGACGCCGCATCGACCACTTCCCCGACGAACCGCTTGCGCGATGGTCCGACCATGATCGGCCGGCCCAGCTCGTGCAACCGGTCGAGGTGCGCGATCATGGCAATGCTGTGTTCCGTGCGCTTGGAAAAGCCGAGCCCCGGGTCGACCATGATGCACGCATCACAGATGCCGGACGCACGCGCATGATCGAGCGATGCGCGCAGCTCCGCGCAGACTTCGCCCGCAACGTCCTCGCCGTACGCCGCCATCTCGTAGTACGCCATCTGCTCGACGTTGCCACGCGAGTGCATCAGCACGACACCGGCCGAACGCGCCGCAATGACGCCCGCCATCGCCGGATCGAGTCGCAGGGACGACACGTCGTTGATGATCCATGCTCCGCCGTCCAGTGCCGTGCGTGCGACCTCCGCCTTGACCGTGTCGACCGAGACCGGTACGGCGGGCCAGCGTCGCAGGATCTCCTCGAGCACAGGCATGACGCGCGCGATTTCATCCGCTGCCGTCACGGGCCGCGCGCCGGGCCGCGTGGATTCGCCACCGAGATCGAGCAGGTCCGCTCCCTCGTCCAGCAGCTGGCCGGCGCGCGCGATCGCAACCGCGCCCGTGACGCGGCTGCCTTCCCAGAATGAATCCGGCGTGAGGTTGATGATACCGGCGAGGAGCGGCCGGTCCAGTGCGACGGGCCCGCCCGCCGTCTGCCAGACCCGGCCGCCGTCGAGGGACATCAGGACGTCGCGTCCGCCTTCCGCTCCCGTTCGGCGGAGACCGGAACCTCCATGTCACCCTTGCGGCCTTCACCGGCGACGGAGCGGCCATCCCTGGCCTTGTCGCCGGTCACGGCCGCCGCGCCCGCGGCGGGTCCGCTCATTTCGCGGCGCAGCGAATCCGCGAACTCGCGAGCCCGTTTCACCAGCTTCGCTTCCGGCAGCCGCTCACCGGAGGCCAGCAGCTCGACCTCTTCACGGTCCAGCGTCTCGCGCTCCAGCAGGGCTTCGGCGATCTGCTCGAGCAGATCGCGATTCACCTTCAGCGTGTTCGTCGCCGTGCCATACGCCTCATCCAGCAGGCGCTTCACTTCCCCGTCGACCTTTTCCGCGACACTCTCCGAGATCGCCCGGCGCTGAACCAGCTCACGGCCGAGAAACACCTCCTGCTCGGAATCGCCCACCGCCATGGCGCCGATGCGGTCGCTCATGCCGAACATCGTCACCATCTTCCGCGCCATCGATGTGGCACGCTCGATGTCGTTCGCCGCGCCCGTCGTGATCTTCTCCGGACCGAAGACCAGCTCTTCCGCTGCACGACCGCCGTACAGCATGGCCAGACTCGCCACGAGGTACTCGCGCGTGTACGAGTGACGATCCTCTTCCGGCAGTGATGCCGTCACGCCCAGTGCGCGGCCGCGCGGCACGATCGTGATCTTGTGCACCGGATCGAGGCCCGGCGTGCGCAGGGCCACGACCGCGTGGCCCGCCTCGTGGTACGCGGTCAGCTTCTTCTCCGCATCCGACAGCACCATGCTGCGCCGTTCCGCGCCCAGCATCACCTTGTCCTTCGCGTCTTCCAGGTCGGCCATCGCCACCTGGTCATGCCCTCGCCGCGCCGCCAGCAGTGCGCCCTCGTTCACCAGGTTCGCCAGGTCGGCACCGCTCATGCCGGGCGTCGCCTTCGCCAGTGTGCGGACTTCGACGTCCTCGGAGATCGGGACCTTGCGCAGGTGCACGCGCAGGATGCCTTCGCGGCCCTTCACGTCGGGCGCATCCACCACCACCTGCCGGTCGAACCGGCCCGGCCGCAGCAGGGCCGGGTCGAGCACGTCCGGCCGGTTCGTCGC
>Ga0302046_10003627_pt1 | contig 13930 bp, 11 predicted proteins | sample RVTome_11_FD_200261 | JGI IMG/M metagenome (GOLD analysis project Ga0302046, IMG submission 200261) | Soil microbial communities from uranium-contaminated site in the Upper Colorado River Basin, Wyoming, United States - RVT147D111 (version 2) ...
TCCCTGGTCCGCAGTTGGTGCCTCCCCGTCGGCCTGATCGGGACGAGCCTCGCGATCCACTTCCTCTCGTCCCGTGCGGGAGCGCTGGAACTGCTCGCCCCTCGGACACGACTCCAGGGAGAGCTCGGGACGCTCCTCCTGGCTCCGGCGTCGTTTTGGGCTTTCCTATTTTGTGGCGCCCTGACAGCCCGTCCCGCTCTTCCGCCGGAGCCTTGGCATGGATGGCAGTGGCTCCCCTACGTGCAGGCTCACCTGACGGCCCTCGGCCTCCTCGTCCTTCGCGTGCCTGCCTCGGCGGGCGTCCGCGTCACCCTCCTGTGGCTCCTTGCCTGGGTAGCACCCGCCTTGCTCGCGACGACCCGCCTGGGTCAGACGCTCGACGCGGGCCGCATGCTCGACCGCGATCCGCCCAGGTCCTGGTTTATGCTCCCCGCGGGTCTCCTGATCCTCGCCTGTGCCCTGCTCCCGCCCAGGGCCGAGCTCCCCCGATGAAATACGGTATCCTTGGCGACATCCACGCCAACCTGTCCGCGCTCCAGGTCGCGCTCTCCCGGATGGACGCGGAGGGCGTGGAGCAGCTCGTCAGCGTCGGGGACGTGGTCGGCTATGGCGCGGCTCCCTCCGAGTGCATCGCTCTCTTGCGCGAGCGGCACGCGCTCGTCGTCCTCGGCAACCACGACGCGGCGGTCGCGGGCCTCCTCGACGACCTGCACTTCAACCCCTATGCGCGCACGGCCGTCGCGTGGACGCGTCGAGCCCTGAACCGGGGAGAGCAGGAATGGCTCAGCGAGCTGCCGCTGACGGAGACCACGGATGACTGCCAGGTGGCTCACGGCACGTTGTATCGCCCGGAGCTCTTCAACTACTTCCTCAGTCAGACCGATGCGGACTCCTCGCTCGACGTGATGGAACGCCCCGTCTGCTTCGTCGGGCACAGCCACATCCCGATCACGGTCATGCGCTTGGAAGACGAGCCGCACCGAACCGCCTACACCTACGACACGGAAGTCGACCTCTCCGAGACGACTCGCGCACTGATGAACGTCGGGAGCGTCGGCCAACCGCGCGACGACAATCCCCACACCGCGTTCCTGCTCTACGACTCCGTCACACGCAGCGCGCGCTTGCTGCGCGAAGAGTACGACGTCCAGCGAGAGTCGAGGCGCATCCTCGATGCGGGTCTGCCCTCGGTCCTCGCCGAGCGCCTCCACATGGGCGTGTAGTGCCCCTGGCGGCTCTACTGCTGGCGCAGGTAGTCGAGCGAAGCTGGCAGCCTCTCGAGACCTCTCTCGCCCAATCCGTGCTCGAACAGGAGGCGGATGTCGCGCAACGGTCGTTCGTCGCCGCGGAAGACGAAGTGCTGTTCGTGCGGGTTGGATCCGACCGTGACGAGCAGCTCGAGGATCGAGCCCGCGTTGCATCGGCGGCCGGCGAGCTCCATCTCCACCGGCGTCCCGTAGTGGTTCACGATCCCCACGACCAACGCGGCCGGCCGTGCATGGAGCGCGTACTCGCCCGAGAGCACGACCTCGAGCTCTTGGAGGTTCGTGTACTCGGGCAGGAGATCCTCCGCGACCGAGATGCCGTTCTGGAGGATCCGGTGGGCCCAGTACAGGAACGTGTTGAGCGTCACGCGCTCGACGTCGCTGCGATCGATGAGAGCCGCGATCCTACGCTTCGCGGCTTCGCTGCGCGTCTCGGTCTCGTGCCGCTCGATGAAGTGGGCGAGGTAGGTCACGGCCTCGAGGAGATGGAGCGCTGCGGAGGTGTGTCCGCGAAGTTGCGTCAGACGTGCATCTTGACCCTCGAGGACGGTGTTCTGGATGTGGGTGTCGTAGGTCGACTGCAGGTTGTGGACCGTCGCCTCGTAGACGCGGGCCTGCTCCTCGGTGCAGATCAGCGAGAAGAGCCTGCGGCGCTCCTCGTCGTCGCCGATCTGACGCACGCGCGTATCCGCGATCATCTCGGCTGCCTGGAGGAACTTCGTGGCGACCTCGGCGATCTTCTGCTCCTCGTGCAGCAGCTCCGCCTCGTCGACGTTGCGCGGAAGCTGACGGCGCGTCGTCACGGCGACGAAGTTGGTCTCGGGGAAGCTCTCGGGCGTGATCTCCACGCCCAATCGGACGGCCTCCTCGCGAACGCCCTCGAGCAGACGGATCGAGATCCTGCGCAGGAAGAGCAGTCCCTCGTGAACGGCCGTCTGCGCCTCGATGCGCGCCTCGGGGCTCTCCCACATCTCGCCTCCGTAGGAATCGAGCCGGCCGAGAAGGTGCGAGATGCTGTAGCCCGAGTAGGCGAACCAGCGCAGGGACGCGACCAGCTCCGTGATGTAGGCGTAGGAGCGGTTGTAGCGAGCCCCGTAGTCGTCGAGGAACGACTCGAGGTCGTCCGCCTCGTTGATGAGCTGGAAGAAGTGCTTCTTCGTCCAGGCTCCGTCGGCCGCGCCCGCGCCGTCGGGCGCGAGTAGGGTGTTCAACAGGGTGAAGAAGACCTCGGATTGGGTCTGGAGGAAGCCGGCGAACTGCCGCTCCTCGACCTGCTCTTTCAGCTTCGTTTCCACCTTGCTCCTCGGGGACGGCCGACGTCCCGTTCAGGACTCGGCGAGTCGGACCAAGCCTATCACCCGCCCGGGGGGATCGACCGCCGTCACGGGCTTTTGGGAGGGTCCGCTCAAGGACGACTTCCACCGGGTCCGAGGGAGAGAGCCGTCGGCCGGCTCGTCCTCCCGAAAGCCGCCGCGGCCCTGACCCGCACCCAGTTCCCCGCACCCCGAGAGGCCCGCCATTTCCGCTGAGCGCTGCCTGGAGACCTACCTCCAGGAAATCAACGAGGTCCCGCTCCTCACGGCCGACGAGGAGAAGGAGCTCGGTCGTCGCATCCAGGGCGGGGATCTCGCGGCTCGCGAACACCTGATCCGCGCGAACCTCCGGCTCGTGGTGTCGCTCGCGAAGATGTACGGGGATCGAGGCCTGAGCCTCCAGGACCTGATCGCCGAAGGAAACATCGGGCTGCTCAAGGCTGCCGAGAAGTTCGACCCCGCCGCGGGGTGTCGGTTCTCCACCTACGGTTCGTGGTGGATCAAGCAAGCGATCCGCAGGGCTCTCACGAACACCGTCCAGTCCGTCCGCGTGCCGGGTTACATGGCGGAGCTGATCTCGAAGTGGCGCGTGGTCGGCCGCGAGCTGCAGTACCGCATGGGCCGCCTGCCGACGGTGGAAGAGGTCGCGCGAGAGCTGGGGATTCCGCCGGAGAGCTGGAGACTGCTCAAGCAGACCATCCACGCCTCCGCCAACGGCAACCAGGTCTCGCTCGACGTGATGACGAGCACCCAGGACACCGTCGAGGATGCGAAGACGAGCGCGCCGGACGAGGAGCTCCAACAAGCCGACCTCCTCGAGCGCCTCAAGTCGCTGCTCGACTCCATCGACGAGCGCGAGGCCACGATCCTCAGGCTGCGCTACGGCCTGGGCGAGGGACAGGAGCCGATGACTCTCAAGGAGATCGGCCACGTGATCGGCTTGACGCGGGAACGAGTGCGACAGATCGAGCGAGAGACTCTCGCGAAGCTCCAGCGGGTCATGGGGGAACGATAGGTGTAGTGCCCCGACACGCGGCCGCTTGCGCGAACCGCGTGTCGGGCTCTACCCTCCCTCGCACTGGGCACTCCCATGCCGCCTCCCCGATCGGATTCGGGGCGGCCGGTCGACCCGGTCCCCATGCTCGCCCCGGGACTCGAGGCTCCGCCCGGCACGCCGCTCTACGTGCACGTGCCCTTCTGCGTGGTGAAGTGCAGCTACTGCGACTTCTTCTCCGTCGCAGCGCGTCCGGAGGACGACCTGGACGGAACGGTCGACGCGCTCCTGCTCGAGGCACAGCGGCGAGCTCCCCGGGAGCCGCGGACCATGTTCCTGGGCGGAGGCACGCCGACCTTCCTGAGCGAAGGGCAGCTCGCGCGACTGCTCGACGGCCTCGAAGCCGCCACCGGGTACCGCGGCTCCGCCTCGGAGGTCACGGTCGAGTGCAACCCGGAGAGCCTCACGCCCGCGAAGGCGGGGCTTCTCCGCAGAGCGGGGGTGAACCGGCTCTCGATCGGGGTGCAGAGTCTCGACCCCGCCATCCTGGCCCTGTTCGATCGCCCGCACTCCGTCGAGGACTCCTTCCGCGCCTACGACGCCGCCCGCGGTGCGGGCTTCGAGCGGGTGAGCCTGGACCTGATCTTCGGGGTTCCCGGGCAGGATCTTCGGACCTGGATCGAGCACCTGGACCGATTGCTCGACCTGGAGCCGGACCACGTCAGCGCCTACTCGCTCGCCTTCGAGGAAGGGACCGCTCTGACGAAGATGCTTGCCGCAGGACGCCTGGAGCGACTTCCCGAGGACCTCGATCTGGCCTTCTTCCTGGCCACCCGCAGCCGCCTGGAGGAGCGCGGCTATCTCCCATACGAGGTGTCCAACTTCTGCCCAACGGGTCAACGCTGTGCCCACAACGAGAACTATTGGGCCAATGGTCCCTACGTCGGCCTGGGGCCCGGCGCGGTGAGCAAGCTGGGGCCGACTCGCTTCGGTAACCCGCGTTCGATCCCCCGTTGGCGGATTCCGATCGAGCGGGGCGAATCGGCGGCGAGCTGGGAGGAGACCCTGACCCCGGTGCGCGAGCTCGGACAGACCTGGTGGCTGGGCCTGCGCACGCTCGCCGGGGTCACGCCGAGCGTCGCGCGGGAGATCGCCGGCTTCGACGGTGCGGACGACCCGGCGGAGGCGCTAGCGCTGCGCCTGGGTCGTGAGGGTTTCCTCGAGACCGGGGGCGGGGCCTGGAGGCTCACCGACCGAGGGCTTCCCGTCGCCGACGCGGTCTCCGCCCGCTTCCTCCAGGATCCGGGGGCTCGCGCGACGAGAGACCCGGAGGCCGCGCGCTAGACTGCTCGGCCCTGCGTTCCGCCACGCGGGGAGCACGACGCTGCATGGGAGGCGACGCAGGCATGACGCATCAGGCAGGAAGCAGGCGGCGCACGGGCGCGGCAAAATCGCGTGGGCCCCGGACCCTCGGCGGGTTCTTCCTGCGCGGGATCGTGACGCTCCTGCCGGTGGTCTTGACGCTGGTCGTCTTCGGCCTGCTCTACCAGATGATCGACCGGTACGTGACCGGGCCGATCAACGACGGGATCTACTGGTCGCTGGAGCGAAACACCCTGGGCTGGAAGGCGCTCGAACGGCTCGGCATCGACCCGCTCGCCCTGAAGTACCTCGACGAGAGCCTGCTTCCGACGGAAGTACGCGAGTACGCCAAGGATCGCCCCTGGAGCAACGAGTACGTCCGCGAGCAGCTCGCCAACTACCGCGAGCCCCAGCTCGGCTTCTTCTGCAACCTCGACGACCTCGGAGTCCACTCGAAGAAGCTGCGCGACGACGTCGTGAAGGTCGTGCACCCGATCTTCGGCGTGCTGATCTCGCTGCTCCTCGTCCTCTGGCTCGGCTGGCTCGTGGGCGGCTTCGTCGGGCGCAAGCTGGTGCAGAGCCTGGATCAGGCCATGCACGTGATCCCCGTGGTCAAGTCGGTCTATCCCTACTCGAAGCAGCTCGTCGAGTTCTTCTTCGCGGAGAAGAGCTTCGAGTTCGACACCGTCGTCGCGATCCCGTATCCGAGTCCCGGAGTCTGGTCGATCGCTTTCGTCACCGGCAATTCCCTGAAGACCCTGCGCGAATCAACGGGAATGGATCTGGTCACGTGCTTCGTGCCGTCGTCGCCGATGCCCATGACCGGCTACACCGTCTTCATAGAGCGCCGCCGCGCCGTTCCGCTCCCGATCAGCGTCGACGAGGCGTTCCGCATCACGATGACCGGCGGCGTCCTCGTGCCGCCTATCGAGCTGCCAACGGACGTCGAGGACCGGCCCGGACTGCCGGACGAGCCCGACGAGCCCCACGAGCAAGAGGGGACGGTCGCGTGAGCTTCATCGACCGACTCGACGCGGCGGTCGAGGGCAAAGGAACGCCGGCCATGGTCGGCATCGATCCTCATCTCGATCTGTTGCCCGAGGAGTTCTCCACCGCCCGCGACGAGCGCGTGCACCGCGCCGACCGCGCACGGGCCCTCGAGCGCTTCTGCGTGGAGCTCCTGGACGTCGTCGCCGATCGGGTCGCGATCGTGAAGCCCCAGTCCGCCCTGTTCGAGCTGCTCGGCGCGGACGGCGTGCGCGCGTTCGAGAGCGTCTGCGCACACGCACGCAGCGCAGGTCTGATCGTCCTCGGCGACGTGAAGCGCGGCGACATCGCCTCCACTGCGTCGGCCTACGCGGAAGCGTACCTGAGCCCCGACCCGAAGAGCGGCGTGCCGTTGTGCGACGCCATCACGGTCAACCCCTATCTCGGCCGGGACACACTGGACCCGTTCGTCGACGTCTGTGGCGAGACCGGTGGCGGGATCTTCGTCCTGGTGCGCACGTCGAATCCCGGTAGCGACCTGTTCCAGCACCACGGGAACCCGCCGCTCTGGAGCGCCGTAGCGCGTTCGGTCGACGCGGTGGGGGAGAGGCTCCTGGGCGCCTGCGGCTACTCGTCGATCGGCGCCGTCGTCGGAGGGACTCACCCGCGTGAGCTGGCTGAGATCCGCGCCGCGCTGCCGCGCACTTGCTTCCTCGTGCCGGGCTACGGAGCGCAGGGCGCCGGAGCCGAGGACGTCGTCGCTGCCTTTCCCGACCGCGCCCGTCCCTGGCGCGGCGCCATCGTGAACTCCTCGCGAGGCATCGCCTTCGCCTGGCGCAAGATGGAGGGAGTGCATTGGAAGGACGCATCCTCCGTCGCGCTCGACGAGATGATCGCGGAGCTCGCTCGCGTACTAGAGACCGGAAGGACCTGATCTCGCGGACGAGATGGCCGGCTTCGCGCTCACGCACCTCTCCGCGGACAGCCTGGGGCTGGAGCCATGGGCCCGTGCCGCCCTTGCCGGCCGGCCGCGGCCGAGGAACCTGCCCGGCATGATCCTGCCCGACTCGCTCGACGCCATGCCGCGTCTCGCCTCCTCGGGAAAGGGGTTCGACGAGGACGCGCGGGCCGCGCTCTCGCACACGCTCGAGGCGAACCTGACGAGCCGCGAGTCGCACGTCCACGTGATCGAATCGGTGCGCGCGCTGAAGCACCCCGACGCGGCGCTCGTGGTCGTCGGCCAGCAGCCGGGGTTTCTCGGCGGTCCGCTCTACAACGTCTACAAGGCGGTGCACGTCATCCGCCTCGCTCGCGCGCTGTCGGAGACCTGGGGAACTCCGGTGCTGCCGGCCTTCTGGAACCACGCCGACGACCACGACGTCGCCGAGGTCCACCACCTCTGGGTCACGAACGCGAACCTCGACCTGCGCAAGGTGGCGCTGGCGGGCATGTCCTCGGGGCGGACGCCGCTCTCCGAGCTCGTCCTCGAGGAGGGCACGCACCGGCTCGGCGCGATCGCGGAGCTGTTGCGGCAGACCCTGCCGGAGAGCGCCTCACGAGACCAAGCGATCGACCTCTTCCTGCCGAAGAACGGAGAGACGCTCGCGGGCGCCTTCACCCGCGTCCTGCTCGAGCTCTTCGGGGCGCGCGGCCTGATCGTGATCGAGCCCGAGTGGATCCGCGAACCTCTGTCGCGCTCGCTCGCCCAGATCGTCTCCTCCGACGTCGCCGAGCTCCTCGAGCGTGGCGGAGCGGCGCTCGAAGCGGCGGGCTCCCGGCCGGCCATCGATGCGCGGACCGCCGCGCTGCTCTTCCGCCTGGAGGGCGGAAAGCGTCGAGCGCTGCGGCTCGCTCCGGAGGGATTCCGCTACGACGGAGAGGAAGGCTCGCGCACGGGCGTGGAGCTGGCGGCCGAGATCCTGCAGGAGCCGTCGGTCTGGTCGCCAGGGGCGCTCCTGCGTCCGATCGTGCAGGACCGCACGCTCCCGGTCGTCGCCTACGTCGGTGGCTGGGGCGAGCTCGCCTATCACGCACAGTTGCCTCCGCTCCGCGACGGGACGCGGACGGCGCGGACCGCCTTCGTGCCGCGTCTCTCCGCCACGCTCATCGATCCACCGACCCTCGAGTCCCTGCGCAAGCTGGAGCTCGACGTCGGGGAGGTGCTCGCGGCCCGCGGTCGCCTGGGCGAGGATGCGCCGAGCGCAGCGGAGAGCGAGGTCGCCGCCCGCCTGCGCGGCATCGCCGGCGCGTTGAAGAAGGAGCTCCTCGGCGAGCAGGCCGCCCTGGCCCTGGTCGACCGCGGTCTCGCGCAGCAGCTCAAGAAGGTGGCCGATCAGTCCCAGGCACTGGTGGAGAAGCTCGCGCAGAAGGCGGACCGCGTCGAAGCGAACGCCGGAGGCCGCGGTAGGCGCCATCTTCGGCGGTTGAACAACTCGCTCTTCCCGCGGGAGAGTCCGCAGGAGCGCGTGATCGGCGCGCTCGAGATCGTCGCGCGGCACGGGACGGCCTGGATCGACCGGCTCGAGAACGAGATCGAGCCGTTGCCGACCGAGCATCTGGTCGTCACGCTCGAGACAGGAGACGGAAGGTGAAGCTCGACGCACTCGTGATCGGAGCACACCCCGACGACGCGGAGATCTCGCTGGGCGGGACGATCCTCACGCTGATCGATGCCGGCAAGCGTGTGGGCGTCCTCGACCTGACACGCGGCGAAATGGGTTCGCGCGGGACGCCGGAGGACCGGGACGCGGAGACGCGGGCCGCGAACGCGATGCTCGGTCTCTCCTACCGCGGCAACCTCGACCTCGGCGACGGCCGCGTGGAGGTCTCGATCGAGGCCCGCGAGAAGCTCGCGCGCGCGCTGCGGGAGGTCCAACCGCACCTGGTCCTCGCGCACCACCCCGACGACCTGCATCCCGATCACGCCGCCTGCGGGCGCCTTGCGCGGGAGGCCTGGTACCTCTCCGGTCTCCGGCGCCTGGCGGAGCTCGACGGCGGCCCCCCCGCTCGCCGTCCCGCGCGTCTCTTCCATTACATGGGTCACGTGCCCTTCGAGCCGACCTTCGTCGTCGACGTCAGCGCGGTGTGGCAGCGGAAGGTCGAGGTGATCCGCTGCTACGCGTCGCAGCTCACTCCCGACGGTCCACGGGACGACGGACGGCATTTCCTGTTCGGCGCGGACATCCTGGCGCGCGCCGAGACCAAGGCGCGTTTCTTTGGAGAGCGGATCGGGGTCCGGCACGGCGAGCCGCTGTTCCACCAGGGTCCGCTGCCCTTCGCCGACCCGCTCGGCTGATCCCCAGCGCCTCCTTTGGGCCCTTTCGGGGGTCTCCGCCTTCGCCGTCGAGTGCGCGCGGGGATTCGCCCCATCGACCGGGTGACCCTTCGCGGTTTCCGCGCGTCCGCCCCCCGAGGTGGGTGGGGGGTAGGGATGGATGTCGATGGGAAACGCGCTGTGGAGAACCCGTGGAGAACGCTGCGCGGTCGTGTGGACATTCCCTCGCGGGTGCCATCCGCGGCGAATGGTGCGGGATGCTCCTCCACAGGCCTCCTTTCCAAGGGCTGTGGACAACGGTGCTCGAGATCCTCGCTCCGGTCGGAGCGCGCCGCGCGGAAGCAGCGGGCTACAATGCGCGCGCAATGCGCCGCATCGCGCTGATCAACCAGAAGGGAGGGGTCGGAAAGACCACCTCGTCCGTCAACCTCGGTGCGGCCCTGGCGGAGGCGGGGCGACGGGTCGTCCTCCTGGACCTCGATCCCCAGGCGAACCTCACGCTGCACATGGGGATCCAGCTCGTCGAGCGGGCGCCGACCACGTATCGGATCCTCCTGGGTCAGACCTCCGTGGCCGACGCCGTGCGTGCGACGGACATACCCAACCTCGCCATCGTTCCCACCGACATCGACCTGTCCGGAGCCGAGCTCGAACTCGCCGGCGCCTTCGGCCGTGAGTCGATCCTGCGCGACGCCATCGATCGCTGGGAGCTCGAGCACGTCGAGGCCCACGGCGTCGCGCCGGCGGACTACCTCCTCATCGACTGCCCCCCGAGCCTCGGGTTGCTGGCCATCAACGGGCTCGCCGCGACGAAGGAGGTGTTCCTCGTCGTGCAGACCCAGTTCTTCGCGCTCCAGGGCCTGTCCAAGCTGATGGAGATCGTCGAGTTGGTGAAGCGCCGGCTGCACCCCGAGGTCGAGATCACGGGAATCGTCACCTGTCTCTACGACAGCCGCCTGCGACTGGCCCGTGAAGTCCTCGGGGAGGTGCGCGAGTACTTTCCCGGCCTGGTCTTCCGGCAGTCGATCGGATGCAACGTCAAGCTCGCCGAGGCCCCGAGCTTCGGGCAGACGATCTTCCAGTACGCGCCCCTGTCCCCCGGAGCTCGCGATTACCGCGCCCTCGCTGCGGAGGTGCTGGCGCAGGAGACGGGGCCCTCCGTGGAGCAAGCGCGCGAGCCGGAGGCCAGCGAGATCCTGCCGGCGCCGCCTCGTCGCGCGGAGCTCTCGGCGGTCGAGCCGGCCTCCGGAGACTAGGAAGGGCATGGACCCGCGCCTCTCCATCGGGATCCTCTGTCACCCCACCTATGGGGGATCGGGAGTCGTGGCGAGCGAGCTCGCGCTCACGCTCGCCGAGCGAGGGCACGCAGTGCACCTCTTCTCCCACCGCGTTCCCCCGCGCCTGGCCGCCTCCCCCGGGCCGGTCCAGGTCCACGTGAGCCAGGGCTTGCCCTACCCGCTCTTCTCCTCGACGCCGCACGACCTGGCGATCACCTCGGCCGTCCTGACGCAGCACCGGGCACACGGGCTCGACGTCCTGCACGCGCACTACGCCCTGCCGCACGCCCTCTCCGCGATCGTCGCGCGCTCGGCGGCGATGACGGACGAGTCTCGACCCGCTCCGCGCGTGGTGACGACCCTGCACGGCACGGACATCACGATCGTCGGGAGCGATCCCTCCTACGCCCCGCTGACCCAGTACCTGATCTCGGGCTCGGACTCCGCTACGGCGGTCTCACGCTCGCTGGCGAGGGACACGGAGCATCACTTCTGCACGCGCACGACGACCTCCTGCTCGATCGAGGTCATCCCGAACTTCGTCGACGTCGAGCGCTTCCACCCGGGCGCGGGCGGGGCGAGGGGACGCCGGGCGGGGGCCCCCGAGACGGTGCACGTCTCGAACTTCCGCGCCGTGAAGCGTGTCCCCTGGCTGGTCGAGGCCTTCGCCAAGGCGGCGCGCGGCCTGGAAGCCCGGCTCACGCTGATCGGCGACGGTCCCGAACGGGCCGTCACCGAGCGGCGGGTCCAGGAGCTCGGGATCGCGGACCGCGTCCGCTTCCTCGGCATGCGCGACGCCCTGCCCGAGCTGCTCGCTCCGGCCGACGTCTTCCTCCTTTCCAGCCGGGAGGAGTCCTTCGGGTTGAGCGCTCTCGAGGCGATGGCCTGCGGGGTCCCGGTCGTCGCCACGGCCGTCGGGGGCGTCCCGGAGGTCATCGAGCCGGAGAAGACAGGCCTGCTCGCGCCGGTGGACGACCAGGATCTCTTCGCGGCGCACCTGCGCGACCTCCTGAGCGATCGCGTGCGCGCGAGGGAGATGGGCATGCGCGCGCGCGACGTCGTCGTCGAGCGCTACGGCCGCGAGCAGGTCGTGTCGCTCTACGAGGGTTTGTACCGAAGAGTCCTCGCGGCGGAACCACGTAGCGAGCTCCGTCCCGTGAGCGACATCCTGCCCGCCGGGTCGTGAGGATGCGCGCGCGCCTCGATCACAACGCGACGACCCCGCTTCGGCCGGAAGCGCGCGCCCGCTGGCTCGAGGTCGCCGACGCCCAGCGCGGCAACGCGTCGAGCCCGCATGCGAGCGGACGCGCGGCGCGCTCGATCGTGGACGACGCCAGGGAGCGTGTGGCCGCGGCGTTCGGAGTCCGGGAGGACGAGCTGTACTTCACCTCCGGCGGAACGGAGTCGAACAACCTCGCGCTGCGAGGAGGGCTGGTCGGGGACGGCGCGCTCGTGACCACGGCCGCCGAGCATTCGTCCGTGCTCGAGACCGCGAGGAGGCTGGGCCGCGAGCGGCCCCTGGTCCTGCTTCCCGTCGATCGCCGCGGAGTCCCGGACCTCTCGGCCACCGCCCTCTGCGACCTGCCGCGGGCTGCCCTGGTCTCCGTGATGGCCGCCAACAACGAGACCGGGACAGTCCCCGATCTCGAGACCGTGAAGGCCGTTTTCCACCGGTCCGGAGCAGCTCCGATCTTCCACACGGATGCCGTCCAAGCCCTCGGGAAGATACCCGTCGACCTCTCCGCCTGGGGCGTGGACCTGGCCTCCTTCTCCGCGCACAAGGTCGGCGGCCCCGCCGGCGTCGGCCTGCTCTGGCGTCGTCGTGGTACGGCGCTCGCGCCGATCCTGTTCGGCGGCGGACAGGAGCACGGCGTTCGTCCGGGTACGGAGGACGTCGCCGGCATCGCCGCGGCCGCGGTCGCGGTCGAGCTCGCCGTGCGAGAGCGCGCGTCGTTCGCGCAGCGCACGTCGGAGCTGGTCTCGTTCCTGTGGCGGGAGCTGACTTCCCTCGCCGGCGAGGTCGAGCTGATCGGGCCCGCGCTCGACGATCGGCGGCTCCCCAACACCTTGTGCATCCGACTGCCCGACACCGATGGAAAAGTGCTCGTCACGCGACTCGATCTCGACGGCGTCGAGGCGAGCGCGGGCTCCGCGTGCGCGAGCGGATCGATCGAGCCGTCGCACGTGTTGCGCGCGATGGGATACGATGCGGACGCTGCGCGCTCGGGCCTGCGACTGTCGCTCGGACGCGACACGTCGCTCGCCGAGTGCGAGCACGCCGCGCGCGTGTTGAGAAAACTCGCGTCGCCGTCGCGCGCAAGCTGAGTGCTCGCCGTCCCGTTGTGAAGAACGGCTAAAAGATTGCTATTCTGCGCGTTGACCGCTGCGCGGGAGGAGGGCAACATGCGCTCTCGAGGGGAACGCAAGTCGTCGCCCGTCGCTCTGGACAAGAGGGATCCAACAGGAGAGCGTCGCCGGCTTCGGGCCCACCGGTCTGCATCTTCGCCAACCGTCGGGAGCGCCACCGGGTCCGGTAGAGGGGGTTGCTTGCGCGCGGCTGGAGTCGACCGTCCGTCATCCGACCGGCTACCGGTCTAGCCCGAGTTCGCGCCTACCACACCGGATTCCACGGGGCCGCACGACCCGCGGCTTCGCGAACCCCACCTGCCGTCGTCGTCGCCTCTCGCATGGAGCATCTCGCCCCTGAAGTGTCCCCGGAACGCCTCGAGCGCGCCACGGAGGATGCGCTCGTCGAGGTCTGGGGGCGAGTTCAGGCGATGATTCGCGGCAAGATCCGGCGCGAGCAGTACGAGACCTGGTTCCGGCGCACGGCGCTGCTGTCCCTGGTCGACGGCGTCGCGCGAATCGCGGCGCACAACGCGTTCACGCGGGACTGGCTGGCGCGCTACTACGTCGACGTGCTCGTGGAGAGCGTTCAGGGCGTTCTCGGAGCTCCGCATCGCATCGAGTTCGAGGTCGACCCGGAGAGGACGGGCCCGGTCTCACCCGCCAAGGACTCCCTGGCGGCGCTCGACGCGGCGGAGGAGACGGAGCCGCCGACCTCCGCAGGTCCTCGCTACGGGCTCCCGGGCCACGCGAGTGGCGAACTGCTCCAACCCGGCGGCGCGCGCCGGTCGCGCAAGCCCGGCCTCCCGGCCTCGCGCGCCCTCGGTCCCACGCCGGGGCGTCGCGAACCCAGCGGGCTGCTCGACGCCAGCGACGTCTCTCTCAACGCGACCTACCGCTTCGACAGCTTCGTCGTCGGACCGTGCAACCGCTTCGCACACGCGGCCTGCGTGGGCGTCGCCGAGAACCCGGGCAAGATCTACAACCCGCTCTTCCTGCACGGATCCGTCGGTCTCGGGAAGACCCACCTCCTCCAGAGCTTGTGCCACGCGATCCTGTCTCGCGCGGGGGGTGCGCGCATCCTGTACCTGTCCTGCGAGACGTTCGTGAAC
>Ga0302046_10003628_pt1 | contig 13927 bp, 10 predicted proteins | sample RVTome_11_FD_200261 | JGI IMG/M metagenome (GOLD analysis project Ga0302046, IMG submission 200261) | Soil microbial communities from uranium-contaminated site in the Upper Colorado River Basin, Wyoming, United States - RVT147D111 (version 2) ...
ACAATGCGACCCGATCTAGAGCAGGTCGTGAACAGGTCGAATCACTTCTTGATTCGACCTGATCACGTGAATCTGCTCTAATATCAAATAGTTGGATCGGATTCACGCATTCTGGCCGGATCAATTTTTGATCCGGCCAGAATGCGACCCGATCTAAAGGCCCACCGGGCCGAAATCGACGTCGGGGTAGTAGCTCGCCAGGTGGCGGACCCGGTCCTTCTGCGCGTCGGATAGCTCGTCGCCGCGCCCGGCCTTGCCCTTGTTGAAGCGGGTTGCGTCCTTCTGCCCGTCGACCGCCTCGACCGCGGCCGCGCAGTCCTGCGCACTCTTGTCCAGCGCGTAGAACCCGGCGAGGCTTTCGAGCGCGCCCTGCTTGTCGGCGATCATGTCCTCGTAGCGCAGCAGCGTGCAGTCGAGCAGCCCATGCTTGATCACGTCCGACCACGAGGCATGGAAGGCGTTGTACCAGGGCATGTAGTTGTCGATGACCAGGTCGAGCTTGCGTTCGCGGGGCAGCGCGTCCCAGCGGCCGGCGAAGAAGGTGTTCACCTTGGCCCCGTTGTCGAAGAAATCCGCATAGCTCACCACCACGTCGAACAGGTTGCGCACCAGCACCACGGGCCGGATCCGGAAGGCCCGCATCGTCTGCAGGTTGGGCACGGTGGCGCGGAGGTGCTGCTGGGTCACCGTGTCGTCGCGCGCCACCTTGCGCAGGAAGGGCAAGTAGAGCTCCTCCTCGTTCTGCAGGAAGGCGTAGGCGAGGAAGGTATCCGGCCAGCCCGTCAGCGCGCTCATCGCCAGCTTCAGGAAGGTCGAGCCGCTCTTCGGCATGCAGGCGATGAAGACGTGGGTGCCGAGCTCGCCCTCCTCGACGCCCGGCGCGAAGTCGGCGAGACGCGGCGTCTCGCCCGTCGCCATCACGCAATGGATGATGGCGTTGGGCGCCGCGATGTTCTCCGGATCGACTTCCAGGAGCTTGCGATACGCCGCCAGCGCGTTGGCCCAATCCATTTCCTGGACCAGCGAATAGGCGGAGACCGCCATGTTCTGGATGATCGACGCGGTATTGTCGGTCGGGCCGCCGTCGCCGGGCGCGTGGCTCAACGCGCGCTCGAACATCGGGATCGACTCGCTGGCGCGGCCCTGCTGCGCGGCGAGGATCGCCAGGACGTTCATGATCTGGTGATCGTGCGGCCGATCGTTCAGCACATCCCTGAAGATCGCTTCGGCCTGGGGCAGCGCGCCGGCCTGCATGAGGCTGATCGCCTGCTCTTCGCGTGACACCGGTGGGTGGGTGTCATGCGCGGCGTGGGACATCGGCGCCTCGCGTACTGGTTTGGAGGATCGCTTGCGCCAACCCTACGAGGCGGAAATTTCGATATGGTTAACGAAACCGCAATACACGCCGATGCGCGGGCGCTCAGGTATGCGGGGCGCTCAGGTCCCCTCGGCGACGCCGTGGATGCCGCACTCGGTCTTGTCCTGCTCGGCCCAGCGTCCGGCGCGCGGGTCCTCGCCGGGCGCGACCGGCCGGGTGCAGGGCGCGCAGCCGATCGAGAGGTAGCCCTGCGCGTGCAGCGGATGGCGGGGCAGGCCGCGCGCCTCGTAGTAGCGCTCGACGTCTTCGGCGCCCCAGCGGGCCAGCGGGTTGACCTTGATGCGCCCGTCGGCCGCCTCCACCGCCGGCAGCGCGCCGCGCTCGGCGGTCTGGAAGCGCTTGCGGCCGGTGAACCAGGCGGCGTGGCCGTCGAGCGCGGTCTCCAGCGGCCAGACCTTGCGGATGGCGCAGCAGGCGTCGGGATCGCGCGCGTGCAGCGTGCCGTCGGGGTCGTGCGCGGCGAGGTCGGCCGGCTCGGGGCGGATATCGCGCAGGTTGGTGAGCCCGATATGCTCGGCCAGCGCATGGCGGTAGGCCAGCGTCTCGCCGAAATGCTTGCCCGTCTCCAGGAACAGCACCGGGATCGTCGGGTCGACCCGCGCGACCAGGTCGAGCAGCACCGCCGCTTCCGCCCCGAAGGAGGAGACCAGCGCGATGCGGCCCGCGAACTCGCGCTCGATCATGGCGCGCACGATCATCAGCCCGTCGTAGTCGCGGTAGCGCGCCAGCAGCGCCGCCGCCTGCGCGGCGACCCCGTCGTCCCAATCCGGGACGATCGACCGGATGCGCGCGCCGTCGGCCACGGCTATTCCGCCGCGCCGCCGATGAGCGCGCTGACCGCGCCGTCGCTGTCGTCGAGCCGTCCGACCGGCTCCGGCGCCGCCGGCGGCAGCGGCCGGTCCACCAGCTCCTCCACCGTGTCGAGCCAGAGCGCCAGCGCCTCGCGGAAGCCGTCGAGATCGGCGCCGCCGTTGGCGACCCGCGCCGACTGCTCGGCCTGGCGCAGCGCGTCGAGCGTCGCCAGCAGCGGATGGTCGGTCGCATGGGCCGTGGAGACCCGCGCGAAGGTGACCTCGGCCAGCTCGTCGTCCTTGACCTCGTGCCCCAGGCGGCCGAGCAGGCGTTGCGCGGCATGCCCGGCGGCCAACCGTCCGTCGTCGAGGACGCGGTCCTTCAGGCCGGCATGGAGCGCCCGGTCGACGTTGATCAGCCCGTCGTCGGCGAGGTTCTGGTAGAGCGTGTCGAGGGCGAAGCCGGCGGCGCATTCGGCCTGGGTCGCCACCGGCGTGGTGAAGGCGTCGGTCTTGCCCCAGTCGACGTAGAGCGCGCCCAGGTCGGTCTCGCGGTCGACCACCTCGTCGCCCAGCGGCGCCAGGATGTCGCGCAGGCCCTGCTTGCCGATGCTCTCGGCCCAGTCGCGCACCGAGGTGCCGGCCTCGCCGAAGGGCGTGTAGGCCTCCAGCAGCATCTCGAAGGCGCGCCGCGCTTGGCGGGCCGGAACGACGGGGCCGCTCACCCCGATCGCGCCCACCGTGCGGTCGTCGCCGCCGACATAGATCTGGTAGTGCGGTGCGTTCTGGCCGTCGATCTTCTTGCCCATGCCGCGGAAGCCGAAATCGGCCACGTGGTGCAGCCCGCAGCCGTTCTGGCAGCCGGAGATGCGCACGGTCAAGTTCGGCTTCGGCGCGAATTGTCGCGCCACCTCGACCAGCTCGCGGCCGAAGGCCTGGCTGTTGGTGATGCCGATGCGGCAGGTCGTCGTGCCGGGGCAGGAGACGAGATCGGGCTCGTCGCCGATCGCGTCCTGCACCGGCAGGCCGATCGCCCGGATCGCCGCCACCGCCTCGTCCGCCCTCGCCGGGTCGATGCCGACGAAGGCGAGGTTCTGGTCGCGGGTCGTGCGCATGTGGTCGGCGCCGAAGCGCTCGCCGATCGTCGCCAGCCCGTCGAGCTGGTCGGCCGAGAGCAGGCCCAGCACCGGCGAGACGACGATGGTCGTCCTGCCGTCGTGCTGGGTGAAGACGCCGGCCGGCGTGACCGGCGCCTCGGCCTCGTCGGGCGTCCGCCACGCGACGGGCGCCCACGGACGCTGCGGCATCTTGAGCGCGCGCTTGAACTCCTCCTCGAAGAGCGTGCGGAAGGTCTCCTCGCCGAAGCGCTTGAGCACGAACTTCAGCCGCGCCTTGTTGCGGTTCACCCGGTCGGAATACTTCTGGTGCAGGCGCACCAGCGCCTCGACCACCGCCGGAAGCTGCGCCTCGGTCACGAAGCCGGCGACCTCGACCGCGGCCACGGGCTGGCCGCCGGTGCCGCCGCCGGCGAGCACGCGGAAGCCCTTTTCGCCGTCCTTCTCGGTGGCGATCAGGCCGAGGTCGTGGATGCCGCCGGCCCCGCAATCGACGGCGCATCCCGAGACCGTCGACTTGAACTTGCGTGGCATGTTCTGAACCAGCGGGTGGCGGATCCACGACTCGGCCAACTGGGCCGCGACCTTGCCGGCGTCGGTATGCTCCTTGGGGCAGACGCCGGAAAACGAGCAGGCGGTGAAGTTGCGCAGCGTGTTGCCGCAGGCCTCGCGCGAGGTCATGGCGCCGCGCGCGAGGTCGGCCAGGAGATCGGGCGTATCGTCGGTCGGCACGTGGTAGATCTGGAAGGCTTGGCGCGTGGTGACGTGGATGTCGCCCTTGGCCCATTTGCGGTTGGCCGCCGCCACGGTGCGCGCCCATTCGTAGGGCAGCACGCCGCCCGGCACCTTGATCCGCACCATCTGGACGCCCGGCTGCAGCTGGCCGTAGATGCCGCGGCGCAGGCGAAAGGAGGTCCAGGTCTCCTCGTCCCATTCGCCGGCGCGGAACTTGGCCAGCGCCTCGCGCAGCTCCTCGGCATCCTCCATGCGCACCAGCGGCTCGGCTGTCGGCGTCCAGGCCGGGCGGACCTTGACGGGCGGCGCGATCGATCCGGGCATCGTCGAACTCCTTATTCACATGAAAACCATGTGTATTAGAGGATTCCACGATAAGATCGCGTATAATGAGTCGATAATCAAGCGCCGCTGTGAAATATTTTTAATTCACAGTAATAAACAGTTATTTGTAGGGGCAGGTTTGAAACCCTCCCGCTGACCGCCGCAAAAGAAAACCACAGAGGCACAGAGGCACAGAGGCAAAGAGTTGCCTCTCGAGGTCCCACTGCTCGTCATCCCGCGCAAGCGGGGCTACATCAATCGGGAGGTGAGGATTCCCGCTTGCGAGGGGATGACGAGGAATGGGAGCCGCGCCGACGTTCTCTGTGTCTCTGTGCCTCTGTGGTTCACTTTTCCGGTCGGCGACGGGGAGTTCGAAACCTGCCCCTAGAGCAGGTCGTGATTAGGTCGAATCACTTCCTGATTCGACCCGAATGCGTGAATCCGATCTAGAAATAATGTTGCCGCCGCGGCGCCCCTCAGTCGAACAGCGTCTCCACGTCGACGCTCGAGCGCGTCCCGACCTGGGCGAAGGCGTGCCCCAGCCAGGCATCCGCCGCCGCCCGGCCCTTGTCGCGCAGGTTCGTGAGGAACCCCCAATCGGCGTTGAAGCGCTGGGCCACGTTGAAGCCCGGATCGCCCGTGCGCGGCGCCACCGCGTGCATGTGGATCTTGCGCAACCCCGCCTCGGGCGCGACCAGCTCGCGCTCGATCAGGTCGGTGACGAAGGCGATCGCCCGCATCTCGCGCATGAAGGCCGAGGTGAAGCTCACCTGGCTCACCCGCGTCAGGATGTCGGCCGAGGTCTGCGGGTGCTCGCGGGGCCCCAGCGGCGTGGTCAGCACCATCACCACGTCGGCGCTGGCGCAGTCGTAGATCAGCGGATAGATCGTCGGATTGCCCATGTAGCCGCCGTCCCAGTAGCGCTCGCCCTCGACCTCGACGGCGTCGAAGAGATAGGGCAGGCAGCACGAGGCGCAGACCGCATCGAGGCTGATATCCGCGGTGGCGAAGATCCGGTTGGCGTTGGTCGCCACGTTGGTCGCGTTGATGAAGAGCCGCATCGGCGACGATGTCCGCAGGCGCTCGAAGTCGACGCTCTCGGCGATCGTCGCGCGCAGCGGGTCCATGGTCACGGGATCGAAGTCGTAGGGCAGCAGGATGCGCGACATCAGGTCGAACAGCGCCTCCTTCCGCGCGATCTGCCGGATCCGCGAGCGCGCCAGGCGGAGCAGCATGTTGGCGGTCCAGCGCCGGTCCTCGCATGCCTCGCTGATGCGCTTCCAGAAGCGCGCCAGCAGCGCCCGCGCCGCGCCCCGGTCGCCGTCGATCAGCCCGTAGGCGAGCAGCACCGCGTTGATCGCCCCCGCGCTGGTGCCCGAGACGCCCTCGATCGCCAGGCGCTCCTCTTCCAGCAACCGGTCGAGCACGCCCCAGACGAAGGCGCCGTGCGCCGCCCCGCCTTGCAGCGCCAAGGTGACGGTCTTGGGCGTGGCGGCGCTCGCTTCGACCGATCCGGGCGGGTTCGTCTCTGGTGTGGCCGGCACGCCTCGCCCTTTCGCCGCTTCGCGGGTTGCCCGCGCCCATCTTCGGTCCCCGCCCGCCGCCAGGCAAGCGCCCCCGGCGGCCATGCCTTTGCGCGCGCCGCTGATGCATCGCGGCCACGCCGGCGCGCCGGTTGGCCCTCGCCGGGCCTTGTGCGATTGGCGCGCCCGAAATGCGCTGGTATGGTTAACGCCTTGGGTGGTCTCCCGGCGGGGGCCAAGCGGATCGGCGAAGACGGTGGCATCCGGGTGCGTTGCGCGCGCCCGGGAGGGAGAAGTGATCGTGCGTGCACGAGCGATCGTCGCCGGCCTCGCGCTGGGCATGCTTGTGGGCTGGCTGTCCGCCGCGCCCTTGGGCGCCGCCGCGCGGGCGGCCGCCGGGATCGATCCCGAGCTCCGCGACGTCCATCGCCAGATCCTGCGCAATCCGGGCGATGCCGCGCTCAACCTCCGCTACGCCGCGCTGGCCGAACGCAAGGGCCTGCTGCGCAAGGCGCTGGCGGCGTACCAGCGCGTGCTCATCCAGGACCCGCGCAACGCGGAGGCGCGCGCGGGCCTGCGCCGCGTCGCCGCCCAGCTCGAGCCCGACTTCTCGGCCATCTATCTGGATCTCGGCGCCCGCTACGCCACCAACATCCGCCTCCGCGCCGACGACTTCGGCCAGGACAAGGGCGACGTCGTCGGCGACGCCCGCCTGGTCCTGCGCGACGAGCGCAAGCTCGGCGGCCGGCGCTGGCGCACGTTGGGGCAGCTCAGCGCCGACCTCCATGCCCAGGCGCGCAGCCTCGACTTCGGCTATCTCGGCGCCAGCACCGGGCCGCTCGTCGACCTGCCCGGCGACTGGCGGGTGCGCCTCGCGCCCGGCGCCGCCTTCGCCTGGCTCGACCGCAAGGTCCTGTTCGGCGAGCTTTCCGGCCAGCTCAACTTCGAGGCGCTGGGCGCCGGCCTCTTGCGCGGCGTCGACCTCCGCTTCGCCTATCAGCTCGTCGGCTCCGAGTTCGCCGACGAGCGCGACGGCTTCGTGGTCGAGGTCGCCCCGCGCTTCGCCCGCGCCAATCTGTTCGTCGAGGGCGACCAGGTGAATGTGCGCCCGCGCTACCGCTTGAACGGCGCCAGCGGCCGCAACGCCAATCCGGCGCTGGTCCAGGGCGACATCTTCCCCGAGCGCTATCACGAATTCGGCGGCGAGGCGCGCTATCTGGCGCCCTTCGCGGGCGGCAAGGTGCTGGCCGGGCCGACCTTCCGCGGCGACGTGCGCTACTACCGCTCCAACCTGCCCGGCAGCGGCACGCGCCGGCGCGACGTCTACCTCCGCCCCGGCGTCGAGCTCATCGTGCCCAACGCCTTCCGCGCCGGCCACACGCTGGTCTTGCGCTACCAGCACGAGCGCAACCTCTCCAACGCCGGCGCCAAGCGCTTCCAGAACCACGTCTTCGGCATCCGCTCGGTCTGGCGGCTCTACTAGCCGGACCCATCGCCGATTCCCTCCGCGCCGATGCTCGGCTAGCATGCGCCGATGCGCAGCCGCCTGACGCCCTTCATCCCCTACCTGATGCTCGCGCTGGCGCTGATCCTTCGCCTCCAGGACCCATGGCCGATCGAGCAGATGCGCCTGCTCGTCTTCGACACCTACCAGCGCATGAAGCCGCGCGCGTTCGACGTCGCGAAATCGCCGGTACGCATCGTCGCCATCGACGACGCGTCCTTGAAGCGCGTCGGCCAGTTCCCCTGGCCGCGCACCACGATGGCGCGCCTGGTCGACCGGCTGCGCGAGGCGGGGGCGGCGGTGGTCGTCTTCGACGTACTCCTCTCCGAGCCCGACGACAGCTCGCCCGACCGCGCCGTCAAGCGCTGGCCCGACACGCCGGCGCTGGCCGAGCTCAAGAAGGCGGCGGCGAGCCTGCCCTCGCACGACAAGGTGATGGCGGCGGCGATCGCGAAGGCGCGCACCGTCACCGCCTTCGTGCTCACCGCCGAGGCGAACGACGACCGCCCGGCCAGGAAATCGGGCTTCGCCTATGCCGGCGCCGACCCGGCCCCGGTGATCCCCGAATACGCCGGCGCCGTGCCCAGCTTGAAGCTCTTCGAGGCGGCGGCGGCGGGCAACGGCTCGATCAGCTTCCGCCCCGACCGCGACCTCGTGATCCGCGGCGTGCCGCTCTTCGCGCGCGTGGGCAAGACGATCTATCCGGGGCTTTCCGCCGAGGCGCTGCGCGTCGCCGCGAACGCGCGCGGCTACGTGGTCAAGGCGGTCGGCGCCTCGGGCGAGGCCGGCGGCGGCACCGGCGTCGTCGCCGTGCGCATCGGCCCCTTCGAGATCCCCACCGACGTGCGCGGCCGCGTCATCATGTACTACGCCCCCAGCGCCCCCGGCCGCTTGATCCCGGCCTGGCGCGTGGTCGGGGGCAAGCTGGCGGCCGAGGAGGTCAAGGGCCGCATCGTCTTCATCGGCGCCACCGCCGCGGGCCTCAAGGACCTCCGCGCCACCAGCCTGGAGGCCGGCATCGCCGGGGTCGAGATCCATGCCCAGCTGATCGACCAGGTGGTGACGAAAGTCTTCCTCCAGCGCCCCGACTTCGCGCGCGGCGTCGAGCTGCTGTTCACGCTGATCGCGGGCGCCGTCGTGCTGCTGCTGCTGCCGCGCATCGGCGCGGTCTGGGCGGGCTTCCTCGGCGTCATGGCGGTCGCCGGCGCGCTCGTCGTCTCCTGGCTCGCCTTCGACCGCTTCGGCTGGCTGCTCGATCCGATCTACCCCTCGATCGCCGTGGTCATCGCCGCGCTGACGGGCACGGCGGTCGTCTACCTGCGCAGCGAGGCCGCGCGCGCCCAGGTGCGAAACGCCTTCAGCCGCTACATGTCGCCCGAGCTGGTCGAGCAGCTCGCCGACCATCCCGACCGCCTGCGCCTCGGCGGCGAGAACCGCGAATTGACCATGCTGTTCTGCGACATCCGCGGCTTCACGGCGATCTCCGAGGGTTTTAAGGACGCCTCCGACCTCACCAGCTTCATCAACCGCTTCCTGACCCCGATGACCGAGATCATCGTCGGCGCCCACGGCACCATCGACAAGTACATGGGCGACGCGATCATGGCCTTCTGGAACGCGCCGATCGACGACCCCGCCCATGCCCGCAACGCCACCGACGCGGCGCTGGAGATGATCGCCACGCTGAAGCGCCTCAACGCCGAATGGGGGGCGGAGGCCGAGGCGGCGGGCCGCGTCTTCCGGCCGGTGCGGGTCGGCGTGGGGCTCAACACCGGGGTCGCCTGCGTCGGCAACCTCGGCTCGGAGATGCGCTTCGACTATTCGGTGATCGGCGACGAGGTGAACCTCGCCTCGCGCCTCGAGGGCCAGTGCAAGTCCTACGCCGTCGACATCATCGCCGGCGGGAACACCGCCGCCGCCGTTCCGGGCCACGCGCTGCTCGAGATCGACCTGATCCGCGTCGTCGGGCGCCAGGCGCCGGCGCGCATCTTCACCGTGCTGGGCGCCCCGTCCATGGCGGCGGGCGCCGACTTCAAGGCGCTCGCCGCCGCCCACGACGCGTTCCTCGCCGCCTACCGCGCGGGCAACTGGGCGACCGCGCTCGCCCATCTCCGCGACGCCCGCGACCGGGGCGGCCCGGCGCTGGAGGGCCTCTACGACGTCTTCGAGATCCGCATCGCCGGCTACCGCGCCGCGCCGCCCCCCAACGACTGGGAAGGGGTTTACGACGCGGAGACGAAGTAGAACCAATTCGTCATTTCGAACGAGCGTTAGCGAGCGGAGAAATCCGGGCGCCGTTTGCACGGCGTCAACCCAGATTTCTCCACTCGCTCGCTCTTCATCTTGAGGCTCAAACGCCGACGGCGTTTGAGCGCAAGGCGGCGTCTCGAAGGGCGCTCGGTCGACATGACGATGACGTGAATGGTCGCGCCTACTTCAGCCCCAGCCTTCGCCTGATCGTCTTCGCCGTCAGCGCCTGGCCGTAGACCGCTGTCCCGACATCGAACGCCTTGGCGCGGTCGAGCGCGCCGACGATCACCGGCTCGAACCCCGCGTCGCGCACGAGCTGCGCCGCCACGGCGAGCGCTTCCCTGTCGTCGCCCGCCAACGGCACGCCGACCTTCTCGCCCGCCCGATGCGCTTGGCTTTGCAGCGAGTAGGAGCCGATCGAGTTGAAGGCGCGCACGAGGCGCACCCCCGGCAGGAAGCTCTTCGAGGCGAGCCCGGAGCCGCGCGAGCGCGCCGCCAGCGCCATCTCGCCGTCGCGGCCCGGATAAGGGTTGCCGGTCTCCAGCACCACCTTGCCGGCCAGCTCCTTGGCGAAGTCGCGGCCGATCTGCGGCACCGCCCCGTAGGGCACCGAGACCAGCACGACCTCGCCGAATGCCGCCGCTTCCTTGGGCCAGCCCGCCCGCGCCCGCGGCCCCAACGGCTCGACCAGCGACTTCAGCCCATCGGGATGACGCGAGGAGAACAGCACCTCGTGCCCCGCCTTGACCCAGAGCGCGCCCACGGTCCCGCCGATCCGCCCCGAGCCGATCACGCCGATCTTCATCGGTTTGCTGGTTTTGGGCGTTTCCGCCCGGCCCTGCGCGCTGGCCATCACGAGGCCCGCCGCGGCGGCGCCCACGCCCAGGAGGAATTGGCGGCGATCACTATTCTTGGGCCCATTTTGCATGGCGCGTCTCCTGGATATGGTCGGTTGAAGGCGGCGGCCTAGTCGGGGACGTTTCACTGAGATTAGATCGCTTATCGCCCATGGAGTATCGGAGCCTTCTCACATTTCCGCGAGGCAGGCGGGCGTTTCAAGGGCCCGCCCGTGTATATCGGGTAAACGGGATTTGGGCGTGGCCGGCCTGGGCTGGGCCGCTATACTCCCGCGCGATGTCAGGAATTGCGGGCGCAGCGGCCGGAAAGCGATCTGGTGCGTCGCCCGGCCGACCGGGGGAGCGACAGGCGGATCATGTCCGAAGGCGAGACCTTCAAGGCGACCACCGTCACCGTGCGCGGCTGCACGGTGGCGATGCTGCGCGGCGGGAAGGGCGAACCGCTGCTCTATCTCCACGGCGCCAACGGCGCCGGGCGCACCCTGCCCTTCATGGAGGCTTTGGCCGAGCGCTACGACGTGCTGGTGCCCGAGCATCCGGGCTTCGGCGGCTCCGACGAGCCCGACTGGCTCGATAACATCCACGACGTCGCCTACTTCTATCTCGATTTCATGCAATCGATTGATTTGCGCGGCGTCCACCTCGTCGGCATGTCGCTCGGCGGCTGGATCGCGCTCGAGATCGCCGTGCGCGACACCGCGCGCCTGAAGACGCTGACCTTGGCCGTGCCCGCCGGGCTCCGCGTCGCGGGCCTCAAGACCGGCGATCCCTACGCCTGGTCGCCGCAGGAGACGATGCGCCAGGCCTTCCACGATCCCAAGGTCGCCGAGGCCGCGATCGCCGCCCTGCCGGAGAACGTCGAGGCCGACGACACCTTCCTCAAGAACCGCTCGACCTTCGCCACCCTCGGCTGGGAGCCGCGCCTCCACGACCCGCATCTGGAGAAGTGGCTGCACCGGATCGACCTGCCGACCCGCATCGTCTGGGGCGCCGACGACAACTTCCTCTCCGCCGACTACGCCGCGGAGTTCGCCAAGCGCATCCCGGGCTCCGAGGTCACCGTCATCCCCGAATGCGGCCACCTGCTGCACGTCGAGAAGCCCGCCGAGTTCGTCTCGGCGATCGACAGCCACATCGAGGCCCAAAAAGCCGAGGCCCAAAAAACCGAGGCCGGGAAAGCTGGGGCCCGGAAAGCTGGGGTAAGCGCATCATGAAGTTCTTCTACTTCCATCTGATGCCCTACGCCGATGTCGACCTCGACGCGGTGAAGGCCGTCGGCACCTCCTGGGTCAAGCTGCCCAACTCGAACTACGACCCGAAGAAGGGCGCCGCCCTCTACAACCGCTACCTCGACGAGATGGAGCGCGCCGAGGCGCTCGGCTTCGACGGCGTCGGCGTCAACGAGCACCACCAGACCGCCTACGGCATGATGCCCTCGCCGATCGTCACCGCCTCGGCGCTGGCCCGGCGCACCAAGCGGGTCAAGATCGCCATCCTCGGCAGCGCGCTGCCGCTGCGCAGCCATCCGCTGACCATCGCCGAAGAGCACGCGATGATCGACAACATCACCGAGGGCCGCCTGATCACCGGCTTCGTGCGCGGCATCGGCGCCGAGTACCATGTCTTCGGGGTCGACCCGACCGAGAGCCACGGCCGCTTCCACGAGGCGCACGAGCTCATCATCCGCGCCTGGACCGAGCCCGGCCCCTTCGAGTTCTTCGGCAAGTACTACCGCCACCGCTACGTCAACGTCTGGCCGCGGCCCTACCAGCAGCCGCATCCGCCGGTCTGGATCCCCTCCCAGGGCAGCCAGGAGACCATCGACTTCGCCGCCCATCCCGACCGCAAGTACACCTATCTCCACACCTTCAGCCCGACGGTGGCGGTGGCCAAGTACCTCAACATGTACCGCGAGCGCGCCGAGGAATACGGGTATACGGCCTCGACCGACAAGCTCGGCTGGGCGGTGCCGATCTACGTCGGCGAAACGGATGCCAAGGCGATGGCCGAGGCGAAAACGCATTTCGAGAACTTCCGCAACATCTTCGCCAAGATGCCGATCGAGTTCCTGCTGCCGCCCGGCTACACCTCGCGCGAGTCGATGAAGCGCGTGATCGCCGCCAAGCAGAGCATGTTCGCCGACCTCACCCTCGAAGCCGCCATCGAGCACGGCATGATGATCTGCGGCAGCGCCGCCACCGTCCGCGACAGGTTGGTCGACTACCAGAAGGAGCTCCGCTTCGGGAATCTGCTGACGTTGTTGCAGTTCGGCACCCTGCCGGCCGACCTCACCGCCGCCAACGCCGAGCGCTTCGCCCGCGACGTCATGCCCTCGCTGCGCGAGGTCGGCGAGGACGCCGTGCCCGAGGCGGTCGACGCATGAGCGCGCTTCCCCTCATCCCGACCACCCTGGTCGGCAGCTACATCCAGCCCGACTGGCTGATCGACCGCGAGCGGCTGGTCAAGATGGCCCCGCCCCGCGTGCGCGCCCGCGAGGTCTGGCGCGTGCCCGAGGCCGAGCTCGAGGCCGCCCAGGACAAGGCGACGCTCGAGGCGATCAAGGAGCTCGAAGACGCGGGGCTCGACATCCTGACCGACGGCGAGGTGCGCCGCGAGAGCTACTCGAACCGCTTCCATTCGGCGCTCGACGGCATCGATCTCGACAATCCCGCCGCGGTCAAGGGCCGCGCCGGCGGCACCATCCACGTGCCGCGCATCGTCGGCCCGGTCGCGCGCCGCGAGCCCGTGCAGGTGCGCGACGTCGCGTTCATGCGCGCGGCCACCGACAAGCCGATCAAGATCACCATGCCCGGCCCCTTCACCATGACCCATGTCTCGCACGACGAGCATTACGGCGACGACGAGGCGCTCGCCATGGCGCTCGCCGAGATCGTGCGCGAGGAGGTGGCCGAGCTCTTCGCCGCCGGCGCCGACATCGTCCAGCTCGACGAGCCCTGGCTGCAGGCGCGCCCCGAGCAGGCCGGCCGCTACGGCGTCAAGGCGATCAACACGGCGCTGGAAAAGGCGGCGGGCACCACCGCGGTCCATCTCTGCTTCGGCTACGGCTACGTCGTCAGGAACAAGCCGGACAGCGGCTACTCCTTCCTCCGCGAGCTCGAGGCCTGCGTCGCCGACCAGATCTCGATCGAGGCGGCCGAGCCCCATCTCGACCTGAAGATCCTGGAGCGCCTGCCCTCGAAGACCATCATGGTGGGCGTGATCGACCTCGGCACGCACGACGTCGAGACCCCCGAGCTGGTCGCCGCGCGCCTGCGCGCCGCGCTCGAGGTGCTGCCGCCCGAGCGCGTCGTCGCCGCCCCCGATTGCGGCCTCAAATACCTCCCCGATGCCGTCGCCCGCGGCAAGCTCAAGGCCATGATCGACGGCGCGGCCATCGTGCGGGCGGAGATCGGGGGGTAGCTTTTTCCCCTCTCCCGCGCGCGGGAGAGG
>Ga0302046_10003630_pt1 | contig 13922 bp, 11 predicted proteins | sample RVTome_11_FD_200261 | JGI IMG/M metagenome (GOLD analysis project Ga0302046, IMG submission 200261) | Soil microbial communities from uranium-contaminated site in the Upper Colorado River Basin, Wyoming, United States - RVT147D111 (version 2) ...
GCCGCCGAAGCGGGCCTTAAGGCGCCCGACGAGCTGCGGCGTCAGCCCGATCTCGGGCACGAGCAGGAGGCTCTGGCGGCCGCGGCGGAGCGCCTCGGCGATCAGCCGGAGGAACACCTCGGTCTTGCCGCTGCCGGTGACGCCGAAGAGAAGCACGGCCGCGAAGCCCTCGGCCGGGACCGAAGCGACGGCCCGGCGCTGGTCCAAGGTCAGCTCGGGCGGGGTCTCGACCGGAGCCGGGACGCCGCGGCCGTGGGTGCCGCGCCGCGGCGCCGGCCCCTCCGGCGGCGCGGCGGCCGGCTCGATCCAGCCCCTCTGCAGGAGGCGCTGCAGCGTATCGGTGCCGATGCCGGTGCGCCTGAGCTCGGCCGCGGGGACGGCGCCGGCGGCCGCGAGCAGCTCGAGTGCCCTGGCCTGGCGCGGCGCCCTGCGCTCGATCGCGCCGGGCGGGACCTCGCGGCCGGCGGCCGAGAGCCTGAAGATCGGCTCCGGCGCCGGCGCGGCCGCGCGTCCGCGGCGGAGCAGCCCCGGCAGGGCCTGCCTCAGCACCTCGCCGAGCGGGTGGTGGTAATAGCGTGCGGCCCATTCGAGCGAGCGCAGGAGCTCGGCGTCGAAGAGCGGCGCATCGTCGAGCACGGCCGCGACGGGTTTGAGCTTCGCCTCGTCGACGGCGCCGGAACCGGCGCCCCCGACGACGATGCCGATGCGCTCGCGGCTGCCGAACGGCACGCGGACGCGCACGCCCGGCGGAGGCTTCGGCCCCGGTCCTTCCCAGCGGTAGTCGAAGGCCTCGGCCACGGGCACGGGCACGGCGACACGCAGGCGGCTTTGGGTCATGCAGGGCTTATGTAATAAGATTTTCGGCGGCTTGGGGCCGGTTATAGCCTCTCGGCCTGTCAACGGCTACCCCGCGGCGGCGTTTGTACCTTCGAACGGGGCCGGCGCGCCGGCAGGACGGTTATGACTGCTCTGACGAAGGTCGATGCGATGGAGCGGACGATGCTGCTGCAATCGGGCCTCGGCTGCGAGGAGGAGACGCTGGATCAATCGGCCGATCTCGACGGCTTCCTGAAGACGGTCGAGGCCAGCGCGTTTCGGATCGCGCTCGTATCGGTCCGGGATCGCGACGAGGCGCTCGATATCGTGCAGGATGCGATGCTGCGCCTTGCGACGCGCTATGCCAGGAAGCCCGCCGCGGAATGGAAGCCGCTCTTTTACCGGATCCTCAGGAACCGGATCCGCGACTGGGGCCGGCGGCGCGCCGTGAGCCGGCGCGTCATGGGCTTCTTCTCGGGCGGCGATGGCGACGAGAATGACCCGGTTGCCCGGGCGCCCGGGCCCTCGAGCGACGATCCGGCGGCCGAGGTCGAGGGCAACGAGGCCATGGCGGCGCTCGAGAGCGCGCTCGGCGAGCTTTCGCAGCGGCAGCGCGAGGTTTTCATGCTCAGGACCTTCGAGAACCTCGACGTGGCCGGGACGGCGCTCGCGATGGGCGTCAGCGACGGCAGCGTCAAGACACACTACTCGCGGGCCGTCTTGAGGCTGCGCGAGCTTCTGCGGGAGCACTGGTCATGAGTGAATCGAACTTCGATCGTGAGCGATGGCTCGCCGAGCGCGCGCGGGAGCTCTTTGCCGAGAGCGTCGCGGGGCTCGACGGGGAGACCCGCTCGAAGCTCGCACAAGCGCGCGCGAAGGCGGTCGAGGCGGCGCGCTCGCGCCGCTTCGCCTGGTGGAGCTCGCCTTCGGGCCTCGTGCCTCTCGGCGGCGTCGCGGCGGCCGCGCTCGCGGCCGTGCTGCTCTGGCAGAGCCCCGGGGCGCCGGTCGGCCCGGTCGAGACGGCCGTGCTCGACGATCTCGAGATCCTGCTCGAAGGCGAGGAGCTCGATCTGTTCGAGGAGCTCGAGTTCTATGCCTGGCTGCTCGAGCAGCCGGAGCTGCTCGAGGATGACGATGTCCCGGAAGACAACGGCTGATGAGGGCATCGAGGCTCGTGCTGCTCGGGGCGATCGTGGGATTCGCCGGCAGCGCGGCGGCTCAGGACGACGCGACGCCGGAGCTGGCGTTTCTCGAGTACCTGGGCAGCTGGGCGGACAGCGACGAGGAGTGGGTCGTCGTCGCCGAGGAGTTCATGGGCAGCCCCGGGGAGGACCCGGAGCCGGTCCCCGAGGCCCTCGGGGACGAGCCGAGCAACGCGGGCGAAGAGGACGGCGAGCCGGAAGAGACCGATGCGGAAGAGACCGATGAGGATTGAGACGATGACAAGGCAACTCGCGCTCGTTTCGCTGCTGCTCGTGAGCTTCGCGGCCCGCGGCCAGGGCGTCGCCTGGGAGGATTTGAGCGCGGCAGAGCAGCGGTTGCTCGCAGGTCAGGAAGGCGCCTGGGCCGAGCTTGCGCCGGACCGGCAGGAGCGGATCGCGCTCGGAGCCAGGCGGTACCTCGAGATGAACGCGAGGGAGCGCGTGGCGGCCCAGGATCGCTTCGAGCGCTGGCGCGCGCTCGACGAGCCGCGGCGGACCGTGATCCGCGACCGCTATCAGCTCTATCTTCGGCTGCCCGCGGACCAGCGCCAGAGCCTGCGTCAGCTCTACCGGGACTTCAACCGGATGCCGCCCGAGCGCCGCGATCAGCTCAGGCGGGAGTTCCGCAATCTGCCGCGCGACCAGCGCCAGGGCGTGCAGGACCGGCTCCGGGACCGGCGCCTGCAGCCGAGGAACCGGCCCTGAGCCGGCTTCGGCCGAGGGATTTCGCGACAGCCGGCGTCCGGGCGGTGCCCCTGGCCGTCGTCGCGGTCACTTTTTCGCAACACTGGCCGTTGTAAATTCCCGCTGTCTCGGTGACACTTTCGGGCGCTTGGATCGCCCGTTGTACGGTTCATGGAGCAGATAGCGCATATCGTTTCCCAGGAGGTCCTGCGTACCGACATCGCAGGCATGCCGCTCGAATGGATCGATTACCGGTCCGCGGCCTCGCTCTACCATGCCGATCAGGTCGCCTACAGCTGCGGCTCGCCGATCTACCTGCTTCGCGGCGGCTACAACGCGCAGACGGGCTTCCGGAGCACGATCGAGGTCAGCTCGATCATCGCGACTCTCGGCGATACCTACGCCCACGAGCGCAACAGCGAGCGCTACACGCCGCCGCTCAACAACCGCACGCTGTTCCGCCGCGACGCCAACGTCTGCATGTACTGCGGCGAGCGTTTCCCGACCTCGGACCTCACGCGCGACCACATCAGGCCGATCAGCCTCGGCGGCGGCGACATCTGGACCAACGTCGTGACGGCCTGCCGCCGCTGCAACAACCACAAGGGCGGGCGCACGCCCGAGCAGGCCAACATGCAGCTCGTCGCCGTGCCGTTCACGCCGACCTATGCCGAGTACATCTATCTCAAGGGCCGGCGCGTGCTCGCCGACCAGATGCAGTATCTCCTGACGCACTTCCCGCGCAAGAGCCCGCTGCACGCGCGCCTTAGCTCGAGCCTCGCCGCGGGCTCGGTCTGAGCCGATCGGAGCCTGATGTTCGCGGAGCTCGCCGGCGTCCTGCTGCCGGTGTTTGCCATCGCCCTGCTCGGCTTCGGCTGGCGCAAGGCGGGCGTCCCGTTCGAGCGCGAGTTCGTGACGCGGCTCGTGCTCAACGTCGCGGGCCCCTGCCTGATCGTCGACAGCCTCTCGAATCTCGATTTGCCGCTCGAGCTCGTCGGCAGGATGGCGGCCGGCGGCGTCGCGATGTTCGCGAGCACCGTGGCCGCGTGCTTCGTGATCCTCAGGCTCGCGCGGCTGCCGATCCGGACGTTTCTGCCGGCGCTTGCGATCGGCAACACGGGCAATCTCGGTCTCTCGGTCTGCTTCTTCGCCTTCGGCGAGGAAGGGCTCGGTCTCGCCGTCGCCGTCTTCGTCGCGAACTCGCTCGGCCAGTTCACGCTGACGCCGATGCTGCAGTCGGGCCGCTCGCCGTTCTCGACGCTCGTGACGACGCCCGTGATCTACGGCGCCGTCATCGGCGCGACGCTTCTGGTCGCCGGCTACGAGCTGCCCGAATGGATCGCGCGCACGGTCGCGCTGCTCGGCGCTTTGATGATCCCGCTGATGCTGCTCGCGCTCGGCAACACGCTCGGGGGCCTTCGCGTCTCGCATCTGCCGTTCGCCTCGTTCTGGGGTCTCGTGCGTCTCGCCGTCGGCTTTCTGATCGCGCTCGCGGTCACGGAGATCCTCGCGCTCGAGGGCGTCGCGCGAGGCGTTCTGATCCTGCAGGGCGCGATGCCGGCGGCGATGTTCAGCTATCTGTTCGCGGCGCGCTACGATCGCGCGCCCGACGACGTTGCGGGCATCGTGCTTTTGTCGACGCTCTTCTCGGTGCTGACGCTGCCCTTCGTCGTCGCCTACGTGCTGAGCGCGACGCCCTGAGGCCTCAAGGCGCCTCGAGGATCGCCGTGACGCCCATGCCGCCGGCCGTGCAGACCGAGATGAGCCCGCGGCCGCCGCTCCGGGAGAGCTGCTTCGCGAGCGTCGCGAGCAGCCGCGTTCCGGTCGCCGCGAACGGGTGCCCGATCGCGACGCTGCCGCCGGCGACGTTGAGCTTGTCGCGGTCGATCGAGCCGAGCGGCTCGCCGCGGTAGAGCCGCTCGGCGCAGAAGCTCTCGGACTCCCAGGCCGCGAGCGTCGCGAGCGTCTGTGCCGCGAAGGCCTCGTGGATCTCGTAGAAGTCGAAGTCCCCGAGCGCGAGGTCGGCGTCGTCGAGCAGGTCCGAGACGGCATAGGCCGGCGCCATCAGAAGGCCCTCGCGGGTCACGAAGTCGACCGCGGCCTCGCGGCCGTAGGTCAGGTAGGCCTGGATCGGCAGCCCGCGCTCGCGGGCCCAGGTCTCGCTCGCGAGCAGCACGGCCGAGGCGCCGTCGGTCAGCGGCGTCGAGTTGCCGGCAGTGAGCGTCCCCGTGCCGCTCCTGTCGAACACGGGCTTCAATGCCCTGAGCTTGTCGAGGCTCGAGTCGGGCCGGATGTTGTTGTCCTTCGCAACGCCGAGATGACTCGTGACGAGATCGTCGTAGAAGCCCGCGGCCCAGGCGCGCTCGGCGTTCAGATGGCTCGCGAGCGCGAGCGCGTCCTGATCCTCGCGGCTGATGCTCCACTGCTTCGCCGTGACCTCCATGCTCTCGCCCATCGAGAGGCCGGTCCGGGGCTCGGCGACGCCCGGGAACGAGGGCTTGAAATGCCTGGGTCTCAGCCTGAGCCAGGGCTTGAGCTTCTGCCCGAGCGAGCGTCCGCGCGCGCTCTCGAGCAGGATCGAGCGGTAGCCTTCGGTGTAGACGATCGGCAGATCGCTGATGCTGTCGGTGCCGCCCGCGATGCCGGCGTCGATCAGGCCCGAGGCGATCTTGCCCGCGATGAGAAGCGCGGCCGACAGGCTCGTGCCGCAGGCGCGCTGGATGTCGAAGGCCGGCGTCTCGGGCGCGAGGCCGGACGACAGCACGGACTCGCGCGCGAGATTGAAGTCGCGCGAGTGCTTGAGAACGGCGCCGAGCGCGACGTCGTCGAGCCGCTGGCCCTTGAGGCCGAAACGCTCGACGAGGGCCCTCAGCGCCGCCGTCATCATCGCGTGGTTCGAGCTCTTCGCGTAGTCGGTGTTCGCGCGGCAGAACGGGATCCTCTGACCGCCGACGATGGCAATCCGCTGCGACTTGAGTGTCTGCACGTGCCCCTGTCTCCTACTGGCCGAAGCTCGGCCCGCCCGATTCGAGAAACTCGCGCTCTTCGTCGGTCGCCTCGCGGCCCAGCACCTTGTTTCGATGCGGGAAGCGGCCGAAGCGCTCGATGATGTCGCGATGGACGACAGCATAATCCGCGAAGCCCCTGAGCGCAGCCCGGAGCGGCTCGGGCGCGGGCTCGGCCGCGAGCGCGGCGAAGGTTGCGACGGAGAGGGCCTGAATGTCGCGCGCTTCGGCGTGCTGCAGCGGCATGCAGTAGAACGCGCGCTCGATCGGCTCGAGCTTCTCGACCTGCCCGAGCCGCATGCCGCCGATCGAGAGCTCGAGCGCCTTCCCGTCCTGGGCGAAAGCGTCAGCCGTGCCGCGATGGAGGCTCCGCGGCAGCTGGTCGAGCAGCAGGATCAGCGCAAGCCGCCCGCGCGGCGTCCGAGCCAGGTCGTCGAGCTCGCCCGCGGCCGCGGCTTCCGCGAGCGGGCCGAAGCGCTCCTTGAGCTCGCGATCGTCCTCGGCCGAGCTCGAGAACCATCGCTGCCGTTGGCGCGTCAGGGCAGCGGCGTCCGCCGGATCGGCCCCGAACCAGAGCCCGAGCAGCGCCTCGATCGCTGCCCTCGAGTCTTCTGTCGCGGCCGATTCGCTCATCGAGACTCCGGACTTAGCCGTCACCCGGCCCGCACCATACAATGGACCGACGCGAAACACGATGGGGGAACGAACCGGCGCATGTCGCTACGGCTGCAACTGCAACTCCTGGCTTTCGCAGCGCTGACGTTCACCCTGCCGTGGGCGGGGCTTCGCATCGTGCACCAGATGGAGGCATCGCTCAGGCTCGGACTCGAGCAGCAGCTTCTGACGAGCGCGCACCTGATCGCGACCTCGCTGCCCGCGGGCGGCGAGCCCGGCCGGCGCCGCGAGGGCCTGTCGGCGCCGCTCTACGTCCACGCCCTGTCCCGGCCGCCGCTGCTCGACGGCGATCAGAGCGAGTGGCGCTACACGGCCGACGCGTCGGACTCGGCCTACGTCTCGCGCGGCGTCACGCTCGATGACGGCAGCCGCGTCTGGCTCGGCCTGCACAGTGCGTTCCTCTATCTCTTCGTCGAGGTCGACGACGACGAGGTCGTGCTTCAGTCCGCGTCGGGCGCGCCGCCTCACGGCGACCGGATCGCGCTCGTCTTCGAGGACCCCGACGCTCCGGCGGCGCTGCTGCTCGCAGGCTCGGCCCAGGGGCTCTTCAGCTCGCAGCCGACTGCCGGCGGCCGCGCTTTCGCGCCTTCGGGCGGCACGGACGACAATGTTCGCGGGTACTGGCGGCGCCCGCCGCTCGACGGCTATGCGGTCGAAGCGCGCATCCCCCTGACGTTCGTCGACGGAGCGCGCGGCATCCCCGACGCGGCGCGTGTCGTCGCTGACGGAGCGCTCGGCATCGGCATCATCGATTCCGACCCGGGCACGGCGAATCTGGCGGCGGCGACGTGGAACGATGCCGGCAGGGCCAATGCGCTCGTGGGCAAATGGCCCGGGCTCGATCGCATGCTCCGTCCCTACGCCGACAGCGGCGCCCGCTTCCGGATCCTCGATGCCGACGGCTGGGTGCTCGCCGACTCCGGTGTGCTCGATCTCTCGGCGAGCCCCGAGCCGGCATCGACGCCATCGCTGATCGAGCGCTTCTTTCGCTGGGTGCTCCGGCGGGAAGACCCGGACTATCCGGCGGAGGACCCCGGGCGCATCGGCGATCAGGTCTTAAGACGCGTTCTCGACGGCGAGGCTGTGACGGCCTGGTATCGCCGCGGCTCGGACGTCAGCGCGATCGTCGCGGCCGCCGTTCCGGTCGACCACGTCGATCCGCGGCTCGGCGCCGTGCTCGTCGAGCAGGCTTCCGACCCGATCCTGAGCGTGACGAACCGCGAGATGCTGAGGCTCGTTCTGACGACCGTTGTCGTCGGCCTGATCGCGGCCGCCGCGCTGCTCGGCTACGCGAGCCTGCTGCGGTTCAGGCTCGGCCGGCTCGCGCGCGCCGCGGAGTCGGCGCTCGGTCCGCGCGGCGAGATCAATGCGCGGCTGCCGGGCGCGAGAGCGCGCGACGAGATCGGCGACCTGTCGCGCAGCTTCGGCGATCTGCTCGGACGCCTGCGCGAGTACACCGAGTACCTGCAGACGCTGAAGAGCAAGCTGTCGCACGAGCTTCGGACGCCGCTCGCGATCGTCGCAACCTCGCTCGACAATCTCGAGCACGAGGCCGGCACGGCGTCGGGCAAGACGTATCTCGAACGCATTCGCACGGGCTCGGAGCGGCTCGAGTCGATACTCCAGGCGATGACGGCCGCGACGCGTGTCGAGCAGGCGATCACCGAGACGAGCCTCGAGCGTTTCGATCCCGGCACGGTCGTCTCGGCATGCGTCTCGGCATACCGCGACGTCTATGCCGGTCGGAGCTTCGAGCTCAGTCTGCCGGCCGGGCCCGTCCTCGTCGACGGCTCGGCCGAGCTGATCGCGCAACTGCTCGACAAGCTGATCGACAACGCCGTCGGCTTCGCGACGCCGGGCTCGGCGATCGCGATCAGCCTCGATGTCGTCGGCGACGAGGTGGAGCTTGCCGTCGTCAATCGCGGTCCGCTGCTGCCCGCGGCGATGCGCCACCGGCTCTTCGACTCGCTCGTCTCGGTGCGCGAGAAGGGCGACGACAAGCCGCATCTCGGCTTCGGGCTCTACATCGTGACGCTCGTCGCCGAGTTCCATCGGGGGCGCGTCGAGGCGGAGAACCTCGACGACGGCAGCGGCGTCAGACTCGCGGTCGTGCTACCGCGCGCAGACGCCGGTGCCGCCTAGGCCACAGTAGCCGGCCGGGTTCCTGACCAGGTACTGCTGGTGGTAGTCCTCGGCGTAGTAGAAGTCCCGGCCCGTCGCGATCTCGGTCGTGATCTTGCCGTAACCTGCGCGCCCGAGCGCCTCCTGGTAGCGGTCGCGGCTCGATCGCGCGAGCCCGAGCTCCTTGTCGTCGGCGACGTAGATCGCCGAGCGGTACTGCGAGCCGACGTCGTTGCCCTGGCGCATGCCCTGGGTCGGGTCGTGCGACTCCCAGAAGACGTCGAGGAGCCGCTCGAGGAGGGCGTCGTCACCGTCGAAGACGACGAGCACGACCTCGGCGTGGCCCGTCGCGCCCGCGCAGACGTCGCGGTAGGTCGGGTTCGCCGCATGGCCGCCGGCGTAGCCGACGGCCGTCGTGACGACCCCGGGCTCGTTCCAGAAGCACTTCTCGGCGCCCCAGAAGCAGCCGAGGCCGAGGCCGAGCGTGCGGCTGCCCGCGGGGAAGGGCGGCGTCATCGGGCGATCGAGCACGGCGTGCCGCGGCGCGAGCGGAAACTGGCTCGGTTGGATCCGCATCTTCAGCGGAGCGCGAGGCCCATCGTGATCTTGGGCGCCGGCAGGCTGCTCGCGCCGCGCAGATAAACGTCGACCGAGCGCGCCGCGCCGCGGCCTTCGTTGATCGCCCAGACGACGAGCGACTGGCCGCGCCGGCAGTCGCCGGCCGCGAAGACACCGGGCTCGGAGGTCTCGAAGCGGCCGTGCACGGCGGCATAGTTCGATCTCGAGTCGAGCTCGACGCCGAGCGCTTCGGCGAGATAGGGCTCAGGACCCAGAAAGCCCATCGCGAGCAGCACGAGGTCGGCGTCGAAGGTCTGCTCGCTCTTCCGGATCTTGCGCATCTCGGGCCGGCCCGAATCGAAGCTCCAGCGGACCAGGCGCGTCGTGACGCTCGCGATGCGGCCCGCGCCGCCGTCGTTGAAGCGCTCGGACAGGATCGTGTAGTTCCGGGGATCCGCGCCGTCGCGCGCGATCGCCTCCTCGTGGGCGTAATCCGTGCGCAGGATCTTCGGCCACGACGGCCACGGGTTGTCGTCGGCGCGCTCGGGCGGCGGCTGATCGAGCAGCTCGAAGTTGACGAGGCTTCTGCAGCCATGCCGGAGCGCCGTGCCGATGCAGTCCGCGCCCGTGTCGCCGCCGCCGATGACGATGACGCGCTTGTCTCTCGCGTCGATGAAGCCGGGATCGGGGCTGCCGGCGAGCAGCGTCTTCGTGCTGGCCGTCAGGTAATCCATCGCGAAGTGGACGCCCTCGAGCCCGCGGCCCGGGACGTCGAGGTCGCGCGGCTTCGTCGCCCCGGTCGCGAGCAGGAGCGCGTCGAACTCCTCGCGCAGTTTCGCCGGATCGACGTTGCGGCCGACGTCGGCGTCGGTGACGAGCTCGACGCCCGACTGCCGCATGAGCTCGACGCGCCTGTCGACCACTCCCTTGTCGAGCTTCATGTTCGGGATGCCGTACATCAGGAGCCCGCCGATCCGGTCGGAGCGCTCGAAGACCGTCACGGCGTGACCGACCTTGACGAGCTGATCGGCGGCGGCGAGGCCGGCCGGGCCCGAGCCCACGATCGCGACGCGCTTGCCGGTCGGCGGCACCGGCTTGTGCGGCCGGACCCAGCCTTCGGCGAAGCCGCGGTCGATGATCGCGTTCTCGATGTTCTTGATCGTGACGGGCGGATCCGTGATGCCGAGCACGCAGGCGCCTTCGCAGGGCGCGGGGCAGGTCCGGCCCGTGAACTCCGGGAAATTGTTCGTCTTGTGCAGCCGGTCGAGCGCGTCTTTCCAGCGGCCGTTGAAGACGAGATCGTTCCACTCCGGGATCAGGTTGTCGATCGGGCAGCCGTCGTTCGACTGGCAGAACGGCACGCCGCAGTCCATGCAGCGCGCGCCCTGCTCGCGGAGCTTCTCCTCGACGGGCTCGGCGAAGATCTCGTCGAAATCGCGGATCCTCGCCTTCGCGTCGCGATACGAGACGGTCTTGCGCGGATACCGCATGAACCCGGTTGGCTCGCCCATCGCGCCGGCCTAGTGCTCGATGGCCCTGAGCTTCACGGTCCCTTCGTCGCCGACGGCTGCTTCCATCTCTTCGTCGTGCCGGCGGCGTTCCTGCAGCACGCGCTTGTAGTCGATCGGCATCACTTTGACGAACTCGTCCAGGACCTCGGGCCAGCGGTCGAGGATCCGCTCCGCGACCGGCGAGTCCGTGTATTCGCGATGCTGCTCGATGAGCTCCCGGAGCTCGGCGATGTCCTCGTCCTCCTCGATCTCCTCGAGATCGACCGTGCCCATGTTGCACTTGCTCGCGAACTCGCCCGCCGGATCCCAGACATAGGCCATGCCTCCGGACATGCCGGCCGCGAAGTTTCGACCCGTCGGTCCGAGGATCACCGCGCGGCCGCCCGTCATGTACTCGCAGCCGTGGTCGCCGACGCCTTCGATGACGGCCTGGGCGCCCGAGTTCCTGACGCAGAAGCGCTCGGCGCTCATGCCGCGGAAGAACGCCCGCCCGCTCGTCGCGCCGTAGAGCGCGACGTTGCCGATCAGGATGTTCTCCTCGGCCCTGAACGTGCTCTCGCGCGGCGGATAGATGATGATGACGCCGCCGGACAGGCCCTTGCCGACGTAGTCGTTGCTGTCGCCCTCGAGCTCGAGCGTGATGCCGCGGGCGAGGAAGGCGCCGAAGCTCTGGCCGGCCGAGCCCCTGAAGCTCGCGTGGATCGTGTCGGGGCGGAGCCCCCGCTCGCCCCAGCGCGTGACGACGGCGTGGCTCAGCATCGTGCCGACGGTCCGGTTCGTGTTGACGATCGGCAGCTCGATCCGCGTGCGGCGGCTCGAGTCCTGCAGCGTCTTCTCCGCGAGGCTGATCAGCCGGTTGTCGAGCGCGAGATTGAGCCCGTGGTCCTGCTCGCGCGTGCAGTAGACGTCGGCCCGGTCGTGCGGCTTCTCTGCTGGCGCAAGCAGCGGCGACAGATCGAGCCCCGAGGCCTTCCAGTGGTCGATTCGGGCGGCCGGCCGCAGCACGTCGGTGCGTCCGATCATGTCGACGATGCGCCGGAAGCCGAGCCCCGCCATGATGCGCCGCGTCTCCTCCGCCACGAGGAAGAGGTAGTTGACGACGTGCTCGGGCTGGCCCGAGAACTTCTCGCGCAGCACCGGATCCTGGGTCGCGATGCCGACCGGGCAGGTGTTCAGATGACACTTGCGCATCATGATGCAGCCGAGCGCGACGAGCGGCGCCGTCGAGAAACCGAACTCCTCGGCGCCGAGCAGCGCCGCGATGACGACGTCGCGGCCGGTCTTGAGGCCGCCGTCGGTCTGGAGCACGGCGCGGCTTCTCAGGTCGTTCATGACGAGCGTCTGGTGCGTCTCGGCGAGACCGAGCTCCCAGGGGAGGCCGGCATGCTTGATGCTCGTCAGGGGCGACGCGCCCGTGCCGCCCGAATCGCCCGAGATCAGGACGTGATCGGCATGCGCCTTGACGACGCCCGCCGCGATCGTGCCGACGCCGACTTCGGACACGAGCTTGACCGAAATCCTGGCCTTCGGGTTCGAGTTCTTGAGGTCGTGGATCAGCTGCGCGAGATCCTCGATCGAGTAGATGTCGTGATGCGGCGGCGGGCTGATCAGGCCGACGCCGGGCGTCGAGTAACGGATGCTCGCGATCTTGAGGTCGACCTTGCGTCCCGGCAGCTCGCCGCCTTCGCCGGGCTTGGCGCCCTGGGCCATCTTGATCTGCAGCTCGTCGGCGTTGGCGAGATAGAAGGCCGTGACGCCGAAGCGTCCCGACGCCACCTGCTTGATCGCCGAGCGCCGCGAGGTGCCGTCGGGCGACGGCGTGAAGCGCTCGGGATCCTCGCCGCCCTCGCCCGTGTTGCTCTTGCCGCCGAGCTGGTTCATCGCGACCGCGAGCGTTTCGTGCGACTCCTGCGAGATCGAGCCGAAGCTCATGGCTCCGGTGCAGAAGCGCTTGACGATCTCGCTCGCCGGCTCGACCTCGTCGAGGCCGATCGCCTCGCGCGGCTTGAACTCGAGCAGCCCGCGCAGCGTCAGACTCTCGCGGGCCGCCTTGTCGACGGTCGCGGCGAACTGCTCGTAGGCGGACGCGTCCTTGCGCCTCGCGGCGACCTGCAGCGAGAAAATCGCCTTCGGCTCCCAGGCATGACGCTCGCCCGCGCTGCGCCAGTGGAACTCGCCCGGATTCGGCAGCGAGCCGAGCCTCGCCGCCTCGCTCTCGGGGTAGCCGAGCGCGTGCCGGCGCAGCGCCTCCTCGGCGAGGACATCGAAGCCGACGCCCTTGAGGCGGCTGATGGTGCCGACGAAGCACTTGGCGACGACCTCGTCGGCGATGCCGAGCGCCTCGAAGATCTGAGCGCCCTTGTACGACTGCAGCGTCGAGATGCCCATCTTGGCCATGACCTTGAGCATGCCCTTGGCCACGGCCTTGCGATAGCTCGCGACCATGCGCGTGCCGCGGTCGAGCAACCCGTCCTCGCGCGCCTGCCAGAGCGCCTCGAAGGCGAGATAGGGATTGATCGCGTCGGCGCCGAAGCCGACGAGCAGGCAGTGATGATGGACCTCGCGCGCCTCGCCGGTCTCGAGCACGATCCCCAGGCGCGTGCGCTTGGCGCGCGCGACGAGATGATGATGGACCGCGCCGCAGGCCAATAGCGCGCTGACCGGCACGCGCTCGGGGCCCATGCCGCGGTCGGACAGGACGAGGATGCTGTAGCCTTCGTCGATCGCGGCTTCGGCCTCCTCGCAGATCCGGTCGAGCGTCGCGACGAGGCCGCGCGCGCCGAGCGCGCGGTCGAAGCAGATGTCGATCGTGAACGACCTCCAGCCGCGGTGATCCATCGTCTTGATCGCGTCGAGCTCGCCGTTGGTCAGTATCGGATGGCGCATCCGGAGCCGGTGCGCGTGCTCGGCCGTCGACTCGAGCAGGTTGCCCTCGGGCCCGATGTAGCACTCGAGCGACATGATGATCTCTTCGCGGATCGAGTCGACCGGCGGGTTCGTCACCTGCGCGAAAAGCTGCCTGAAGTAGTCGTAGAGCATGCGCGGCTGATCGGACAGGCACGCGAGCGCGCTGTCGTTGCCCATCGAGCCCACGGGATCGCGCTGCTCGCGGATCAGCGGCAGCAGCATGAACTGCATCGTCTCCGTCGTGTAGCCGAAGGCCTGCATGCGCGGCAGCAGCTCGCCGCGATCCCAGTCGGCGACGACCTCGTCGGGATCGAGCTGGCTCAGGCTGAAACGCTGATCGTCGAGCCACTGGCCGTAGGGGTGGCGGCCCGCGAATTCTTCCTTGAGCTCCGCATCCGGGACGAGCCGGCCCTCTTCGAAATCGATCAGGAACATGCGGCCGG